>Ga0209489_103072_pt1 | contig 33021 bp, 24 predicted proteins | sample SiratrowhiteBW_FD_187527 | JGI IMG/M metagenome (GOLD analysis project Ga0209489, IMG submission 187527) | Root nodule microbial communities of legume samples collected from California, USA - Siratro white BW (SPAdes) (version 2) | ecosystem: Host-associated > Plants > Roots > Nodule | place...
TAAGTTCTAGACCAAGCTTCAAATCTTCATGAATCTTCATGCATTCCACATATGATCATAGGTCTTGAACTTCTTTACTCATGGTTGGCTTCATCAAATCACTGCAGCAGTCCACTGGTGCTAACATAATGCTTTTAAAAGATTTGTCAAAGTTATTCATAATGAGAAGAATTATGGCATTTCTTCCATTAAATCTTACCATGGGGGAGAGTTCCAGAATGAGAGGTTTGATAAGTTTTGCAGCAAATCCGAAATCAAGCACAACTTCTCATCATAAGGATTCCACAGCAGAATGGAGTTGTAGAGATAAAGAATTGTTCTCTAGAGGAACTTGCAAGAACAATGTTGAATAAGACTGGATTGCCAAAATACTTCTGGGTAGATTTAGTAAGCATAGCTTGTTATGTGTTGAATCGGGTGCTCATTAGGCCCATATTGAAGAAGACCCCTTATGAGCTGTTTAAAGGATGAAAGCCCAATATATCTCATCTAAAAGTTTTTGGCTGTAAGTGTTTCATTTTAAACAATGGTAAGGATAACTTGGGCAAATTTGATTCGAAAGCTGATGAAGGTATCTTTCTTGGTTACTCATTACATGGTCATGCATATAGAGCATATAATAGAAGAACCATGCTAGTTGAGGAAACCATACATATTGTATTTGATGAGACTGACCAGAACATGTAGGAAAATCCTAAGGTAGGTGCAGATGATGAGGTTCCAAATATTCAACAAGTTGATAACAGTTTGGGTAATAAACCTGAAGAACCCAGTAAACTGCCAAAAATTCAATCAATTGAAGAGGGAGATTAATCAATTGAATCCAAAGCTGGTGGAAATACTGTCAATTCTGGACTGCCAACATAATGGAGAGTTCTTAAAAATTTGTCACTGGACAATGTAATTGGTATCAACAAGAAGATCATTGAACAACTTTTGTGAACATATGGCGTTTGTGTCACAAGTGGAACCCAAATCAGTGGAAAATGCATTGGAGGACAGCAATTGAATAAATGCAATGCATGAAGAGCTGAATCAGTTTGCTAGGAATGAAGTCTGGATACTTGTTCCCAAAACTGAAGAGATGAATGTCATTGGAACTAAGTGGGTATTCAAAAATAAATTGGACGAGCAAGGTGTTATTGTAAGGAATAAAGCAAGGTTGATTGCAAAGGGATGGAATTAAAAGGAAGGTATAGACTTTGGAGAAACCTATGCACCAGTAGCTAGACTGGAGGCAGTGAGATTGCTATTAGCATATGCTTGCATGAATGGATTTAGACTTCATCAAATGGATGTCAAGAGTTCCTTTTTCAACGGATATATTGATGAAGAGGTCTATGTAAGCCAACCCCCAGGTTTTGAAGATCATAAGCATCCTGATCACGTATTCAAACTCAAGAAAGCCTTGTATGGGTTGAAGCAAGCACCTAGATAGTGGTATGAAAGGTTAAGTAGCTTTCTTCTTTCACAAGGTTATGAAAGAGGCAAAACAGATAAGACCTTGTTTATTAAGAAAGCATGTAATGATATAATACCTGTTCAAGTATATGTAGATGATATTATATTTGGTTCAACTAATGAAGTTTTGTGTGAGCAGTTTGTTAAAGCAATGCAGGGAGAATTTGAGATGTCAATGATGGAGAACTCAATTACTTCCTTGGCTTACAAATTAAACAATTTCATCATGGAACATTTCTTTGCCAATCAAAATATTGTCGAGAATTATTGAAGAAATTTGATATGGAGAATTGAAAGGAAGCATCTACACCAATTGCCATTGAAAGTTCTCTGGATATTGATGAGAATGGAACAAATTATGATCAAACCAGATATAGAGGTATCATAGGATCACTATTATATCTAACTGCAAGCAGACCAAATATTATATTCAGTGTATGTTTGTGTGCAAGATTTCAAGCAAAGCCGAAGGAATCACATTACATGGCAACCAAGAGAATACTAAAATATCTCAAAGGGACAATTAATGTCAGACTATGGTATCCAAGTAAAGTATCTTTAAATCTAATTAGTTATTCTGATAGTGATTTTGTAGGGTGTAAAATTGACAGAAAAAGCACAAGTGGAATGTGCCATCAACTAGGGTCCAGTTTGATCTCATGGCACAATAAGAAGCAAGCTTGTGTTGCTCTATCCACTGTAGAGGCAGAATATATTGCAGTTGGAAGCTGTTGCGCACAGAGTTTGTGGATTAAACAACAGCTAAGTGATTTCATTCTCAATTTGTCTCAAATTCATTATTATGTGATAACACTAGTGCAATAAATTTAACAAAGAATCCTTTACAGCATTCCAGAACTAAGCATATTGAAATACGCCACCATTTTATTAGAGATCATGTAATTAATGGTGATTACGTAATTCAATTTGTTAATTATGAGAATCAATTAGCTTATTTGTTTACAAAACCTCTTAATAAAGAGAGATTTAATTTTCTTAGAAATTAATTGGGAATTATTGATTTCAAAAATATTTGAAAATTAAATCAACCCATAAATGTATTGATTCTTGGTTTTTTCTTTTGTGAATGATAAAATCAATTAAAATAGTTTACTGAGTCTTGACTGAATTTATTGGAATTGATATAATATCTGATCCAGTTTAAATGCTGACTAATTGATTGGGACGAGAAAATGCTGAACGAGGAGTGCCATCATCCCTTGGATAATAAGTTGTTACGAGGAGGACTGATATATGGGGAAAACAAATATTCCACTACAAATTCTCGGTCAATTTGAAAAAGCATTGACCAATGGTAGAGCACATGTGAAGAAAGATAAACTTGAAAGCTCTACGTGTCATGTGCTGATTGAGAGTCAACAGGTCAAAAGCTGTAGCAAGTTCTGAAGCTAAGTGAATTTTGTTACAATTTATTGTTTACAGAATCAAAACTTAAAATATTTGCTTGATCTGCCCATCAATGCACAACATGAAAGACTTGATTTGAATTTGAATTTCAAGTTTGTCTCTTACTCAGCAGCCTACATTATATGTAGCGATAGCATTAGTCACTTGAAAACACACTTCACCTTGTAGCATTCTGCATTTTCAGTGTTTGTAAACCATCAAACTAGGCAACACTCATCAACCACTGAAATGGCTTCATCCTCCACACAAAAGAAGCGCACCAAGAGAGCATGTGTGAAAAATGCTGAACCAAGCGAATTCAATGAGACTGGCTATCTTGAATGCTGGTTTGCTGGAAACTATGAAAGCAGGGGGGAATATGACAAATCTTTCAACAGAAAAGTGATTGTTGCTCCTAAGGTTCTTAAGATGTTATGCCTGAAAGAGGAGAAGCTGGACAATGTTAGAGATGCCTTGAGGTTTCAGAAGCTAGAAACATTTATGAGGCTGTATGGAGATGTTTATCCAGATTTGGTGAAAGTCTTTTTGACCAATATGTGGTCTGATGAAGAAGCCATATATTCTCAAGTCAAAGGAATTGATATCTACATCCATGATGATGTGTGGCTGGAAGTGGCAGAGCTGAGGAATGCTAGTGTTCCTATTGGAAAGAACAACACTGTTGGACTGGAAATGTTCAACAAAGCACAGTTCTTCAAATCCTGCTTAAGGAATCCTAACAATGAATCCAGGAGCTATTCAGTTGGTGGACTAGCTGTGACTCCACACATTCTGGCATTCATTATGATCTGATTGTTGACACCAAGAGGATTTAATCATGTTGTATTAACAAAAGAGGATCTCATGATGATGTACTGTCTGATGGGGAAGATTCAAGTAAACTGGATCAGTGTGATCAAGGAGCATCTGACCAAGATAAGGAAGAAAGTGGAATACAAAATTCCATATGTTGTTCTGATATCTCAGTTTATTGAGTATTTTGAGATTGATACTGACAAAGAAGTGGTGGAACTAGTGAAAGCACAAAATGAGATTAGTGCAATAACACTGAACAAGATCGGGCTGACAAAGGTAAATGATGATCATTGGATCTGCAAAGCTGACTATGATAGCTCTGAACCTCAACTAGTTGAAGAAGATGATAATGGTGGATGAGTGCTGCTGTAGAAGGCTATGATGTTCCTGTACATGATGTTCCACACACTAGGTATGAGAACTACTTTGCTGGTTTTGAGGAACGTATGATGACACAATTTCACACCATGCAAGAAGAAGAGAGAAACCACTATCAATACTGTGAAACCAGGTTCCAGCACATTGATGAGTCTCTTGAGAATGTTCAAAACAAGTTAGGCCACATGTTCTTTAATCCAGATGACTGAGCTTGCTGAACTCTTCCTCCCTCACTTTGATGAATGCAAAGGGGGAGAAGTAGGTGGTGGTGGTGTGTTGTTAGGTCTGGTTTAGTTGGTGGTTCTGGTTGTTCCTAGTTTCTGGTTCAGTTTGTTGTTTTTGTTGTTTTTATTTCTCTGATGTTGTTGTTGCTGCTTATGTTTGTTGTTGGTTGTTCGTGCCCGGATGTATGATGTACCTCATTATGAATGAAATATGGTATTATATGTTTAATTTAAAATGATTCTGATTTCTAACTATATTTCATTTACTGTATTTTAAAATGAGACTATGGAGTATGGGGGAGCATTTTGATGATCAAAAGGAAATCTGATCTGAACGAGTTTAAAAATCACAAGAAGTGATAACCAATTGGTTCAGTTTAATCAGCCTGGTTTAGTAGTTATTCTGAATGTATTAAATTCACATATTACTAATCAATTGTTCCAGAGTACAAATTATTTAGGGTTGAAGAGATACAACTCAACACACAAATTGTTTGCTTTCATCAAATTGGGAGAGATTGTTAGCACCAGGAGTTGCTAAGCGAATGAAGTCTAAGGAATCATGAAGACTGCAAAGAGGATCATGAAGATGATTGAAGATGTTGGTTCTAGACTTAGGCTTTGGGTGTGAGTGTGTGAGTTCTTGCTCTTGTCATAAAATCATTTGTTGCATGTTTCATATGTCTTAGTAAGCTCCAAAGATAAAATTCTTTAATCAAATTAATCAAACTTTTTGGATAAATGTGTTTTGGAAAGAAGATTTAATAAACTAGTTTTATTCTGAATCTGATAAATTTTCTGTTCCAGAAAAGTTCAATTGATTAGATAGTTATTTCAATCAATTGAAGTTTTAACAGATTATAAACAGTTTTCCTATATAAAGGAAAGACACGTGTTTTGACATACATAGAAAATCATTCTAAGAAAACATTGTGAAATCTTCTGTGAGAGAAATGTGCGAAACACCTTGTGAACCTTTGCCAAATCATTTCTTCTCAAGAATCATAATCTTGGAGCATTACTTTGATTCTGAATCTGTGTAATTGTGATCTTATACAGAGCTAAGTGTTTCTTCTGTTCTTGACATCTTTGTAATCTATTTTGAGTAGAATCACTGTGTGGGTTGGTCTATTCATTGTATTTTTGAATACTATTGTATTGTGGTTACATATTACATAGGGTGTGTGATTGTAACTGGATTGTATAGAGGGTTTTGTACTGTTTGGATAGCTACTGAAGGATTTAGAAGGTTGTTTTACTGCTGGGATCAGGGTGTGCTTGCGAGGTACTAGTGTTGTATTGTTGATACAGATCTAGGAGATCTTTTCTAGTGGAAATCTTTTCTAGTTTGTAAAGGACTGGACTGCGCAATTAACTGTTTCTCGCGTACAATTAATTGTTTTGTTCTAAGTGTGTTTGAAAATATTTTTTGAAATTGTTTGTCACATATTCAGGTTTCTATATATTTCTCATTTTGACTTTTCAGTCAACCAAGTTTTTCTATGTAATTGATTGTATTTGTTTTAAAACTAGTTTTCTTGATTTTTTTTTTTAAAATCAACTGGTTATTATTTTTCTAAAAACTGTTTACTCAATTGAGTTATGGGTTTTTTGAAATACTTTTCTGACTTCAGGTTATTGCGTCTGCACTTGATCTGACTGAATACAATTGATATAGTTGATTGATTATTTTTTGGAATAGATTGAACATTCAGTGTGCATTTTACAGAAATCGTCTTTTAATAGTTTGAATAAAGAATCTTCATCCAGTTTTGTAAAACTGATCAGAGTTTGCGTAAAGTTTTCTTAGTTCAATTCACGCCCCCTCTTGAACTCAGCCTGAACTTATTTTACAAGCATAGCATAAAGATCCAAACACCTTTAATTGATTAAAATCTGGTGTAGTTTTGTAAAGCATTTCATGAGGAGAAAAATCATTTAAAACAGGTGTGGGAAGCATGTTTATAATATGCGCAACATGTATCACAAAATATGACTAATAAATTTTGGGTAAATGAGATTGTATCATGAGAGCTCTTGCTACATTTAATAAATGACCATATTTCCTTTCAACTATACTATTTTGTTGTGGAGTATTGACACATAAAGTTTGATGTATTATTCCTTTATTGATAAAATAAAATTAGTCATGAAAAATTTAGTCCCATTATCACTTCTTATAACTTTTACTGCTATCTCAAATTGTGTTTGAATAAAAACAACAAAATCTTCCAAAATCTTAACAACTTCATATTTTTGTTTTAAAGGAAAAACCCATGTGTACCTTGAATAATTGATGACCTTTTTCGGCAAGTATACCGAGTCAAAAGTAATATAGATTTTAAAGTATGAATGTTCGATCCCACAGAGAACAATTTTCTTAAAAATCTCAATTTCCACTTGTCAATACCAAATTTCGTCCTGGTATAAATAAAAATAAAAATTATTATTTAAAAAATTGTTTTTAAGAGCTAAAGAAAAATTCAAAAATAGTTATTTTATTTTAAATTTTACTTCCAGAAAAAATAAAAAAAATATCCATTTTATTTTCATTAACCCTGGGGGTGCAGGGTTCAATTCTTTTCTTTTCTTGGGCCACACCTTAACCTCTTTTCACACTCCTCTCCCTGTGCGTCGCTCCCTCTGCACTGCTCAATGCTCCCTTTGCGTTGCTCAATGCCCCCACTGCGTTGTTTTCCTCTACAGAAGCATTCCCTCTTCCTAACAAGAAATTGCTTAGTTCCTCCTACAACACTCCCCAGTACAACTAGCATTTCCCTAAGAGGATGCTCTATCCTGCAAACCCAGGTTGAGTCAAACCTTTAGCAACATGTATGCGTTGATTTTTTTCTTTAAAAAGAAGATTCACTGAACCTAGGAAAAACTTTCACACACAACATCTCTCTTTAAAAGATTTTCACACACAACATTGCTCTCAACTGATCCATTCCTCCCTTTCTCTCAAAACTACACCTGACTCTCCGCTGCTCTTTAGGAAAAACAGAGACATTCAAAAAGGAAGAAAAGCAAAATCGTGTTTGTGTTTAAGGTGAAGAACGAAGAGGTCATTACTAACCTATCTACATTTCTTTTATTCTTCCTGTTGCATCGTCAATTAGACATTTTTTGTATATATGTGTTGCGATTTTGCTTTGTACAATACATGTTCGTTTGCTCGTAATCTAACCAAAACCAAACAAATCTATTGTTGAACCAATCCAAAAACTTGAACAAGCTATAACTTACGAGTAAAAATGGAAACTAAGAAATTCCAGCAAGTTTGTTTTCTTTCACTCTTTCTCTGTGCTCCGTCTTGAATCAAAGAACCTCGATCTTACTTGGAGGTCATGGAAGGGTGAAATTGAACAGAAACAGAATTCGACTTCAGCTACTTGCAATTCAATGGAACAATGCAATTGTCTTATAACAAAGTGTGCAATTTTAGAATTTAGCAGAAAAGAAAAATGGAATTTGCAATACAGTAACAGGCTACTATATCATATAAGGGAAACAAACATCTTCATTGCTCTTGGATCTCAATCTGAATCACCAATTACAGCGGTCACCTAGACATTATACCAGGAACTTATTAGAAAAAGAATATGACAGTATAGAGGGAAGGAAATGTGAGGCATAACCCAAAAGATTATGATGCAGAGAGAGAGATAAGGAATTCACCAGAATATTGTTACCAAATGAAATCCCCCCTCCATCTATTCATAGCTGGCTTCCTTGGACTTCTCCTGATACTGCTAATTTCCTGATCCTCTGCCACGTGGAATTTTTCCCTAACTGATTCTATTTTCCCATTATTTCCAAAATTGGCCCTGCTATCTGTTTTATTCCTTACAATACCATCCCCTTTTATCTCAACCTTGTCCTCAAGGTTGAATTGGGGGTAGGCCTTACGAAACTCAGCAAGAACTTCCCATTATTGAGCAATTGAGTACATACTCCCGTATGTGTTTTTTGCATATCAGGCCAATAAAAATTTGAGCAAATTCTTTCCACTGTCTTAGCCACCCCAGAATGTCCTCCACTACTGCTATCATGATATTCTTGGAGCACAAGGCTTATGAGGCTGCTATTTCTAGGAATCACCACTCTATTTTTCCATAGTAAAATGCCATTTCTGCAACTGTAAGGTGTAACACCCTGATTCCCTTCCTGGCATTGCTGTAATACCATTTTTAATTTCTCATCGTGTTCCAAATCAGTCTTTAAAATCTGCAACCAATCTAAATTTGGTGTAGACCATGCAGCAAAGTAGCTTCTAGAGAGAGCATCTGCAGGAACATATTCATTTCCTGGTTTATAATGAATCTCAAAGTCATAGCCTAATAGTTTGTGAAGCCATTTATGTTGGTCTGGGGTATGAAGATTTTGTTCCAGTAATGCCTTTAGGCTTTGATGATCAGTTCGTATGATGAATTTCCTCCGTAGCAGGTAGTGGTGAAATTTAGCAATAGCTTCCGTGATGGCATACAATTCTCTAGTATAGGTTGATTGCCTCTGCATTGATGGTGATAACCTCTTAGAGAAAAAGGCTATTGGATGCTTATTCTGCATCAATACTGCGCCTATACCCTTACCCGAGGCGTCTGTTTCAATTTCAAAGGGAAGCTCAAAATTTGGTAATATTAATATCGGTTGAGAGGTTATTGCATTTTTCAATTGATTGAATGCAAGAGTAGCTGCTTCATTCCACTGAAAAACATCTTTCTTCAATAATTCTATAAGAGGAGTTGCCATGGATGCATAACCTTTAATGAACCTCCTATAATAACAAGTGAGGCCAAGGAACCCTCGGAGCTGTTTAAGGTTCTGAGGTTGTTTCCACTTTATTACTGTCTGTACTTTCTGTTTGTCCATGTGCACTCCCTGGCCAGAGATGGTATGCCCCAAATAGTCAATTTCTGATGTTCCGAAGGAACATTTAGACAATTTAGCATAGAGAGACTCCTGTTTCAGCAGTTGTAACACTAACTCTAAGTGTTTCAGATGATTTTGCCAAGAGGAACTATAAACAAGTATATCATCGAAGAACACCAATACGAATTTCCTCAAATAAGGCTTAAAAATATCATTCATCAAGCATTGGAAAGTGGCAGGAGCATTAGTGAGTCCAAAGGGCATGACTAGCCATTCGTATAATCCTTGGTGAGTTCTGAATGCAGTTTTGTGTTTATCTTCTGGTTTCACCAATATTTGATGATATCCCAATCTGAGGTCTATCTTTGAGAATACATTAGCTCCAAACAGTTCATCTAATAATTCATCCACTGTCGGAATAGGAAAGCTATCAGTCACTATGATGTTGTTCAGAGCACGATAATCAGTGCAAAATCACCAAGTGCCATCCTTTTTCTTGACCAAAAGGATTGGTGATGAAAAGGGGTTTTTGCTCGCCTGTATAATTCCCTCACCCAACATCTGATTCACCATCAATTCGATATGTGCCTTTTGGCTGTGAGGATATCTATACGACCTCACTTTTACTGGTACAGCACCTTGGACCAATGGGATGCTATGATCATGCTCCCTTTGTGGAGGTAAGCCTGAGGGCTGCTCAAAAACCTTGGCATAAGTGTGCAATAGTAAAACCAATTCAGGTTCCATATCTGCTAGCAGTGGTAACACATGCTTCACAACATCTTCCTCTTTATGCATCTGAATGGTAAAAGCTTCAGCTATATGATCCATATTCATGAGTCGTTTGATATGATGAAATTGTGCCTGTCTTGGAACAGTGGTCTTGTCACCATAAATAGTAACGAAGTGACCTTTATGTAGGAAGCGAATGAATGAGGATTCATAATCCACTATATGTGTTTTCAACTGTTTCAACCATGTGTTACCAATGACCAAATTGCCTCCTGCCACATGCAACATATAGACCTTGGGTATCTGCTCCTTATAACCTTGTAGACAAATTTCTAATGATGGAATACATCCCTCGACAACCATGATGTCAAAATTGCCCACCATAACCTTGAATCCGGGAACTGGTTGCACTGGAAGGTTCAGAAACTTAGCTATGCGAGGCTGGATAAAACTATCTGAGCTCCCTCCATCAATCAATGCTTGAATGTCTAAACCATTAATTTGAGCCTTTACTTGAATGGTTGATGGGCCTGAAGTGCCATGCATCCCATTATAGGATAAATGATGTTGTAGAACCTGGTGTTCCAACTGAGGTAATACATTCTCCTCTAGGTTTGCTTCGTCTTCTTCAGGTGGCTCAAGCTGATAGAGCATGAAATGCTTGTTGGGGGCAGCGATGATTAGGTGTAAACTTTTCATCGCACCAAAAGCATAACCCCTTCTTGCTTCTGAGTTGTTGTTCTGCCATAGTAAGTCGTTTGATTGGAGGTTTGGTGTTAATGTTTCGTGGAGGTTGATTAGGGTTGGGAAGTAATGCTGGTAAGCTTAATTTTGGAGGTGGAGGTTTTGTTGGTGGGTATGAGGTTTGTGTATGAGTGATTGATTTGTGTGGGGAAGGTGTGTTTGTGGTTTTCATAGATGGAGCCAACTTGTCTTCATAAAGTCGGGCAAGACTCACAGCCCGCATTAAAGAGGGAGGGCACTGTACTTTAACTTCCCTCTTAATTTCAGGGTGCAAGCCACTGATGAAACAGTCCCGTAAAGCATCTTAGGGTTCTATATTTGTTCTATTGGCTAGAGCTACAAATTCTGAATAGTACTCAGACACTGTGCCGTGTTGCTGTAATTTAAAAAGCAATTCCCTAGAAGATTCAAAAAGTGAAGGACCAAATTCCAATTCAATAGCACGTTTCATATGAGTCCATGATTGAAATTGAGCGGACCTTTGTGACATCTGAAACCATGGAATAGCCATACCGGTCATGTGGAGTGCTGCAATACCAACCTGTTCTGTCTCCGGCACTTTGAAGAAATCGAAATATTGATCGACGACAAAGATCCATCCCAGAGCCTTAGTGTCATCAAACCGCGGAATCTCGAAATTCACCCTTCGTTACTGAGATCTATGTTGCCACTGTTGTTCTGAATTAGAGTGCTCACCATGTGAATGTTCATATACTGGAGAAGAAACAGGTTGTTGATTCTACAAGATTTGCGTCAAGGCATTTTGATTAGCATCAATCTTCAGATTTTACATTTCCATGGAACGAGCTCGTTCTGCTTTTTGTTCCTCAGCTGAATCCGCAAACATTTGAAATAATTTTTTTATCTCTGCCTCCATCACCTTCAGTCGTGAATTATCAGAAATTGACATGGTGAATAGTCAATGAAAGCACCAAATGGAAGGGTGAAATTGAACAGAAACAGAATTCAACTTCAGCTACTTGCAATTGAATGGAACAGTGCAATCTCAATCTGAATCACCAATTGCAACTGTCACCTAGACATTATACCAAAAACTTATTAGAAAAAGAATATAACAGTATAGAGGGAAGGAAATGTGAGGCATAACCGAAAAGATTATGACGCAGAGAAAGATAAGAAATTCACCCGAATATTTTTAGCAAATGAAATCCCCCTCCACCTATTCATAGCGGGCTTCCTTGCACTTCTCCTTATATTGCTAACACGTAGAATTTTTCCCTAACTGATTCTGTTTTCCTATTATTTCCAAAATTGGTCCTGCTATCCGTTTTATTCCTTACAGCTCACAACCCGTCGGTGACGTTGTCACCACCTGCATCTCTTTCTCAATCTCAAATAATGATTCGAAACCATTAGAGACTTAAACTGAAACCATTAGAAGCTTAAATCTGTAGTCAAGCAGCAAGCCACCCACCACATCTTGCGGAACCACGCCATCGCCGGCAACGTCCCCTCCCTCGCACCGCTACCATCCGCCGAACGTCGCCCGCTCCCGCCGTCACTGTAACACACCCAAAAGCCCCCATATCGTGCTTCCCGACTTTTTCATAGCCACGGCTCGCCGCCCCTCGCTGTCGGGATTGAACACGCTTACCGAATTGCCGTCGATAGTCCTTTGACTAGTTTCAAACATTCTCACCTGCCCTCTTCATATTTTCTCAATCTTTGATTTAGGGTAAAAGATAAGGGTTTCTGAAACGTGCAGGGGGGTGGGTATATTTGGTTTGGGTCTGGTTCAACATTTTTCTTTTATTATTTTATTTTGTTTTTTTAGAAGCAGCGTGAATGAATGAAAAGAAATGTAAAGTTGACACCGAATAAGAAAATGAGAATGAAACGATTTAAAAAAATAAATAAAAAATAGTGAAAAACGTGAAATTAATTTTTTTATTTATACTTTTTTAGGTTTAATTTTGTTTCATTTTCCTCTCTTAATAAATAATAAAATAATTTTTTTTCTCTTTCTTTGGTCTAAATGAAGAGATGATAAAAAAAGAGATGATGTTGACATTGAATTAATGGAGCGTGAATGAATTGGGCAAACGGTATTTTAAATAGGGCATTGATTTATTTGAGCGAAATTGAATAAGTGACCTTGCGAGTTGGGCTTAGCCTAATTTTCTAATTTGGGATGAATTGAATTAAGTAATGAATAACATAAAGTAACTTGGCCCGAATGTTTTGGCTGGACAACATAAAGCAACGGGGCACAAATTGAATGAAAGGAGTGAATGAAATAAGTGGTTGGATTAAAGCCCTTTTTTTTGGAACCGAGTGCATAAGTTTAGTACTGTTTTTTATATATTATATTTATTTACTTTTGTTTTGCTTCTTGAATTGGCATCTTTAATAAATGGGTACAAATTATTTTTGCTACTGGATTTTAAAATTAAATATAATTTGTCACTTACTTATCTCTTTTATTATTATGAATATTGATTATCAATTTTTATATAGATTTTTTTACATTCTTTTTCTTTTTTATTTTTTTTACAAATAAATTTCAATTAAATATCAAGTGACTGCACGTGTAATGCGGTATTTAATTCAGAAAATATTATTCCGTTCAGATATTCAAATGACCGCATGCGTCAAACAATATCTGACACAAATTTTTCTCTTTAAAAAATACAAAAAAAAATATCAAATTTTCAAAACTAAAAAAAATATAAAACTTTCAAAATAAAAAAATTTATATTTTTGTTTGTTTCATCTGCATTTTGTCTCTTTTTGGAAAATAAAGATTTTGAAAATCACAATAATTTTACTTGTTTAATTAAAGGTATCGTCTTATGACGGACATTGTGGGGGTGCTAATACCTTCCCCACATGTAACCGACTCGCAAACTTAGATCCGATTTTCGCAAACTAGCCTTATCATCGTTTTTTGTTTTTCCATAGTTTTCCATAAAAACTATGGTGGCGACTCCTCTGTTTTGAAAGCTTATTAATTTTTCGGATCGTCATTCGTCGCTATCTTGGTTGCAACATCACTACTCACTAAGCAAATAAATTTTTTAGGATGATTTGATAATGATTTGATTTAAATAATAAAAGAACATAAAAGAATAATTGCAAAATAAATTAATGAATATTAAAAAGTGGTTTTAAAATATCTAGAAGAACTCTGGGATTGAACTTCATCTATCTCCCCTATTCATATTTTGGATTTGATAAAAACATACAATATCCATAACTACTCACAATTGATGCATATATAAAAATCATTCACACTGATTCCTCTGACATGAAATTCATAAGAAAATTTCCTAAACACAGTCCCTCAGCTATTTAGTAAATTACCCAGCATTAAGAACAGATGTTATACGCAATCATTACATCGAAACCTATCCCTAGTATTCCAATATATTGAGTATTTTCATCTAGGTCAGAAACTTAAAAGTACTTCCCAGTTAAATTCAAGAATCAAAATCAAGACTCTATTGATCAGATAAAATCTAGCATTAAGCACAAGATGAAAATACCAATTGAGTAGAAACTGAATATTATATATAAAAATCACCAGAATACAAATGAGTTAAAAAGATTACATCAATCCCAAAGATGAAGAATTAGCTATTCATGGTGGTCATTACAATCTAAAGAAATGAAGATTGCCAGAGAAGAAGAAGAATTGATGAATTGTTTTCGTCCTTGACGGCTGCTCTCGTTCCTCCAGGTCTAGATCAGAAAACTTAAAATCACCTTTTTAAACTCGTTTTTGGGCCTAGTTAAGTGACTTTTCACTTGGGCTTTTTTATTTTAAACTTTTTATTTCTTTTCTTCATGAATCTTCCAATCTCTTATTTTCTTCAATCTTTTATACCTGAAATTTCACAATGATTGAGATCAAATGATTTCCTTTAACTCAAGACTCAAAATCTAAATTTAGATCCAAAAACTCTCAAATTGGGGTAATTGCTATCTTAAAGAACACTTAAACCCACAAGTACTCAAGCTTTCTCATGCATAAAAAATACTCAAAATTGACCCTTATCAATAATCATCAACTATGGTCAAGAAATATTTATGACCATGAATTGATCATAATGAGTATGGTTCCCACATATCAACATGAATCAAATCAAAACATTTTTTAGATTTAGATGCACTAAGAAGAAAGGGAAGTCTTTTTTTCTTTGCAAAATGACAAATATCACAAATAAAAGATTTGTTATATTTAACAAAAGGAAAATTATTTTTGATAACATCTAAAGATTTGTTTGAAACATGCCCTAACTGAAAATGCCAAAGGGTTTCAAGATCACTAACAGTAAAATTGACAGTATTGGTGATATGTAGAGATTTGATAGGCTTGATTTGAAGGTTTTGATAAGAAGGGACCCTAAGTATATAAAGTCTACCTTGTATCTCAACTGATCCAATCACTTTCAAGGAGTTTTTGTCCTGTGACAACCATTAGAATAAAAAATAATCACACAAGACAAATTATCAATTAACTTTGGTACTGAAAGAAGATTAAAAGTGAAGTTAGGAATATACAAAACATTATCTAGGACATGATCTTGATTGATAAAAACACTTCCAGAATAATTTGCAATGACTTGACTTTCATTTGTTAATTTGACAAAGATAGGATTAATTTGATGATATGAAGTGGAATGAGTAAAGGATGAACAAATATGATCAGTAGCACCACTATCAAGAATCCAATAACTAAAGGAAGAGAGAAATTTATTGCCACTGTGTTGTTGTGTTGGAAGGAATGACAAAGATTTGATTAGAGACATTGTCACTGGATTTAGGCTCTTGTAAAAGGGCTAACAATGTTGGATACTGTTCAAGAGTAAAACCAATTTTCTGAGAATGTACATCTGACCTTGAACCTTCATGATTCTGCTGATTATTATTACAGTCTGCTTTATGATTTTTAAACTTGAACTAAGGTGGAAAACCATGTTTTTTAAAACATGTATCAATCACATGTCCTATCTTTCCACAACGACTGCAAACTTTAGAAGTATATTGTCTTCCATAACTACTTTTGTTAGTATCAATCATTGCCTTTGATTGATCACCAAAAATTTGTCTCTCTTGTTGTGTACTAAGAGAACAAATCATATGTTGCTGAGAACTAACATGATAAGGTGAACTAAAATCTTGTGAGAGATCAACAATTTCGGCTATAATAAATGTAGTAACCAGAGCTCTCAAATTAGAGCTCTGATAGCATATTATGAAAATAAAGAGAAGAACAAAGGACATGAGAATGAAAATATTCTCTCTGTTTTTGTTTGTGTATTGATCTAAAACAAAGAGTTGAATATATACAAATAATGTACCCATTCTAGGTATACCTAAAGGAAGAAAATAAATAAAAATATTACAACCTGATACTCTCATAAAACACAAAATAAACAGAATTACTGATAATTTGATTATTGTCATAAAGACAAAATCAAATAATTAATATTTCTTTCCTTCTATCAATTTGATCCTGTCACAAAGACAAAATCACACGGAATTCATATTAGTTTCCTTCTACAAGCCTTGTATCCATATCTTCTGAAAGCCTCCACTTTTCCTTTCACGTTTACAGTCACTCATATATTCACTACATCAATTAATTCAAGTTGGACGATGATAACTTTCTCATCTTGCAAAAACAAATTCTTACAACTCTGTGTAGTCTCAATCTTGTTTGATGTTGTCTCTTGTAGTACAACTGAAGCTGAATACCTAAATATTGGATATGCCTTGATTGAAATCAAATGGTCATGCAATCTTCTTCATGTTCGTATACACATTTCACATCCAATACTATACTCAGATAATCTAGGAGTTGTTCTTCTTTCCGTTAATCCAATTATGCATTTCAAAATAAAACATTTTGATTACACTTCGCTCATGACTTCATTCAACAGAAAGAACTTAATCTTATCACATTAACGCTCAACAAATTGCTAACATATTTACTAAGCCTCTTTGTGCTTCATGTTTTCAATTATTCTAGGGTAAAATAATGTTGTTTCAAATTTAACCATGAGTTTAAGAAAATGTTACATAAACTCTATTAATAGCTTTATTGACCTGATGCACAATTTTGAACAGTACTAAATAATATATCTTTCTACTAAGTACATATATAACTTTACTCTTTTCTTTCACTTTTATGTCTTTATTCTTTTACCACCTAATTAATTTCACAATTTCATAACATATATACATTTGAAAAAAAAATATTATAAGATTACTTTGTACTATTATCATGCAACTTTTTAGTTATTGTTTTATTTATTTATTATTTATTTTTCACTGTTACTTGATAAATTTAACTACACTTATAAGAAATAGTTAAAATAGTTAAAATAATTCAAATAATTGTACTGACCAATTATTTTCCGAACAGATATTGCAATAAAGTTTAGATATTTTACTAATGTCATTACTAATAAAAAAAATAAAAAATTAAATATAATTTTAATTTTCTTATTTGTTCCATCATTTTAAAAGAGAGACACTTCAAGATCTTTCTATTTTAAAAATTCTACAATTTTGATTTTATTTAATTTATCTTATTTTTCGACAAACTAATTTATTTTTTACTATATTTAAAATAAAGAAATACAATGTATATTAAATTGAAATTGAATTATAACTATAAATTTATTTAAAATACTAAACTTTTATTTAAAATGAAGAGAATAAAAGTAAATATTTAGGCAATTAAGAAGATTAAAATTGTATGTAAAATATTTATAACTTATTATTCTTATTCTTATTCCATTCCCATTTTCACTCTCCTAATCCGCGATTCCTCTTCGTTTCTTTCTCTCGGTGTTCTACAGTCTCTCCCTCCGTGCATGTGGCAGGGACTCTTCAAATCCTGCCAAATCCGTGTATCCATCTTTTCACCGAATGTCAATTTCTGATTTCCTTCTTTTACAATCCTAATCACTTCTTTTCGCCCAGTTTTTAGATTATTTTTGTTATTAATTTACTTGTTACCGTTGTTGTTATTATTTCTAATTGCATGTAGAAACTATGTAGACTCATATTGGTTCCTTCAGAAACAACAGAATTTGGGATTTGACAAATTTGTCCTTTCAAATCAAAAGCAGTGGTCTCTACTCATAGTACGACTATGAGTCAGCCTCTGGGCAGAAATTTTTCAGGTGACAACGGAAGAAAGGACAAACACGTTGACAAACAGGCTTGGCTGCACCAAAAGCCCGTGAGCCACCTCCATCAAATGGGCTTCTAGTCACGTATCTAGCCCACTAGTTCTACCTCAAATGGGTCGGAGGATTGAAGTAGACTCAATCCGACCCGACATATCTAGTTCTACCTCAGTGAAGGAGCCTACATATTGTGAACCCCAGACAGCTTTCTAACTGGATGTTTCTTTAGACTATTCCTCCAGACACGTTTGTGCCTGCAAATAACATCAATTGTATTTTGCAAACTTGAACAGGATTGAAGTTGGGGTTTGTCTTGTTACCAAAGTTCAACTTTTGTGTTCAGAATGTGCAGATCATCATTAGCCATGTCTTTCTTTCTCTGCTGTATATAATATCCTTCAATTGAAAACTATTTGATTACTGTAAAAAAAAAAAGAAAACTTCATAAATGAACTAAAATAGTAGGTTACTTATTAGAATGATTTTTATTAATATGTCTTTTTTTACGTGTCATTTAACTAACTATTATATATTTAGTCATTTGTATTGAAAATTGACTTATAATTGAATATCATTTGCGTATATTAATATATCATTGACATAGATTTATAATATGATACTAGTAGTTTAGTTTTTGAATAAAATGTGTAAGTAACACTAACTATGAATAATATTTTTTTTGTTACGGTATGTGTTTTTTTATAGATAAAATGAAGTTGCTGAAATGCACCGTTTTTATTTTTTAAAAGTACACCATAAGCTTTGAAATAATTGAATTACTTTTGGAGATATCTTCTTTTCATATGTACAATACAAATATAATTTTAATCTAAAATTCTTATAAATTACTCAAATATTTTATTACTTAGACCAATTTTAGATTTAAATATATTATTGGTAGCATAATATTTTCTAAATGTGTTGTTTATTATATGTATCACATCTTGGTCCCAAATTATTTTATTACATATTTTGTGTATTTTTTTGGATTTGATATATGTTTGACACTATATGCTTCGAGTATATTTAACCAATTTTTTCCGTAAATATTTATGTAAAAGAAAAATTAAAATTAAAATTTCCATTCATTTACACTAGATTATACATCAATTATTTAGGAGCTTCTTTATATTAGTTTTCTAATTTTATTTCTTTTTGTTTCTAATTTGTGCATCTATTATTTTTGCTTATTCAAATGTTCACTTTTTTTTTTCTCTTAAAAAATACTGATGGAGAAGTTTCTTCGAATAGATTTTTTTACTTTAAAATTAATCCCTATTCAGCGACAAAAGCAAGATAGTCTGTTTATAGTTGGACAATGATTATATTTTATTTGAGGTTTAATTACCTATTAAATTATTTTGTATATATAAGGTGGTTTTCTCATTAAAGGAAAAATATTGATTAACTATAAAAATTGTAATTCACCTTTCATAATAAATAATATGATGATAGTTGTGTAGATAGGGTAAAACGTATGTAGCAGTTATAATTTAAATCCACATATTAAGTACATTTATTTTGACAACTAAAATTTTTTAAACTAACATATAATAAGTAAACTAAAATATTCAAACTAAAAGTTATGATAAAACATTTTTTTTCATTCCCTCATATGAGACTTACTTCTGTCTTTAGTTCTGTCCGATCCTTGTTTATTAAACATCGTGATTCTCATAATTATGATTCTCACATTTATGATCATCAACACGATCTGGAAGAGGTTAAAAATATTATTCCCTGGAAGAGGTTAAAAATATTATTTCCCTTTCATGTGTACTTTTATACATATATTAATTAAAGATAAAAAAGAGAAACATCTTTTCTTATAAAGCTTTGAAGATCATTTATTAATTTTAAAGAAGTTATTTAGATTAGTACTATCATTAATATAAGTACAAATTTACTAGAAAAATAATTGGATAGCAATTATGTTAATAATCTTATATAAGAAGTAAAATTTTATAGGTAGGTTGAGTCATTGAAGTATGAGATATTCAGATGTATTATTATTCGTTTTAAAGAATTGTACATAAAATTACTTATAAATTCAAACAACTTGAAATATATGAAAATTGATTTTATTATAATATATTGAATAGTCCACACTCAATAACAACTCGTCTTTGGATATTCTAACCTAAATCTAAAAGTCTATAAATTTAGTTTGACTCTTTAAGAAATATTCATTTAATCTCTTTTTTTATTACTTATATTAATACTTCTAAAATCTTCTGTAACTTTTATTAATTTGAATATCAGATAATCTTTGGCACATGAATATTCACTCAATATATTTTCGATAAACAACTGTCATTTTTAGACCACAAACTATGGTGAATCATTTATTGATGTGGTTTATCATCACCCAAAAATTTCTTACCGTCAAATGTAAGAATATATTAGTAGAAAACTTGGTCCACAATTTACTATAAAAAAACTTGATTTTTATCTACATAGTTAAAAATGATTACTCTGGTCCCTACAAGTCAACAATTATTTTATCCATTACAAAAATTATTTATTTTAGTTCTTATAGATGGCGTCATACTTATTTATGTTACACTTTATATCCTATATTTATATTATTCTTACAACAAGGTTCCTATATTTCATTTTTATGATTTGATTTCTATGCACACATTCTATACTAATAAATTTTTAATTCTTATGTTTTAATTTTTTTTCTTTTATTTCCTATCTGTTTATTTTATCCTTTCTCTCTTTATCAACTTCGTCCTAATTTTTTTTTCTGATTCTATTTTTTATAAACCCTCTTATTAAGTGATTCATATTGATCCTTGATTAAGAGAAGTACAATTTTTGTAAACAATATAAGCTAGTTTATAAGTATTGATTTGTGTTTATAACCGTGCTCATTGAGGACATATTTCATTATTTTAATTTTATTATACCAAATGCTTTCAAAAATATTTAAAGAGAATTTTAATGGGTTTGGAAACACAAGAGTAGGAAAATTTCATAGGTTAAATGATACTTTATGTAAGACAAATGAAGAAGGGGGAATGAAAATTAAGGACTTGAAATTATTCAATTATGCACTTCTCAATAACCGGAACTAGAGACTTGGATGCGAGGAAAAAGGTTTATGGGTTCAAGTTTTAGAATCTAAGTATGGGTCATGGAAATCCTTAAATAATTTTGAGAATAATAGAAAAGAGTCTAGATGGTGGAGAGATCTTAGAAGTATTTGTGGACGTCTTCTATCTGATAGCTGGTTTGATAAGAATATAATTTGGAGGTTAAGTAGGGATGATAGGATTCAATTCTAGAATGATAGGTGGGTTGGACAAAATGTTCTTAAAGATTCTTATCCTAGACTTTTACGCCAATAGCTTGAATAAAGGACTTTGAGTCAGCTTGGAAGATGGAATGGTAGTATTTGAGATAAAATTTGGAGTGCAGGAAAATCTGGTTTCAGTGGGAGGAGGACCAAGTTAATCAAATGTTTTTAAATTTAGATAATAATATTTTAAATAGTCAGGGTTGTGATGAATAGATTTTACAAGTCAACAATCTCCAAGTTTATAATGTTAAGTCTATATATAACATTTTGAATGAAGGGGTCTTAGATAAGGATGAGTGTAAGACATATTGGGAAATTAAAGCATTCATTCTTCTTCAATGTTGGCTTGGAGAGTTCTACTTAATAGGGTACCAAGGATAACCTACATGTTGGAGATGTGTAGTTGAGTAATAGGTTGTGCACATTATGTGAAGAGAAGGAAGAAAGTCTTGGTCATCTTTTTCTAACGTGTAGTGTTATTGGAGGAGAGTGTGTGATATGTATTATTCATTGGTTGTGTTGGAAATTCCACATCTACTAGAGATGAGGCATTTCAATAGTTTATAAATGGATGCAAACCTCACTTTACAAGCCGGTTTTGTAAGGTTGAGTTAGGCTTAAATTCCACTTCTTCTTGATGTGGTATCAGAGCCTATCCTAGCAAGGTTGTTGGGCCTATCGGGCCACCTGCTATTGGGTTGTTATCGGACCACCTTACATATAAGTTTCACACTTAAGTTGATGAGTCTCGACGTGAGGGGGGTGTGTTGGAGATCCTACATTGACTAGAGATGATGCATTTTAATAATTTATAATGTGGGTGCAAACCTATTACAATACCACATTTCCTAATTAAACATAATTTTAATCACTTTGTGTTGTTATGTTACATTTGTCTGCAAAGGAAAATAATGTTTGCGATACTATATGGGTAGCGATTATTTGGAGTATCTGGTTACATAGAAATAACCTCATCTTCAGAAATTTTAAGGTTGATGTGGTGGAAATTTTAGTATGGCTCAGGTCAATGCATGGACTTGGATAACTTATCCTAGGGCAAGATTTTTTCTTATTTCGATTGGTGTCTAAACCCTCTGGTCCATCAAATGCTTTACTTAAGGCCTGGTAAAGGTTATTTAATGCTAGTTTTTATTTATAGAGGATGTTGGTTTTGTAGGTTTTACTAACCCATGCAGGTATTTAGAATCTTGATTTTGTCTGTTTGGTGAGGTAGTAAAGATATTGTCTCAAATTGTGTCACTATTGGACTCTGTAGAAGAAGAAATTTTTATTTTCATTATTGAAACAAAGGTTATGTACTATTATGGCAGCCGAGGTCACGACGGGGTGATAAAAAAATATTTTATAAAAATAAAGACAGAGAGGAGTCACTATAATATTTTATTTATGCATTCCAAAATCAAACACATTGGTTACATTTCGTTGGTGACTTCGTTCAATAAAAAAATTTAATCTTATCGCATCTTTGACCCTTAACAAAGTGCTGACATATTTATTAAGTTTCTTTATGCTTCATCTTTTCAATTATTTTAGGATAAAATAATAGTTGTTGATAAGCGTTAATTTTTAGTTAATTTGTAGAGATTTTATGGTTGATTTTGTTATTATTTAGGTTGATTTTGTTGCTAATTCAATTTAGATTTGATTCTTTTTTATTTTATTTGATTTTATTAGTTATTTTTCAATTTAATGCGTTTGATTATGGAGACAGAAAATCTGTTGAGAATTAGGTTTAATCCAAGGAGAGCAGAAGAAGCGGCGCTAAAGGGAAAAGAGTAACAGAAAAAAAGAGTTTAAGTGACTTTTCGCTTAAGCTAAACGAGTAGCTTGGGCTAAAACTCACTTAAAGACCAACATGTGCGAAACCCTAAATTAAGGAGATCCACATTACTGAGGGCATGTTTCATGAAATAACTGTTACGCAATGACCTAATTGAGGAGGCAAAAGCAATAAAAAGGATTGAGGGCAAACGTAAAAGGCATCATCCATCATCCACCTTCTCTCGTCCTTGGATACTTGTTGGAGGCCGCCGCCGTCATCAAGCTTATTCTTTTCTTTTTCTTTTGTAATTTCATGGCTACCATGCGTAGCTAAGTCTCTCACTCTTGGGATTGAATGTAAATTCTCTTCTTCAAATGCACTCTTCATCTTAGTTTGATTTCATTTAATTCAATACCTTTGTTTTACGTTTCATTCTTACTTTGATTTATTTTAGATTTCTTAATTTGACTGGAAAGCACTTTTTGAAATCAAAACTAAACGTAAATGTACTGCATGTATAAGTTCAGGGATGGATTATAGTGCGGTGACTGTTTATCGCAACTAATCTTAATGCTAACTAAATTTTTCTAGTAACTAGGGATAAAAGCTAGGTAATTTGGTTTATGAAATTCAATGCTAGAGGAATCAGGTTGAAAAGGCTTTTATTTGCACAGATTGGTAATTAGAAGTAATGATATTGAATTAGGTTAAGAGTGTACACGAACGAGAGTATTACTATTCAATCCCAAGGCCTTTATTATTATTGATTTTATCACTTTTATTATTACTTGTTTTTATTCAACATACATTGATACATATTCAGTTTTCAATCAAATTCCGTTCCCTGTGGATACGATACTCTTTTTACTTACTATATTACTTGAGGACTCAGTACACTTGCTGAAAATCCGTTATCAAGTTTTTGGCGCCGTTGTCGGGGAACGGTGAAGAATTGAAAAATTGAATTTTGTATTGATTGTTTTGTGAAGTTCTAATCTTTTGTGAGTGTTGAACTTTTGCTAGACAGTGGTCGATGCGTTTGAGGAATCAGGGGAAGGAAGACCAGCTACTTTTTGATCTAGATATCAACAAAACACTGAGATAGCTTAGGTAATGGAGGAAGCGCGAGCGAAAGAATCGAGTAGAGGAGCAGAGTTGTGGTGAAATTATGGCAGAAGAAGCGAATAGTCATAATGATCCACCACCAAGGAGGGTTCTGGGTGACTATGCACTACAGTAGGGACCCAGACACTCCTCAAGCATTGTTGTTCCCAACCCAGCTCGAGCATTAATAATGCAACCAACATATTTGACTCTCATAAGCAATACTCAGTTCATGGGATTGGATCATGAGGATCCTTACACTCATTTATCTACATTTTATGAACTGACAGCTACTATGGGATTTGAGGAGCGGGATAAGGAGGCTGCATATATGAAGTTGTTCCCATTCTCATTGGCAGGAAAAGCAAAGGATTGGTTGAATTCTCATCCCAATCAAAGTCTGAGAAGATGGAGTGAGGTTGAGGAGAAGTTTCTACAGAAATTTTTTCCTTCATCTCGGCTTATCAAAGCCAAATTAGATATTTCAAAATTCCGTTAAGGAGCAGATGAGGCTTTTTGCACAGCATGGGATAGGTTCAAAACCATGTTGCGGAGGTGTCCAAATCATGGATTTGAGGAGATTGCGCAGCTCAACATCTTTCACAATGGGTTGAGACCAGACACTAAGATGATTTTAGACGCTGCAGCAGGAGGAATGATGATGGCCGTAGATGTGGAGCAGGACACAGGATTATTGATGCATTGGCATCAACGGACTATCAAGCACAACATGATTGTAGCAATGTGCAGAAGAAAGGAATTCTAGAGTTGAATACGCAAGACGCAATCTTGGCACAGAATAAATTGTTGACTCAACAAGTGGAAGCTTTGGCAAAACGATGTCCAAGATACCACAGCAGTTGCAGGCTATTCAAACTGCATTGCCAGGGTCATATCAGAATGCACCCGCAGTTTGTGAAACATGTAGAGGAAGTCATGTGGCTGGAAACTGCCCTCCGCAAAATGTAGGAGGGGAGGAAGTGCAATTCATGGAAGTTCCAGGCAGGCAAAATGGCTAGCCAGGAAACTATCCAAATAACCCACCTACAGGCTGGAGGAATAATATGAATCAGAATTGGGGTTGGAAGCAAGATGTTGGAAATGCAGGAAGACAACCAATGTATCAACAGCAGCAGCAACAACAGTATCCTTCACTGTAGGACAGATCAAGTAAGTTGGAGGAAACCCTGGAAAAGTTTATGCATGCTACTATGACACACTAGAAGAATCAGGAGGCATCTATGAGGAATTTGGAGACTCAAGTAGGGCAGTTAGCTAAACAAATGGTAGAACAACAGGAAGGACAGTTCTTAGAAAATACTCAGACCAATCCAAAAGAACAGTGTAAAGCTATAACTATTCGATGTGGGAAGCATGTTGGTTCTGATGTGGGTACAGAAGTAGCTGATGACAAGAAGAAACTAGTGGATGGAGAATTGGAGGCTGAAATCAATAAAAACAGATTGAAGGATAGAGTTGAACCAGAAGCTGTAATTACTGAGGAAAGCAGAGATAGTGAACCCATAAAGGCAAAGGAAGGATCAGTAGAGGAAAGTGTCCAGAAGCAAACTGAAAAGGGACAGAATTGGAGGAAGATTGAGGAAGGAATACCCCTCAAACATGTTTTTTATCCTTATGCACCATCACGAAGGGAGGCTGAAAGGCAGTTCATTCGATTCACAGAAATTCTAAAGAATTTGCAGATCAACATACCTTTTACTGAGGCAATGCAGCAGATGCCTACGTATGTGAGGTTTCTGAAGGAACTTCTCACCAAAAAGAGAAAATTTCCAGAAGATGAAACAGTGGAATTGGAGGCAGGGTGCAATGTAATCATTTAGAAGGCCATTCCACAAAAATCCTGTGATCCTGAGAGTTTTACACTGCCTATCATAGTGGGGAATCTACATGTTGGAAAAGCATTGCTTGATTTAGGTGTGAGCATCAATTTGATTCCCTTGTCCATGTTGAGAAGAATTAGAGAGGTAGAGGTCATGCCTACACACATGACATTGCAATTGGTAGTTCGATCTGTCAAGTGTCCTTATGGCATTGTTGAAGATTTGCTGGTCAAAGTGGACAAGTTCCTCTTCCCAGTAGATTTCGTTGTGATGGATATTGAGGAAGATGTGGATGTTCCCTTGATTCTGGGGAGACCATTCATGAGGACAACAAAAGTAATCATAGATGTTGATAAAGGGAAGCTGAAGGTGTGTGTTGAGAACGAAGAAGTTAGTTTCAATGTGTTTGAGGCTATGAAACACCCTAAGGATACAAAGAGTTGTTTCATAATTGATGTAATTGAGGAAGAGTGTGGAAATAAAATGACGAGTTTGAGCAGTCATGATGTGTTACTGCAGGTTATCACTAAATCAATAGAGGAGTTGTTTGAATTGGGTGATACAGAGGCATTCGCTTTGGCTAAGGAATTATATCAGGCTAAGGAATTGGTGCAGAAGACAGAAAACAGAGAAATTCTGGGAGCTGAAAATGTTATTTTAGAGGAGTCAGTAGAGTTGAAAGCCTTACCACCTCACCTGAAATACAGTTTTCTTGAGGGAAATGCCAAGAAGCCTGTGATTCTTAGCAATTCTTTAACTGTTGAGGAAGAAAGAAGGCTAATTGAGGTGCTGAAACTCAATCAGGAAGCTATTGGATGGAAGTTGTCAGATTTGAAGGGAATTAGCCCAGAATATTGTATGCAACGAATTCATATGGAGGCTGATTTCAAACCAGTTGCACAACCACAAAGAAGATTGAATCCAGCTATGAAAGAAGTAGTGAAGAAGGAGGTGCAAAAGTTGTTGGAAGCTGGGATGATTTACCCAATTTCAGACAGTGCTTGGGTAAGTCCAGTTCAGATGGTTTCAAAGAAGAGTGGTGTAACTATCATTCACAATGAGAAGAATGAATTGATCCCTACAAGAATAGTTATTGGGTGGCGTATGTGCATAGATTACAGGAAGTTGAACCAAGGTACAAGGAAAGATCATTTTCCTTTGCCATTTATGGATCAGATGTTGGAAAGGTTAGCAGGAAAGGCATACTACTTTTTTCTGGATGGTTATTCAGGCTACAACCAAATCACAGTGGATCCGCAAGATCAAGAAAAGACAACTTTCACATGTCCTTTTGGTGTTTTTGCATACAGAAAAATGCCATTTGGATTGTGTAACGCACCAGCTACCTTTCAGAGGTGTATGCTAGCCATTTTTGTAGATCTAGTGGAGAATTGTATAGAGGTCTTCATGGATGATTCCTTGGAATTTGGATCAACCTTTGACTTGTGCTTGCATAACTTGGAGGTAGTACTAAGGAGATGCATAGAGACTAACCTTGTATTGAATTGGGAGAAGTGCCATTTTATGGTCACCGAAGGCATTGTGTTAGGTCACAAAATCTCTGAACGTGGTATAGAGGTGGACAGGGCAAAGGTTGAGATAATTGAGAAATTTCCTCCTCCTACTAATGTGAAAGGAATAAGAAGTTTTCTTGGTCATGCAGGGTTTTATAGGCGATTTATCAAAGATTTTTCAAAGATTGCCAAACCCTTATGCAATCTGTTGAATAAGGATACAACTTTTGAGTTTGATAAGGAGTGTGAAAAGGCATTCGAATGCCTAAAGAAGAAGTTGACTACTGCACAAATCATAGCTGCACCAGATTGAAGCATTGGTTTTGAGCTTATGTGTGACGCAAGTGATTATGCAGTAGGGGCTGTGCTGGGACAGAGAAAAGAAAAACTATTTTATGTCATTCACTATGCTAGCAAGGTGCTTAATGATGCTTAGAGTAATTATACTACTACCGAGAAGGAATTGTTGGCAATTGCGTATGCGTTGGAGAAGTTTAGAGCTTATCTCATAGGCTCAAGAATCACAATTTATATTGATCATGCTGCTATCAGATATCTATTAACCAAGCCAGATTCAAAGCCCAGGCTAATTTGTTGGATGCTGTTACTCCAAGAATTTGACCTGGAAATTAAGGACAAAAAGGGAAGTGAGAATCATGTGGCAAATCATTTATCTAGGCTGGATAATGAAGAGGTTACTGCAAGAGAATTTGAAGTTATAGATGAATTCCCTGATGAAAAGTTGCTTGTGGTACAGGAAAGACCATGGTTTGCGGATATGGCCAATTTCAAAGCTGCTGGGATTATACCAGAGACCATGAATTGGCAGCAGAGGAGGAAATTATTGAAGGATTCGAACCAATATGTTTGGGATGATCCTTATCTGTTCAAAATGGGTGCTGACAACCTGTTGAGGAGGTGTGTTACCAGTAAGGAGGCTCAGAATATATTGTGGCATTGTCATAATTCTCCTTATGGGGGACATTTTAATGGTGAGCGAACAACTGCTAAGGTACTGCAGTTAGGATTTTTCTGGCCAACTTTGTTCAAGGATGCTCATGTGCATTTGCAGAATTGTGATAGCTGCCAAAGGACAGGGAATATCTCAAGAAGACATGAGATGCCACTGAGGAATATCCAAGATATTGAAGTGTTTGACTGTTGGGGAATTGAACAGGCGTCAGCTCAGAAGAAGCAAAGGATGCCTAGGAGGTTCCTCAACTACAATAGGATAAGGAGGTATGAGGAACTTAGGCACTGGAGTTTTCTACCAGAAAGAAGGGTAGAGTTAAAGCCAGGAGAATGTGATGCATTCTTGATGGGATTCTGAGAAGGAACTAGAAGAAGCTGGCGGAACCAATGCGGAAGTTTGATTAGGAGATTGTGAGAGAGTTTTATGCCAATGCTTGGGCAGAAAGACAAGAGAGAGACCGCAGGAAGACGATGGTCACAGGCAAGTGGATTTCCTACAGTCCACAGGCTATAGATGATTTTTTGGGAAATCCTTTTCCCAACCAGGATGAAAAATGCAATTATCAGAGGCTATGTGCAAGGAGAAAGGGGTTCAGTAATAGGAAGGTAGTTGCTGCGCTATGCCTTCCAGGCAGAGGATACCAGATTGTAGCGTCAGGAAAGCAGACTCGTATATGGAGGAGGGACATGAGAACTCTTTCTCAACTGTGGCTAACTTTTATGTTAGCCAATGACATCCCTATTGGGTATGTATCCGATATTAATGTTGGTAGGAGCAACTTGTTGTTTTCGATGATCCAAGATGACTATACAATCAATGTGGCTCGGATCATTTCTGATGAGATTCAAAGAGTTGTTGAATGGGAAAGGATTCGTGGAGCAGAGAGGTTGGGGACTCTAGGGTTCCCTGCACTGATTACAGGATTATGTGCGTAGAAAGGAATACTGGTTGAGCCAAACCACAAAATCAGGAATCCGATTGACCAAAAGTTCATTGAGCACCATTGCACAAACGGAGAAGAGAATCCTGAGCAGCGAAATAGAGCTCCTAGCCCACCGTTTTCACCATCCGAACCCACTCTTGAGGAGGTTGAGAAAAGGATAATGAGACATGTTTTGCATCTGGGGGAGTAACAAAGTTCACTATGCAGGTTTTTGATGCATCTTTACAATGCCATGCGTGATCGGGCTAACCCAGACCCATTTATGACTCCAGAAGAGTTGTCTTCCTATATGAATTGGCTAGGGGACCGACCAAGTTTAGTGGGGGAGGAAAATGAAAATGATAATGCTAAGCAGAGTACTGCAGGAGTTGGGAGGAAATCAACAGAAGAGAAAAAAGCTGAGGCAACTATTGAGGTTGCTGAGGAAGCTGAGGCAACTGCTGAGGTTGCTGAAGATAAGGATGAAAACGTTGCCGCAAATGTTGAAGAAACTATAGCTGAAATGGTGGCTGAGAAAGTTGTTGAAACTGTTGAAGAGAATGTCAACAATGTCAATGTAAATGCTGAAGAAGTTGGTGAGAATGTTACTGCTGGAGTTCCTATTAAAAAGAAAGATCATCCAGGCCCTCCAAGAAGATCCTTTCGAATTAGAAAAACAGTAATTAAAAAAGGGGCTAAGCACAAGGGTTCAGCAATACCATATGTCATATCTTCTGATTCAAGCTCGAGTTCAAAGGAAACTGAAGAAGATGATGAAGGAAATGAATCTGATGATGAAGGAGAATCTGATGAGGATACTGAAAGGCTGGAAAGAATTGGGAGTGAAGCAGAGGAGGAATACGACACTCCAAGTGGAGAATTCTGATGAATGATTGCTGAAGTTAGTAGCTGTGCTGTTTAGAGTTGATGAACCAGAGACAAAAGTGGTAGTATAGTTTTTATTTTGGATGACTGTATAACTGTTGGATGACTGTACTGTGCATATTTTGGATGAATGTAATAGGCACTAGGCATAACTAAATAGCTGGTAATCTTTGATGTGTTTTGATGAACATGACTGTGGTATTGAAAATGAATGTTAATGGTTAGGACTGTTGATTGCAAACTCTATGTGCACTTAAGAAGCGTAGTCTTAATTTTGAGCTTGAGCTGATAGTGATAAGAAATGAGAAAGATAGCATGAGAGTGAGGGATTAACATTGACAATGAGTGACAGGATATGAGTGAAACAGCAAGTGAGGGAGTAATTCACTGAGAGCATATTGGAAGGGCATATTTATTTGACATTGATTGTTGCTTTAATTTGTTGAAATAGAATTGAATTTTTGTTGTTAAGAATGATGAAGGCAAGTTGTTTGATTGAGAGTAAGTTAAAGCTAGAGCCTAAAAAGCTACCTGGTGAGATGAGAGAAATTCAATTGTGAGCCAATTTGAACCTTATTCTTTTGAGACCATGAGCCATGAATCTATCAAATCCACCTTGGGTATGAGTAGTTAGGAAATTATGATACATCTTGAAGCGAGATTGAGAATAAGGGTGTGAATTCCAAATAGAAACTATGTAAGTTAGGAGAGGTTGCTGAATGGTGTACCCCATCTATTTAAAAAAAATTGATGAAAATGAGAAAAAGTGAGTTTCCAGTTTATACTCATGGAAAATAAAATCAAAAATAGCAGTTGAAAAAGGGGTACACAGTAAATGTGTGTAAGCTATGATTATTGCTTGGGCGAGTATATGAAATAGTACAACAGCTGATTCAAGTCAAGGAAATCATAGTTAAATTAGATTTTCAATATGCTGGTCTTTGAGTTGTATTCATAATTTGTGAAACTACTTGTGCATTTTGTACTTCAAGAAAAACCAAAAATTCTTTGTAGCCAGGCCCCATTATACCCTTAAAATGACCTTCTGACTTCTTAAATGCAAAGTTGATCTGTTTTGATAAATGAATAACAACTTTTGATTGAGAATAATATGTTACTTTTTGAGTAAAACAGTGGTGAGAGTTAATTGAGTGGAAGAATATCCTGTCATGAATTGTTTTTGTTGTCTGAACATTGGATTGCTAGATTTCAAAATTTCAAAACTATAAGTGATTGCTCAATTTTTAAGAAGACGTGGTTGGAATAGAGGAAGTGCACGTGAATGAGGAGAGTTGAAATTTTTATCTTGCTTAAGGGCAAGCAAGAAGCTAAGTGGGGAGACTTTTGATAAGCGTTAATTTTTAGTTAATTTGTAGAGATTTTATGGTTGATTTTGTTATTATTTAGGTTGATTTTATTGCTAATTCAGTTTAGATTTGATTCTTTTTTATTTTATTTGATTTTATTAGTTATTTTTCAATTTAATGCGTTTGATTATAGAGAGAGAAAAACTGTTGAGAATTAGGTTTAATTCAAGGAGAGCAAAAGAAGCAGCGCTAAATGGAAAAGAGTAACAGAAAAGAAGAGTTTAAGTGACTTTTCGCTTAAGCTAAACGAGTAGCTTAGGCTAAAACTCACTTAAAGACCAGCATGTGCAAAACCCTAAATTAAGGAGGTCCACGTTACCGAGGGCGTGATTCACGAAATAACTGATGCGCGATGACCTAATTGAGGAGGCGAAAGCTATAAAAAGGATTGAGGGCAAACGTAAAAGGCATTACCCATCATCCGCCTTCTCTCGTCCTTGGATACTTGTTGGAGGCCGCCGCCATCATCAAGCTTATTCTTTTCTTTTTCTTTTGTAATTTCATGGCTACCATGCGTAGCTAAGTCTCTCACTCTTGGGATTGAATGTAAATTCTCTTCTTCAAACGCACTCTTGATCTTAGTTTGATTTCATTTAATTCAATACCTTTGTTTTACGTTTCATTCTTACTTTGATTTATTTTAGATTTCTTAATTTGACTGGAAAGCACGTTTTGAAATCAGAACTAAACGTAAATGCACTGCATGTATAAGTTCAGGGATGGATTATAGTGCGGTGACTGTTTATCGCAACTAATCTTAACGTTGACTAAATTATTCTAGTAACTAGGGATAGAAGCTAGGTTATTTGGTTTATGAAATTCAATGCTAGAGAAATCAGGTTGAAAAGGCTTTTATTTGCACAAATTGGTAATTGGAAGTAATGATATTGAATTAGATTAGGAGTGTACACGAAGGAGAGTATTACTATTCAATCCCAAGGTCTTTATTATTATTGATTTTATCACTTTTATTATTAATTGCTTTATTGTTACGTTCTTTAAATTTCCTAAACAAACTCATTATTATTAATTGCTTTATTGTTACGTTATTATTACTTGTTCTAATGAGTTATTATAATGATTATAATTCACTTTAGATAATACAAGTTTATAAATAAGGTAAAATATTTTATACTGATTATCATTAGAATTAATATAGGGAATGTTTTTCTGTCAGTTAAACTTTTAACTTATATAAGAAAAAGTATTTTATATATTTGTTGAATTTAAAATTGACATATTCTTATATCGATTTTAAACTGAAACGACGTGAAAATATCATTAGATTGTGAGACATTTTCTGTAAATTCCTGTATAGAAATTTGAAAAGAAAAATTAAGTTTTTCGACACGTGAATTTTGAAAGTTTCATGAGATATTTATGGAAAATGTCAACAAAATATAAAATATTATAGTAGTGAAAGTTTTATTTAGGTTCGAAAATAAAAGTTCTTTTTTTTTTTTTTTTTTTTTTTTTTTTTTTTTTTTTTTTTTTAAATTTTTTTTTTTTTTTTTTTTTTTTTTTTTTT
>Ga0209489_103073_pt1 | contig 33016 bp, 13 predicted proteins | sample SiratrowhiteBW_FD_187527 | JGI IMG/M metagenome (GOLD analysis project Ga0209489, IMG submission 187527) | Root nodule microbial communities of legume samples collected from California, USA - Siratro white BW (SPAdes) (version 2) | ecosystem: Host-associated > Plants > Roots > Nodule | place...
TATTAAAGCCGACTTAAGAAAGTACAAGACTTAAGAAAGTACAAGAAAGATCATCTTGGAACTATGGATAATATCTAATAAATGCATAAAATTTGAAAAAGTATACTTCCATTACTTTTTTTTTTTTTAACTTGGTGAATAATTTATTATTTAATACATCCTCCTAATTTTCACTGTAAAAGAAATTCATTTTATAATCTACATTTTAAAGATTTTTTTTCTTCCACTAGCATTATTTTTGAAAAAAAAATATTTAAGCAATACATTTTTTTTTCTTTAATTCCCTAAGTAGCATCAGTTATTGTACCTAGAGCAATTTTTACTTATTTATTTTTATTTTCAACATTTTTTATTTAAATAATCTATCAATCCAGTTATCATCGTTTTTTTTTAATTTTACATTTTAAAATTATACTTCATACACTTATTATTTTTTAAACCAAATAATATATTCATTCACTTGTTTTTTTTTTATCATTACACACACATCAACAATGAATAAATTAACTTTTATTTAAAAATTTTAAAAAATTTAATTGATATTTATTTTTAAAAAATATTCAGCAATTGTTCATTTTTGGTATTTATTATTTAATTTTTTTTAACAAACTAAATATATAAAATTTAATTCAAATATCAATATTATAATTTTTCTTTTAATTTCAAATTTATTATAAAAATACAGTTACAAAATTATTATAAAATTATCATGATTTATTCTGTCAAATTAAAATTTATTAATATAAAATACATTAGTATTAGAATAGAGAGAGTAACTGAAAGAAACTTGAATAAATAATAATAATAATAATAATTTATTAAATTTAATTAGATGTATTTTGAAATTGTCTCTCAGGACATCTAAATGGAATTGATTGGATAATTAATAAAAATACATTTAATTATATAAATATTTTCTAAGTTTTTATATGATTAATTAATGTCTTTAATTAGATAATTTAAAATACTATAACATATTAAACTACTCTTTTATAATTAATAATTGAAATTTATTTTGTAAGTGTTAATTATTTAAATTACAATATCATTATATATTTTTATATTTCAACAATATAATATAAGAAAGTTAATTTTTTAAAAAATATTTTTCATTTAATTTTTAATTAAAAAAAAAAACTATTGGCAGGCAAGTTTCCTACTCCATCTTGGACTCATCAGTTTCACAGGTGAGACAGAGTGAGCTATAACGGACAAAGAAGTGTAAATAATTAGTGATTCTGATTAACAGTATCATATTTGTGTCTGTATCAACCAAAGTGTAAATAATTGCATCAACTTTGTCAAATACATTCCTATTATCTCTCTGATACACAAAACTCAAAACATAATAGACTTAAACACAATTTTATAGGTGTTGAATTTTTTACCACAATTTTCTTGTACCAGAACAACAACCACTCTTTATTGAAATGACATAAGAGGGGATGAAAAACCCAGATGCAACACTGAGATCTCAACCCTTTATTGAACAATTAAAAAAAAGAAGATGAATACATATTAAACCTCCCATCTGTAACAAGCAAAAGTTCCATTAAACCTGCATGGTCCATTTTCTTTTATGATCCATTTGCAGGGGTTGCAGTTGCCATCACGAGATGAATCGTACATATGAAAGTTGTGACTTTCATGATGCCAGTGGAAGGTACATTCCAACTTGTCTTTATCATCATAATTGTCCCATTCAAGGTGATTCCCAGGAGTAATAAGATATGGAACAGATCCAATAGTGCAAGCAAGGCTCAAGTCATGTTGAGGCACCAAAGTATTTCCAATCCAAATAACTCTCTTAGTTCCCACACTATTCTTCACACATGATAACAACACTATAAACATAAACCCTAACCAAACACTTCTACCAACTAAAGACATTCTGCCTTCTGTCACTATTTTTGAGACCCTAAGTCTTATTTTTATACCATGTGAAGATATTTGATAAGAATGATGATTTAATCTTATAGTCCAATAACAAATGACATTTACACTCAAAATGCTTAAGGTTATCTCTATTTTGAAAACACTGATATGAAATTTTACTTTTTTTTTTTTTTTTAAATCTTATTGTGCTGTACCGTTTTTAAAACTTCTTTTAAAATTTTATTTTAATACCAGAGTTTATATGAAGTTTACATTTTAATAACTTTTATTTAATTATTTGTATAAAATATGTTTTTAAGATAGAAAAATATTTATTTTTATGGTTCTGAATTTTATATAGAATTCAAAAACGGGTCAATCCGACCGTTTTAGCCTGATCAACTGTTAATTCAAAAACAGGTCCCTGTAGAAAGCTTCGTTGAAAATCTTGATTTGAAAAGCGGGTTGTTGAGTTGACCCGTCAATTCTTTTCAGTTTTTTTCTTTTAAATTTTTTTATATATGTTAAAAACATATTAAATTATATAAATATATTTTTAAATTTTTAAAATTAGTTAATGTCTTTAACGGAATTAATTAAAATACTTATTACATTTAAGTATTAAATTAATGTATTATAATTAATTATGAAAACTTAAATAGTAAATGTTAATGAGTTACTTCATATTTCTATCTTCATGTAATATATTAAAAAATTTAATTTTAAACTATTTTTTATTTTAATTTTTAATTAAAAAATATGTTGGCCAGTTAATCTCAACTTTAACCTCGGGAGTTTGACAAGCCCCCATTTTACAACTGAAGACAGTTTTATTTTGTTAGTAAAAGTTAATTCAATCAATATTTATATAAGTTTCCTAAAATTAAAAGAGTAATGTATTGTTCTCATTAAAATCGTATTTTATTGTCATGTTAAATGATTTAATAAAAATAATATAGTTTTCATTACATTTTTATTTTAATAGGAAAATAATTAATTCTCAACCTCCATTCATCTAAAATTTGATCAAAACTCATTCTTGAGAAATATTATTTTGTATTATTTTTATTCTTTAAAAAGTAGATCAAACGTAAAAAATATAGTTTCCCAATATTAAATTTCAGAAAAGTAAAAATATTTCCTTTTATTAAACATCCTGTAAATCTTAAACATTCTCTTCGTTTTTTTTTTTCTCTTTCACTTTCACCACACACAGCATGTAAGTAATGAATATATAGTGAAAAAATGTACAATTGTTATGAAAAATAATGAAATTATATAATATATATATATATATATATATATATATATATATATATATATATTTAATAGACTTTTGCTTTTAACATGTTTGAATAATTCATTACATCAAGTAATATATTTTAATTCTTGAGTGAATTTTTTCACATTGAGGTTTCATGTAATAAGTTTTCTGTAATTTGTATTTTATTTTTAGAAAGATTGCATATATTGAAAACTGCATTTTTGGATGTAAAGTGTGTAATCTAAATATTCAAGATAGTGAAACAATCTTTACTTAAGTTGTGATTGAAATTAAATGCAAATTTGGGAAGAATCCGACTATTATAAAAGGATTGTATCGATTTTTTTTTATTCTTCCTCTTATTTTGAAGTTCTTTATATTTTCTTGAAAACAAAATGATCTACTACTGTGTTTTAATCCTTTAATAAAGTGTTTTAAGAAATCTTTCTAGATTCTATTGGTCAAATTAAAAAAAAATAAATACAAATTTACCTTTTCTTAGTAGTGTATAACCTATTTTTTCTCTTACAAATAAGACATCACATAATTATTTAAGGTTCGTCATCAAACTAATAATAACCATTCTAAAAAGGGTCTTCAAGAGCATGGATCAACAATATCACTTTTTCTTATGACGATCAAACACTTTAAATCCCTATAACTTTCATGTGAAATCTACACAATACCACACTTTCTCCCCTTTGGACATATAAATAAGAAATAAGTCTTCTCAATACGAAATAAATTTTAAGAAATCTAAAGAATGATCAACATCGACGCATAAGTGCTTCGAATGTGGCAAGCAATGTGATATTAAAGTTAGGACTTTCTCGATCAAGATTCTAGGACTATTTTCCAACCAATAATCAGGATTTTGATAACACTATTTTTCAACAATTGTAAGTCAGGATTTTTCTACCAACATTATAAAGATTATTTTTCAGGTAACATTGGTGGGACTATTTTTTATCAATCACTATATGCCATGTTATTGCTAAGCTAACGCTAATAAGAGTTTTTTTTTTTTTTTTTTTTTTTCTACCAATGTTAGTTATTACCATATTTTAACAAATTGAAGTATACCGAGATCATTTTTTATTAATTACTACATGGATTGTTTTCGGATCAACATTACCTACTGTTATTTTTTTTTTTCAAAACTAAACTTTTGACCAATCTCGACAAAATTGTTTTTAACAAATATCAATTCAAAAACAAAAATTCAAGTTACATTGATAAAAAAGTTAACAAAAAAACCGATCAAAATCTTAAAAAAAATAACTCTAAACTTTGTTAGCTAAAATAATTATAATCAACATAAATCGAAAATAACTTTAAACGATATTAATAATAATAATAAAAAAAAAACTTCATTGACTTTCGCTGGAAAAATTAAGTGGGCTTTGGCCTCCCTCCATCTAAAAATACCACTAAATTGTTTCCCTTTTTACAGTAAAAAGCAAAAAGGAACATAGTGGCCATTAGAGTATCCACTATTAACAAATTATGCTGTTACACCTTTCTGGGACTACAATAATATCATGAATTAATTAACACTTTGCCAGTAAAAAGCAGGCAATACCTTGCAATCCTGGTGTTCTTTACACAAACTTACAGGTTAAAAAAAATATTTCACTCGGTCGTCCCTTCTCATGGCATTGTATACAGCTTGGACCTGAAAAGTGCCACAACATTTCATATCAAGATGTATTATTTCAGCCTTGGTCTCTTGGAGGATCTATCTATTACAACCTAACTTCTAATAAATGTAAATAAAATTTAAACACAGTCTCAACCTTTCCTTCCTTTCCCACATGTTCTTCTAGTGGAACTAAGTAGAACAATTAACTTTAGAGTGATGAAAAGTGGGGATGGAACGAGACAGACAGACCTGTTCAATGGAAACAACTTGAACGGGCCCAATATTTACAGATACATATTTTCCCCGAGATGATAACTTCTGCTTCACATATCCCTGTAATAACAAGTTAAAAATTCAAAGCAGATCAGATGTCAAATGCCGTTTGAAAAACGAGGTTCGACCAAGGGATAAAAGTTTAGATGCAAATTGCAATATACTGATAACAAACTCTTGAAGGATTACATTCACATCATGCTGCAAAGCCCACAACTTACAGGGAGACAATTATAATTGAAAGAGAAATAAAATTTAAGTTTAGCATATATTTCTTGTCATCAAATACGGGCTCGGCAACAAGTTCGTACCTGTGATCAATTTCCAGCGGTATACAAAAGTCAATAGAGATCATTACAGTGACCACCAATTTCATGAGAAACATTCTTCAGTGTTAGCCAGGGCATACTTATTGATGTTGACACCTTTGAAAGACGTTATGTATAAAAGTGGTAGAGTAAGGAGCAAGAAGGAAGAAAAACGTCTCTATGAATTATTATCCGAATTCCAAAAAACCATCGCCAAGAGAAAGGTTGTTAAACAGCTATACAGAGAACCAACAACTAGGGAAAGCAAATCTGTGAGAATTTTTCCCAGAATGAAAGAGTTCAGGGAAGGAGAAGCTAAACAATCCACACCTCTTTTCTAATGGAAAGTATACACTACTGCTCAGCCGTGAGTTAGTTATTTTGGTACGTGTGCTGATTCTCCTTTCAGACTGGGTAAATCCTCCGCCATGTGGCCACTAGCAACCTGCTCCAAATTTGACTCCCAAGGTTGAAACATGGAAAGGCCTTATTGCCCCCTAATCTACCCAAGTAACATGTGCAGTATCCAATCCCTCCCATTGGACTAGTGCAGTCGAACCTGTTGATCCCCTATGATTCTGGACTTTAGAATTGAAACTGGTTGTAATACTGGGGAAGTTTCAGTGGTAGTAATGGAGAGTTGGACATAAGGTTGTGCATGCTCTCCTTTACAAAGTTTCAATTGGGAAGCATGAAACATAGGATGAATTTTAGTGGTAGCTGATAATAGCAGTTTATAAGCCACCGGTACGATCTTCTCAGTCACGAGAAAAGGGCCAAAGTACCTTAGACTCAGTTTCTGAATTTTTCTCAAAGCTACTTAGTCCTGCCTATATGATTGCAACTTAACCTAAACCATATCTACTATCTGAAATTCCACATTTCTTTTAAAACAAGTATTTCTTCATAACTTGCTGAGCTCTAACCCAAATTTTCTCCCGACACGGGAGCATCAAAACACCGAAGGCACAAAGGTATTTAAGTTTAAAGTGGTATTGGACAAAGTAGTTGGTTTGTTCAAACTTGTAAGCATATTAATTAACTATTTATCCTATGATGGTGGTAAGAGAATCTTATTCTGTGATAGTTTAGGTACATATGCAAGAAATTTTTCACAATCACTATAATCAGATGGTTTTCTTTAAGCTTTCTTACTATGCTTCAATCAAACAACGTCTTTAGAGTATAGTTTATTATTACACAAGCTCAGCTCAGCAAACAAGGACTATTGTTACCCATAATAAACATCATGTAGAGTTCAAGAGGAAGCCAATTCACACACACAGAACAGATACAGTAGTATCAAAGCTTAAGCCAACAGTAATAGCACGACAATGAAATGCTTATAAGTTTGTACATCATGCAATTAAAGAAGTTGTTATTTAGGATCACATTATAATTAGAGAAACTATTCCAATATCAAAAATTCAATTTCCAGAAACGACTTGACACGTACCTGAGGAATTGGTTGTTGGATTACAGATTCAACAGCAACAACCATGGCTTGCACAAAATCCTCACCTCCACTTCCAATTGCAGTAAATCCTCGAACAGTTGGGTACGAGTTCACCTTCAGAACACAAACATAAACAATTAACCGATTATTCACAGGTAACAACTAATTGAAAACAAACAATGTCTTACGAAAAACAGTTAAACAAAACCTTCTCGTCCAAAGCCAACCACTCATTGTTAGAATCATCTGCAACAGTGCTTCCAATAACCACGTTTGTCGTTTGGGCAACCCCCTCTTTGGCCTCGGAAACCTCTGCGACAGAAAACATTTAACATTAATAACGGAATGTAACGGTTTTGTGGATTATGAGTTGTTACCTGAAATTGCCTTGGAGACGGTGTCGTGTGGAGAATCTTGATGGTGGTGAGACGACGGCGTTTGATTGAGAGAGGAAGAGAGAGGTGGTTTTGGAGGATGAAAGCGGCGTGACCTAATTGTGGTGAATAGGGTTATGTGATGTTTATGCGAATTGAAATTGAAAGGACGAAGTATGGGTTCTATGAGACTGGTTGAACGAAGCATGCTCCTGCACGCCATTTTTTTCCTTTTCTTTTTGTGCTAAAACAATCCAATCCAATCCAATCCTTTCTCGGCCTTATAAAGGCTGTGTGATAAAAATTAGGAACTTTGTGTGAATCTATCCATCAATTTTAAGCATTTTAAGCATGCGTTTTGCATAATATATTGTTCCAACACCGTTCTTTGACATTTTTATATGATTATTATTACTCATCACTCTACCTGTGGTACTTCGCTTTTTTTCATATTTTATTTTTTTGTTTACCGATGCAAGGAGGGATAGTTTTTTCATATTGAGCCATTCATCGTGAATGTGGCGCCAATACCGATGGAGTGATAGAAGGTTTTTCATAAAGATACTCGCATGAACAAAAGGACATTTTATATAGTCATCTAGAGAGAAGACAGTACTAACAGAGGCACTGGACCACCCACAGAGGAGCGAGCACCAATATCCAATGGAGAGACTGAAGGTGAGACCACCGCCTAATATTTACTAATTGGTGTTTAAAAGTGTTGTATATGTGATAGATATTTTAATATTTTTAAATAAATAAAATAATAAGATTATAAGTTTATTTTTAAATTTAAAAATAATTTAAAATAAAATATGTTTAATTTATTTGGTATAATTGAGTTATTTTTTTTATTGATGAAAATATATAATTATATATTTACTTTTTGAGTTAAAATTGATTAATAAAATTTATTTAATTTTTTGATTTTATTAATGGTTTTTTTTATATTTTTTAAGATTATAAATTTGTTTAAGTGGTAAAAATGAACTTAAAATAAAATTTAATTAATTATATGTATATGATACTTTTATGTTATAAGAAAATTATTTTTGGTATAGTTCCTTAATTCATATAGAGATTATAATTTTTAAATATTGTTGATACATAATTTTTTTTCAAATTATATTGTAAAAATAAATTATACTTATATTCTACTGTGTTACGAGAAAATTATTTTCAATATAGTTCATCAAATGAGTTTGATATACAAATTATAATTTTTAGAGATTGTTGATATATGCAAGTTTTTCTAAATTGTATTTTAAAAGTAAATAAAAAAACATTATTTTAAATTATATGAACAAAGTTCTAAATTTCATAAAATAAACAAACATAACACAATTAGATAAAAATGCTTAATAACATTAAAATAGTAATACATTTAATATTAAATGAACATATTCATAAAAGTATCTATATACATCTGGAAATGATTGAGTGTAGTGTTCATATGAGTCTGTAAATGATCCAATCTGGTATCCATATCTGTCTGTAAATAATCCAATCAGGTGTCCATATGTGTCTGCAAATGATCCAATTTGGTGTCCATATGTGTCTGCAAATGATCCAATCTGGTGTCCATATGTGTCTGCAAATGATCCAACTTGGTATCCATGTGCATATTTAAATTATCCAATCTTTGATTGATATGAATCCTCAAGCTATTTAATCCTTCTTGCAACTCTTGAAAACCAAACATCTGACTATGGTAGGGGACTAAGGGAACTGGTCCTTAAGGTGTAAGTTGTTGAACATGGCCGTACATTTGTGGTGGCTCTTCACCATCTTCATCATCATCAACCGTCCCATATAGTCACATACCATTAAATTTGTGCAATGTTTTTTTTTTTTGCCAAAGTAATTTGTCTAACCCAGGTGCACACATGTTTCACAGGATGCTAAAGACATTGAAGATGCGTGAAATGAGCATGGCGTATAGAAGAGCCATATTATTATCCTTGCATTTGAACATGTGATGCATAATATAATAAGGCAAATTCATCAATATATTATTTTTGATGGCACATAATATAAAAATGTCTTCTTGCAACAATTGAGCAAAAGTTGTTAACCATGGTCTCAATATATGGACCTAGGCGCAATGGAGTGGCCTATCATCAACAATCAAGTTGCCTACATTCCGGAGACCCTGACCCTGAAACAAGGGTCTAAGCATTGAATTCAATGTTAATTCATGGTCGTAATTAAGGTGCTCAGGGATGGTTGGATATGAGACTTCTAGGCCTTCATACTGGAGGTGTGCCAAAAGCATCTAATCAGAAGGTGCAATAGTTATTTTTTGTTACTAACCTCACTTTGGAGGTTACCTTCTGTTGTCATTTTGATGTTCAAATAGAAAACCTTAATAAAGTCATCATAGTAAGTATCTTGGAGCATGACAAATGTTTGCAAATGCTGAAATAGGAGATGATTTTGAAATTAAAACTCTTATTTTCTAAACCAAGGCAAATTCATCACCTTTGGTGGCTGAATTTTCCTCCCGTATAACTGAGTCGCATATTGAGTCATCTAGTCCTGATGACTAAAAAATCGTGTCTGGTTTAGCAAGTCCTCAACGCCACCCATCTCAGAATGAGGAGCAACATCATCGCCAAGTCGGGATTTCCCTCCACATGTCTAGATAGCTCTATGTCGTTTGTTTCCAGAAGATGAAGTCATACCTATACAAGTAAAACATAAAACTTTTTAGGTCAAACACATTTGAGTAATTTTATGTACATATGAAACAATGTGAGTAACAACCTATATCATTATGCAATATAAATACATAACATTTAGTAGTTAATAACATTACAAATGATAATGTTTAACACAAAGAAGATTAGAAATTATAATGTGATATAAAGTTTTCATATTACAATTAAAATAGGACATTCAACATCAATCAAAAGGACCCCTAGTTATAATACTCATTAATTTTGTCAGGCGACGGTTTGAGGGCATGCCAAATATATGCTTCACCAAAGTTGGGTTACTACACAAGTATTTGTAACATTGTTCCTTAATTGCATCATCGTGTATGCTGAGTTCAACTAACATGTCCCATATATCACTTTTGGTGTACCGGTAAAATGAGTTACAACGCATGTTATGCACATGTTCACGAAATATTACATTGTGTTCACGTGTAATTGTCGACAATTCTTTTATACTTGAATTGCTTATGTTAATGGCTTCAGTGACTTCTTTTAGGTTAGTCGTTAGCGTCTGAAATTTAGCATCCATCAAGTCCATCGTGATGATGAGTTTACGGCAGAAGGTGTAGATGGTGTCGAATGAGTGAGAGTTGGACTGTAAGAATCCACCAGTGGTGGTGATGAAAAAGCTTCCTCAGTCTCTTGGTGAAATGTGGATGGCTCTGGCACGTATTCCATATGTAAATTGTGACTCAATATATTAAAAGATTGTGACTCAATACGTCGCCAAAATTGACGAGTTGTGCCAAGTCCTTGGCCAGTGACTCGATCGACAATCCATAGTTCCTCTATCAAATCATATTGCCTAACATGTTTAACCCTCCACTTAGCTGCCCTAGGCTTTACTTGAAATAAACATTTTCAAGTACATTAATTCAACTTAAATGTCAATTGAGGATTGACAATGTAAATTGTTAAATGTGTCATGTTTACCTTAATTAGGTCAACCCAAACTTCATCCTCGACATCAAAAACTTTTGTGGGTTCATTCTAGGCAAATCCACTAAGTCCACTAAAAAGATCATGGACGTCGCGTCATATGTCTTTCAAAGTCTTTTGTCTATTCTTGACATTATTTTTTGTTATCCCTACCCACCCTAATTGGTCGAGAGTGGTGACAATGTTATTATAAGCTTAGGTGGTCCAACTTCTCTCCACCCGATTAACCAGACGTGCCTCATTTATCATAGCATATAAGAGGCAAAAATCCATATTTGCGGTCTACCTTGTGAACTCACGGATACTGGTAGAAGACTTAGAAGCAATGCCTTTTCCACGATCCATAATGTACTTGTTTCAAACGAAACTTATCCAACCATAACATAACACATAAATATTTGATGACGGAATCATAAAGTCATGATTAATTTATAAAGCAAGAAAATTTATCATTACGAATACAAATTGTTACAGCGTCTTAATTGTTCTGATAATCCATCCACATTTCATTACTTATATGGTCTCTAATTTGTGAATCTAACCTATAATCATCCTCATGAGAGTGGGACACAGATGGTTCGACATCTTGTTCCATCAACTCCCGATCAACTACATCAAGTATCACTTGATTGTTGTCTACTTCGTGAAAAAAGTTGTGAAGAATACAACATGATAGAATACTTTTGTCATTATGTCCAACGAGTAATGCGGTTATGTTCCACTGCCAATAATTGGGAAACGTTTCTTCAACACACCAAACATTCTGTCAATTACATTTTAAAGCGATGAATGACAACTCTCATGCATTTTGTGGACCTATTTAGGAATACTCTTTTAGATGGTATCTAACACCACGATATGAGGTTATAATCTATGACTTTAACATAAAACTAGCATCGACGAGGTAGTATTTTCCTACAATGATTGAAATTGCACTCGTTACAAGCAACAACTAACTTAATAGTTTACATATTGGCCATATAACCTCCAACTCATGTATCAGTAATGGATCCTCTCGTATAAGTGCATCCTTTATAATCCTCACATCAGATGTTGTTCCTTCCCACCCAGATATAACATATGTGAATTTCATGTCGAAATCACACAAGCCGCAAATACATTTTGTGTTGTCCAATATTTTCTTTCACGAAAACGAGAAGCATCTGATCAAGGGACTTTGACACGTACATGAGTACCATCTATAGCCCCTAAGCAATCCTAACATGAACAATAAGATTTAATTTAACAAACGATTAAAGTTAGATAATGATATATTCATAATACATTGGTACCTTAAAGTATAAGTAAAATATGTTGTTGTTAAAGATATAAGTTTGAACCTTGCTTCTAGAAGGTTGCTTTAGGAATTGTTCCTCCAACATCAATATTGTGTTCAATACATTATGAAAATGACGGAAAATTGTTTCACCAGACAATGAAAAAAAAAACAAAACAGTTTGGTTCTTCATATTATGTCCAATGATGTGAAGAAATTTTGCCACTTGCTCCTCTACTGTTGATCGAAATGTGTCATTTACATTCCCGATTTCCTTTAATTGCAGACACAAATGAATGAATGCTTCCGGACCCATTCGAATAATGTCACGACACCGCTCAATGTGGACCAAGTATGACATTAATTCTTGCCGACGACGCTCTTTTTTGGATACTAACTTTGTCAGCCTATGTGTCCTCCCATTTGACAGATTGAACACATTCACTGCCACGCAACGATGATAAGAATCATAATGACAACCACTTTGATTTGAAATTTTAATTGTTCTTCTAGGTGTGAAATAATTTTCGTATCCACACTATCATTCATACCCATGTTTTCAAAAATACATACCACTCCTTATAGTTGTCCATGAAAAAAATGTCTTTTCACATTAAAAAAACCATAATAAACCATTTACATGAATTACATATGATTATGAATATAAATTATAACTCATAAATATCTTATAAAAAAAATACTCAAACAAGTAAATATGATAAAAAAAAAAAAAAAAAAAACCTATATAATCACCCAAACATGTAACAAACTTAAATAATATTTAATACAAAATTTAATTCATTCGTATAAAATATTATTCAACTAAATAAATATTGCTTCTAAGTTCTTAATTCAATTAAATTATACGCACATTTATTTTCTAAATTATTTAAAATTAATTATAATGATAAAACGCAGTTATAATTACTGATTACCTTATAAAAAAACACTTACACACATCAATATCGTAAAAATGTCATATAATAACCAAAACCTATAATAAATTTAAATAATATTTAAAATACAAAATTAAATTCCTTCATATAACAAATCATTATAACTCCTGATACCTTATAAATAGAAAAAATACACACACGTAAATATTATAAAAAAAACTTATATAATAATCTAAACTTATAAAAAACTTAAACAAAATTTAATACAAAATTAAATTCATATGAATAAAAAATTATTCAATTAAATAAAAATTGTTTCTAAATTCTTAAATATTTTAAATTCAATTAAATTATATACACAATAATTTTTAAAATTAATAATAATTAATTCGTATGAAATATTATTCAACTAAATAAATAAAGATTGTCTTTAAATTTTTAAATATTTTAAATTAAATTAAATTATACACACAACTATTTTTTAAATTATTCAAATTTAATTCTTATAATTACTATTTATCCTATACAAGAAATACTACAACTCGTAAATACTGTAAAAAATATATATAATAACCTAAGTCTATAACAAACTTTAAAAATATTTAATACAAAATTATATTCATTCATGTAAAAAAATTATTATAACTCCTGACACCCACAGAAAAAAAAAAATAACTACACACATAAATATTATAAAAAACCTATATAATAACCTAAACTTATAACAAACTTAAATAAAATTTAATACAAAATTAAATTATTCAACTAAATAAAAATTGTTTCTAAACTTTTAAATATTTTTAATTCAAATTAATTATAATAATAAAACGCATCTATAATTCTTAACTATTCCATACAAAAATAGTCACACACATAAATATTATAAAAAACCTATATAATAACCTAAACCTATAATAAATATAAATAATATTTAATACAAAAATAAATTTGTCATATAAAATATTATTCACATGTTTCTAAGTTTTTAAATATTTTTAATTCAATTAAATTATTCAAACAACTATTTTTTAAATTATTCATATTCAAAATTAATTACGTATTATAATTACCAAATATCTTATAAAAAAACTCACACACATAAATATAGTAAAACAATATGTAACAAAATTAAATAATATTTAATATAAAAACTAATTTCATTCAAAATAAAAAATTATTATAACTCCGAAATACCTTATAAAAAATGCTCACAAACATAAATATTATAAAAAAACCTATATAATAATGTAAACGTATAACAAAACTCAAATAAGATTTAATACAAAGTTAAATTTATTATTATAAAAAATTATTTAACAAAATTATTTAATTAAATAAAAATTGTTTCTAAATTTTTAAATATTTTTAATTGAGTTAAATTATACATACAACTCTTTTGTTGTTGAGTTTTTATTTTGATAAACTTTCTCAAATGGTGGCTCTTCAAGCATTTGTCCTTGGAAGTTTTCCTCCTAAGATGGTATGTTCTTCATCCTATCTCATACCTTAATTCACTTTTAGTTTCATTTTACATTATCCTTTTGTTTCTTTTTTTTATTTTTGTGATTGTCGAATACTTATAGCATGTGTTTTTTCTATGTTTGGCCATAATCTTTGTTTCATTAGATGAGTTATATTCTCGATCTTCTAACAAGTTGATCTAGATCTTACATTTCTTCATGAAATTATATCAAACATGGAAGCTAAGCTAAGTATCACAACTTTACAACAGTTCTTACACAAATTCTATAGATCCTGTCTCTTCTACAAGAGCTTTGTATACTCTCATCGATACCAAAGATTTATTCAAATAATTTTAACGTGATCCTAATTGCAACTAACCTAATTATACATAAAAGTTCAAACACTTTAAGCTTGCTATACATTTTGTATGTGAATTGGTCCAACAAAAACTTCTTCAATTAACTCATCTTCATGCAACGTTTTGAGTTATAAATGTTCTTACAAAATCACTTTCTGAAATCCTAAACTCTAAACCTTAAATCTTAAACTCTAAATTTCTTTATATGCTTTCAAATGTAAATTTATGATTGTTTTGAACCCTAACATAAGTTTAAGGACATTATTCTATGTTTCTATTTTTTTAAAACATACATGACTATTTAGTTATGGTGTAATACATTCACAATAATCAGAATAAATAATTTATTTTCCTTCTTTCTTGTATGTCTTTTTGTTATCTCTCTTGAAATCTTACAATACAAAGATTCCAATGCAAGTGGCAAAACAAGAAGAAATTTTTTTTTTTTTTAAAGAAAAAAATTAACAGTTAGATACCCATTTCAAATGCATAAGAAACCCATCTGTCACAGAAGGTTCTTTATATTTCCACAAAATAGTGGTAGTTAGCACGTACCACAGTTAGCAATTTTCTTTTATAATAAACCAAATCTACCCTAATCAAACCAAGACATATATATGTTTTTTTTTTCTTTTTACTTTCTCATTTTTTCATCTTCTAATTCAAATTAGAGATAAGTGATATTGAATCACTAACTTTAACTCCACCATTTTTTGTTTCCATGCTTTTAGGTATAAAGACGATACTCATGAAAAGAGTTAATAAAATGAAATCCAATGTTTGTTGCTTTAAAAAGATGCCAAACTATACCCCATTTTTTATACTTCTCTATAATGTCTTTTGAGATATTCTTCTCTGTCATTTCAACTCTAAAATTTGAATGAATTTGGGAAATGGGACTAGTTATTGCACTGGGCCTAGTCCACCCATTCACTACTATATGGGGTTAAGTGCAACTGAAATAAATAATGAATCTGGACCAAAAACAAATAAATAAATAACAAGCATTGCAGAAAGAATAAGTGCAGTCCATCATCTCCTCACCTTCCTTCTTACCCATTTAATTAATTTATTTCCCATTTGACATTAATAATCTATGCAAAATCGAATCTTTATTTTAAATTTTTCCCTTTTATTTTCAGCTTATTATATATGTTCAGAGTTCCAGCCAGCTAACTTTTTTGTGAAACCCAACAAGAAATTTGCAAAATGTTTCTCCTACTTTTCTTTTTCATCTTTTCTGATTCCTTTTTGACCAAAAGAAAAAATACAGTGATAATTAAAGCTAGATGGAAGCTGGTTCTGGAGTAGCATTTAGTTGAAATCCTACCAATGTCATTAACATAATTTTATTGTACAACTTCGTTAGGTATTGATTGATAAAATTTAATATAATGCTCAGTGAGTTATAATAAATAATAAATTAGGTCAAATATAATGAAATATAAATAAAGCAACTTCCCAATTACGTGCATAAAAGTTAATGCGCTTAAATCTACTAATGCAGCATCATAAATTCATTAACTCATACCAATTGATTCTCCACAGAATTTCTCTACACACTATGAGGAGCCTAGTGCAAGGAAGTAAAGGAACTCTATTTGAGACAAAATTTATAGAAAAAAAAAACTATCCAAAAATATAATTTATTACCAAAAAAAATATTTACTTTAAAAAATAAAATGTAATGTTGATAGGAAAAACATTCACCCAAAAGTATGCCATCATCTTGTTATGACATAATTATCTGTTGTTTTAACGAGTAACCGCTTTATTTATTTCGCTAGTTGATTTTTATTATCTAATTAATCAAAGTTAAAATACTGTACATGGTACTGTAGTTAATATCTTAAACGTTAGAACTGACTTGAAGTACCGAAACATTTATTGTGTCATCCAAGTTATTATCCTGTACACATGTTTGCTAATAGGATTGGCATTTCAATCAAATCAAATTTGAAATTTTATTTAATAATTTACATTTTATTAAATGCATTATCTATTATTATCAACGCCATATATACTTGTTTGCTAGTTTCTGAATTTTGAAAGAGGTGAATTAAAACTTGTTATTAATAGATTACAATTATTAGAAACATGTTGTAAACAGGTCAAGCAAATGTCTGGTTGAAGATTAGTGTTCTACATAAAGCACAGGAATGGTAATTATTATTAACCTCGCTTAAACCTTTCCTTTGCTATGCCATTTGGTTGCTGTCTTTCATAAAATAAAATTTAATAATATCTTGCAAATAATTATTGGTGGTACCAAGTAATGATATGATAGGTTGCTTTGCATCATTTGTCATTAACATATTTTTCTAATAATTTCCATCAAGCTACTAACAAGTTGTTGGATCACACAGACAAACTTCCCTAATCATATAGCATGCATGTGAGGGGAGGTAAAAGTGTATGAAAATGTTAAATTAGTTTTTTAACTTATGTCATGGCGCCGCATTAAATCAATAGAGACAAATCACACCTCACCAAATCCCCCACCTTCAACTTAATTACATTTAATTTTCTCATATCCACCAACACCTCAATCCCAAACAAACTATACCTATCTACTCCCAAACATATATTTTTTAGAAATATTATCTCATTCTAATTGGTATTAATTATTTTCCAATTAAACTTCACTTAACATTTTATCATTGATTCTCTAAGCTAAACCCTAAAATTGCATAAAACATAAAAAGAAATTTAAGCTACTGTCGATTTGATTTTCTTGGAGAATTCTCTCACTATACAACAAAAAAGTACCCTATACCTTTTTTTAGACGGCCAATTAACAGTTTTTTTTTTTCACTCTTTTCATCAAAAATAGATCCAAATCTTCCTCCGTCCAACCCAAACTTCCTTTCCGTTACCGTCACTGATTCTTTAACAAAAACTACCTAACTATCCGCCATAGCCATAACCTCGCCGTCACTATCCTCGTCTCCGACGTCTTCGCCGTCTTCGTCAAGCCACCGCTCCACGGGGGCGCACTCCGCCTTGTGCCGGAACTTCCAATCCAGTGCTTGGCAGGCGCGTGAGCAATAGTTCACCGCGCCACACACAGAACACCTTCGAAACTCGTGCTTCCTTGACTCGGGCCTCCCGCACCCGGCGTGCGAACACAACCTCAGCCCCTGTCCAGGCGAACCGCCGCGAGCGGCGAACCACTCCGCCATGAACCGGCTCGCCGGATGCACCTCCGGCGTCGGCACGTTACATCCGAAATCGCTGAGCAACGGACATCCGATCCCCTGCCGAAGCTGTGGCTGAAGGTTGCACGTCAGCCAGTGGCGCGCGGCGGCGCTCGTGGACAACACGGCCGCGAGCTCCCGCGCGTTAGCCTGCACGAGGAACCGCCGCCCCTCGGCGATGTTCTGCCGCACGCCGTAACCGTCTTGCAGGCAGTGACCGAGCTCGCGCAGCGCGTCCACATGGCCGAGAAACGCCGCTCTGGCGCAGAGCGCCACGCCGGCGCGTAAGTCCTTGTCGCTTTTGGTTCCGCCGCTGCCGTTGAACTGAATCACGGCCAGCGAGTACAGAGCACGCGCGTAAGAGTTTATCGCTGCCTTCGCCATTAACGACGCGCCGCTCCCTCGGTTTTGCAAACAGTAAAACCGAATCTGCGCACAGACAGGTAGAAATCAACAAGTTAGATTTGAGATAAAGCAATAACAATTTACATTTTCTTCACACATGACAGTATTTTTCTAATTTCCTTGAATTTCAGGTTATATGTTTGAGAACTAACTCACCATGCCTAAAGTGTAACAGGCTTCAACATTTCCGGCATCCGCACAGTGCTTGAGGAAACGGTGCGCTGAATCGCACCAATCTTTGGCTCTAATAGCTAAAGCTCTTGGAGAGACTCTGGACAAGACAAGCGAATGGAGTGCTAACTTGTTTAATCTCTTACACCTGTTCAACAAATACTAGAATCAGACACCGTTCAAACAAATGCAAGAAGAGAAAAATGGTTGAGAAATTACTCACGTCATTAAAACATTGAGAAAATCTGAAGGTTTAGTGGCGGTAGAACTAAGCTTGCAGAAGATAGAAATTACAAGGTCATCCGGTAAAGACTCAAAAAAATCGTAATCGGAAACGGTTTTTTCCGGCGTCTTCTTCTGCCTTTTCCGGCTATAAATAAAGGAGTCTGCGGCGACATGCATACGCATCTGCATGTGCAGATCCTTGTTTTTATTGGCAAGCCTCACATCGGAACACATCCTTGAGACTACTTCAGGATAACACACTCCTCTCCTTGTTCTCATGTCCAATCTTCTTCCTTCTTCTCTTTTTTCTTCTGTCTCTCGCTTGAGAGATAAAGAGAGAGGAAAACCTAGGTAGCAAGTTATATATAGGAGGGTAATGTAATGTGATGTTATGAATCTCCAAACCTGGACCACAACAACATCAAAGACACTGCCAAGGTTTTTAAATACCTCTTCAGAAATAAGTATGTAAATGTAAACGGACACAACAAATGTTAAGGTGGGACCACAACTACTTAATTACTGAAACAGCCCTAATGTTGTCGTTTATGCTGGTCAAACTTGGTTGACCCAGATCCGCACCCTCGTCCTGCATAACTTATGTAATATTAAAAATGAAAAAATGGCTCTTATTTTGTACTGCTAAAGAAAATGCTTTTCTCTTGTCTGCACCATAGCTTTGATTTTGAACAGTCTATTCTTCTTCTCATCTTATTAGTTTTTGTTCTAACAAACAGTAAGAAAAAGAAATGAGAGGGAGACAGTAAATAGTAATCTGCTTTAAAAGCGGTTAAATTTGTTGAGTGAAACAACTAACTTCAGTTATTTTGAAAATTCAAGCTAACCCCAGATTTGAAACAACATTAGCTATTATTGGGTGTGCGCGTGAGAGACACATGTGTCTTGGTGCGTGGCCGTTAGGAACGTGTTTTAGCAGGCAGTGACATTGGAGTGGGCAATTTCAGGTACCGAATCCTGGGCACTCGTTTAAGACCAAACTCATTTCGAGGTCAAACTACGATTCAGCAACTGCTTCAGTTACATTACACTTCTCTTCTCTCTTCTTTTTACCAGTTTATGCCCTTATTTTGTTGTTTTTAGGTTTCATACCAAGTTTTCAAAATAATTTGTTGCTCTAATTTTGTACATGGGATGTGTGGTAGAAAAGTAATATCAAATAACTATTTTCCATACTAATATTGTCAGAATAATCCGTTATTGACCCAACTATTTTTGTTTTGACTCATGCTTATCAATTTTTTTTAAACTTAAAATAATATATAAATTAATTTTTTAACCATGTTTTAATGTAAAAACAGTCACTAGATATAAAAAAATAATTAAAATCATATATTTCAAAAATTGTGGGATTATTCTCCCCATTCAAAAGAACCAGTGACCAATTTGGTAAAATGTACAAAGATGAAAACAATTTTTATGTATAAATTATATTTCTTATAGATTTAAATATAAATATAAATATAAATTTTTCTTTGATTAAAAATTCAATTAACATTAATTATTTTTACTCATCTAAATTCAAAAATAAATTTCAAAATATGTCTTACTCAAATTTGACATATAAACAAAAATATTATATAAAATTAGAATGTTGTTAATTAGAAGGTGCTTTAGAAATATTTTTTATAAATAAAATAAAATTAGATAAATTTGTTTATATGAAAGTTCACAATATATGACATTTTTTCTTTTATATATTCTAGAGGGGAATATAAGATAAATTGGAATGTTATACAATAAAAAAGTTGTAATAAATAAATATTTGTACTACATCAGTTCTTAATTTTATTTATATAAAATAAGTTAAATGTTATAAAAATTAATTATAATTAAATTATGAATTAATACTTTTCAAAAGATATTAAAATTTAATTTAATTATTAAAATAATAAAAAAACTGATAATCAATTAGGAAAGTTTAAGTTATGGTTGACTAACTGTTATATAGCTCTAAGATTAGACTATCATAGAAACCTAAACAGCAATAAAATTGTATAAAAGGACAGTTATAAAAGTTTGAAAGGTTAGTTAAATATCCATTAAGTCTAATGGTTAGAAAGATAGTTTAACTTGAAAGATAATTTAAATTTGTGCATATCCAAACACTAAGAGAATTTTGTGTAAGTATTATTTATTTGAATTTAAATTTGACCTGATTAAAATACAATAATATATAAAAACAAGTATAACTCAACTTGATATATTGGCACAATACATTAATCTTAATATTGCATACGATGAAATTGTAGAATTAAAGGAGTATTTATAAATAAAATTAAGAAAACTCTTATAATATTTCACAAGATAATTAACATGTCAATTTGTAAGCAGGTGAAAAAAATAATTTTTAAATAAATTATATTTTTAGAGGTTAAAAAACTCATATTTATTTTGCTTATAGTCATAAAAATAACATTTGTATGACTGGTCTATGACATTAGAAGCAATTCAAAGTATTACAAATACTCTAGATTTTATTTCAACTTGTAAGAAATTGAAACAACTGTAACTCTCTTAAAAGCATGGCATTAAAAAAACTAACAAGTGAACCTAATCATTATATAACATGGAATTTTGGTTCTCCATAACACCTTAGATAATATATCATCCAGTAAGTTAAAAAATTATATTAATATATAATTGTTTAAACAAATTTTACTTTCTAAAAAATATATGAAATTGGGCAAATTTGAGATATTTTAATTTATACTCAAAATATATCTAATATTTGAAATATAATTTTTCATAAAATGACATACAATCCAGACTAGTATGTATGATGTATGATGGTCATGAAAATATGAAGTGAATCAAATCAAACCAACTCAAATATAATTTGAGCCTCCTTTTTGGTATGGGAGAGTTCCTCTACTAGTCTACAGCTTCACTAAAAGTCATTTCATACTTCTCATTATCACTTTTTTATACTCCATAGATTAAGATTGAGTTATTTATTACTAAGCACTCTCTGTCTATATATTTTTAAGAAAACAAATAATATTAATAGTTATGGTTACTTAAAAAAATAATTGATGATTATATCATAATTAATTTTATTATTTTAATAATTTATTTTAATTTTCAACTTTAAAATGTAATTAAGAATAAAATATAAATATTAAATATGTATCCTTTTATATATTATTATTGATTTTTTTAATTTAAATATAATTAAAGGTAAAATAAAAATATAAAATACATACACTAAAAGAAAGAATCTCATTTATATATTATTATAGATTATAAATATTTTTCTTTTTAAAATTTAAAATATATTTAAAGATAAAATAGAAATATAAAATATGTACACAAAACATTGTTACAAATAACCATTATATATATAAAAAAATAAAATAAAAGAAAGACTTTATAAATAGCTTACTCTTCTCAAATATAACAAAAACATATATTTCCTTAATGATAACCATTTAGCAATTAATATTTTTATGTATTTGTACTTCTCACATTAACTTAAGAGATATAATAAGAATCTATATATTAACCTAAGAGATTTATAAGAGTCTACATATAAAAAGAAAACTTACCACATAAAATCATTTCTTACATAACAAAATATAAGTATATATAATTACATACTATCTTCTTAATCTAACTATCTGCTTTTCAATTTTGACAATGTTTTGTAAGAATATTAGAAATTAAATTCCTGACTAATAATACTAAATTTATGTTTAAAATAGATGGATTGAGAATTTAGAAGAATTTTTTTTTTTTTCATTTAAACTGACAATTTGAAATAGTTGAATAACTCTATCTTTAAATAGAGTTAAATCTAGTAGACCGTCTAATACAAAATTATTTTTATTTTTAGAAAAAAATGATAATAAATTTTTCTTATTTGGATGTAAAAGTTAAATAAAGTAGTTAATTTAAATATATAATAGAACAACAATTCAAAGTTTGTTTTTATACTACCTTATTTAAAGCTAAAATATATATCCAGTTTTCTTTTAAGTAATTCTTGAAAGATTTCATTATAGTCAAATTGAGTACAATATTTTTTATTATAATTTCTAACTTATACAAGTACCAAATGTCACTCCTAACAAATATCTTAATATCCTTCTAAAATTAAGAATACTAAGTATTATTTAATATTAAATTGCTTTTGGCTTTGCAACTACTCTTTAGCTTCACTCTTTGCTACGAAGACAAAGACATGTATGAAAGAAAATTATAAACAGAAAATCTCCTTAAGAGAATATATAAATTAACACTCCTTGTGAGAAATAATTTGGCTTAGCTCTTTCAAGGTCTATAAATTCAAGTAGATGTTTTAGATCCTTATAATTATTTTCTCTCAATAAAAAGTGTGTAGCCTTTGCATGCAATAAATTATTTTACATTAATTGTCCTTATTTTTCTTCATGCAAATGAATTTCGTCTTTTAGGGTTCATGAACATGACCTTGCAGGTAGTGTGAGTTACCTTTCTGGTTTTGAGCTTCTTTGTCCTTGCGCAGACATAAAGTATAACCTTTTAATCTTTTAACACATTTAATCATTCTCTAGAAAGATCATGCTTTGTAATACATTCTTACTTATTTTGGACACAAAAGCTTGCATGGATACACATATTAGGATCAACCTACTAAATAATAAATTCAATTGAGCATCATTTATAGAAGCTCAAAAATATTTCTTTTATATTAGTAAAAAATAAATGCATCCTACTCCTTTAATACTTTGTCTATTATTACATTGTGTTTGTATTTGGAAGATAGATAAGTTATGTTGTTTTTAAACATGAAAAGGTAAATAACTTATTAAGTCCTATTTTTAGCTTAATTGAATTCACAAATGTATATGTATTTCTTATAATACGAATGTATCTTAATAAACCATTAGTAATTCTAAACTTCATTTTATTTATTATCATCAAACATTTAGCATTAAGGTCATCTAGTGTATATAAATTATTTAATATTAAACCATCTTGATATAACACAATTGATTTTAAAACTCATGGTTTTGGATTGTTGTTTGATAATAACTTTTGCAAGTATAATCAAATTACTCAAATAAAATTGTAGTAAGAATTATCTCTGTAGGAACATGTGTTATAATAGTAGAAAGTGTAGATGACAAAACAATTAAAAGAAAGTATAGTTTTTTTTATAATAAAGAGTTTAAGGTTAAACAAAACATGTATATATTTGTCAAACACTTAGTGTGCAAGAAGAAATGACTTTCTAATTCGTCAAAATCTTGATCTTCTAACATTTCAATCTTCTCATGTTTTGTGATGAGTTGTCTAAATTTTAATCGTCTAGAGGTAATTCACGAAACCTTTTGTGCTATAGTTTCTTGTTTTCTAGTATTGGGATCAGTTGGTTCTTTGTAAGATGTAAAATGAAAGACAAATTACATTTATTTATATTGAAATAAATCTTAGAGTGATTCATACCTGACAAACTTGTTAAATATATCAAAACTTGACATTATTTGTTATAATCAAAACATATTATTACTTTGTTAACAAATATCTAAACTTACATTTAATCGTCCATACATAAGTTAATCTCTCTAAATAAGATATATTGGTATTGTTTCGGTGACTCTGTAAGATTAAATCAAGGAGAATCAATTATTAAAGACAATCATTTAAAGCAACTAAAATTTCTTAAAAAAATGACAAAGATGAAGTGAAAAAAACAAAGAAATACTAAACTTGTAACTAGTAAAAGATATATATTCTTAACTAGAAACAGGTACCAACACAAAACTATGCAAAAATATAATTATAATAACACTTACGACTAACTTCAATATGGTGAATGTACTTTAGTAATGGAGGATAACATATAAAAGTCACTCTTACATTTAAGATTACAAGGAGAAAAACATAATGATAGCATATTTTCAAGATGGTGTGGGTGGTGGTCATATGAACGTCATCATTTGCGAAAGATCTATTATCTTTAGTGGAAATTATACACTAAGTTTACAATGTTACAAACTTTACTTCACAATTACGATTAAAACTCCTTAGATGAATTTGAGCCAAAAGAAAATGTCATGGTAAAATTAGGCTTAAACTCAATTGGGATCAATATATCTTTTTAGATGTTTGAATTATTTTTCAATCTCATGAAAGAAACAAGTCGAAAAAAACTATAAAAGAAGAAAGACGTCTAATTATCAAAATAATAATCTACTCAATAAAAAAAGTTGTTTTACAAGTTAAGAATGCTAGATTTTGTTGAGGTTTTTAAACATAAAATCAAACACATAGGTTGGAAGTAAAAATAAATCTTTGATAATATTATTAATTTGCTAAAAGTTTTCTTTATTTAATATTACAATATTGTTATCACTAATTAGGTTGAGATATTTGTACTCTTTAAAAACTGAACATAAAAGAAAATATGTCATATCCTTGTTTGTTGCTAATTGTTTCATTTGCTGATTATCCAATTAAAACAGATAACATTTAGGATAAGATCAAGTTAGAAAGCCATCAATAAATATAATATTATAATATTGTACAAAGTCAAAATTGTATATATATTGTTTAAAAATTGAAAGCTTTTAGAAAAATATATAATATGAATTTGAGTTAAAATGACTTGAAAAGTGTATTATAAACAAATTTAAAAAATATCTTAAACTTCAATTTTATATAAATATATATATATATATATATATATATATATATATAATATAATATAATATGAAATGTCTATATATAGATATAATATAATATGAAATGTCTTTTGAGATTAAAACTTTATATTGTAAATGATTAGTGCATGGAAACGTGGCTTATGGGGAAGCTCCGTAGGACCTTAATTAATGTAACAACCGTAAAGAAACATGTCGTGGGGAGTAGCTAATGTGTCATGTTGTGTTAGCAGTTGCAATAAGTTGACACCTTGAGTGTGAAAAAAAGAAAGAAAGGTTGTAAGTTGTATTAGGGTTAGGAGATGTGAGTGAGAGTCCATTATCACCAATCTCATCACTTAGATACACGAATGAGACGTGTGTTGTGGGAATGAGATTATAGCAACTCCTATTCTATCCATATCTATAAATACTCTTTTCACGACCTATCATTCTACATTTGTCTAAAACAACCCCATCCCCACACCCTAGCTACTTCCATGGCTCCTACACCCTAATCTTTCCAATTTGGATTACCCATCTCCACTACGCGACACATCGCGTGTTCTTCCACATATGCATATCCACACCAACAATTTTAATACTTATAGATATTAAATATAGTGTTTTACCTTTTCGTAAGCTTTAAAAGACTATTATAATATTTTTTTAAATTACCCTTTAAATAATCAGAATGAACATTTTCTATAAAAGGACACGTAGGCGAACTATTAGTTTATTATAATTAAAAAAATGTTTGATTATTATTTGGAGAAACATGAAAGTTGAAGAATAATTGTTAGAGACGGAAATAGTAAAGGAACAAATGCAGTGGAGTGTGATGTGTATAATATATGTGATGATAAATGGAAAAGGGAATATAGTAGATTTGAAAGGAAAGGTGGAAAAGAGAGGCGTGTTGAGGTGTGGCGTGGTGGCTGCTATGCTACTGTGGGTGGCTTCCCTTTGTGATGAACAAGATATGCATCTTATCCTCATTTTGTCCTTTGTTTTGGTTAAATGTTTCATCCTTCTTACTTGTTCTCTTCTGTTCTTCCTGCCACCCACAAAGGTTACTTCTCTTTTCGTTCTTTTTGTGTGACGTATACACATCTCACTTGTCCTTATGCTTAACGTCACTGCTGCTCCAAACAATCAAATTCAAGGAATAAAGATCAAACTTACGTACTTAACCACTAAAAAGATTGCCTCTAAAAAAAGATTCTGCACAAATCTTTTTTCTTAAATTTGTTACCTGCATGTAATTTCATTATAATGGCATTGAATCAAATTTTATAATGAAAAAAAAATGCAGTCAAGAGGGTAGACCTTACCAAAAATTATTAATTAAATTCTTGCATGAAAATTTAGTAATCAACAAGTGTTGCATGAAAATTCATATTAAAAATGTAGTTATTAAAAAATTGATTTTAAGCATGTCAAAAATTTCCTAATTTAATTCAGATGTACGAGTTTGGTTATTGACATAAATAATAATTGATTTTATTTTATTTATCTGGACGGAGGTGTTCAAGAAAAAAAATGAACAAATCTTATTACTCTAATTCATTTTCTAAACCTAGTCTAATTTGATCCGTTTTGCAACATATTTTTCTCCAAAATTGATATCTTGGTATTGTAGATTTAATTCTTGATTAATTCATGTAGCTTTCGTTTTCAAGCATTTGAAATATCTTGCTAAAAAAATTAGAATTGATAGTACAGCCATGAAGTCATCCAATGCTTTATTGGATTGTGTCACAAGTTAATAGGGAAATGCTAGAGGCAAAGTTGAAGACTCTACGACATCCCATGGTACCTTCGTCCGAATGCACATTATATATTGAGAGAAATTTCAACTATAAAAAATGATATATATATATATATATATATATATATATATATATATTAACATCTTCGCATTAAATTTGTCTTTGAATAAATACGGTATATTAATATTAACAACGTGTTACCTTGGATTATTTTATTAATATAAAAATATTACAATTAATATGTATAAATAATTATTATAATAATATAAATTTTAATTAAACAAAAAATCATATCAATCAAAGTAATTTTAATATCTAATACTTTTTTTTCGTAGTGTCCTACTAAAGTTACGACGAATAACACAATAACGCAAAAATTTGAAGAATGGGTTCAATAGTAAATAAATTATAGAAAGTTATTTTGATTTTTGAATACAGTATAATTGGCATGTGTATCTCACTAATCTCACTCAATTTGAAGAGATTTTATGAGTTGGAATTTAAGAAATTAGAATGATGTATTTTTTTTCAAGTTATACATTAAGATAAATAGTATTTTATAACATGACATTTTTATCTTAAAATTTATTTATTTACTTATATGATATTAATATTAATGTTTATATAGAGATGGATTGCTTGTTATGAAAGAAAATATAATCAGAAGATCTGGATATGTGTTGATAGTAGAGAAATTTTGGAAAGAAATGTTCTCTCTTTTTATATGTAAATAACCTTTGTATATGGATTGTGATAATATCTATACAGTCTTTCTTGTTAACGAAAAAAAAAAAAAAAAAAATTGGTAGAAGAGAAATTGTTAAAAAGGGAGACCAAAGTTAAGGTTAAGGTTCTACACAACTTTCTTTCTTTTCTTCTCCTCCTAATTTCGGACAGAATCTGAAGTTGTAAAAAGATAAGTGGAACCAAGCTTTTGTTGGGAGGTTTTCGGACAGGTAAGTTGTTCCCTCTTATTGATACACGCTTCTTGTCCAAAACATGCCACGCATACCACATCCTAATGTTATTGTCACTACGTATTCTCACTTGTCACGCAAAACACAGAATTTACCTTCAAACTAAATGAAACAACAACGTATCCAACAATACAACAAGAACAACTTCTCCACTCACTGTTGCTTTTCTCTCTGTATTTGTAGCTCTCCTACTTTCACATTAACTTTCTTTTACTAACCCTTGGACGCGTTGGAATTTCTTTCATCGATGCTCTATGGTTTTGCCTCTTTCTTTACACCCATTATTAATTTTGTCTCTTATTTTATGCATCGCAATTAATTCGGATTGAGTTGGTGTGTTAGTATATAAACCTCTATATAATTTGTAGATGCTTGTGTACTTGGTATTTACACTGCCATTCATTTAATAATTGGGAAAATATAGGTGTTTATTCATATTTCTTAATGAGATCTATTTCTAAACTATGAAATATTTTCAAACCTTTTAAATTTAACAACAATAGTTTAATTAATTAAAAACATTTTCATGAACTCAATAAAAAAAAACTCATTTTAATACTAAATAAGTGTCATTTGTAGTACGCAATACACTTCAAATGAAATTCTTAAATTGACACGTTTAATTTTTACATGAGTTAATTCTATTAGGATATAGAAGGAAATTATATAATTACTCGGAAGCTTAATACTTTATATTTATAAACAATCAATTTTTATTTTTTTGGTTAATATATATTATATCTTTGGTTTAACAATATTGTAATTCTTATCATGCTTTAATTTTAAATCTTTGCATTTATAATAGAATTTCAAATCTTTTCTAGATTTGATTCCAAACTAGGATAAGAGGATTCTTTTTTTTTTTTTTATGGTAGGAAGTTCTACTCAGCACACCAATAAGTTTGTTATGAGTAGATAAAGAATAGAAAAAAATGTATTCAAAGAGAATGTTTAATTTATAATAAAAACGAGTTTGAAATCTTCAATTCCAGGCTAAAGGCGAAAAGGTGAATTGAATTTTCTGAGTCCGACTCAAATCCAATAAAAACATATTTAGATAATTTTATGCTAAAGTGTATCATAAAAGGGTATTCAGAGAGAATAAGAAGTTTAAGCCACTACTTCGAATGAACTTTGCTCGCGAAGTCTTTGTCCCATATGATGCATTGACCATTAATACACACTTTGAGATTGGCTAGTACCCCTTAGGCTGTCAATTAAAGTATGATCGATGGTTGGGTCATCATTATTCCATCCTAGATTTGGAGCGCACTCTGTGTGTAAGGAGTCACAACTTTTGTCTCATTGTGTATTCATTGTGCATTCATAGACCACATCTGAATATGTTTTCACTAATTTGGATAAGCTTTGTCTTCACCAATAAAGCTTGTAACTTCAACACATTTGACATTGCAAATTTTATCTGTTTAGTGTAGAGCACGATGATCATCAACGTTAGCAACTTTGTCTCTCGACAAATGAAACAATTTGTGTTGGTCTTGTGTGGATTTAAATTTCCAACCCTCGTAACTAGGTTGTGCAAATTCTTTAGTATTCACGTAAATCTTCTACATGTAAAGCCCGATGCTCTTATGCATATGTCTACATACACTATCTCATCAAAGATCATTGTATTCTTACTAAGGAGGTAGAGAAACCCCAACCATGTGAAATAACAACAACATTCCCATATGCAACTAGTGATTGTTTCAATTTAAGCAAATGAGAGGGCAAATACTACAACTTAGAGGGGTATTAACATGGTGATGGATAGATATGTGAATTCTCTATCCACATGGTCAGTGGTCTTCCTAAGATATTTTATGTCCTATAAAGCAAAAATATGTTATCGATTGGCCAAAATACTTCGGTAAACAACTTGCAATTGAATCCTAAAGCTCTGAAGAAACTGATACCTTAAACTTTTATAATGAAGAAGCAATATATAAGGCAGAATAGACAACTTCTTTTTTTAGTTTATTTTAAAATTGACTACATTATTCTAAAGTTTAGAGTGATTAAATTTTCTAATTTAATTATCTTGTGTGTAATTTTTTATATATTTCAATATGTTGAGCATGCGTGTGAATACTTAAGAAAAACACTTAGAAAATCTTAAGTTTGTTGTGTTTCATCGCTTCAATACTTAATTTGGACTACTCTAAGCGACTTAGTGAGAATCTTAATATTAAATACCTCTTAGCATCAACTTAAGTATGAACTACATAACAAAACACACAAAAATTTACATTTTATAGGAATGTCACTATTCTAGCATTTATAAAAATGGCTCTTAAGAGACTTGCGCTTACCAAAGTTATTTGCTTAAGCAGTCTCAATCTTAGACACTTCCAACATTTTAAAACTTATCCTTCTCTCACTTTAACTAAGAATGTTTAAAGAAAAATATCTAATAGTAAAAGAATAAGTGTTATATATTTTATTATAAGTAATTCATCACAATATCAAAGAATATTGACTTTTGAACCTCTTGAAGTGCAATTAAGAACGCTTAAGTGAGATATGAGTTTTGTGATGTTTTTGTTTTTGACACTTATAAGTTTTTCGCAAAAGTTATTACTAATTTTATTATATTTAATTTATGACAACATTTGTAATTATAATTTAGTGTTGGGATAACAAATTTTGTTGTAAAGATACTTTTAGAGATAAAATTGTTTCCTCGTAAAAGTCATTAAGAATATTTATACATTTATTTCTTACAAACATTAACTTTTGTCACGATATTTGTCGTTATTTGTGACCAATTATTTGTTATCACAAAAAATATATTTTCGATGCTAAAAAATATGTTTTCTTTTAAATAAGTAATATTTTTAAAAAGTGAATTATTTTAAATTTAAATAAGCTAGTTCATTGTTACACTTTATTCTTTAAAATCCATTTGCTCACTTGAATATAAAATACAAAATCTGGATAGGAGCTGCCATTATCATCCGTAACTATAGTCTTGATTTTTATAATTTTAGAATAAATCAATCTTTCCTTTCCTTTCCTTTGTGTTTTAGTTCTGGTTAACAGAACTGAAAGAATAAGAGGGATGAATAAATTTTTTGACAACAATGGCCACCAAATAGCCATTTAATGGGGTTCATGTGCAGGAATATGTGGCTATATATGTACTGAACCTCTATAAATTGTGGAAAGGGAAATCACGACTAAGTGCACTCGGTTTTGACACCTAAAGCGGGCCACAATTCTCCGAAGAAGGCAAAAGAACAAATAAAAGATGTGTTGCGTTTCATTTTCAGTCACACATCACCCGTTCAATATTCATCCTGGGTAGCTTTTTTAATCACCTATCTGGGTTCACTACGTGCCCCTATTATTGCCACTCAAACAACAAAAGACCTATAAATCTACCACACCATGCATGCACCAACTTCAAACTATTTTTAAGTCTGTGTTCCAATGTTCCAAAGTCAAATTTATCAAGATATACTATTGTTAAATTCAATTATTACATCCATATGAGATATATAGTTTAGTGACTTCTTCACTGCTATGTGTGACTTTTGGAAGCAGAAACACAAATAAATTAAAATAGCATATATTATTATTATTAGTAGTACTACTACTGAAACTTTGTAACATGAATCCCAAAAGACATGAAGCTTTGGAAAAAGTTACACAAAGGTTGAGAGGAGGTTGGGATATTTTTGTAGAGATCAGAGTTGACGTACAAAGATGTCAATCTCATTCCTCAATCCGTACGCAGAGAGATTCACTAATAAACAAACTAAAAGAGCTTAATTAAACTAACAACTGAAGCAACAAAGATCACTTCATTTATAAACCACTGCACGGTGCATGCCTCCATACATGTCCATTATCTCAAGAGTGTGAGAAGTTTGGAGACAAATGCAGAGGATGTTGCTTAACGCATTTGTCAAATTACAACTTGTTCGTAAGGGTCCCTTCTGGCCGCTGTGTGTGACTATGTGCACGTGATACCACACCATCTAAACCCAACCAAAACCAAGGTTGAGTGTGGAGTATGACCTAAGCTAGATATTGCTTGTTTCACTAGTGTTACACATGTGTTGTGTTATGCAATGAATAATGAACCAGTGAATGTCATTTCATTTATTATAACACCACTTCAACTTCATTTCAAACTCGTAACTATGTTTTTGAGCCTACCTGGTTGGTTCGGATTGTACTATGCCACCAAAATAAACAAATTATTTTATTAAAGAAACTATAACTTGTAAAGTAATGAAACGATAAGATTATAGTATTACGAACAACAACGTAGACGTACCAATAGTGAGATTGAGGTCAACGCGACCCATGGTGCATGCAGCCAAACAACACTCTTCATTGTACTGTAACTTTCGTAATGGGAAACCACTGAATATTATTTTGCACTCATCTGAAAAATGACTCATGTATAACCGACACTTAATTCTAACCATGTACCAGCAAGTAAAGTACGTGAGTATGTTATGCACACCCACCTTTCTCTTCTCACGTCATTCCTTGGAAAAAAGAACAATAATTAAGAATCTCATCTTTCCCTTTTCTCTAGCTAGGGCGGCTAATTAACCCAATTAACTCATAATTAGTTCAATATTTTATTTAATATGTACAACATTATTTATGAACCCAAAAAACGACTCAATTAGATTTTGTTTCCATCGGTCTGTGCTTTCAAAGATTAAGATATGTAAATTATATTATTATTCTTAGTCTAATTTTTAAATAATTTTTATGTATATATATATATATATATATATATATATATATATATATATAT
>Ga0209489_103074_pt1 | contig 33010 bp, 18 predicted proteins | sample SiratrowhiteBW_FD_187527 | JGI IMG/M metagenome (GOLD analysis project Ga0209489, IMG submission 187527) | Root nodule microbial communities of legume samples collected from California, USA - Siratro white BW (SPAdes) (version 2) | ecosystem: Host-associated > Plants > Roots > Nodule | place...
TATATGTTTTTTTTTTTTATATATATATATATATATATATATATATATATATATATATATATATATATATATATATATTGTTTATGGCTTCAAATATTTAGGACTAATGAACCAATAACTTTATATAATCCTATTTATAATCAAAGAACTTCAATCAATTCAAGATCTTTTAATTCAGATTTTAAAACCAAGAAGCAATCAATAAATTAAGGTAAGACTATTACATCAGATCGTCTAGTAATCAAATCTTCTAGAATCAACATATTTAGCTATTTTGATGCCTAAGTAATGCTTCAAATATACCTGAATAAGCTGAAAAAAAAATTCTTTTCTCCATTTTAAATTTTATCTCAAGCAACTCTAATTCATAAAAAGTCTACTACGATTCAAGATTTGGCATAATCACGAAAAATGTCAACGAGTTCCAAAAAGAAACACACTTGACAAATCTTGAAGTAGCAATCAAGACTCCAACAAAGAATGGGAAATTCAAGTATTGGATAAAATAACTTCTCCTTCATATTTGCTTTAGTTGGGACTCGATGATGAAGTCAAGCAATATATCTTCCTTTTAGATTATGCAAAAATCCTCCACCAAAATCCCCCAACTTAACTTTTTTTTAGAAAAGATAATATGAACTTTAAATATCGGACATATATTTAAAATGAATTACAATAAAGATAATGGAAAGAAAGTAAATGAACATAAATATAAACCCAAATCTAAAAGGAAAGGAAAGAAATTTAAAAGACATCAAAGCAAAGTAAAAATTTTCAAAATATAAGGAACACTTATATAAAGGTTTTTTTCCCATTTTGGTGTACTTTTCAATTTTAATTTTCAAAATGGGTAGAAAAAAATTTATTTACCAAAATGGGTAAATTCTGCCAATTAGATAGGCATAATTTCAAACTCGTCAAAATAAAAGTGACATACTGGCAATTTCAATTAATGACATTAATTAAAATCATTTCTTTCTCTACTATCATTTTTTAATTATTTGATATTATAATTGTTGGGTTTAACAATTAATAATAAAAATAATAATCATTAAATAAAAATAATTAACAAATATTTTTTTAATTATTTAGCACCATGTTTGTTACTTTAACAATTAACAAAAAAATTAATAATAATAATTAACAAAACTGTAATAAAAAAAATTAAGACATACAATTTTATTTTAAATTAAAACAAAATAACATAATGATAATAATAATAAAAACAATTCATATGAATTTAATAATAATTATTATTATTTTTAAATTAAAATAAAATAACATAATAATAATAATAATAATAATTAATAATAAGTGAATTCAATAATAATAATAATAATTTTTTAAATTGAGTTTGTATGAAATTATTCTTATTATTATTATTTAAATTAAATTCATATGAATTTAATTAAAATTATTCTTATTATTATTATTATCATTATGCTATTTTATTTTAATTCAAAATAAATTTATACCTCTTAATATTCATGTTATAGTTTTGTTAATTATTATTATTATTTATTTTGTTAATTGTTAAACTTAAGGATTATAGTATCAAATAATTAAAAAATATTGAAGAGAGAGAAACAACTTTAATTAACGTCAGTATGTCACTTTTATTTTGACCAATTTGAAATTATGCCTATCTAGCTGGTAGAAATTGCCTATTTTGGTAAATAAACTTTTTTCTACCCACCTTGAAAATTAAAATTAAAAAATACATCAAAATAGAGAAAAAGTCAAATTGTACCGTATGTATGTGAATATATATTTTTTTCCATTCCTAACTCCCCGATGGATTTGTTGGTGGTTATTAACCTACATTAATGTACAACATGTGTCATTTACACTGTCCACGGTTATCCAAACATACAGTGTGTAAAGAGAAACATGTCCACTAAGTTGTTTTAATCTTCAAACTAACATTTTCACAACATCTTCTTTAACCTATCCTTGATATTTTAAAATAATTGGACGGTTTTGTTCTATGAAACTTCTACCTCGATCACTTGCTTCATCGACAAAAAATACTTTAGACATTTTGTCTCCATCTTTCATCTCTTGTTTCTTTATCCAGATTTTTAAAATAATCTTCTTAACTCAGAATTTTATTTTGACATCTCTATCTTGCATTTCTCATCAATTTCTTCTGAATAAATTGACCAATCTTACTTTTTATTTTGTCACCTTTATCCGTTTCTTTATCCAAAACGTCAAGTATTATATTGATTTTTTTTCATCAATAGCAACTGTTGTAATCTATTTAAATATAACGTAAATACTAAGGTCCACCCATTTTTTTCGACTAAAAAATTATTTTACTCAAAAGAATTACTGACGTGTTTAAATTTAATTTTCAATTTTTTTTCCTATCACGATCCAAGTACAGTCAAACCGATAATTACGTGTTTAAATTTGATTGCATATTTATAAATTATAATTAACAATTCAGATTACCAGAGAATTCAATTTCATGTTTTCTTTAATTTAAAAATAAAAAATTATATAAATAAATAAAATTGAAATCTAATCTAATAATTATGATTAACTTGCCTTATTTCTTGTCATCATTAAAAGTTTTTTCTTATTGTCTTGCCTGTAATAAATATTATCTCATTGGATTTAAGCTTTAAATAGCTCGTTAGCATTTGTCTGGCCACGGAAAGTCTGAATTTCCTAATCTCACCATGTGCCCAGGTCCCATGGGTTTTGACTTAAGGGTGTGACGAAGATAAAGAAATTTTGACCAAACAATATTCAATAGAAAGGATACGTATAAATTATAGCCCAAAATCAAATATAAATGATAAAACTATTTGTGGTACAGATATCTTTCTGAAGGTATAGTTAGGAATTATAATCACCCTTGCACGAGCAAAAGTGACCCACACTACCCTTTGATGGGAAAAGATTGAGTTGATTAGATTTAAGTTTCTTTTTTAATATAAGAACATTGGATTCAGTAGTAGGGATAAGTTGTGTAATCTCCACTCTCCCTTCACACTCACTCTCATTAATCATTAATGATGAATTCCAAAGTGTCATTCATACCACTCTTCCCTTTAGTTCACATATTAAACACCATCTTTTTTTAGTGGGATTTAAGTAATCATCACACCAATATTTTTAGAATAATTCATGGCAAGAAATCAAAACAAGAAAATCAAGCCAAGGAGAAGAAAATAGAGAAAAAGGAGAAAGAAGAAGAAGAGGAAAGAAAAAAAAAGTAAAAGATAAAAACCGTAATTTTTTATTTTCATTCTATTCCTTTGAAGTACACAACGACGTGTCAATATATTGTAGTGAGGAAAAAAAAGAAAACATGTATAACACTTGAAGGTCCAACACTAAAGCACATAAAAGTCTAGCACTATGTCATTGAGTTCGGTGAGACGTGTAAGCAATATCAAGTCCCAGCATTGGTCACAAAAATAGATTTTAACATAGATTTTAACATCTCTTTTAAGTTGGGAATAGATGTTCTTAATTTATAACTTGAAATGCATGTCATTGAAAAGGGAAAGAAGCAAAGGTTTTGTAAAGATATTAATAGCTTGTATAGAAGAGGATACAGAGAGTAACTTGAGAAGACCAGTGTTGAGTTTTTCACGAATGACATGACAATCAATTTTTATGTGTTTTGTTCGTTTATGAAAAATTTAGATTGAGGAAATCTAGATGAAAAAACTTTGTTTGTCCTGAAATGCTCCCCAATTATAGTTTATTACTTTTTAGACTTCCAAGATATGAGAGAGGTTTTAGGTTATATAAAAAAACCAATGATAGATTTTTCTAATTTAAGGCAAGTAGCTCAATCTGAACAATTTGTCTAAACTTAATACTATTAGACACTCCTAGTAAACAATCTTTTGTACTTTGCATAAGATGATGATAATTTAAAGTAAATCATCACAAAATCTTATTTATTTAGATATCTTCTCCATCCATTTTAGTCTCTTTATTGTGTGATTCACTTGATTTTTTTTAAGCTTTTCTAAATATTTCAAATATTTTTGATATGTTGTTTTCTTTATAAATCTTTTAAATCTCATCCCTCTTAACTTATATGTGAGGTGTGTGGGGGACCGAGATGGAGAAATTCTATTACCAATAAAAACAAGTACAAAGAACCAATTTCTAATGTTAAAGGGAACAGCGATGTCATTTATAGGTGTATTATATATGTTTGTACTTAAATGTGTTGGGCTTTGTGGAGGCTTGATTTGAGTTAGGCCCAATTAGACAGTAACCCTAGTTTCTCCCTATAAATACACAACTTGTATTTGTAATCTTGAGCAATCACAAGTGAATAAAATTCCTCCTGTTGCACGTGGATTAGGGAAACCGAACCACGTTAAATCTTGTGTGTTGCCCGTGTTCCGTTCTTTCTTCTATTCCTTGCAGATTATTTGTGTGTGTTGTTTGTTTAAGACTCATCAAAATGTACTATTAACCTTAAAATATAAAGCTTATATTAATGAAAACTGCTAGTTTTAACTTTTATTCAGTGTGTGGAACATAATTAGCAAACTAAATATACTATGTAAAACATTCTATAGCACACAAGTTTACAATTAGTATAGTATAACTTTAGGCTTTGTATAATAATTCAGAAAAGTGTAGGATGAAGAAAATATATCTCCCATAGTTTTCCTTCCCTCGAAATTTTCGATGGTTGCTATGCTGACACAGTGCAAAACATTGATCATTATCCCTTTAAATATCCCGGCAGCCATATCTCTTAAGCATAGAGGTGGGACACAGTGCAAAAAGTGGACAACTACCACGATCTTAAGGTAAGGCTTAATTATACTATGAAATTTAAACAAACTTATCGGTTATAATTAAATTTGAGTGTGCCTGGTTGAAGTTAGATATCGCCTTATTAAATATGAATGTCGCAATTAGGCCTATGTAAAGCTATAAAGGGTGGTTTTATTGTTTATATTCAATGAAAGTTACACTAATTAAGTGACATCAACACGTGAGTGTGCAGTTGCATTTCCCCCAGTTTTTATTAGAAGTGCTTAATTGTTTCACCTGCTGTTGGTTTGGTGGCTGAAAATAGGCTGGTATATGATTCCTTTGTTCACCTAATGTCAATAAGGAATATCAATAAGACAACTTGTGCTATTTTTCTTTTAGGAGTGTTTACTAAACCATTAAAATAAATTGAACATAATTTTTTCTAATTATATCAAATCCAATTCAAATTGAACTGACCTAATATTTTTTAATTGAGTATAGTTGAACTTAAAACTCTATTCAACTTAATTAAAATTTAGTTTTTTTTGTTATTTCTTGATACTTGACGATTAATTCTTTTTCTAAATTTTTATATAATTTATTTTTTAAAATTTATTTTAGAATGTTTAACAGAAATAATTATTTTTTAAAACCTATGACCCCATTAGTCGAATCCAAGCAATGAATGAGTTAAATTGGATCTAATAAATAAAAATGTAAAAGTCCGACTTAACTTAATTCAAAATCTCTAATTCAAGTTAGCCGTGTGCACCCTTCTTTCTTTATTTTAAAAGTAGAAACGGTTCTCGTCTTCAATTTGTCAACATCATCTTCCTCTCATAGCTATAAATGAAGCCACTTTTTTTCACTAGATGCTTCTAGTGGGTATAGAAAATCGTGAAGAGTTGTTCAAACCCTTTGAATTGAAGAATGTGCATAGCTTTGTTTCTTTGGCAAGCCCACCCACTCTACCCTTTCCTTCTCCTCAACAACAGAGATGAATATCACAACCGGCAAGTTTTCTACATTTACTAAAACTATGTTGCATGGTTTTGACATGCATGCATGGTTTTGCCTATCGTAATTTATTTTAAGTAATTTTTTAATTTTGGTGTTAAGGCCTACGAAGCCTGTGTCATGGTGGGAAGATAGTGATATAGTTGGAGGAAGAGATGAGATAGGTGGAGGAACATGGTTGGCTTGTTCAAGAGAAGGAAGAGTGGCTTTTCTCACCAATGTTTTGGAGCTTCATTCCCTCCCGGAGGCTAAAACCAGAGGAGATCTACCTTCCTCATTTCTTAAGGTATATATATAATATGTTGAGTTTAATCTTAGTTTACTTAAATTGTTGGCCTAATTATATTTATTACGAAATTTTGGATCTATATTTAACAAAACTTCATAACTTTAGTCTTTATGTGTTGCCGTAATTTTGATTTTTAATTTTATGTAATTTAATGCTTGGATATTTAATTATTCTTAACTTCTAGTTTTTAGTTTTAAAACTTGTAATGGTATCCATAACCGTGATTAATTAAGTGTGTTTGATTTGATAGCTTAAAAATTAAATACGTAGACGTTTTAGTTTGTTGATGGCCGACATTGTTGATGTTTTCTTTTGACAAAGTACACTCACTTTTAAAATATGAAAAATGTTATATTTGATACTTTTTTTACAGAACAGATATTTCTTCATTTCTTGTGGGATTATATAATAAATGAAAGCAAAGCCATGACAAAGAAGAGAAAACCACATTGAATGTACTTCTTCCTGATTCAGATCTAATGTACTTTATTTTGAAAATAAAAGTTAAATTTATTTGCTTAATATTTTTAGTATTTTTGTCTATTTAGAAATGAGCAGTTTGATGATTATCCTAAGTTTTTTTTCTTCCATTTAATCTTAGAAGGTAGAAGTATAATTTTGGTTTGCTACTATTTGAATATGATAGAGTGGGAAACATCCCAAAGAATTTGCAGAAAGCCTAAAAAGAGAGGCTCATTATTACAATGGATTCAACTTGATTGTGGCTGATATTTCATCCAAATCAATGATTTACATCTCAAACAGGCCCAAAGGACAGCCAATTACCATTAAAGAGGTTTCTTCTGGTCTACACGTTCTTTCAAATGCCAAACTGGACTCACCCTGGCATAAGGTTATGTATCCTTCAATTCTGTTTAGTATCATAGTTAATTAGTTAACAAACAGTGATTTTAACTTGTTTTACAACATCATCTTGCTTTATTTTATATTTTAAAACATTAAATATATTTTTTTATGAAAGAATAGAAATTTGTAGGTGGATATGTGCAGTATTATGCATTAAAAGTCACAAATTAAATTTATCTGCAATTGATTGGTGAATGATAATACATGCATTAACACAAACATCCTATGTGCCCATCTAATTACAAAACGTGGGTGCATGGGGTTAATTTTTAAACACAAAAATAATATAATATATATGTGATTGTTTCCATATGTTAGAAAATAAGAATAGTGTTTTATGAAACTAAATAAGCCTTTGAATTAGTATGATATTATATAATATATATGTGATTGTTTCCATATGTTAGAAAATAAGAATAGTGTTTTATGAAACTAAATAAGCCTTTGAATTAGTATGATATTATTAACTGTTCTATTATTATTATTAATATGGTTATTTAACCAAAATCTCCTTTTTTTATTTTTTATTGATGGAACATATTCATTCAGTAAATCTTTATTAGTATCTCATTTTATTGGAAAAGTTGTTCATATTTTACATTATAGCACTAAAAAAATAGTTATTTAAAGATTAATTTTTAACTGTCAAATAAAATAGTTGGTAATTATGACCAAAATAGTTACCAAATTAAATTTTAATTGTTAAATAACTACAAAATAGAAGTAATGATTGAATTTAGTGACCAATTAGATTAAGATAATTGGTATCTAACACTAGTTATCAAAATTTTAGTGACATATGCTATTAGATTCTAAATTGGTATTTAATTTAATTAAGTTAGATACTAATTTAGAATCTAATGATATTGGTAACTAAAATCTTGATAACTAATGATAGATACCAATTATTTTGACTTAATTGATCATTAAATTCAATCATTACTTCTATTTTGTAGTTATTTAATAATAAAATCTAATTTGGTAACTATTTTAGTCATATTTAACAACTATTTCATTGGATAACTAAAAATTGATTTTTAAATAATTATTTTTTTAGTGTAAAATTAGTATATTATATTAAATAAAGCAATTAAAAGTGAAAATAGTTTAGCAGGAAAATATCAATTTGTGGAATGAAGACAACTCATACGTAAGGTTAAACTAGAATATGAGACACAGAGTTATGATGCCATACTTTTAATTTATTTATTAAAAGATTAAACATATTGGGAATGGAAGAGTAGGTTGAATGGGAAAAAGAAAGTTATACCAAAACTAGAAATAAGCTTCTCACTATAGAGTTGTGAATTTTTACTCAAAATAACTTAAATAAACACAATTTAAAAAAATCATTATCGAACACCAAAGTGGTAAAGAATAAGAAGAAAAAAGGAATAGAATAAAAAAATTTGTTGAATTAAATTATTAATCAATCTTATTATACGTCAAGAGAACATTTATTTAAGTTTTTCTCCTCACAATTTAAGTTGTTACTATCTTATATTTGTAATAAATATATCGTGAACAAAGCTTCTTATTAGGACCATATAAAAAGTATTCAAATATTTAAATTCAATTCATAATTATTCAAATTTATATTATTTAAATTTCATCTTAATTGATTTATCTCAAATTTAAATTTATATTTTAAAATTTGAAGTTTAATTTATTTAATTGAATTTAAACTGAATGTAAATTGAATATATTTTTTGAATTTTTAAAATAAAAATTTAAAGTGAGTCTGAGTCAATTTATATAATGAAAATTTAAATTGAATTAGATTTAAGTAAAATAGGTCAAACTCATATTATGAAAATTTAAGTTGGATTAGATTTAAGTAAAACAGGTTAAATTAAACTTATGTAAGATTGAGGTAGGTTAGGTCTAAGTTATGCAAGGTTAATTTAGACTGAAAGATGCCAAAATCAAGTTTAGGATAAACTTGAGTTAGACTCGATCAAACTTAATCCAAGATAAGCATGGTTAGACTAGGTTTAACCTCAAGTTAGATCTCGTATAAGTCATATGATCTTGAACGAGCCCACCCAAGTTAAGTTAAGTTGTTTTAAAATTTTGAAAAATAAATAAAACACAATAATAGATAGTTGAATTCTGTTTTAAAATCTTTTTGTAGTTTTTGCAAATATTGTCTAATGATACAGTCGGATGATAGGTTTATTTAACAAATGATCAGTTAAAATCTTTTAAAAATTTGTTTAAAAATTTCTCTTTATTAGGTATTGTAGTTTAATAATGTCCAATTTTAATAAGATAAGAAAGAAGGAAAATACTTACATATTTTTATATTGATTTGTCTGATAAGACAAATCACGTCCAATTTTTATTTAACAAATTGAATTTTAGTGTCCATATTAAAGTTGCAAGTTACAACATAAATATTTTTCTTTTACTCATACTCACTTTTAATTAACATCTTAGCTAATATATACGAGTATTGTTTCAGAATGTAGTCATTTTTAGCTAACTAGCTAACGTGTCAAATTTTTTTTAAACACTTAGTCACTTCTGTCTAAATCCCAAATGTTGTTTCGAAACATAGTTAATTCTTGCTAATCCACTGTATATTGTTTAACAAACAATCACTACTAGCTAAAACAATTGATTGTATAAGATATAATAAAAAATCATCACAAGATTCACTTACTATCTTTCAAGGTGTACAAGGTATATGTTCTCCTTTTCAATTTGTTAATAAAGATAATATCATTTTTCACAAGGCTTTTAGGATAAAATAATATTTTAACAGTTGGCACATTTTGTAGTTTGAACTCTCTTTTTTTTTTCTTCTTGAAAGATGACTTCATAAAAGCATTGAAGAAAATATTTATTTCAAATTCTATTTTGATCATTGATCTACTTATACTCATATGAACATCTTTTTTATGTCTAAGAGGATCAAACATAAAGAATGCATTAAATATGCTTTATGCATGCATTAAATGTAATTCTTTTCTTAAAGCAACTATTTGGTAGCTTTTGGTCAAAGTGTCTTTCTGTAAAATTATGTGAAGCGTTAATTGGTAGATAACAAACAATCCTTTCTAGGGTTAACAAAACAAGACTTGAAGAGTTATTGGTAAAACCAATTTCAACTAATTTTTCAAGAAATCATTATTGTAACATAAGTTTTTATGAATGTTTTTACAAATATTTTTGGCAAACAAACTAAATGAACATTCTTTACAACATAGAATGAACATAAAGACATTTTTTTAAATTAGAATGTTAGCTTAAAATTATGTGTATATCGTATAAAAATGACAATTAATCAGACATAAAAATAGACTATATAGTGTTATGTCATTGTTCAAATGAAACACATGCGTCTTTATGATTTGTTCCAAACATAAAACTTTTGTCTTATAAATGAAGTATGATCATGTTTTTACACTTTATTGTTTGACAAACATTTAATCAAAGCATGGATTCTCAGATTGTTCTCTAATAAGAACTGTGTCAAGTTGGTTAGGTTGAGTCTAGGTTAAGTTAGCTCTAGCCAAGTCCAAGTTAAGTCGAGTTGGGTTTAACCTTCTTTAGGCTTAATCAGGGATGACTCACATAACGCTGACTATAGTTAAGCCCAGGTTGAGTTTAGTCGATGTGGCTCATGTCAAGCTAAGATAGTTTGGGCCAAGTTGAACTAAATCCATATTGGGCCAAGTCGATCTTCACTTGAGTCATCCCAAGATCATTAAAGTCAAATTTACGTGGGTCTAATGTGAGTTTATTTGACTTGGATCCATATTTAGCTAAATTGAGTTCATCTTGGTTGAGTCAGCTCACACCTAAATCAAGATGAACTCAATAAAGTCTATATCAAACTAGATCTAGTAAGGTAGGATTTAAGCTAAACTAGACGTTAAACCAATTAAAATCTAAAATTTTAAAAAAATTATATAAATTAAACTTATGACTTAAATTGGATTCACGAAATCCAAAATAAATGTGAATATTGAATCTATTTATTTTATTAAATTGAATTTTTAAGAATTTAATCCTTAATCACAGTTATTTCTTTCACTAACTAGTTAAAATGTAGACAAATATTATACACCATAAACTTACAATAAAAATATAGCATAGCTCATTATTAGTCATGAGTCCACATAGTAGATTACTTACTTAACCAATATCATCAATTCTTCTAAAATGTGTCAAATTTTTTAGTTTATTCTTTTTATATAACTTATATATTTATAAGAAATTGTTTCAAAAGATTTTTTGACTGGATTCTTTAAGAAAATAAAAAATGCACTGACTCAAACATGTCATTATTAAAAAAAAATAGATTTAGTTATATTTTTAACTATTTTAATTTGCACTGTGTAATTTGTGGGGTTAACTAAATTTTCCACATTTTAAGAGTATTATTTATAGGTGAAAAAATACTTGAACTTTTTTTAGGATAATTTCATATAAAGAAATCAAACTATAACCAAGCAAATATTGTTATTTCGCTCAATTTTACATTCTGATATTGTTTGGAGCTTTGTTCCAATCAGAATCTCAAGCTTTCTCTGCCTTTTGACAGGCTCAGCGACTTGAAGTCAGTTTCAAAGAACAGCTAGCCAAATATGGGGATGGTGAGATACCTGTGAAGGAGGTACTTCAAAAGCTAATGAAGGACCAAACTAAAGCTGATGAAACTCATCTACCTCACATATGCAATCTTGATTGGGAATTCAATTTGAGCTCCATTTTTGTTGAAGTAGAAACTCCACTGGTAAATTAACAATTGCACCCCAGTACATTGAATTCATAATGGGACTTTTCACTTATTTTCCAATACATGTATATGTGTGTGCATGCAGGGTTTGTATGGCACTAGGAGTACTGCTGCGTTAATTGTGACATCAAGTGAGGAAGTAAGTTTCTTTGAGGCCTACCTTGAGGAGGGCATATGGAAGGAGCATGCCATTGATTTCCATATAGAGAAGTTGAAGTTGGCAAAAAGGGCATGCAAAGTAGCTCGGAATGAAGTTATCAGTTTTCAGGAAACCAAGTAGTAACGTTTTCTGGTTTTTCTTCTCTTGGTTAAACCACCATTAATCGTGTTCATATTGTAGATCATCAATTGGTGGATATATCAATGAATAAACAATAATATTTTCATATCAAAATATTATTCTATTTCTTATTAAAATTTATGTGATGCATATGCCAACTCATACAGGGCAATGAAGTGAAAACTTAGACACATTTTGTTTTTTCTTTTACGTAATTATTTAATTAGAATTATTAGACCTTTCGGGGTTAGATGAAATTGTAAATAAATTATTTTATAATTATTAAGATGATTCAGTATGAACTGTCAGCTATAATTTAAATGTATATGTTTTTTTTCTCGTTCTGCGAATATATATTGAGCATTGTGTTCATTCCGAATATGTATGATCCAACATGGTATTAAACCTTTTTTTTTTTTTCACAACTCTTTACATGAGAGTTTATTTCCTTTTTCTTTCTTATCCATTTAGTTTTTCCTTCCTAAGTACTGTGTCTTTGTGTTCTTCATCCCGGATAATCAACCAAGTTCCTTTTCATGGTATTAAGTTAGTAATTACTAGTTAAACTAGCTTGTTAAGAAAACTTATAAATAGGTTTTCTTTTTGTAAATCAGTGATGCAGGATAACAGCTTTGAAAAATTTTAAACGCTTACATTGCTCTTTTCGCATTTTCTTTTTCCTTCTTCCTTTCTCTGTTTTCTCCACCTTACTTCGACTCCATTCTCACATCATGGGTTCTCTGGAAACTTCTCTCAGCTTCTGATTGAAGAAGCATTCTAAGAAGTTGAAAACGTTTTAGCACATGTGGATCTATTTTTTTTGTTTTGTTAACGTTGTATTGGGCCTTTATAATGGGCCATATATACCATAAAAGTATTAGGGCAATTGTTTCATGCATTCTCACATTTTCTTCGTGCACCCCATTAATCTTTTTTTATTTCTACAAATGTCATTACCAGAATATTGAAAAGGGGAAATTAGGTTGTGTGATTTTGTGAAAGTGTTGAAGATTGGTACTGGGTGACAGTAGAGGAGCTAGCAACGACGAAGGAGCTAGCAACGGTGATGGCTATAAAAGGTGATGGCGCAGAACGACGAATGAGTGGTGCCACGGCGGAGGAGCGGTGGAGGAGCAACGGAGAAACACATTGCATCACAGATATTGAAAAATTTCCTTCATTATGGAAAACTATTTCCGTAAGCATTTATGAAAAATCTTTTCTATAAGGTTATGTAAAACATTTTCCATAGTAATAGAAGTGTCTTATGAAATAACGTTTTCTATAGTAAGAGAAGTGTTTTATGGAAAATGTTTTCCGTAAAGAAGAAAAACCTCTTACAGAAAATGTTTTCCATAAGATATTTCTCCTATTATGAAAAATGTTTTTTATAAGACACTTATATTACTACGGAAAATGTTTTTGATAAGCCTTACAGAAAAGATTTTCCATAAAAGGCTTACAGTAACAGTTTTCCATAATGAAGAAAATTTTTGAAAAATAATTACGTTGCTCCTCCACTGCTCCTTTATCGTTGCACCGCTCCTCTGCCATCACCCTTCGCATTCATCGTCGTTGGTAGTTCCTCCACCGTTGGTAACTCCTCCGCCATCACCCAACACCAATCTTCAACACTTTCACAAAATCACACAACCTAATTTCCTCCTTTCAATATTCAGGCCAGGGCATTTCTGGAATTAAGAAAAATTGATGGGATGCAGGAAGCAAACATGGGTGCAGGAAGCAATTGCCAAGTATTAGAGCAGGCTAAGGTCTGTTCTGCTTTTACTACTACTATTATTCTTTTTTCTTAATTTTATTTTTTAACTTTCTTGATTTTTTTTAAGAATCTATAAATCTTACATAGTCAGAAACTGATTAGAGTCAAAATCTTGCAAGTCCTTATTATCTACATCTTTGAAGAGAATCCAGAATTGGTTATTGCTTTCCCTCCTCTTAATGAAAAAAACTATTGCACATAGAGCACAAATAAGAACCGTGCTCTTTTGTTCAAAAATAAATTGAAGTTTGTTGATGATAGTATCTCAAAATTTGGAAGTTATGATTCTTTATTTGAGGCCTAGGAAAGATTAATGTCATGGTTCTTTCATGGATCACGAGAAACTTGACATCTCAAATTGTTAAAAATGTTGTGTATATTGATGTGGCTAAAATTTTTTAGGAAGACTTGAAAGAAAGGTTTTCAAGGGAGATTACTTCGAATTTTCGATCTACTATAAGAAGTACATTTTATAAGACAGGGGGAGAGAAATGTTACTCAATATTTTACAGATTTGAAAATTTTATGGGAAGACTTAGAATCTTTAAGACCTCTAACAAGTCATGTTTGTGATAAACTATGCAATTGCACTTTATCAAAGATCTATGTTCAATATAGATATTCAAAATATGTTATCTGTTTCCTAAAGAGACTAATTGAGATTTACAACATTGTTAAAACTCATATTCTTTATATGCAACCTTTGCTGACATAAATAAAGTTTTCTCTTGTTATTCAACAAAAAGACAACTAATGAGTGCTACTAAAATTCCCACTGAAGCTAAAATTCTATTCAATTATGTTGATAAACAACAACATATGTGGAAGCAACAAGATCAAATTTCTTGGAAGCGATAAAGAAGAGGAAAAAATTGGTGCGGCCAAACTCAAAGCAGAAATAGAGGAAGATCTAATAACCAAGGAAAACAATTCTCTTATTGTCACAAAATGAATTACACAATGGATGAGTGTTACTCTAAACATGAATACTATCCATGGTACAAACAAAAGGTGGAATAATTTTTACATGCAATGATAAAACTTGCAACCAGATTATGAAGAATGACTCCATTCAAAGTTATGAAAATAAAGTAAAGAATATAGAAAAGAATCTTTTACCAGATATAAAAATTGCTACAACTCCTAGATAACTCCTCAAGCCACAACATTAATCAAATATAGAGGTATAACGGTTGGTCCCTTGCAATAGAAACACAATCAAAAGATAAGAATTCATGGATCCTTGACACTTATGTCATTGACCATGTCACCTATAGCAAAAATCACCTTACTACTTTTTACAAGATAATCAATGTTAAACTTCCTAATGGTTTATCTATTGAAGCTTATCATGTTGGAAGTGTTCAATTCTCAAAAGATTTTATCATCTTTCATGTTTTATATATTCTAGAATTTTTGTTAAATATTATTTTTGTTCATAGATTAATTGAGGATTTAAACTGTAAACTAATATTTTACTATAAGAATTATCAAATCCAGGACAATAGTTCATTTAGGATGATTGGACAAGCTGATCTCATTCATGGCCTATACTATATTCATGAATTTTCAGACTCCAACGACAACAACTATTTTGTAAATACATGCTTAATGCAAAGAAACAAACATTGATATTTGGCACTGTAGGCTAGGACATCCTAGCAAACAAAATACTTGAATACATTTGCAACAATTTTCCTTATGTGCAATCTAGCTTAAAAATTGTTTGTGATGTGTGTCATTTCTCTAAACAACATAAATTCCCTTTTCCTCAAAGTAACATTATATCTTCGAATGCTTTTTGATTTGATCCATATTGATATATGAGATATTGTTAATAATCTATCCATGGACACATATTTTTAACCATTGTTGATGACTGTACTACACACACTTGGAATACCTTATGAAAACTAAATATGAAACCGAAACCGTTTTACACAATTTTGTAATATATGCTAAAAATTAATTTGGTCAAAACATTAAAACCATTCAATCTGAAAATGGAAAGGGATTTAATTTTAATGTTGTTTATGACAAATTTGGTATCTTATACCAAAAGACATGTGTTGAAACTCCTCAACAAAACTCTATTGTTGAGAAAAAACTGTTAAAATAGGTTTAGGCCAAGTTCAAGAGTGGTGTGGGGTAGTGAATTGAACTTTCAAAACATTTTGCAAAAATGATTTTTATATAATGTTGAATAAAATATATTAAAGATTGGATGAAAGTTCTTTATTAAAACCACTAAACAATGATATTAAGAAGTTCATAGTAAAAAGGTCAAACAATTTTAGATCAAAATCAAACAATTAAAATATTTAATTGAACTGAAAACAACAATAATCAGTTTACTAGAATCACATAACCACTCAGCTGAACACAATGCACACAAACAAACAGTAACAACAATTAACTAAAACCAGAAAGTAAGGCAAATCAATCTAGAACCACTCAATCAATACAATATCAAATACAGAAGCGGAAGCATTTTATTGAATAGAAATGTGTTCTAGAACAACCTAGAAAAAAAAAACAGGAAACAGTATTCAGTTTGATCAATCACACTAAAACAGTTCTGATTAAAAGATGACACAAGAAATATTTCAAGAAAACTTGTTTCCAGCAATTAGACCAATTAAATAGTGATTATAGACACCAGTAAGTACGCTAGTAATGAAAATCAGATCCAGTCATTTATTAATAAGAACTAACAATCAATTATGCGCAATATCATCAAAACAAACAATCAATTATGCGCAAAGAACAATTAATTGTGCAAGTAACAAAATAGTATAAAGTGTTCAAGAAGAGAGAAAGAAAGATCAAGAACACCAAGATTTATATTGGTTCACCCTTCCTCAAGGGCTACGTCTAGTCCTTTGCCAACTAGCAAAGATTTCCACTAATCAAGATCACCAAGATCAGTTTACAGCAATATAAACACTTGCAACCCGCAATAACTCACTGCTCACAGCAACAAACAACCCACTGAACCCTACAACAGTTGTCTAACCAATGCAGAACCTACTGCACTGAACCAGTTACAATTACAACCCCTATGTAATTCGTAACATCACACTCAGAGTACAAGAAAGATCAAACAATACAGAAGTGAATATACTCAACAGATTACAAATTTTATTAAGAAAAGAGTAGAACACTTAGCTCTGGATCAGAATCACAATTTCACAAATTCAAACTCAATGCAATACTTCAAGATTAGTATTCTTTTTGTTCTTCTTGATGAAAATCGAATGACAAAGGTATTAACACGTTTTCTCTCTTGGAAGATTTCACAAGTATTCACTCAAATGACTTAGATTTTTTGAAACCATGTGCTTGCCCTTTATATAAGAAATCTGATTATTAATCCTGTCAAAACTTCAATTGATTATATCAATCGTTCAATCGATTGAATTTCTCTGTGACTTAAAAGAAAAATCAGCAAGTTTAGATTTTGAAAATAGTTTACTGAATTCCTTTCTGAAATAGTATTTCAAAATCTGAATTAGCCTTATTTAAAACCTTTTATTCATTTGATTAAGCAAAATTAATTTTGGAGCTTACTTTGAATTATTTATTATGCAACTTATGATTTTGAATCAAAACTAAACTCTCTCACACACACAACCTAAGTCCTAGACCAAAAACTTCATCAAGCTTAATGATGGCTTCATGCAATCCACGTTGCTAACTTTGATTTATTGTACACTTCATCCTTTTGTTGGTTTCATCAAATCATATAGCAGTTATTGGTGCTAACAAAATCATCAACATATTCTCAACATAACTCGTAGCCTTCTCTTCCAATCTGGTTTGCCTAAAGCTTACTAGTTATTTGTTGTTGCTCATATTGTTTATCTTATAAATAGATTACTTTATGTTGTTATCAACTATGAATTCCCTTATGAGTTAATGTACAAGTCACCTCCTACATATCTTAATTTCAAAAATTTTGGTTCTTTATGTTTTTTGGTTCTTTATGTTTTGCTTTTATTCTTGATAATGATAAAACTAAATTTAAACTTAAAGTTAGAAAATGTGTTTTTCTCAAATACAAAACTAGAATTAAAGGTACATTATTTTGGATACTAACAATAGGAAAATATTCATTAACAAAATTGTTACTTTTTATGAGAAATTTTTTCATACAAAACATCTCATGATCATTCGAATGACAATGAAGAACAAATTTGAAATTTTGTTGATATTTCATAATACTATTTATTTTATTGAGTAAAAAGATGTACTATCATAATGATTGTAATGAAATGAACATAACATTCAAACGAGCATATCTATAACTTAAATTCTGTCTACTCTATGACAATCTTTTTAATCATTTAATATATATTAAAATTTATGTTTTATTGCTTTTTAAAACACTCATTCAATAGTTCTTGAGACCTTTTTATACTTATTGCTTACATGTTATGTAATTATTAATAGTTTAATAGTTCTTTGTAAAACATCTAATCAACAAAAAACTATGTTTATTTAAAATTTAAAGCAATTTAAATTGATTCAAACTTCACAAATTTATTAAATATCTAAAACTTAATCTTATTTCTAATTACCAAAATTTAAAAAGTTTTGTTAACCATACATATAGTCTTATGCCTAATCACTTAAGAACAAAGGACACATCTTTTATATATATATATATATATGAAATCACAATAAAAAGTTACAAAAAGATCATGAAAATATTAGAAAATAAAATATAATTCATATAATTATCATCTAATTTTTATTATTGCACATTTTAAATGTTATTTAAGAAGTTGCTTTTAAATTACAATAAATGTGTTATTGATTAGTCAATTTTTAAAGAAAAAGTTTAATTTTGTTTTTTAAAAAAAAAAACAACTTAAATAAGTCATCAACAACAATGATGTCTTTTCTTTACATTTTTTAATTTAAATTTTTAATTATATAATAATATTCGGAGTTCCTAATACGTCCAATGGCATTAGAGAGATCTTGACAAGGCAATCTGAACCATCACGTTATCCTAAGTCCAACCTTCTTATACACAGGCGCGCCCTCACACCTTTCACACTGGGTACCAACCAACACACTTCCCCGCATGGCCCTCCCTCCCTCTTCCCTTCCCAATACATTCTTCATCACCTCTTTCCTTCTCCTCACTCTCCTCCTCGCCGACTCAACTCAGCCTCCTCACTCCTGCGACTCCTCCAACTCACCCTACTACGCATTCTGCAACACCAAGCTCCCCATCCCCCAGAGAGCAAAAGACCTCGTCTCGCGACTCACCCTCGACGAGAAACTCGCCCAACTCGTTAACTCAGCGCCCGCGATTCCCCGACTCGGCATCCCCAAATACCAGTGGTGGAACGAAGCCCTGCACGGCGTCGCAGACGCCGGCCTCGGCATCAGATTCAATGGCACCATCAAAGGGGCCACCAGCTTCCCTCAAGTCATTCTCACCGCCGCTTCCTTCGACAAACACCTCTGGTACAATATCAGCAAGGTCAGCATAAACTACTTATCTCTACCTTTACTTACCCGATGTGGGACCTTCTAAAAATATACTATTGTTGTGGTTGGTGTGTGGTGAAGGTGATTGGGCGGGAAGCGAGGGCGGTGTACAATGCGGGGCAAGCCTTGGGGATGACGTTTTGGGCTCCGAACATTAACGTTTTCAGGGATCCACGGTGGGGCAGGGGGCAAGAGACGGTGGGAGAAGACCCATTGATGAATGCAAAGTATAGTGTGGCTTACGTGAGAGGGCTTCAAGGGGATTCCTTTGAAGGTGGGGAACTTGGGGAGAGGCTTCAAGCTTCTGCGTGTTGCAAGCACTTCACAGCCTATGACGTGGACCAATGGAAGGGCCTCGATCGCTTTGTCTTCGATGCTCGTGTAAGTCTCTCTCTTCTTTCCTCAGTCACTGTCTCAAAGCCACTCTTTCTTCTTGGTTTCTTCACTTCAGTCACAAATTTAAATATTTTTCCATCCGTGCTAGTGCCAGAGATTTTAGGTTTTTATATTTGTTTTTGTTGTTACATGTCCTCGTGAATTGTTGGACCTCGGAACCATGGTATCTGTCATGTCTAGTTTACTCATTTTCTGAATTTGAAGCAGTTTTTACTTAACATATTTATATATTGTAACTCCAATGGAAGAAGTGAATTTGGATTCTTCATTATTTTTTAATACCCTTTATTAATGTAAGACCACAACTAATTTTTATTCTGACAATAAACTCTAAATTGATTTTTAAAAAAATTAATAGTCCTTTTTTCATCTATCTACCTAAATAAAAATCTTTGTTGAGTTTAAAAAATATATTTTAATGATTAAGCTAGATAAACTTTATGGTTTAGTATAAAAGAGGGTAAAAAAAAAAAAAATCGTGATTGGATTCAAAGGAGTAGGATTAGGTATGCCTTTTAGTAAAGTTTATCAAATAATTAAAATCACCTTTGCAAATATATGTCATAGAGCATTCATGTTACCGCTAACTCAGGTATCTTTTACATATTTAGAAAGAAAACACTAAAACGAAACTTTAAAAAGCTAGTTTTATTTTAATATTAATTTTTTTGCCTTTATTTTCTTCAAAGTTCAAACAGTCAACGAGTTCGTGCGTGCTTTATTTTGTTATATTCTATTTCTAAATAATTTGCTGTCCGAGTGTCAATTATGCAATTTTTTTCTACTAATTCGAGTGTATCACATCCCTGATATAGCATCACTGTGTTTTTTTATGAAGAAAAATATTTTATATATAAATTAAAATTGGTTTATATATAATTTAAAATTTTACTTTTTAATTTTAATAATGGGAAAACAAGGATACAGACGTGATTGACCTTCTCATAAGATTGCTTTTGGGTTTTACTCTTTCTCCCTAATCCTTTTCACTTTTTGCACTTTTCTTAATTCTTCTGCCAACCCTTTGTGATTCAGGTCTCAATGCAAGATTTGGCAGACACATACCAACCTCCGTTCAAGAGTTGCATCCAGGAAGGTCGAGCCAGTGGCATAATGTGTGCCTACAACCGTGTCAATGGGGTTCCAAATTGTGCAGATTTTAATCTCTTAACCAAAACCGCAAGACAACAATGGAAATTTGATGGGTATGTTCTTAGTTTGGCCCCTTTTAAAGCAATGCTCCACAATTATACATCACATATCACGGGTAAATGTGAGAGTACAAACTTGTTTTCTTCCCAGTTGAGACTTCTTTTTCCATTGTTACAACATTTGGATTTTTCATTGCATGTCTTTGAAGCTAAGATATAACCAAATTTGAGAGTGACACCTTTTTTCTTCTTAAACTAAAAAAAGTTCTTTTACTGTAAAAATTCAGATATATTACGTCAGATTGTGGAGCAGTTTCTATCCTACACGACAAACAAGGTTATGCCAAAACAGCAGAAGATGCTATAGCCGATGTCTTTAGGGCAGGTATATATATATTATTAGTGGCACTCTATTTCTTCTATTCTTTGTCCATACATCTTTTTTCCATTTTGTTTATATGATAATCAAAGAGTAATATTATATAAATGCAATCACCACGTTCCCTAGCTAATATTGGCAATGCATGATTCTTTTCTCACTTGTCTTTGACGCTTGTTTTCGGCACCAATATGCTAGCAAAGTCATGTGGAATGGCCCACACTAGTGAAATTTAAACCACTTTTATATAGGGACAATAATGATCACATGCACCGACACCCTGTTTAGTCTTTTAAAATAATCATAATGTTATAATTATTAATATAAATGTAAGGTTAAATGTTAGGAAAGTAAAATTCAGACTAAATAGTGGCTTTGTCATGTTATATTTGTGTTAGATATGTGTATGTATTTATGTTAGATATTACATATAATTGTAATTGTATCTTGTACTTATAATAAGCCAGCTATGTCTAGTGTGTTTTCTAATTTTTAGAAAATTTTCATGTGATATCATTGTATAATTTTATAATTTTGAAATTTGTCACATTTTTGTATTTGTGTCATATTGGACCTATTCTAGTTTTACCTTGCTCAAGGAATATGCGCATGAGCAAAGTGGTGTTGGAGAAGCACCATTGTAGATAGCATGAGTAATTTTGATGGATTGTGATAATTGGCTTATAGAGAAACCAACATTGAATTGCAGGGATGGATGTAGAGTGTGGTGATTACATAACTAAGCATGCAAAATCAGCTGTGTCGCAGAAAAAGTTGTCCATATCTCAAATCGACCGTGCTCTTCAGAACCTATTCTCCATAAGAATGAGGCTAGGCCTATTTGATGGGAACCCCACGAAGCTTCCCTATGGCACCATTGGTCCCAACGAAGTGTGTTCCAAAGAACACCTTCAACTGGCTCTCGAAGCAGCAAGAGATGGCATAGTCCTTCTAAAGAACACTCACTCACTTCTCCCACTTCCAAAAACAAGCCTCAGTGTTGCTGTGATTGGCCCAAATGCCAATGCCTCGTCTCTAGTTTCCCTAGGAAACTATTATGGTCGTCCTTGCAAATTGGTGACCCTTTTGCAAGGTTTTGAAGGCTATGCTAAGGACATCACTTACCACCCGGGGTGTGACGATGGCACACAATGCGGCTCTGCACGGATACAGGAGGCAGTGGAGGTTGCAAAAAAGGCAGATTATGTGGTGCTTGTTATGGGGTTGGATCAAAGTCAAGAGAGGGAGTCACATGACAGAGAAGACCTAGGTTTGCCAGGCAAGCAAGAAGAGTTGATCAAGAGTGTGGCAAAGGCTTCTAAGAGGCCAGTTGTTTTGGTGTTATTGTGTGGAGGGCCAGTGGATATCACTTCAGTCAAGTATGATAACAAAGTTGGAGGAATCTTGTGGGCTGGGTACCCAGGAGAAGCTGGAGGAGTGGCCCTGGCCCAAGTTATCTTTGGTGACCATAACCCAGGTATATTTCTAGTACAATTTATTTGCAACATATGAACACACACATAACCTATGAAGCTCAGTCACTCCGGTGTATCTCTGTCGGATATGTATTATGATAAGTATTGGTAAAGTGTCTAATTCAAAAAATATTTTTTTAGATATCTTACCATTCTAATATAATTCTAACAATTTAAAAAGAAAATAACACATTACACACAAAATGTATATAACGCATGATACTACATTATGGGGTGATTTATTTTATTTCTGCAATGCAGGTGGTAAACTACCAATGACTTGGTACCCCAAGGATTTCATCAGAATACCAATGACTGATATGAGGATGAGAGCTGATTCAGCCTCAGGCTACCCAGGGAGAACCTACAGATTTTACACTGGTCCAAAGGTCTATGAATTTGGCTACGGTCTAAGCTACACAAAATATTCCTACAATCTCCTCTCTCTCTCACACGACACCCTCCACATCAACCAATCCTCCACCCATTTGATGACTGAAAATTCTGAAACCATACGTTACAAACTGGTTTCGGACTTGGGAGAACAAACATGCCAATCCATGTCACTGTCAATGACTTTGGGAGTCACAAATCATGGTGAGATGGCAGGGAAGCATCCAGTGTTGGTGTTTTTGAAGAAGGGACAAGTGAGAAACGGGAATCCGGTCAAACACTTGGTGGGGTTTCAAAGTGTGAACTTAAATGCAGGGGAAACTGCTCAAGTGGGTTTTGAGCTAAGCCCGTGTGAGCATCTTAGCATGGCAAACGAAGCTGGTTCATTGGTGATTGAAGAAGGGTCTTATTTGTTGGTTGTTGGGGACCAAGAGTACCCATTAAAAGTGACAGTTTGATGCAACCATTGCAGTGTTCACCAAGTAAGGCCTTAAAGCCACAAATAACAAATTTGCGTCTGGTGCGAACCGTTTCACAGATTGTATACGTGGTGATCAACATTTGGGAGACTTCAAAGTGTTGAGAAGTTTTCTTTAATGAATCAATAATTCGGCTTCTTTTTATTTAGCACCGTTGTTTACTTATAAAAGTTTGTCTGATTGTAGCATCAAATCAAAACCAAAACCAAAATCAAAATCAAAATAAAATAAAATAAAAATACTTTGACACTTTAGTTGTCACTGAAAAATTTTAATATTCACAATTGTAAGTATCAAAAGCAACGAAAAAAAGGTAATTCAACTTGTCGGTAATAACACCAAGGGCACCGCAAGTCATCACGTTAATTATGTAAGCATTACTTATTAGTTCGTAATAGCAGAAAATAAATAAATATATTTCATAATATAAGTTATGTGAAATATAATTATGAATTAATATATAAATAATTATTGATAAATATGGGAAGTTATTATTCTATAAATAATTAGTAGTAACTCATTTGATCAACTTTGGTTACCAAAACAAGTTAGGATTATTATTCTACAATATGACGGGTCTCATCTTCAAGATCGATTGGAAGAAATAAAAATGATAGTAATAAATAGATTGTGTTAAGGAAATTAAAGTATTTTTATTGAATCTCTTATTTATTAAGATAAGTCTTTTTTTCACTATCCTATATATTATATGAAAGAATCATAGATTCTAAAATATTTATAACTGATTGATTTAAAATTATTATGAAACTAACATGTGTTATCAAAGTCACGATTGTTTAAATTTATAATTCTATTATGATTTTTTCTTAATTTTGATAAACTTTAAATTCAAATTATGAACTTACAAATAAAAAATAATAATTTTATTTTGTTAATTAAAATTACCGTTAATCACATGTTCTCGAGGGATGTGATTTTTTATTTTGAATTCTTTTATATATAAGGGGTATTTTGTTTATAGTTTTTCTTGATTTATTAATGGTACGCTCGGGCTTGTTTTCAAATAAATCATATCTCTTTTCTTGTAAATATGTTAGGATTGAAAAACTTAAATTTTTGTATTAAGACGTGGATGGTTTCAAATGAATTTTTAATTCTTTTATATGATTGTAAATGTGTCTGGCATGTGAATAATGTGATCATTTTGGGTCAAAGAGATATTAAGTTTTTCATATATTGAAATTCAGTAGCCAACAAACGTGGAAATTAAAAGGGAAAGAGATTTGGCATGGCCCCAATCATTACTCAAATAAAGGACTTTTGAAAATTTAGTAGAAAAATTATGTTAGGTTATATATATGATCAAACTAGAGAGAAAGTTTTATGGATTAATTATATTATTTTCCCTTGTATTAGTAAAAAATCAATTCATCAATTGATTAATTTTTAGGATTAATTCTGTGATAAATTTGTAATGATGAAAGTGATCAAATTTTTATGTTTTGGTTAATTTTAAATTAATGATGATTTTTATTTCAATTAGGATTAATTATACGATAGATTTGTAATTACAAAAGTGATCAAATCTTTTATGTTTTGTTTAATTCCAAATTAGTGATAATCTTTATTTCAATTACTCATATAATGGATGCTAAATTATTAATAATTAGGTTATGGATTAATTGAAGTTAATTATTATAAGACATTTATAGATTATCCAAAGGTTGATTAGTTGTTCTTATAATTAATAGACATAAATGTCGGTAGCTAGCGAGTATGCATTATTAGTTTTATTTATATATCTAAAAATAATATGTTTTTCTAATTAATGCATATGTCTTACCGAATAATCTTAATATTATTAGTATCATTATGTTTTGTATATTAATGTATCACCCAAAGGATAACATTAGTATGCATATAATATTTGTTTGTTGTCTGAATTTGTATTATATGTTTAATGTATAACTCAAATTTTTAATGTGAGGCATGTTTAATTAGTTAAATTTTTATGATTAAAGCAAACAAGTCAAATTTCACTTAGGTGTGTTGGATTTTGATATGGTTTTTCTTGTTGAGAAACCTGCTACTATTACTGATGCTAGTAGCAAAAAAAAAAAAAAAAAAAAAAAAAGAAAACTCATTATAAGGCTTGGGAAAGGTCAAAGAGACTTAGTTTAATGTTTATGTGAATGAGCATAGCAAGTAATGTTAAGTAATCTCTTCCCAAAACTAAAAATACAAGAGAATTTATAAAATTTTTGGAAGAGGCTCTCAAACTGCTAATAAGTCTCCTGTTAGGACATTAATGAGTACCTTAACCACCATGAAATTTGATGGTTCTTTGTACTGTGCATGAACATGTCATTAAGATGACAAATATTGCAACAACACTTAAGTCTCTTGAAATGGCAGTGGATGAGAATTTTCTCGTGCAGTTCATTATGAACTCATTACCGACTCAGTATGGTCTTTTTCAAATGAACTATAATACTACGAAATATGATTTTGCAAATCTTAGGATCAGAGCGTTAGATGAAGGTAGAGCATATGAAGACAAAGTTTCAAAAGAACCTAGATTATTTTATGTAGTAAAAGGATTAAAACCATAAACAACCTCAAAAGAAATGCATTTGTTCGAGATCACACTTACCAAACCATAAAAAGGATTGGAAGTTCATATTGTCTCGAACTAAGAGTTGATCCTTAGTGAGAAGATTGAAAGGATAAGGACCATATATTCTTTTAGAAATGGATCATCTTTCATGTTTGTGTCCTAAGTGAAACCAAAGAACATAAGAAAAGCTCTAATAGGTGGAGAATGAATCCTACCCATGGAGGAAGAGTTGAAAACTTTTTGGTGCTACTAATGAAACCTTTTGCAAAGATATTTTTTTTTAAGCTAATGCATGGTGATTTTGAAATGAGCATGATGAAGGAACGTAAGTTCTTCCCAATAATTTAAATCAAATAGCAGGAAAAGAGCATTGTCATCCTCGAACAAAAATATATTAAAAAAATGTTGAAGACGTTCAATATGTCGTAAATAAAGCTCATCAAGACCCCTATACACACATCTACTCCATTAGACAATGATAAGAATGGTAAAAAGTAGATCATACAATCTATTGATGTATGATAGTCTCTATCCTTTATCCAACTGTCAATAGACTTGACATTATGCATAGGGTCTATTTATGTGCAAGATTTTAGTTAGATCCAAGAGAGACTCATATGAAGGTTGTTAAAAGGATCTTTCAGTACCTTGTATAGCCCACTAATTTGTGTTTGTGTTATAATAAAAAATTAGGTTTTAGATTAGAAAGATTTTGCACATAAACTATGTTGGAGATAAAGTGGAACAAAAAAACATAAGTGGGAGATGTCAATTCCTTAAACCTATTTGATCGTAGTCAAGTAGAAGTGGATGTGTCCAAACAATACTTAAATTACGCATAAGTAATTGTGTCCAAACAATACTTATTAGTGTAGTTAGAAGTGGGTGTGTCCGAAGTATACTCAGGCAAAAGTGCTTAGACCCAAATAATACTTGTCTTTTTGTAGCATTAGTTTGCGTTAGTAGAAACTTGATCAAGTTGAACAAGAATTAGACATTGTCTAAGTGTTTTAGACAAATCAATATAAAAATATCATGTTTAATTCTCTCTATCCCCTATCTCTTTTATATTGTATGTTATTTTTCTGCCGGTAACTTAAGAAGGAAAATTTTGCAAAAACTAGTTTTAAAAAGAGTTTTTGATAGTACATATGTCGTGTTGAAGTTGCATCTAAAAATTGCATCTAACGAGCTTTGTCAAATACATCTCTCAAGAGAAACGACCTAAACTTTGTTTGTTTGAGTCTATCAGATGAAGCTTTGTGAAAACTTTTTGAAAACTTTATATACACAATTCAACCCTCCATTTCAATGTATTTGGCTTGTTTTCATATATTGTATAAGGTGTACACACTATTTGAGGATGAATACCTCGAGAGAGTGACAATCAAGACATTAATGCTTTATATGGATCCAAAGATGGATTTGATGAAATTAATTTAAGTGAATTTGAGATGAAAGTGTGTGAAAAGTTAGGTTGTTTAGATTAAAGGAAAGATGATGATATTTGAAGAGAAATTTTGTGAGTGGTATGATAAGAGTGATTCATTTTATCATTTTTCCAAAATTGATAAAATCGTAAAATCACAAATTTGCCCTTTTGGTTAAAAATAATTGAAAATGAAATATGAGTAATATAATTGGTGTGATTGATGAATTAATGCTTTTTAGTTGATGGAATTATGAGATCACTAATTATTTAAAAAATAAAAATTAAATTATTATTTTTAATATTGTTATTATTATTATTTTATATTATATAAGTAAACGAAAAATAAATAAAAACTAGAGATACAAGGTATCAAACCTTGTACCTCCCACATTATTACAATTTAATTTTAAACATTCATAATTATAAATGTTTGCTAATGGATTAAAGTAATTGAAAAACACACATCCATAATGGATTTCTCCTTCAAAAGCACACATAATAACACAAACCCATAATTGATTACCTTTTAAAAGCACACATAATTGAAGTTGTGCTCACCGACACAGTTACCGGTGCCAAATGGAAGTTGTGGTAGCCAGGGAGCAAAGAATTGCAAAAGAAAGTCTACATGTGTCTTGAATCTTTGTTGTCCACCACAATCCCACTAGGACACGCATTGATCTCATTTGTATCAAGAAACACTTTGACAAAATACATGACGAGAAAAAGTAAAAATGCACATGCAAAGACTAAATTCGTATTTTCTTTCTTATCATTGCAACTTTCTTACGTTTCTTTACTATGGTATGCGTAGATGACTCTCATCCTTCCTCCCTCAAATCCATGTCTTCAAATCAGTGCAGATCAGTAGATCTAAATGTGCATGTAATTCTCTTTTTTATTCCTCGTCAATCTAACCACTAAATTAAAAACAACGTAAACAAGTCGTGACAAAAGTATGGATAATTTTATTTAGAACATGAAACATACGTGACATTTTAGGTATGTTTGGTTCCATTGATTCTTTGTACTAGAAATGATTGTCTATTAATTAATTAGAAAGAAAAATTTTGGTTCCATTGATTCTATATACTAGAAATGATTGTCTATTAATTAATTAGAAAGGAAAATTTTGTTTGATATATCGGTTTTAATACTTCAAATTGAAATAAGGAAATTAATATGTTAAAGTCATCAAATATGTTTAACAATGCATTATTGGGACAAGCTTATGTTACGTAATTCTAATATAATGTTATCTAAGTTATATTTATCTGGAGTGAGCTTCATTTGAGAATAACATTCGTATGATACAAAAGAGAAAAATCATTTACCAATAAAAATGAAAAAGCGTGGAATAAGCCTTTAGTGCCCCAATTTTGATTTGTAAATGTATATGACTCAAACACAGGTTTAAAATGTCAATCCATTTAAAAGTATTATATAATATCAAATATGAAAATAGAAGTAATAACGTCACAACTATTAATTTATCTAATGATTTTAATCCTATTATTTATCCTACGGATAACAATATTAACAACTTCAAATTAATCCAGGAAAACTATTTAACGTTTTAGACACAAAATAATAAAATAATATTGATAACTTTGATGTATGTTCAGAAATAATTTATCACGATGTATTTTTCATCATTGTGGAATCTCTTCGTTTGTAATATTTAATATTTTATGCGCACTCAAAAAAATTGCGTAGATTTTAGTATTAAAATTTTTATACATGTTAAAAGATTGTTTAATATGTTTATAAAAAAATAACTTTTGATCCATATTAATTTAATATTTAATTATAATAATTAAATTAATAGTTTAAGTTGTTAAAAAAAGTGAAATATAAATAAAAATGATAAAGGTTTAACTATAAGATCTTAATTTTGACGTCAAAACTTAAAAAAAAAAAAGTAAAGTGACATGATAAAATTCATTAAAAGTGAAATAAGAATCTTGATGAATTATTTATAGGAAACTTGCCTTATAAATATTCTAAATAAGCCAGCCAGCTTTTAAGGACTTAAAAGAAGGTTCCTTTATGTCTTTATCTTTTAAATTGAGTTGAGTATTGGAACTCTCATAATTTATACCACATTTATTATAATTTATGAGTAATACACATTTTTATATTTTAAGATATAAACAAGTTTGAAGTACTTTTACTTTTTATAATGATATTTTTCCAAAGTGTCCGAACTTTAATCAATGTCAGATTTCTTTTTTCTTACATTTGATAACACATTTTAGAAAATATTAAAATATCAGAAAATTTAGGACAATTAACTGTTATATTATGTGATTATATATATATATATATCATGCAAAAATTTCAAAACGGAAGGTTGAAGAAACTCAACTACGTTATGTGTTTTTTGGACTTTAAAGGCTTACGAAAGATCTTCTTGATCGCAATTTATGTTCTCTGACCTGTGATAACGTGGCAAACACAATTGTACAAGAAATTTATGGTCTTCTAGAAAAGTGGTTTTCTGTTTCCATTGGGAACTAAAATCTCCATAAATTTTTTTGGGACTTTTCTTTTGTTGGATTAAGCAAAATCTAGTAAGAGATCATTGAATACTTTCTAAAACATTTGTTTCATACAAGTAAAAATGAAAATAATAAGTGATTAAATAAAGCAGAATATTTCATTAATATCAAATATATTTACATCTATATTGATGATTTTATACTAATAAATAATCCATTCCTATAGTAAGTGGTGTGATTCTTGTAACACCCCATACAAATAAAGCTTTTACTAAGACGACTAAAATATTAATATAATGCATATCTTACAGTATTCTATAGTTAACATACATCAAGATTACATAATAATACTAAACAAAAATTTCAAAACATATTTACAATATCATATACAAGTTTTTCAAAATATAATACTATTCCTAACAGCATCCTTCAACTTAGATGATCTCCCAAAGATCCATCTACAGCACTATTTGCTCCCGTGTCAAAACACGATCATCACAGATAAAAAATCAAACACAATACAACCAAAAGAAAAGGGTAAGCTAACCAAATTTTAACAAATAAAAAAAATTTAATTTCATGTATCATCACAATATAAGAATGTAATACACTACAAACATGACTCTACTTCTGGAAGACTCGTGCATTGAATAAACCCCGAGATATGCACATGTCATACATCTCCAAACTGTGAATCCACACAGCCCCCACACAAGTGAATCATCAATCATGTATGACAGGGTTAGTCCCCCTGAGACTTTCCTGACCAGCTATATTTCAAGCTGCAGTCACCCAGTTCAGACCTCCTTCGACTCTCACCACCTAGTAATGATCATCTATTTGATTCCTATTACTAGTAGAGTTAGGATATCAATCGTTATTGAACAGATCCTTATACAATGCACTTCCTAATTAAACCAAGACACGGGTGTTTTCTTTCCTGAAAACACTATACCTAGGCTTTGACCAAATTTATCAACACTCTTAACATTATCACATTACAATATAGATCTCTACTCATGCATTCATTCACTTTTAAATCTCAATCTCTACTTCAATCTCAACATTTAAAGAAATCACTAAACTATCAATATAATTAAACTTAAATTATCAACTAATCTGTTTTACTAAATACATACATTGCATTCCAAAAGAGCTAAACATTCAGAAACAAAAAGCCAAAAAAAAGAATTTTTTTTTAGCCTGGGTGAGACAAATTTCGCCTGAGCGAAAATACCACTCGCCTGAGCGAAAGTAGTCCAGAGAGCACTGTTCATTTTTGCTTAAGCGAAAATACTCTCGCTTGGGTGTGAATATATCCTCTCCCGAGCGAAGGATTTCTCGCCTGGGCGAAAACACTCCAGAGAGCACACTAGCTCTAGGGGCTTTTTCGCCTAGGCGACTGTACCCTCGCTTGGGCGAAAATACTTTCTCGCTTGGGCCAAAAACTTCCCGCCTGGGTGAAAATAGTCTAGGGAGCACACTTGCTACTCGAAACCATTCTCGCTTGGGCGAAATGTTTTCGCCTGAGCGAATTATGCAGAAAACATTTAGACAATTTATGCAGGTTTTACTAACACAGAGCTACTACAAATGTCTCAGATGACTAACTTAACCAAAAATTAAACTTGCATTCCATCAATTACCACATACTCATCATACATACCAGAATGAATAAACAATCAAGAACTCAACTTAAGTTTCATGCCAGCAAGTAAACCATCACAGATGCATTTTCACAGACATAATTTGAATGAAATCCTAAATCACAAACAAACTGGAATCAGGTAACATACAAGTCAGCTTTCCTTACCTGAATTGCACTAGAAGTTCTCTCTAACAGCCCCAAAGCCTAAATCGTCAAGAACTCAAATCTACATCAAAATGTCCTCTGATCAATGATCAGACGAAAACACTAAGGAACTGAGCTCACAGGGGCACTATCTGATAACTCAGATGCCACATGCAAGCTCATAAGGCAGAAGAAATGAAAACCCTAAAATTGGCTCTAAGGAAAGAGGGCAGACAACGAACTTACTCTAATGGAGATTCTGATCGGGTAGACTTGCTCTATTCTCCGTCACGAGTCCAATGGTGGGCTTCGCTTGAGAAACTGATGAGGTATGGAAGTAGAGACTTAGAGAGAAGTCAGAGGAAAAAGAGGGTTAGGGGTTTTAGAGAGATGATAGCTTGAGTGAAAATGAGACTTGACTACTTACTTTTTCTATAAATACGCGTTTTTAGTTTAATAATATAATAATAAAGTATTCATTCAACTTCTACCATTTTTACTCAAATGACAGATTTTCTAGGTTATTACAATTCTTATGAAAAATGCATCGAATCCAAACAATAAAAAATAATTATCAGTTTATAGTGTTCTGATTATTAAATAAAGTTTATATGCTAAGTGTATTAATGATTTTTTTTAATATTCAAATATTACTTTATTCATGTTTACATTATGTTTATAATCCCACCAAATATTTAATTTTAATTATTATTTGTGTGATCCGATCTGCGGAGTGTATTATTTTAAATTTATGTAAGTTGAGCTTATTTTATAAAATTGTTTGTTTTAACATATTCTGGTGAAAAAATTTATCATCGTTATTTTCCTAAAACATCATTGTTCTCTGGCATATATAAATTGTTTTTCTATTTTAGAACAGATGAAATACATTAAATTAAAAAATAAAAGAAAGGAAACAAAAAATAAATTAACAACTAGTAAACAACGATTTCATAGAAATTAAAATGAAGTGATTGTTTACATATAATTAAATTACAAATGTTTAAAATATATAATTTTATATAACTAATTTTTTATTATAACCTGAGTTAAATATAATGTATAATAAATAACATAAATTATATTATTTTCATGCAACAAATAAAATTACATAAAATAAATAATAGATATTATTTAATATATATATATATATATATATATATATATATATATATATATATATATATATATATAAAAAAAAAA
>Ga0209489_103075_pt1 | contig 33003 bp, 13 predicted proteins | sample SiratrowhiteBW_FD_187527 | JGI IMG/M metagenome (GOLD analysis project Ga0209489, IMG submission 187527) | Root nodule microbial communities of legume samples collected from California, USA - Siratro white BW (SPAdes) (version 2) | ecosystem: Host-associated > Plants > Roots > Nodule | place...
TTTTTTTTTTTTTTTCTAGAGAAAAGAGGATGGTCAAGTCTCATGAGTTAATTAATTATATTTATGACTGAATATGATGTTTATTAGTATCATATTAATTTATTTATATAATTTAGATTAGGTAAGTATATAGACAAACTTCAATGAATACATGTAAGATAGTTAATCTTGAATTATTCAGACTATTTAATATTTTTGATTGAAGATTAGTGATATTTTTAGTTAGATGTACAATTGATTTATCAATATATGTTTGATGAAGTTTTTGAGTTAATTTTAGCATTGTAGATCTAGATTGTATTTATTCATATATACTTATATATAAGAGCGAGTTTCATATTTTAGTCGTGTTACTACACTCATGTGTAATAGTTTTATTATTATAAGGTCGGTCAATCCTACACAACAACTAAAGTCTTTGATAGTCAAATGACCAACTCTTTAACTGTTAGGTTTTATCATTGGACAATATTTTTCTCCTTCTTGTGACTTCTTGGTCCTTACAAGTAATTTGACACTTAAGTTATTTAATGGTCTAAGTATTACTAGATGTTATTGGATAAGAATTACTTTACTTTTTGTCCAAACATGTACTTCTATTGGGATTGAACCTTCTCTTCACGGGTCAAAGTTTAGTATCAATATGTCTTAATTATCTTCTTAATCTTAATCATGAATTAGACAACAAAGTATAATTTGTTTAGTCAATGATTTTTCTTAAAATTACTATCGAGATATCTTTACTTTTATGTGTAATTAGCCACCCGTAGAATATTATAGTAAATTATCTTATTTAATATGTGGGTGACTAAATGATCTTATAAATTCACTTAAAAGATAATAATTTTTATTTAAAAATAGATAAATAATAATTTGTTTAAATAAATTTAGTAGAGTGATTAAATACTTTAAAGATACACGTTTTAAAGAAAATTTATTTAATAAAAAATTTTATATTTGATTATTATCAAGTGCAAAAATTCTTCAAACCCACGTAACAATATCACGAATCTGGACCAACTGTAACTGGAAAGGGAGGGATAAATTTTGTGTGTTCATATTTTATCTTTGTTTTTGTTCAAGAAATTGATATAATGTATTTAATTTTAGAAGACTTGAGGGATCGGAACAGAAGAAAAGATAAAAAGAAATTCGTCGTGAAAATTGAAAGATGTTGACATGGGACCTCGTAAAGTTATCAAAAGGGGATAATAATAAAATTATTTAAGGGCAGAAACCTCAACATCTTTAAAAGGTTCTCATATAGCAAAAGGAAAATTTAGAAAGCTAAACATGTAGTTTGAGTTGAGAACAAGGATTTTAAAAAAAAAAAGTTCAGAATCAATGCTAAATGTGACGAGATACTATCATATCTCAACTCGAGGAGATTGTTAAGTCATTAGAGGGAGGATAAAAAGAATTAGATACTAACAACAGTTTATGAAAAAATTTATATAAGAAATTATTACATTATTTTCAATCCACAATTTTAAAATAAAATAAATTTTATAATTATTTTCTTTTAAAATAATGAGAATCAAATTACTCAAAACAAGAAAGTTATACACGATTATAAAAAAAGTTTTAGAGAGTGAGATGGAAGAAGAAGAGATGAGATTGAATAAGAAAATCCAGTGATGTAAAGTTACTATTAAATAAGTAAAAAAAAAAAACTAAAAATATTATTGTTAAAACGAAAACTCCGTTTAAAAATGGTGAATGTTGCAAATAAATTTTGCATGAATTTTTAATCTTATCAATAGTATGTTTAGATATGGAATTTTAAGAGAATAGTTTAATTCTATAGAAAAATTAAAATATTTATAAAAAAATATGTTATTTATAAGAGAACTTTAAAATTAAAATTTTAGAAATTTATATAAATAATTGAATTATTTAATATCAAGGAATTTTAAATCTCACAGAATTAGAAGTTCTTTCTATCCTCTTATTTTGTAATTTGTCTTGATTTTGATTAGAGCATCATCAGTTTCTCTAAATTTGAGATATTATTTATTTAGTTGAAGTTTAAATGTTATAAATATAATGTTGATAAATATTCCATATTAAAAGTCGATCGTGTTTAACTTTAAAAGAACGATCGTATTTTATTTTAAAAGAATGTAATGAAAGTTATTTTATTGTTGATATAGAGTAGAGTTATTTTCTGATTAACCTTTTTATCTATTAAACATAAAATTTGAAAAATAAAATTAATTTAAATTAATATATTTAAATGTGTTAAAAATTGTTAATATTAAGCTGATAAAATTCTAATAATTTTAAAAATAATGATTTAAAGAAGTATATACAAGATAATTTTGAATTGACTAACATAAATTTATGTACTAGTAAACCACGTTTTTAAATGACCAACAATGTACTATTAATAAACCTTTTTGTTTAGATTTTTAATCAATTTTTTAACTTAATTTATAAAAGTTATTCAAGTTAAAATTTCATAAACAAAGACGTATAAATTATTTTCAGATTACAAAAGAAAAAAAAAACAATGCTACTTTTAAATTTTTTTTCTCATAAATCATTTAAAAAGGTTCTTCCAAACACCTTTTATTCTATCCCATCAATATTAAACTATATAAGAGTTAAAGACATAAGCATTTCGTATCAAAATTTTCCACTCTCTCTCTCTCTCTCTTTCTCTCTCTCTCTCTCTCTCTCTCTATATATATATATATATATATATTCTGCTTAAATAATTTGACTAAAATTGTTTTGCTTGATATTGTTTTATTGATTGCACATGCAAATTAGGGATTAACAGTTGTGGTTATGAACAAAAGATGGCACCCAAAAATATAATTAGGCTTGGCAGTTGTACCAAATTAAATTAGGTCAAAAACTTTAGTCGGCAAAAATGCACTTCCTAATTAGGACATGTTTACGTTTAGACCCATACAAACAAAATCTTAAAATTTCAGATATTTCTTTTACAAAAAAAGGTTTTCCGTAAAATAATTTTGAAAGTATATAATAGCTGAAATTACAAAAAAAAAAATGAATTTATTAACTGAGATTATATCTCATTTTGATATTGCGCTCTAAAAATAAAATAAAAAACTTAAATAAGTCTGTAAATCTTCTTAGTTTTCTTTAAGTCCATAAAACTTTTTTTTTTTTATCCTGGTCTCTAGTTTGGAAGCCTAAGAGGTACACATCTTTAAAAACCAAAAGGAAAAAAAAAGTTATCTAAAATTTATTTCAGTTTTTCTTAGTTTCAACAGTTAATATGATAACAAAATAAGGTAACTAAATTGTTCACAAATATTTTTATTTTTCATTCAAAATAAAGATAAATTATTGAAAAGGTAAATTAAAAACAATTAGAAAACTTCACTATCAGAATTTTTTATTCTGAGACTTTTAAAAATATTTCGTCGTACTTGACCAAATTACTAAAAGAAAATTTACACTAAACTCATTTCCTATACTATTTTTTACGTAAAATTTACAAGAAAAATATCATAAAGATAATTGTTTAATATATTTAAGCTTAATTCATTATTAATTTTTAGATCTGTTTTTTTATTGATTTGATTTTGAATACTCTTAATTATAACTTTGAGTTTTACGGACGAAAAAATAGTTAAAAAACATAAGTTATTTTTATTTTTATAACTTTTTTTCAACAATTTTGTTAAAAATAATATATTTAAAAGTAATTGTGATTGTGATTAGTTATTAAAATGAATTAATTTTCATTAACTATGTAACATAAAATTGGGATTATGGCTGTTTCTCACTCTCAAAATGGAGTCACCATCAATCATAATCAGTCATTGGTTAACCAAAGGCCCACTAATTAAAAAAATGTTTTCAGATGGATAAGATGTCAATTAAGTTAATTCGGTTTAAAAACAATTTAAAATAATGATATAATAATAATAAATGTTAATTTAATGAATATACAGAAGCTTAGAAAAGGATAGAATGCATTTGCTTATCCAATGGCATTATGAAACTGTTTGTTGCGTGACGTGCTTTTTCATTCTCATTGGAAAGACCACTAAATAAAGCAAGATTCGATATGGTCCTTCTTCGTTGTCACTGTCATTGCATCACCAAGCAATTACAGAGTTACTACGTGTATGGATAATCACCACTGCAAATTTCGAATATTGCGTGACTACATTTACGTCGGATTAGGATAAATGTAACGGGTAAAAGAAAATACGGTGACATTATTTTAAATAGGTGAAAAACATAAAACTCTATAATAATATTCGACTGTATAAGATATGGATATAAATTTTGAATTTTACGTCAGTTCTAAAAAAAAAAAATTGTCAGAAAATTGTGTATATTAAGATGTAATGTTTTTTTTTTTGTATTTTTAGTGAGTATTTATGATTTCTTCTTGTTTTTTTATTTATGATTTTTTTTAGAATGGCATTTTACATTTTAAATGTGACAATTTTCTTGTACATTTAATTAACAAAGTTGAATAAATTAAGAATTGAATTTACATATATAATAAAATAAAAAAGATTTTTAAGTTGATATTATTGCTTTGCTTATATATATTTTAGCAGACATATTTGTGGTTGATGAAGAACCTTCGTATTAAACATTTTACTTATAATGATATAACATAGTGTATCAATATTTGTCCACACCGATAACTTTTTTGAAAAGTTAAAATATTAACTATTTATAGACCATCTATGGTGTATAAGTCTATCATTTTCTTTTCTTTTGTTGTAATGTTTTATTTTGAAAACATTTGTTTTAATAATTTTTCACGCAATCCTATTTAAATAGAATGACCCACCTTTTATAAAGTGTACAGAGTGACAATAAAAAGACTTATTTTTTCTCTCTGTATTTTACAGCTTTATGAAAATTGCTTTATGATGCAATGACTGCGGCAGATAGTTTTTACGTATAACTCATCCAATGCGAATCGCCTTGTAATAGTATAACATGAAGCCTAATATAGTATCAGAGCGTGTTGTTTCCGCTCCTCTTGCACAAGTAAATCTGTTCATTTCTTCTTCTGTTGTTCCTCGCTGCTTCTTGTTTATATTCACCTCAAACAGGAACAAATTGGCTTTAATAGTTTGTTTAAAGATATTGCTAAACAAAACACTGTAGATAATAACATTCCTAATTAGCAAGATGGAAACACTTTTATTGATAACATAAGAAAATCTACATAAACTACAGGAGTTCCTATTTTTCTTAGTGACTATTGTTATTGTAGGAGTCTGGTTGGCTTTCACAAGCAACAATGTCTTCAGACTTCTTTCCTTAGCTGTCTTGATAACTCTTACGTCACTTCAGGTCCTGTTTGCATTCGGACGCTCAAGTTAGTGTGGGTTCGAGTGAAGACAGGGTAAGATTGGATAAAGTAACAGTACCTCATTTCGTAAGACTTCCTTTGTCTTTTATAGTAATTGAATGGGCCCTAGGTGGATGGGCCCATGGCCCATTATGGTGTCTCATTTGATGTGTGCCACGTGTCAGTTTATGGATAGGGAATTTTGTTGGTCGAATAGTTCTAGATCGGCTTTTCCAGATACTTCTCGGTCGGCTAATTCATTTATATCATTCAATTGTGCATTAGTTTCGGGTTTAGGGTATAATGTTTTTAGAGTGATTAATACAAGAAGTGTTAAATATCCTATATCTAATGTTATTGGCTACATTAAATTAACCAAAAAACATCTTCCATATAGTCTTGCTTTAAATGCAAATTATGAGTCTAAATCCTACAACAAAGTAGAGAAGAATTTTGAATGGTGTGAGGTGATGGACAGAGAAATTCAAGCATTTCAACGTAATAATACTTCGGTCATAACTGATCTACCCTATGATAAGAAACCCATTGGATGTAAATGGGTTTACAAAATCAATTACAAGGGCGATGGAAGTTTGGAACAGTACAAAGGACATCTCGTGGCCAATGGCTACAACCAGCTTGAATGAATAAACTATTTTGAAACCTTCTCCCCGTTACCAAACTCACCATTGTAAGAACTCTACTTGCTATTGCTGCTAAACAAAATTGGTTTCAGAAACAAATAGATGTTGATAATGCTTTTCGATTTTGAGAATTAGATGAAGACATCTACATGATGATACCTCCAAGAATGAAGGCACACAAAGAAAACCAGGTTTGCAAGTTAAACAAATCCTTATATGGACTGAAACAGTCCAGCAAACAACAATTCACAAAATTGGCTTCCTCTTTACAAGGCATAGGATTCATCCAAACCAGTGCAAACCATTCTCTCTTTATCATAGGTAACAGATCTAAATTCACAACATTGTTTGTTTATGTTGATGATATAATACTGGCAGAAAATTATTCTCATGAGATACAAGAAGTTACCACTTATCTTGATCAAACTTTTAAAGTTAAAGACTTGGGAGATCTCAAGCATATTCTAGGATTGGAAGTAGATAGGTCTCACAAAGGATTCATATATGTCAGAAAAAATATGCTCTTGACATTCTTTTTGAAATCGGTTTGCTTGCTTCTAAACCAACCCTTACTTCAATGATCAAAGATACAAAATATTTGTTTGATACTAAAGCTAACTCACGTGATTTTGTTTCATATCAAAGACTCATTGGAAAACTCTTGTATCTAACTAACACCATACTTGAAATTAGCTATGATGTCCAATCTCTTAGCTAGTTTACTAAATCACCAATTGTTCATCATTACAAGGCAACTCAACGAATCATTAGATGCATCAAGAAATCACATACGCAAGGCATATTCGTCTGAAGGGACTTTACTCCTCAGATTAAAGGATTTGCCGATTCTGATTGGCAACATGTCTAAATACAAGACACTCTACAACCAGCTACTGCATGTTCTCGGGATCATTCTCATAAGCTTGAAATCTAGAAAACAAACCACGATTCTAAGGTCTTCCTCTGAAAAAGAGTACAGGGCTTTAGTTGCTTCTGCGTGTGAGATCCAATGGCTCACGTACTTACTAAAGGACCTTAGACTTGATGATACGATACCTACTGTTTATATTGTAACACTCAATCTACTAGGTATATTGTCTCGAATCCCATCTTTCACGAACGAACCAAACATATTGAGCTCGATCGTGATATTGTATAGAAAAAACTTCAGACGAACCTCTTCCATCTTTTCCGTATCTACTCTCATCAACAAATGACAGATGTGTTTACAAAACCTCTTTAGCCAAAATCCTCTACTGATATCGTAAATAAGCTTGGCATCATGCATATCTATGGTGTAACTCTAACTTAGGGAACTTAGGGGAAACTGTTGTAATATTTTATTTTTCAGGTACAGCTGTTCAAACAACTTTCCACCTTACGTATGTTCTATTACCTTACACACAATCCCATTTAAATAGAGTGGCTTACCTTTCGTAAAGCGTACAGAGTGATAATAAAAAAAATATTTTTTTCTTTTTTTCTTTCTATATTTTACAGCTTCATGAAAAGTGCTTTATGATACAGTAACAATGCTAGCTGATTTTTACGTATAACTCGTCTAATGCAAATTGTCTTGTAAGTCTAATGTACATGAAGTCTAATATATTCTACCATTTAGATAATAACTCGTTAATATTTATTGACGTAAACAAATTATATCATTCATGTAATAGAAAAATAGTTTGTATATAAAAAATTACTTTTTTTTTTTACCTTTTCTTTATGTTTTTTATGTAAGCTTATTGAAAGATATAAAAATTATTTATAATTGATTATTTTATTAAAAAAACATTTTACATGCCATGAATGAATACGTAATACGTAATGTATAATGAGTATGGATTTTATACTGATGTATAACTATCCAATGAATAATCCTGGATTTTAATAGAGACGCAACTTGTGTAATACTGATAAAATTAAGGTTATTGTAGCTTCTTCTTTTTAAACAATGAGGTAAGGGAAGAGAGAGAAAAAATGGGTGGAAAAAATAATTAAGAGTAAATGGTGGAAAAGATAGCTAAGTTATTCAAATATAATTTTAATAAAAAAATGAAGATTGGGAGACAATGATGAGGCTTACTAAAAACTTATAAGAGGTCCAGGAGAGACTGGACTAAATAGATTAATATCTTTCAACTTTAGGTGATTGGAAAGGGTAAAAAATTGTAAATAATAATAATAATAACAATAATAAAATAACAAGTTCAATTACTATATTTTTCTAAAAGAAAATGTTCGTCATTTGCCTGTCAAAGATTCGTCGGCTGGTTGATGGTACCGAATTAGGGTTTCTAATTTTTTTAAATGTTTTTTTTTAATTTTTTATTTTCAGAATTTATTTTTATATATAATTTTTAAAATACAAACTTAATTATTTAATACTTAATTTTTTATTTTCATAATTTATTATATTTAAATATTAAATTATTTTATTATAATAATTCAAACTTAATTTATGTATGTTAATAACTTAAGTTATAATAATATTCAATATTTTCATCTTTTATATAAATATAATAAAAAATATTTTAAATTACTTTTTATTTAATTTTTAATTTAGAAGTTGTATTGATCGGTCAGTTCCTTTGGGATTGTTAATTTGACAATCATCCTACCTATCTTATAAATTAATTTTGTGAAGTTAATTTAAATTTAAATTTTATTTTATAATCTTATTTTTCGTTTATTTTTCTTCATTTTTTTCATCTCTAATCCATATTTTTACCCACTTTACACGTTTTTTTTTTCTTTTACCTTTATCGGTAATCACAAGTTAATGCATTGTTTCTAAAGCATGCGAAAATGCATGGATGGAAAAATGCAATGAAAAGTAAAAAAAATTGAAAAAACGAGGAATTAAAATATTAAAAATACCAAAAGTGAAGAACATTTTAAGGGTTCAACTCTTGTAACAAATAGATTTGTAAAGAAAGTTTATAGATAATCAATTACGTTTTTAAATTATAATTAATTACGTTATGAATATTTTCTTAATATTTCTATATAATCGATATTTGTTAATATGATTTATAATTTTTAATATAATCATATAATTATTAATATTCAACTCTTAACATAATAAAACAAATAACTAAAATAAAATATTAAAATAATAAATAAATTTAAAATTTGGAGTTTTATGAAATAATTTAGTATTTCAAAATATAATATCTATTATTTTCTAAAGTTTCATAATATTTTTTCTATTTTAATAATATTAACTCTAATTTATATTTCAAAATTATTTTTTACATGAAGTTATTTTAAAATTATTTTAAAATTATTTTACAAAATTGCTTATAGATTAAATAATTGAAAATTATTTTATAAGTTGATATTCTATTCATAATCAAAGAGATAGTTTAACTTAACACAAGTAATAAATATTAAAATTTTCTATTATTTAATGTTCATCTTTTTTTATTTCTAAAAAACATTCTTTTCATTTTTGTTAAAACGGGCGACTGTTCAATTTCTAATATAATAATATAAAAAAATGTTGAATATTGGATAAAGAAAAACAGTGCTCATTTCTTCGGTAGAAAAAAGAGAGCGAACAGAGCAGAGCAAGAGGAGTGTAGAGCAAGCTTAGAAGAGCGAAGTGTGTGATGTGGTTGGACATTCACTCCCAATCACATGGCTTCTCCTCCTTCTCCTTCTCCCTCTTTTCTCACACACCTTCCTCTTCATCCTCCTTCTTCCTCTCTCCAAGGTCACTCTTCATTTCCATCGATTTAGGGCTTTGTTTTCTTTATCTCACTCTTTCTTTACCGAACAAGAACATATCAAGAAAATAATTCCGATGACTCTCTAAATTTTAATTTCCAACTGTTCAACACTTGGATCGTTTGTTTTACGCCATAATAATATCTGTATCGTTTGAGTTTCCGTTCGTGTTTGTTTGCGTGTGTTATCGGTTACGGTGGAAAGGATTTTTGATAACGAATTCGGTTTGCGATTAATTAGGTGAGAAGAGCGGCGTGGAGCACGATGAATCGCGCGTTCCGATTCACATCGTGACGGCGGCGTCGCAACTTCCCGCTGACTTCCTGGAACCCTCGCCTCAGTCGAAGCTCGTCATTGGCTTTGACTGCGAGGGTGTTGACTTGTGTCGCAAAGGCACTCTCTGCATAATGCAGGTCGATTCTCTTGTTCGTCGTTTTAGATTTCGGTTTTGGTAACTGCAATGATGAATTTATATAACTGTATATTATTCTAAAGTTGGAATGTTATATATGTCAATGTGAGAAACTGTTATGGTATAACCGTATAAGTAGTATATGTTAATGATAATTTAGGTGATTATGTATTATATGCTGAAGTTGGAATGTGATATGCTAATGTGAGAAACTCTTTGGTATAACAAGTATCTAAGTAAATAAATAAATAGGAGTATGTAGATAGGAGTGCAAGATGTAGGAGTAAACCTATTTTAACTGTGTTGTGTTTGTGATTTTAGTTGTGTGTTGTGATTTTTCGCTGGTGATTATGTTCTTTTAGGACTTGTTATTTTTGTTGATGTTATTGTGTGAGATGAAGGTGTGTGGAGATTTACTTGTATTTTACATCTTGGCGTAGAATTTCGTCTGAGGTTCTTGTTTATGCAGCTTGCGTTTCCTGATGCTGTGTACTTGGTTGATGCGATTCAAGGGGGAGAAGAGCTTATGAAAGCGTGTAAGCTTGCACTTGAATCTAATTACATCACAAAAGTGATTCACGATTGCAAACGGGACAGTGAGGTCTCTGATTTATTTGATTGTTTGCTTCCTTGACCTTTCTCTTACCTCTCTTTTGTATATGTTGAAATTTGCGCAATGTGCTTAATCAGTGGAAAAAAGTGTTTGAGAGGCTTGACTTGTGGTCTTAACATCTAGCTATTTTGTCTGGCCATATAAAGCACTTACAAACTTTTTTGTTGTTTACCAGGCACTCTTCTTTCAGTTTGGCATCAAGTTGAACAATGTGGTGGATACTCAGGTGAGCTTTCTTGTTACTGTGCCACATCTTTTCCGTTCTTCTTTCCCATTTTATTTGTCTTGTTAAGTTGGTAGAATGAATTATATCCACTTCCAATATATGAACCCAGCCATGGTTGTTGATATTAGAATCAACATGGTATATCAGCTTATAGATAATATTGATTAATGTTCTTGGTTTCTGTTATTTTGCTGCCAAGATGTTTTTCTTTTATAATTTTTTATTCAGTGTTGATTCTGCTCGTAATTCTAAATTCAGTTACTTAGGCCTGATTTATATTTGATGCTTTTAACAGTGATATGATTATTATCTTGCCAAAATGTATGAGATTTGTGCTTTCTCAGTTTATCTTCAATATACTGGACGTGCTAATTGATTTTACATTAGTTTACTTACTAATTTTGTTACAAATTACTCATTTATTTAGTGCATGATTATATCACTGTCTTCATGTTATTAGCCTCAAATTTTGTTACAAATTACTCATTTATTTAGTACATGATTAAATCACTCTTCTTATGTGTAGCATCAAATGTACATTTTCTTTTATAAGAATATCAGCATTTATGTGTAAAATATTAGTATTTAGTCAACTGTATCTTTTTGATTGCTGTAAATTAGCTTGTATCCTTGATTTGTATTACTTATCTCCTTAACTGATTGTATCCATACTAAGAGTTTTGTGTGGTTGTTCAAGCATATGTGTTCTGTTTCTCAGACATTTTTCAACTTGCTATCAGCACTTGCGAGCATGCTACCATCTTGCGATTGTGCTGTTACTTCCCTAGAAAAATTAGGACTGCTAACCCATCGTGTTTCTGACATGTGACTAATTCCCTGTGCTTAAGCACCTATCCTGATCTCTTGAACTGTACTTTTTTCTTTCAATCCTTGGCTGCTAGCATACACCTTTCCAGCCAACTTGTCTGTTTTCTTCATTCGGCTGTGATTTTCTAATCTTTGATTGACAAATTGACCCCACAACCGGTGTTTGAGGATGCTCATATGTGAAGACCAACCCACATTGCCAGGAAACTCCATATGTAACCCATCTATCCTTCTAGCATCACACCAGTGTGTCAAACACCACATTTGCTAGCCATCAGTCTAGATTGGCCTGCTCTCCTTTGTAGCTTATCCACAGCCAGAATTTTCACTGTTCAGCTTTCCCTGTGTGAGAGTTTTTCTCTAGATGTTCTCTTTACTCACTACTCCAATAGGCCATTCAACTCTGGCTCTCAGAACCTTTCCTTCACCTTAGCAACGTGAAACACTGGGTTATGTTGGTGTTTCATCTGCTTAACCTGCTAGCAATCTAAGTTCAACTGTATCAATGTCAAATCATATACCGTTACCTAAGCCTTAAGTTAAGGCAAACTCAAGACCGAACAATAGTACATTTGCTGCAGATGTTACAGCTGCTTATTGGGAATTAACAGTTCTAGTAGAGGTATTCTTTTTCACCATTCATATTAGAGACTGAAATAGGGTTTTTTAAACTTTGAGGACTTTTATGCATACGACCTAAACTTTAACATGTGATGTGTATTTTTCCCTCTTCAAAGGTGTCATTCTTGAAGTTGGACTTCTTTGCTTGTATCTCATATAAGTGATCATTTGAAATTAGGAAATGTCAAAGGTTGGAAAGAGGTGGAAGATGTAATACAAATGAGTTTCTTTAGCAATTTTTGCACTTCTATTAGTGTTACAAAATACTAACAATTCCATAAAATTCTTACACTTGTTTATTATATGTTCATATGTCTTCATCCATGTCTCTTTGTTGATTGGTTAATCACGTTTCTTATTTGGTTCAGATTGCTTATTCACTAATAGAGGATCAAGAAGGTCGAACGAGATTGCGAGATGACTACATTTCATTTGTTGGCCTCCTTGCAGATCCACGTTATTGTGGTAGTGTGGTACTATTTGACGTTGTCTCCATTAAAATGGTTTTGATAGTCGTTATTTTTTATAATGACCTCGATTAGACATAATGATTAAGAGTTCAGAATAAGTTCCTGAGACATTTGATTCACTTTGAGGGTTTACATGTAGGCATATCATATGCTGAGAAAGAAGAAGTTCGTGACCTCCTTCGACAGGTTGGTTTTAGAACAGTCTTGATTGAAAGAATAATCTACATTGCTGTCTACTAAAAGTAAAAGTCGCTGGTCCTGGTTGCTTCCATTTCATCTAGTGATGCTATGATTTCTATAAGATTTTATATATGCACCTGTATATATTGATTTGAATGTTCAGGTCAAGGTCATTGAGAAGAGTATGGTGATGTTATTTGTAAATGATTTGTCAGGACCCTGAGTTTTGGACACACAGACCATTATCTGAACTAATGGTCCGTGCTGCTGCTGATGACGTTCGTTTTCTTCTCTACATTTATCACCAAATGATGGAGAAATTAAATGAGCGGTCTTTATGGTATCTTTCAGTTCGTGGTGCCTTGTATTGCCGATGTTTCTGTGTGAACAGTAACGATTTTGCTGATTGGCCATCTCTACCTTCGATTCCAGGTCTGTATAAAATCTGGACGAGAATCTCATGGAAAACATATTTCCTTATTCATTATAATGGCAGTTGCCTTTGAGTTTTCCTATGCTTGCTGCCATTAGAGTTTGATGTAGAATTAAAATCGAATGATTCATGATTCGTAATGTTTAACTTAAAGGTTATGGCATAATTTGGTAGTTAAAATTTAGCCTAAAGTACTGAACTTATGCAACTACTAGGAAAGCTCATAAACAGAATTTTTTTGGCTTGAACTAACTCCAACTTTTAGAAAGTGGTTCTTCCTTGTTTTAATGTTACTCCTCGCACAGGATCATGCAAAATGAATTATTTGGTAGTGGAACTTTGGTCCACTTTGTTTGATTATCTTACAATTGACAAGTATAAATTTTAGGGTTTATGTATGTTTGGGCCAGGGATGCGTATTTGATTGTTTAAAGAAATTCTACCTTGTAGATAGCCTGAATGCTGATGGTAATGGTCCCGAGGAGGAAATTCTTTCAGTTCTTGATGTTCCCCCAGGAAAGATGGGACGTGTTATTGGGAAAAAAGGGGCGACAATTTTGTCAATCAAGGCTGCTTGCAAGTAATAATTTGTCTCCTGATTATTCTCTTGGTTTAGTAAATACATGCCCTTTTTGGTCTATTAGTTAACGGTATAATGGCCAACTTGGTCTTTAAAAGTGTTTGTCAATTTATATTAGTTATTGAATTCAAATAAATCAAGAAGTTCCTGAAAAACAGTTTTCGTCTTTAACATTTGTCCTTTGTTTCGGATAAGTTTCTCTATGTCATCGCATTTGTCTTTTGTTTCATATAACTCTATATGTTATTATAAAAACTTAAATCCGACCTTGTATTTCATCATTAGAATGTAATTTAATTCCCAGGGGATAAATTGCATTTTAATAATTAATACAGGCAGGACCTATGAAGGACGGACGTGAAAGAAATAAATACATTTTAGGGACTTCTGTTTTAGTTATTTAACATTCAGAGACTCACTTAAAATCGTGATACACTGTTAGATAACTGAGTGGATAATTTGATCAATTGTTCCATTGTTTGTATTAATTTTTCAAATGTGTTCATTGGTTCAGTGCGGAAATTCACACTGGAGGTCCCAAGGGCCCACCTGACAAGGTTGGTATATTAGCATCATGTTCCATGTTCATAAGCTCCACCTTCTTAGATGCTTGAGAATTTTTTTTATTTGCCGGTTGATGGCATTGTTCAATTATTATATCTTTTTTTTTTCTCTGGTACTTTCCGTACCATAGATTATGTTTAATTTTTTATGCCATCAAGGAATAACATCATCTGAGGTGAAAAAGACATTAAACTGCACCGTTAACTTTTTCAAAATTCTATTTCATGATTAAATTATTACATATAAGGGAAATTAATGAAAGGTTAGGATCCTCTGCAACCGATATAGTGGATATGATAGACAATCCCTATGGAACCCTTTACTGTTGGTTATTCCGAAGTTCATCTACAGTGGCATTCTAATATCTTACCCCTTAATCTGTTATTAAAATCTCCACGATCATCTTTTGCTTTTGTAGGTCTTTATCATCGGACCAGTGAAGGAAGTGAGGAAAGCCGAGGCCATGTTTCGAGGTAGAATGTTGGATATGTAGTAAGGAAATGCCCTGTGCCTTACATCTCTTTCAACTGAACTTTTGCAATAAACCTTTTTTCTTATCCAATGGGTTCCTGCCATACTGCCTCTCATAGTTGGACTTGAGTTGTGGGGGCAGGGATGTGATATATTCTAATACTTGAGGTTCCTTTTCCCATCCTGTATCTAGTGGAAAAGTGAAAAAAAAAAAGTTAAATCAACAAAAGTTAAAAATGAATGAAGCATTTAAACTTTGTTTAGTTTAGGCGGCTCAACTATTATTATTATTGTTATTATAATAGTTGATGATGATGATAGAACATATTAAAATGAAAACGGAGAATGTTAGAATTTGATTTAAGGCTAAGTTAAAATCCTATGTCAATAGTCATAAATATGGAGCTGCTCGACGTCAATGATTTGCCAACTCAACAATGGATGATTTACAAGCTTGTAATTAATTTGCAATAAACTAGTGCGTTGGAGCTTATATGTCTCCTGTTAGATCTATCAAATTTTAAACTGATAGTCGACATGTTTTTAACTTTTTAATATTACCCACTTCACTCTCCCTCTCTTTTATTTATCCTAAAAATCTTAAATTGAGAATATGAAGAAATAAACAAGACATTTAAAACATTAAGACGACGATTCAAATTAAACTATTTTAATTTTTAAAAAAATTGAAATTCTTACTAATACAACCCCATTCTAACTATATTCTAACTATAGATAAAAAGAAGTTCAAGGCAATTTTATAAATGCTTTTATTTATCCTGCAGTAATAAATTCCAGAGGTGAGGGATAAGTAAACATTAGCCAATCATTTTCGATAATAAAACGAACACGAAAATCTACTATTACGTTCCTCAACTAACTTGGCATTTAAGTCATTAGATAGCTCATCTACAATGGATTGAGTTAGTAAAACTTGAAACCCAATTTCGCACGATATCAATTATATCTGTTTTTAGTACGAGTACATAAGTTCAAATAAACTCTCGTTTCCGTTTGTCACTTAAAGATGCAATTAACGAATAATTGTTTCTTGATGTAAAAAACAGGACAATTTAGAAAACATTTTGTTCCAAATGCAAAATATTAAAAAACAAATATCCTCTCGAGTCTTCCTGACCTCTCCGTCACCAACCCACCCTATTCTTTAAAGTTCTAATAAATGTTTCAACACATAAATGTTAGGCACAAGGGAAGAAGCAAGGAAAATAAACGGCATGTTGATTCTAACACATCAACAGCAACAGCAACCTCTTACAGTTGACACGGATATTTTACAACTCAAAGCAGTGCCGCCATATATTTCAGCACTTTAGTCCGCTGGATGGCATTTTATACGCAACAGTAGCTTAAGGTTTAAAATAATTTAATCACAAAATATTGAGAAATATATACCAACAAAACCATGCCAAAAAGCTTAACAAGCTCTGTAATGCCGACACACAAAGAATGAGTGAAAATGTGACGGGGTATGAGTCAGAATTTTACTTTTGGAACCCACCAAATTGATATTGTTGGGTACCAAGGTTTGAGAATATGTCGTCTCCGGGTGCTGGTTGTGAAGGAGTGAATCCAGACCTACCAAGACCAAGACCAGATCCTGAACCCATAGCTCTCCCCATATAAAATGAAGGTTGAGGGCCTTTCTCCTTTTCGTCGAATCCATCGCTCAAGCCACCCACAATCCCAACATCCGCAAGGGATACTTTTTTAGCTGCAAAAAGTACCAGAAGCTACTATAAATAAGCAAAGAAACAGAACTAAGTTTCACTTTTTAGAGCACATTTACTACATGAAAGCACTCAATCAAATTGCACAAGCAAAGTGAAGCAAAGGGGAAGTGGATGAACACACTAGGTTGCTAAGATCATCCAACCCAATTAATAACGTACTCATATCTTTTAGCAAGGGACTATTGCATCCTTAAGATATCATATACGAGAATACAATGCATTAATTGTTAGAGGCACCATGTACTGTCCCATAGGTGCTTTAACATACCCTTGGAGGAAAAAGGACCATAAAAGACACATAATATAAAGCTAAGCTAGTAGTCATGATAATTAACTTACGGGCAGTTATATTGAGATCAATCAGTCCGCGGCTTAGTGAATCAGCCCAGACACCAGACTTCACCTGGAAAGTATCCTTTTTAGGTGAAACTTTAGAGTCTGCTAAAGATTTACCAGTGATATTATCATGTTTGCCATCACTGACAATGTTATCGGAGGGCTGGGAAGACACAGAATCAGATTGAGAAGTAAAATCACCAAAAATATCAGATCCATCAAAATTATTAAGAGGAACAGCAGCGAAGGGATCAAACGAGCTATTATTCACAGGACCAGATTTCTCTGGCTTGCTGTCCGGCTGCACTACCGGTTCAGAAATGGAAAACAAGTCAACTGTTGGTGTTACTGTAGAAATTGCTGGTTGTGAAGCAAATAGATCCACCTCAGCCTATACACACAATCAACAAGACACAAAAGGAATTTTAGCACTGTGACAGAAAAAATGTAGAGAAAGAAGGTAACCACGTAAATTTGTTATTCTCCCCCGCGAGTAATTCACACTCACAATTTTAAAATTTTAAGACAGTTTTTCTCACATGCAATAAATAAACTTGGAACCATGTGAAAAAATTGCACAACACTAATACTACAAAAGGTGCACCTTGCCTTCCGGTCTTGATTCCCCTCCATGACCACTTAAGCGTGCCAACTTTTACAGTTAGCCAGAATAATATATCAAACATTATTTTGGAAATGAAACTGATATTATAATTCAACGTAAAGAATAGACCAATATATTTGCTTCAATTGTATGGTCAAGTCATATTTGAGCAATATTGGCAATATCCTGACTATTCGGGGGGAGAAGTAGGTATTGTGCTTAGGACGTTACTAACAGTAGACATTTGTTCCATTAAACAACTAGGTGACTGGAGGCTGACATCAAAAAAAGTGTAACACTAACAACATAGATGATAAAATCTAACCTGTGGTTGAGAACTGGCTCCTTTGTCCATTTGAGGTGTTGCTGATACAAATGATGCATCTGCAAAAAGATCAACCTCTGGCAAATTACCAGTTGCAGGCTTCTCTACAGGAACAGATGCTGGAGCATCCATGAAGTCACCAATTAAATCTTGTCCAAAGAGATCAACTTGGTTAGAGTTTCCTGCTGAAGTTTCTGTTGAAAGAAAGAAATTATTCCATATCATTTAAAAGGTAAAATAATCCAGCTACTGCAAAGTGCATACTATATATATTTATGGAAACTTAGAGAAATCAAATTTATTCGATTTTATATTTAATGACATATTAATACTTTCTATTTTAATTGTCATTGGGATATTTTCTTATTTGAATGATGACTACCCATTCCTACTCACCTTTCCATCATTTGCACAGGTATTTGTTTGTAGTTGGAGAAAAGGGTTTTACAAGCATTGGAACAAAATGGCTTGAACATTAGCACACCGAAGGGGAGTTACATGAAAAAAACTAAGTTATCACACCTCCTGTGCATTACCATGCAGAACGAAGCGTGTTGAAACACTCAAGCCCATTAGCTTAACACTAACAAGAACAAATCACACTAAAATAAATACTTAGGTTTCCCTGAACATCGTAACTTTTGAGTTTTGTTGGCTTCAAAACTCAAACCTCTTCCTTCGAACTCTCTTATGACATTATAGTTTAGAACTTCAAGTTTGAGGAATCACCTTGCATGATTATAAAATTCTAATAGTGTTTTTTCTATTCTCTCTTCTTCTATCCTCTACTTTCTTTCTAAACCATGTGCAACTAAACATTTATGTTAAGGAAGGATGAATTTCATTCCAATTCTTCTATGATTTGATTCTTTTCATTTCAATTCAAGCTCCTTTCTATGTTTTAATTGAGTGATCCCTTCCATGCTTAATGCTTCTTTTAGATTGGTCACCTTTGGGTGGAACTTAAGAGTCAATTTCACAATTAGAATATTGGTTTGAATTGAAATTTGAAGAGAATCGCAATAATTGGTGAAGATTCTAGGAATAGGACTAGGCAGTTAAGAGATCTCAAAAATCACTTTGCTTAATACTTGTTTGATTTAGGGGCTACTAAGCTAGGATTCTTGAATTGAACAAAGCAGCTAAATGCCAAGGAATTGAATTTAACTTAATTTGGTAAATTTGAACTTTGATCAAGAGATTTACATCTTGAATTGGGAGTGGAAGTAGCTTACATAGGAAGAGGAGTGAAAAGATTCCAACCCTAAAGTTTGTTAACTATTTTTTACAATTTCTGTGTAAATATTTCTCAATTTCTTTTAATGTAGTATTTACCTGCTTTTAATGTAATTCATGTCAAAAAATGAAATTCTTTCACTTCAATCAAGTTCAAATAATTTTCACATAACGGGTTTTGTTATTGAGAACCAATTCTTGAGAAGACTATACTAGTCATCTTTCACTACTTGAGACATACGCCAAATGTTTTTTATCACCACATGCTTAATTTTGGTTTTCCTTCCTTTTAGGCAAGTGGCTAGTCCGATAGAGGGTATAGAACTTACAGAAAACTTATTCTTTGGTTGTTTCAGAACCAAATGGCCTTAGTCTGTCATTATAAGAGTAAACAAAGCAGGGCAAAATCAAAGAAAGAAAAGTAAAGGGATGCCAAAGACGAACGTCAAGTAGTATGAAATGCTCAATGGAGTACTCACTTAAGTGGCTGGTGCCCTGAGAACTACCTAAGGGAGGGTTCTACCAGTGTTTGAAAGTCCATGATAGGGACTCGGGTATTATGGATAGTTGACGTTGAGTAGTACAGGATGCTCAGTAGAGTAAGTAATGAAGTGACTTGTTCACCCGGACAACTAGCTTTTAAGGTTGAATTTTGAAGATTTGTATGTACAAGTTGCATGTGCATCACACATTTAACAGTAAAATGTGCACCACAGTACTCTATACTCAACTTGAATGAATAGATTAATATTTATTTTAAATGAATGGAACCAAAGCAAGTCACTGTCAAAGAATCGCAAGAAAGGGGATTTACTATAGTTTGTAGTCAACTTGATGGTTAGAACGATTATTGATCTACTACCAGTATTTTGGACTTGGAAGGCTTGAAACTCAAAAGTACAAGTTGCATGGGCATCACATATATATAACAATAAAATGTGCACATTAATTCATATTCCACTTAAAGGAATAAATAGTTCTCTAAAATGAATAGATCAATAGAATCAGCAACTATAATATTGGAGATTTTCTTTTCAGAATACTTACTGGTAGAAGTTCCTCTTGGATCAAAATCATCCATGTCATCCTCAGTATTGTTTGCAGGTACGCTTGAACTTTGAGAAGGAACTGAACCATAATTATTTGCATTAGTTGATGACTTTGATACTCTAGATGACCTGTTCTCCTGACTTTTGCTGCAAGACAGACATTCCGGAATAAGGATAGGGCAATAAAATCATTGCAGTATGGAGAGGGAAAATTTGCCTAAATAAAAACCAAAGCCAAGAAAAAGGTTTAATTGAGATAAGCATATAATTAACTAACCAAGTTCCCCATTTAAAACTAACATGTATCATGCACAGGTAACATGTCTCGGACCCTGACACAATATTTAACTTCATTTCTGCTTCGATAATCTTTTGTTTATGTACGCCTCTCTAATACTTCAACTGATCCACAAGATAAAATTTCTTCTGAAGTTAACAACTTAAGAAAAACTTTTGGAAAGTAAACACGGGCAAATTACAATTAGTGCTAATCTTAATCTTATGTCATCAATATCTAAAGTGGTGCTTTTCTAATTATTATTCATCTTTCATTTAATATTTTGCTTCTATGAGTAATAGTATCAAAATTAGTTTCATTTTGCACCAAGGCTGTTTCAGACTCCATGGTAAAGGAAGATATAAATTAAAATATTTTTTTAGCACGTTAATATATATTATTTAATATTGGATATAACTGAGTCAAACTTAAACATGCAGATATTTATTTGCATAATGCTATGCTTATAATGAATTAATCCACCTCCAAAAATTTTCTTTACCTTTTGTATATACAACAAATAAAACTAACATAGTGTAGTGCCAAAAGGTTCTTCTGGGGCCAAAAGGCTCCTCACTATGCTAAGGTACGAGGGAGGGTCATTGTACACAACCTTACCAATGCATATGAAAAAATGCTGCTTATGGATTCAAACTCTATATAAACTAGTATCAAGACACAACCTTACCATCCTTTTTTTCATAAGTACATATGTCATTTTATTCTATTATAGTCACATTGCTTTCCAGCATAAGCCACAATGCCATCCATCATTAATTAAATTCACAGTAATAACTAAATTTATGCACTAAGTTGTAAAATAATCATCAGTTGCTCTCAAAAAACACACCTAAGGCTGTGGCAATATACTCCGTTTATAGAATGGAACGGTCACAAAAATACATTTACCGTTATTTGCCAACCATAAGAGCAGTTAGAATTGTCCTACCTGACAGAGCGTGCAGAACCCTTCCTGAAGGAGTTGTTTTGATTATCACTTCCAACGGCATGGTGTGATTTCCCATGGTAATCTTCATCATAGGATCCCGCCTGGTCTCTATTGTTATCACCAAACCTGTCACCATCTCTAGATCCAAAGCCTCCATACTTACCACTGCTCTGATAGCTGCCGCCACTACTGTAAGAGGCGGACCCACCAGACTTGTACGTAATACCACTAGAAGAAACTCCAATGTACCTACATTGAGCACACAAAAGAAAAATAAGAAAATTATTTTCTGACTACACATTCTATTGTAGCAGTTTTGTAGACCTGATAATTCTGGGATGTAAAGATTGACAAATATGACCTACTTGTCACGGTTTGCAGCAGCTTTATTTCTGACATCATGTATCTTATCTCTATCATTCAAAAGGGACACAATGTTTTCAGCCTTCTTCCTTACATTGAGTCCTACGTCCTTCCCATTTGGCTCAACATATTCAAAACTAGAAAGTGCCTATACCAATCCAAAGTAAATTAAGATTACGTCAGAAAATACTCTTTTATTTTACTTGTCAGAACAGTTGTTAATTGCAAGCATGAAATTAGCTAAATACAAGAGAATTTCCCTTACTGAAATCTGAAAAGTATGTTCTATAATGTCGTCAACTGCACGTTCAGATCCATGCGCTACCAAATACTCTATAACCGCTAACGCCTGACATAAACGTAATTCAAGTTATTGAAAGAACAGCAAATTGTATGTATCAACGCAGAAAATACCTCAAAAAAGCCTTCTCTTTGAATCTTAAAATCTTAGGAAATGACATGATTATTTGGAAAGCATTACCTTGTATACATATCTCCAGTCTTTTCCAGTTTCCCCCAGTCTTGTCCAAAGGACATTCATGACCATTTGACATTCCGTACTAGCATTGCAGAAGCAATAGTTTAGTAGAACAGGTATCAGAAATTTTCTCTAAATATGAAAACAAAAAAAAAAAAAAAAAAAAAAAAAAAAAAACAAACAAAAATAGAAGCAACATAACCGGAAAAAAAGGTACATAGATAGTTGTTTACAATTTTTTGGTAGCTTGTGCAATCTCTGCCAGTGCAGTACCATGAGGACCCCAAGGTTCATTATCAGTTGCATCGAGCACCTAATTTGTTAAAAATGGTAAAACAGTCAATAAAATAATACCAGTGGCTCAATCCTAGTGGCTTGATAGTTTGTAAATATATAAAATCTGGCAATCATCCAACACCATTGTATCAACAAATTATTCAAAAATTACTTGATAATAGGTAGAGAAAGAAGCACTATTCCATTAAAATCAATTCTAGAGAAACGCAGAAATCCAATATATTGTACTTCTCGGACTCTAACAACGGAGTTTCAAATCGAAATAGCACGAATTGTAACATTTTTTATATACTCCGCACAAATAAAACAAAAATCACAACAGTCAGAGTGTTACCTTCTGTTCGATTTCCGGAACCTTAAGCACCTTTAGATTCACCTCTCTCTTTCTGTTTTCGCATAAACAAACATCGCAATCGTAAGGACAGGGCGAACTAACATTTTCGAATATAAGATCGAAATAGATTTTGATTTTTTTATTTAAAAAAGGAAAAAAAACAAAAAACAAAAATGGCAATGCAAAAAGGATGCAGGAAGGATCGAGCTCGCTCACATTTCTCGAACGGTTTGATCGAAGACCTTCATGAAATCCATGGCGGTGGATTCGCGAAACGAGACGCTGTGGATCTGATCTGATCTGATCTGATCTGAAGAGGAAGGTTGGAAAACGGTTAAATCAAATGCAGCGATTTGGATTAATGCAGTTTCCAGTAGCAACTATTTCAGATCTAATACATTCAGAGAAAAATTTTGTGAATTTGTTTTCCGAAATTTCTCCCTAACCCTGCTTCTTCTTTTTACTCTTCAGAATAAATACGTTTTTTATTCACGTGAATATAATAAGTTTTAATTTAGTTTTAGATTTTTTTGCTTAATTATCATTTTTGTTCTCGTAATTACAACAGTTTGTTTTAATCTCTATAATTTAAAATGTTCGATTTTATTGGTGTAAAAAAACTGATTTTATAATCAATATAGATAAAACAAATCTATCTTTTTTATCTTTCTCGTCTAAAATTGTTTAATACCATCATAAATCGAAACGTCACAATAATTTTAAATGGCATTATTCAACACATAAAAAAGTGAAAAATGATAACTACAAAAACGAAAGTTTTTTAAACTATAAGAATAAATAATAATTAACTTTTTAATAAAGAATATTTAGTCGTTAAAAGAATGACTGATATTTTTAGCTTGCTAATTACATTTAATTTATCAATGACTTCCATTTCAGTTTTAGCAGGTGACGGGAAGTGTTTAAGATCACACAAGAGAGAGTCTGAATTTAGGCTATAAATTTAACTTCTTTAATGTGAAAGCGTAAACATGATTTTCAATTATAAAATTAATTATTACAATTAATTTAGAATATATGTATATATATATTTATATTTACTTTTATCATTATTTTAAGTCATTGGTTTCCTAGTTAACTATGGTAGATGTATTTATCTTATATTTTAATACAGTGCATCCTTTATTAGGAATTTATAGGAATAGTTAAAATTAAATAAATAAAAAGTTACGTGATATTTATGAAAAAATTATATTTATGAAAAAATTTCTTCTCGATTTGGTTTCATGCATGACCATGTTGTTGTGACAATTACGATATTATTCATGAATTTTACTTTTTATGCACGATTTAAGTAAATTGATGTTAGGTAGATACAGGATATATTGAATTCTAAAATTAGAAAACAAATTCATATTACTTATAACCGTGATGATATAATAATAGAGATGTTGTCTAGAAAAATTAAACAATAAGTTGGAGTGTTAAGTGTCTCGACCTAATCAAGATGAAAAATATTTGTTGGGTTAGTTCTTTCTTTGCGAGACTCAAACTTATTATTATTTTTTTGTTTATAACACATGAAAGCCCAATACAATGCAACATATTATAATTAGGGTGAAATAAAAGAAAACTTATCTAAGTGTGTGCACCTTAGTATGGAGAAGTGAGTATGCGGCTACTTTGAAGAAAAGAGAGACTGGTGATTTCATAGTCACTTCCTACAACCAACATCAGTTGTTTTGAAAATTCGATGATGAAACATTATCATGTAGAGCTGCAATTTTTACTGAAGATTTTTTACTTATATTTCTTCAATTTAAACTTGTCCACTAGAGGTCTAAAAGCATCGGGAATTTCGCGAAGTACTGTTGTCCACAGTAAATTTTTGTCACTGCTAGTTTTTTAATACTCAACAGTGAAATCTTCTTCAATAGCGCTGAAATTTTTACTGGAGTTTTTTCACTCATAGTGCTTCATTTTGGACGGTCAAATTTGAAATCAAAACTCTAAGTTATTCCTATAAAATTCGTGAGAGGCAATTTTTTGGCGACAAAGTTCTTGAACTCTTTTTCGTTAAACTTCAACTTGTTGATATTTGGGCCACGGTTGGTAACCATTTGAGGATTAGAACGAGTTGTATTGATATGTTTTGTGATTGTTTTAGTAAGACTTGTACCTTTGATTTGATATTATTGAAATATTTATTGTCCTGTATGTTTTTTTTTTTTATCTCTCTTGAGATGTTTTCCCAGATTAACTATTGGTGTTGATTTACTTTTTATTTTTGAATGCATGTTAGCTTTTGTTTTTGGTTGATTGGTTGTGTTCAAGGTATTTCTATATTGTTTGTCAATAGTGAATTTTATCGCTTCCACCACAAGACTCTATCAGTCTTGTGTCAAAGCCTCAGGTTTAGGGCTTGTGGTTTGGTGAACAATTGAAGTTAGCACTAGTAGAATGATTACTATGAATGACTCCAATTATAATATTTGGAATACAAAAAGCAAAAGATTGCTTTATGTAAAAAAAATTCATCAACCTGTTTTTGGTATCGAGAAACCTTGTGATACAACTGAGGAATAATGAAATATGTTGCATAAATAGGTCAGTAGATATATTAGATAGTGGGTTGACAATAATATCTTGAACCAAATTGTTGAATAGACACATGCTCGACCTCTATAGACTAAGCTTAAAAATTTGAGAACAACAAAATGTTTCTGATAAAAGCAACTACTAATTTTTAAATGTACTAATGGAACATCAATAACAAACCACTTGAAAAACTTATAGGAAATTATGAATTAGTTGTCTCCTATGAGTATCAAATTTGATGGAGAAATTCAAGGACTATTACTTCTTGGCTCTTTACTATATTTGTGAAAAAATCACATAACTTCATTGTCCAAGTATGCTCTTAATGGCATCATCTTTATGGACCTTGCCAAGAATAGTGTTTTGAATGAAGAAATTAGAAGAAATTCACATGCTTAACCACATGTTTTAGTTTCTGAACATAGAGGGAGAAACAATAATCGTGCTCTAAAAAATAAAGATCACAAAAGGAACAAGTCTACATGTAGGTACAAAATTGTTGAGTGTCATTATTGTCGTAAAAAGGGGCACATGAAGAAATATTGTAAGAAGTTGAAAAATGATAATAAAAAAGGCTAACAAAGACAAAGGTAAGAAGAAAGATGACAGTAATTGGTCAATGCAACTTTTGTTAACTTCTTTTTAGTTAAAGAGTTTGAATTTGCAAATTTTGTTGATAGGTCAACCAGTTGGGTGATCCAGGAGATATTTGTTTATTTCCTACACTCTTGGTGATTTTGGCAACATGAAAATGACTCATGAAAGGTGTAGCAAATTGGTGTTGGATAGGTTTGCTTGGAGATGTTCAATGGCTCTAGACTAATTCTTAAGCATGTTGTAGACATTCGGTTAAGCTTGTTTTTTGTTGGTAAGTTGTGTGATGAAAACTATAACAACTTATTTTCAGGTGATAGCTGAAATCTCAGTAAGGATTTTATTGTTGTGGGTAGAGGTACTAAAGCATTTAACACTTTATATAACTTAGGCTAAAATTGTAAAAGATGTTGTTTATGCAACTAAGTTTGTTGATGGAGCTGACTTGTGGCATAAAATGTTATGTTATACAAGTGAGAAATGAACGACTATTTTAGCCATAAAAAATATATTGTCTGGTGTTGCAAGGGTACATTTGCATAAATGTTCTCATTGATTTGCTAAAAAGAAAAATAGAGTTTCTTTCAAAAGTCACTCACCTTCAAGGAAGTCAGAGATACTTGATTTAGTGCATTATGATGTATGTAGCCCTATGAAGACAATAACACTTGGAGGGTATGTCTACTTTGTTACATTCATTGATGACCATTCCATAAAATTATGGGTTTATACTTTGAAGACCAAGTATCAAGTTTTGGGTGTGTTCAAGCATTTTTCAAGGTTTAGTTGGAAGAGAAATGGGAAAGAAGTTTAAATGCATTCACATTAACAATGACGGTGAATATTTGGGACCATTTGAAGCTTTATTGTAAAGTGCATGGAATCAAACATTCTAAAACTTTTGTAGAGACTCCTCAGTTGAACAGTTTGGCTGGGAGGATGAATAAAACCTAGATTGAAATAATTAGGTGCTTGTTGTCGCAAGCAAATTTGCCAAACTCCTTTTGGGGGAGGCTTTGAGCATTGTTCAAATCAATTATCAAACATTCCTATACATGAAGTTTCAGAAAGGTATAGTCAAGTAAAGATGTTTTATGATCACTTGTGGTATTTGGTTGCAGAGTTTTTGTTCATATTCTCAAAGATGAGATATCAAAGTTTGACATGAAGACTACGCAATGTATTTTTATTGGATATGACATGGATGAAATTGGTTATAAGTTCTGTGATCTTATTTGTAAGAAGATAATTTGAATTATGGATGTTGTTTTGTTGAATATCTGACATTGAAAGATGTCGACAAAGCTAAAATATTAGTGTTCCAGCCCAGTGATGACGTCTTAGACTTGGATATTACTTCTTCTGTGCCTATGATAGAGCATGGTAGAGTTGAAGCTCAAGATGACCAACAGGATACAGGTGCAACTGAAGGTGGAACAGTTGATCCGTTGCATGATAAAGTTGGTGATGATGCTAATGATAAATAAACAACTTTGGAAATTCCTAAAAAGACATCTAGAAGGACTACGAGAAACATAAAACCTTTATTAAAGTACTTCACAAATGAGTTTATCTTGTTTACTAATGGGAGATAACCTGAATGTTATAAAAAGGCTATGAAAGATGAACACAAAGCTTAATGAATTAAGGCCATGCAAAATGAGATGAAGTCTTTGCATGAGAATGATACTTATTAGTTGGTAAAGTTGCATAAAGGCATGAGAGCTTTAAAGAACAAGTGAGTTCTCAAAATTAAGAATAAATAACACAACTAATTTATGATTAATTATTAGCTTATTTTATATAATCACTTACGTCGTGGTTATTTATATTATGAACTTATAAACTTGTCTTTATTTTAGTTTTAGTTATATAAAGCAACATAGATTGAATATATGTCTCTTTCCATATATCTTTGTTTTTGGACCGTGTCCAAATGACCAAATCATTCCATATATCTTTGTTCTCCTTTCATATTGAAGTTATGTGTATTTTTAAAGTTATATGGTTTATTTAATGTCACATTCTTCTTCAAGGATTAATTTGCATGTGATACAAATGATTTAAAAGAATTTTAGTCTTCAACAATGGTTTCCAACAAATTTTGACTTAAGAAACAAACTTATGTTTTTAACGATGGTTCCCAATAAATTTTGACAACAATTTTCAATCTATCATTAATTGAGTCATCATTGAAAATAAATTTTTTTAATAATGATTGAAATAAATGTCATGTCAAGCACACACGACAACGATCGTAACCAAATTTAATTATATAAATGTCTAAAACTTTGGTAGTTAATGTTAGATACCAATTAGCTTGACTTAATTGATTACTAAATTTAATTATTAATTATATTTTATAATTATTTAACAACTAAAACCTAATTTAATAATTATTTTAGTAGTTAAAATTGGTGTCTAATACCATATTTTTCTTATAGTGATTATTGAAAAAAATTAATTTACCTATAAAAAATATCACCATATTATTTTATACTATAATAATTGTAAATCATTAGTAACCGAAGACGTAATATATATACAAATTCCACACTAAGATATTTTTAATTTTTAGAACATCTTTCTCTATGCGAATAACAGTTTTTCTTTTTTGTTAGTGGACCATATCAAGACTGAAAAGTACAATGATATTGTTTTTAATTTAGAAAAATGCTAATGATGATATTGAAGACCATTGAGTTTGAAATATATTCTTAGCATTTAAAATAAAAACAAAACTTTGAATGTAATAGATTATAATACTTAAGTTAAAATTTAATAATATATATAAATATTTATTAATAATAATTTTATATTTAAAAATAATAAAAATTATTTTTTGTCGATTTTCATTTTCTTTAGAAAAAAGTATCATGAAGTTACTAAAGATTCTATTGACCCATCCTAAATAATGTTTTAGTCGTTTTTACTAAATTTTTTAAAGTTTTGATCCGTTTGAACCGTGATTTATTTAAATGGATGAAGTAGTTAGTTTTTCCGTCTAAGCAAACTATTCGATTCCATTTTCAAAACATGGTAACAACACTAATCAAAAATAGAAAGAAATTGAAAGTTTTTATTAGAAAGTGTAATAATAAATTTTTTTCCTAATTTTACAATTCTAACAATAAGACATTTATATAATTGATTAATGAAAGTAAAAAAAACAACTAATAACATTTCCCATAGAACATCACAACACAGCTTGCTTTATATATTAAAAAAATTAGTTTATGATCTCTATTCTATCATAAGTAATTTATATTTAATTATGTTTTAATGGAAGCAACTTTAAGAAATTTCAAATACCTCATAATTTATATTTTTAATTTAGATTTAATTATTATACATAACAAAATTTATTATTCTTATTCTTAAATTTAGATTGCTTAAAAAAATAATTTAAAAATTTTCTTAAATAGCTTTGGAGTAATAGAAGAGTCACCTCAATAAACTATTAATCATCTTTAACTCAACATGCTTCCTCCCCAAAGCAATTTTCATTTGGGGGCTGTTGTGTGTTAAAGCTGAAATCTAACATTGTGGGACTTTTTTTTTTTTTTTTTTTCAGCAACATTTTGGAACTTGTGAATGATGAAAGGATACGAAATGGAGAATAATTTCAAAGGTGGTGTTTCCTGTTTTATATGAAAATACAAGCATGTCTCATATAGTTCAACTGTAAAAGTGAACCATGTTTAGAAAAAAGAATATCAAGTTTTGGTCTTTAGTGTTTATCATAATGTTTGTCTTTTTTATATTAAAGCTATTTGTCAAGGAATATTCATCCTTATATGTAAAGCCACGAGGAAACAGATGTAGAACATCATTCCAACATGTGATTAAATTGATATATGCAAACATGAGAATAAACAAGTTGTGTTGGCCAGCATTCAAGGCATTCCAATTTTGTATGGGAATTACTTTTTGCATGATTTTTCAGAATGTGCCACTCTTCGTTTTTTAATCTCAAATTTTTAGTTTTGGAACATGTTAAATTTTCTTTAGTTTGTAAAAAAAAAAAAAATTTAAAAGTGATATAAAAAATTTCAAATATAAATTTGGAAATCTGAATTTCATATCACTCCAATTCTGTAAAATTTATTTCCGAAATATTAATTTCTCTTTCAAAATTGTAAATCTATAAACATTATAGAACTTATAAATTGAAGATAAACAATATTTAAATACAATCAATGCATTGATGTTCTACAAAATATAGAATGCAACATATATTAAAAGCAATGAGCAAAAATCAAGTAAGCTTTGGCAGTCTATGGTTGGCACATGAACAATGACATAAGTAGTCTTATTCTATTTTTAAGGATAAGATTCCTGAACTTTGTAGTGATTAAAGTAGTCATCAAAATCACAAAAACTGTGATTTTAACTCAGAAAACAAGTAACAGCTCGAGTGTGAGACAATATAGCAGACATTGACCTAATTATACAAATGTTATTTGCAAGTAGAATTATAATTATTAACTATGGAAATTATTTTAAGGGAAAGAGACTGAGACACATATAACTTTTCTTTGTCTTGGCAACATTTTAAAGTCGTATTGGGATGTGACTAATTAGAGTTATATATATAAAAGAAGATAAGGCTATTTCAACACCTATGTTTTTCACTTAATAAAATATTCAAATTCTTTAACGCTTTGAACTAACAAAAACTAAATTTTGTTTAAATGTTCTCCATCAAAATGAAATTTTAATCCAGCCAATAAATTCTCATAAAATTTTAAAAATTTAATTAACATTCATTAGTTTTTCTAATACTTACAAAATATGAAATTTGCCCCAAATTTAATATGGGCTTATAATAATTTCATGATGATATTATCTAAAAGAATATAATTAGTAAATAAAGTCACATTTTAAACTATTTATATTATTTTATAATATATATTTTTATTTGACATTCTTTAAATAATATGAAAAAAATGTTATTTAGTAAGAATTCTCTATTAAACATATATAGTGTAAGAAAATCATGCATCCGTTTAGAATCACATTTTTATTTATAAATAGTACATAAAACACACAAATCATTTTCATATTTTATTTTTAATAATATTTTACAAAAATTGCTATAAATATAACGATAAAGATAACGATGAATGAAAAAAAAAATAAACTATTTTAAAAAATAACTTAATATGTATACACTTTATTTATTATATAATTAATATAAAGGAAATATATTCATCATATATTGTTATAAATTAAAACAATAAATTAAATAGATTATTCCATTATATATTTATATAATAAATATAGTCATATAAAATAATATATATATATATATATAGACACACACACACATTATAAACATTAAATTTAAATTTATTAAAATAAAACAAAATTTATAATAAGTAATCTTTCGGATTTTTTTGCAATAAACTAATATAATTTTTATATTCTTTTACGTCCATTTCCACTTACTTTTGTATTCAATTTCCATTTCATCCTCTGCAGAATGAAATATTCATTGCATGTTTACCACATTTATTAACTTCTCTTTTTCTCACATCTTTCATCCATTTCAGAATGATCATTTATTTACCATATGACTCTTGATGAAAGTGCATCACAAGGGGTGCGAGCAGAGAGAGAAAGATAGAGAATCTTTCAATGCTAGAAGAAACACACAATATTCAATTCTAGGGTTTGAACTGGTCGCCCTTCCATGCAACTTTCGTGACCAACATGATTGTGTCATCAAAACACACGGACATAAAAAATTCCTTATATCAAACAAAAACCAAATAAATAACCATATTTCTTGGCCCTACAACCAAAGCAAAAGTAAATACCATGCATGAACCTCATAATTTAATAACAAATAACACAAGAGCATCTACTCAATAATCTTTAACATTTTTATTTGCTTAATTCAAACTTTGACCTAATTAAACTATGAACTACATACTAATATACTAAAGTTGATCATCAACGAACTAGAAAACTAAATGTCACCTAAGTCTTCACATAAGCTTTTGCATTTTTTTTCTTACATTGTATGATAAAATAACTAGTTAGCTATAACACTTTGATTTGGTCAATGTGGCTTTATGTCAGCATAGCTAAAATCAACACACTCTGGAGCAAAAATTTCGCCAACTCTCTCATAATGGCAGTTAGAACCATTGGCAAAATCATAGGGAAATCCAAATCCAAAATCCATCAACATGTCCATAGATTCATCATGTTGTTGCTGAGGCTGTGACACGACACACTTGTTGTAGTTCATTGAAGATGAATCCGAAATGCTGCTTGAACCCTCTTGAGACAATGACACCATGTGACTATTACTGTTATCATCGTTGATCCTTGAACTTGCACCAATCTGTGAGACACCATGCATGAGTTGTGGACTATACAAGCCATGATGATTCGTTTGGTCGAAACTAATGATGTTTTTTTGGTTAATGGTGAATGCATTATCATCATTAGCTTCTAAGATTGGTAGCATCAAGGGTAGGGAAGTTTGATTTGGTGAAGCATTGAAAGATAAATTTTGAGTATTGAGAATTTGGGTGGTTGGTAATGGAGTTGAAGTTGAAGGAAGAGTGTCATTTTCAGTGAATGTTTTGATACTAACTTTTCCTGCCATCATCTTCTTCTTCAGTTTCGTGTTCCAGTAGTTTTTCACATCATTGTCGGTTCTGCCAGGAAGTTTAGAAGCTATGGCAGACCATCTGAAAACACAAATTTTATCAATATGTATAATATATATATATATATATATATATATATATATATATAT
>Ga0209489_103076_pt1 | contig 33003 bp, 24 predicted proteins | sample SiratrowhiteBW_FD_187527 | JGI IMG/M metagenome (GOLD analysis project Ga0209489, IMG submission 187527) | Root nodule microbial communities of legume samples collected from California, USA - Siratro white BW (SPAdes) (version 2) | ecosystem: Host-associated > Plants > Roots > Nodule | place...
TACCTTTTCTATCTTTTTTTTATTGTTATTTTTTAAAGTTTGTTTTTATGTTCATTTTATTTTTCGTCATAGATAAGTAAAAAAATAATATATTACTTTTTCTAAATAAAATCTTGATTTAAATCTCTAAATGACTATACATGCCATGTGAGGTTTTATTAAAATAAACTTTTTGATTAAATTCCTAAATAACCGTTTGCGTTATGTGGGTTTAATTCAAAATTTTTGATTTCATTTTGAATATCAAAATGGCTACATGCATCAGGCAATATCCAAAATGAAGTTTAATTTTCGAAAGCATTAAATTCTTCTAAAAATTAAAAATATAAAAACATCAAGAATTTCCAAAATGAAAGAAATATCAATAACAAACAATCAAATTTTTCCAAGAACTATGTAGCCCTGATTTTCTATCACGTATAGAAATAAGTAGGAGCAAGGTCAATCCTTGTCGGGTCCTTAACTTAAAAATCATTATTTTGTTCTCATTTTTATTTATTTAGGAAAATAAACATTTTAAAACATACACTCATTTTACTTATTTATTTAAAGGTACCGTCATAGGACGGACATTGTGGGGGTGCTAACACCTTCTTCACACGTAACCGACTCTCGGATCTAGACCTGTCTTTCGCAAACTAGCCGTATCCTCGTTTCTTTAGTTTTTCCATAGTTTTTCATAAAAACTATGATGGCGACTCCTTTTCTAAAATTTCAAAAATTCAAAAAATATATTAATTTCTTCTGATCGCTGTCCTAGTCGCGATTTCGGTTGTGACAGATGGTGACTCCGCTGGGGAAGTTTTGAGAGTCAGGCAGATTTAATTAAACTAGTAAAAATGAGTGATGTTTAGAATGTTTATCTTTCTCTGTCCTTGTTGCATGTATGAATGTTTGAATACTCTGTCAGAATAATTGAACCATAGGTTAGATGACATGTTGTGTATATCTGCCTGGGATTTTTCGGTTGTTTTCTAGGTGAGGGTGGGATATACATAATTCTCCCTTCACACACACACAATTGCATATCATGAGTGAGGTCCTGTACCCAGGTCTGAGAGAGCTTAGAAATAGAAAGGGGTTGTGTAGCAATACTGACAGGATGTACTTCCTTTCTCAGTTTTTGCGAGAACCCTAACTAGATTTTGTTTGCTTTATTCACATGCTCATAAGCAAGTTGTTTACCAGTTGTTGTGAGTAATGTGGTGAAGCGAGCTATAACTCTAGTGACCTTATAACTTTAGAGATTAGGAGTCATCGTGTGTGAGAATGCATCTAATGTCCTAGATCATTAAGTATCACCACGCTAAAATCTTCGTTTAGGGCACAAAAGGGAGATACATGCGCGCCTCTATCGTCCATCGTTTTTTTTTTTTCTCAGAAAAAATGTTCAAAAAAAGAAATTCAAAATTTTAACAAAATTTTCAAGAAAAATGTTTGCAAAATAAAGTGTGAATTTTTATTTTGTTATAAAAGCATGTGTTGCATTCGTACATATCATAATTGGGAGAGGATGTTTGCCTCGTGCACTTCCTCGCCTTTGCATTTCATGCATTTTGGTTCTTACCAATTTCATTTGTTTTAGGTGAAAATTGTAAAGTCGTTTGTATTTTTTATAAGATGGAATTTAACATGGAATCTGGAATCGACAGAAAGTCAGACTCAGAGTCACTAAAGAAAAAACTTAGCATAAGGGTGAATGAAAGTAATTTGACTGGCCTCAGAGAGTTGGGAAGAAAACTCAAGACAATACAGAGAGATGCCTTCAGAAAGAAATTTGGAAACCTATTGGGATTACTGGAAGTAGAGGTTTAAGTACCTATGCTCACCGCTTTAGTGTAATATTATGACCCACCTTTGAGATGTTTTACATTCTCAAACTTCCGGTTGGTGCCTACTATTGATGAATTCGAGCAGATTCTGGATCTACCCTTAGAAGGAAAGGTTCCATACAAGCACTTGGAACAACATGCTCTATGCCCATGATAGCCAGATTTATGAAAATACATCCTGTAGAGCTAGAACGCATAATTGTAAGCAGAAAAGGGGCGAAAGGTTTTCCTCAGAAGTTTCTGGAAGCCTATTTGTGTCAACTAGCTGACAAGAAAGATTAGGAAACATTCATGGATGTTCTCACCATGGTAAACTATGGAGTTCTGTTGTTTCCCAACATCAAATATTTCGTGGATTATGCTGCAATAGATGTGCTTGTTGCTAGCAAGACACAATCTGAAAATCCAGTTACAACTATCTTAGCTGATGTTTTTGGAACTCTTGATCTGTGTTCCGAGAGGAGGAAGGGGAAAATGTTGTGCTGCTTGCCCATGTTGTATGTATGGCTTACATCTCGTGTTGGAGAGAGAGTTTCTAGTGTCAGTTGTCTAGTGGAAAGAGCATTACAGCATGGCGTTGAAGATAAAGGATCATAAGACTAGAAGCAATTCTTCGCGGCTTTGACAGAAGAAAAGATCAGATGGCATCTTCCATGGCAGCAGAGGTCACACCTCATCCATTATTATGGGAAATACCCTAATGTTCCACTTATTGGCACCAAGTGTTGCATTAATTATAACCCGGTGTTGGCTCAGAGGCAATTCAGATATCCTATCAGAGGGTCTCCAACACCTGCCTCCCTCACTCCTCTGCTGGAGTATTATAAGGATAGCCTAGCTACTAACACTTTGAAACAAGTCAGAACCGCTTGGGGCCATGTAATTCAAATGGAGAAAGATTCTAGATCGTGGACTTTGGATAGAGAAATCCCTTATCGTTTGTGGGTCATAGAAAGAGTTGAGAAGATCAAATTGCCCTTCAAGGTGATTACTCCCTTGGAAGAAGAATAGACGTGAGACACCGAACCAGAAGAGGTGAAGTTGTTGAAGGACGAAATACAAAAACAGAAAGCAAAAACTGCCAAAGTAGCTGAGGATCTTCAAAGTCTACGCCATGATTATGTAGATTTAAAAAAGGACCATGAGGAAAGAGCTAAGGCGCATGAAGAGTTGATGAGGAAGAAGATAGCAGAAAGAGATTACACGTTTAGGATTAAGCAGGATTTGGCAGCTACCAATGCTGAACTGACAAAGAGAGCTCAAGAACGGGATGTGGTTTTATCAGCAGAAAGACAATGGAAGAACCAGGAGATCGTGATCAATGGCATGGAACAGTTGCGCGAATTGCAGATCGTGATCAATGGCATGGAACAACAAGCAAAGGAGATGATGGAAACCTATGAAGGAAGAGTTAATGATGAGCATTGGTAAAGGATAGAAGTGGAAAAAAGGCTTCAGACTGTAATGGCTCAGGCAGAAGGCTTCATGGCTGAGCGGGAGAAAGTTGTGGAATATTGGAAGAATTGCTTTTCTCAGCTGGCTTCTCTAGCCAACGGGGCAATTGATGATGTCCCAAGGATGTTGTCTAATGCTGAGTCATCTTTGAAGTTCTATAACCCTCCAAAAGATGTTACAGTTTTTTTAGAGCATTGTAAACAACTCGTGGGAATGATAAAGGGTTTTATAGCTTGTGCTAGGGAATAATTTGTACTTCTTTTGTTTACCTTCAAGATGTATTGGGTTGTATTCTCTTATGAGTTAGACTCTCTATTGACCCAAATTTATGTTAATTTTCATCGCGTATTATGCAAGTTTTGCACGACTTTATAATTTTCATCTAGTTTAAATGCATTTTATTTTCTTTACATGATTTATTGTCATCTAATTCTTTTTAATAAAATAAAAATAGGAAAAGATAACAAACAATAACGACTAGAACACCGCGACACCCATACGGGACACGTGCCAACCGAAGGAATATGGAGAATTTGGGAGCGATCCAAGAAGAAATAAAGACCGATGTTAGTCAGCTCAAGGACCAGATGGCTCGAATCTCGGGTCTCTAAAAGCGAAGAAAGGAGCGCACAAGCGGCTAAAGCGACTTATGTCGAATTTCCTCCTTTTGGTCTTCCTCCCGGATACACTCCACCAGTTCAGGAATAGGTTGACCAGAGCCAGGTTCCACTTTCTATCCCTGTCAATGCCATCGTGGCGTATACTAACAAGTAAGAAGTGCTCCAAGGACCACTGAACGATAACGTGAAAAATGGTAATGTGATCGAAGCATCTACTTCCGAAGGGCCACAAGTGATTGCTACTCCAAAAATCCTGAAAATATTGACAGGCGACAGGTCCCAATCAAAAGCCACCACTGTTGGCATTGTAGGAGCAAAAGGTAAAATAGAGTGTTTGGAAGATAGACTCCGAATTATAGAAGGTGGGAGCAGTTATGGATTAGGAGATGCAACAGAATTATGCTTGGTACTAGATGTAGTCATTCCATCTAAGTTCAAGGTACTAGAGTTTAAGAAATACAAGGGCACCACTTGTCCCAAGAGCCATTTAACCATGTACTGTAGGAAAATGTCAGCTCATGCTCATGACGAGAAATTGCTAATACATTTCTTTTAAGATAGTTTGGCAGGGATGGCCTTGAGTTGGTATATGCATTTGGAACCAACACGCATTCATTCTTGGAAAGACTTGGTGGGTGCATTCTTGAAGCAATATAAGTACAATATTGATATGGCACCTGATAGGATGCAACTACAAAGCACGACAAAGAAAGGGGTGGAAACTTTTAAAGAATATGCCTAAAGGTGGAGGGAGGTAGCAGCACAAGTAGAACCTCCATTGCATGACAAAGAAATGGTGGCTATGTTCATAGACACGCTGTAGTCGCCCTTCTATGAGCACATGGTAGGAAGTGTCTCCTTAAATTTTGCCGATATGGTCATAATCGGAGAAAGGATTGAATTTGGGTATAAAAGTGGAAAAATTGCACAAGGCCCGCTCGCGGCCGCAAACACCAAAAACCCGGGTTCGTCCCTGGAAGGCAAAAAGAAGGTGAAGTCCAAGCGGCGTCTACTGCCCCTCATTAGGGAAATAATACTATGTCTCACTTCAGACCAAGTTATCAACAGTCCGCGATGCATTTTGTTGCAAATACAACACCAATATATTATCCACGAGGCCGTCTACAAGGTTTTGCTAGACCTCGAGCCCCGTACCAGGTCCCACCTATGCCAAATAATGCCTACCACCATAATGTGGTTCCACAACCTAATCAAAGTCAGAATCAAATCTTGACACAAAAAAGAAACCCAAAAAGAAGCTTTGTTAACTTCACTCCCATTTCGATGTCTTATACAAAGCTTTTACCAACCCTTCTGCACAACTCCTTAGTCACTATATCGCCCATGAAGCTGGTACAACCACCATATCCAAAGAACTATGATGCAAACGCCAAGTGTGACTATTATGATTGGGCAATCGACCATTCCATAGAAATGTGTTTTACCCTTAAACATAAGGTGCAAGCACTGATCGACGCTGGGTGGATAAGTTTTCAAAAGGATAAACCCAATGTAGAAGCCAACCCTTTGGCAGGACATGCTAGCTCATCGACAAATTCCGTCATGGAAGACGAGGGTTACAACAGGTGAGAGGAGTAGACACGATTCAAACTCCGATGAAGTTCAAACAGGATGGTTGAAAGTTGAGAACAAACAAGAAAATGAATGTAGTTGTCACCCGGGCATCTCACATTCTGTAGACAGATGTCCTGAGTTTAAGCGAATATTGCAAGATCTGATTGATAGGCACATCTTGCAAATCTATCGACAAGAAAAAAAGGGGGAAGTATGCATGCAAACAGGTGAAGAGAAGACTTTGTCTGGCCCTAAACAGGTAGTAATACGTTTTACCAAGGCTTTGCACCTATCACAGGAGCGACAACCTATCGTGATACAAGCTCCAAGTCCTTTCCTCTATAAAAATGAAAAGGCAGTTCCATGGAAGTATGATGCTCAAATCTTAAAAGGGGAAGAAGAAAGAAAGGAAGCAGACAAGACCCCTACTATTGTTAATACTGCCATTGATAATATCTCCAGCATAGGGGGTATGACAAGAAGTGGTCGTGTCTTTACACCTCCTGAGTTAAGAAATGAAGAAAATCAAGGTAAGAAGACTAGGGAAGAAATAGCCACAGAGCAAGCAAGAGCGTTCTTAAAAGGAAAGACGCCGCAAACTGAACAAGATGTTGAGAAGAGTGGAAAGAAGGAAATATGTTATGAGGAAGCAGGCGAGTTCTTGAAATTTATTCAGCAAAGCGAATATAAGGTGGTGGATCAGTTAAACCGTATGCCAGCTCGAATCTCGCTGTTAGAATTATTGACGCACTCTGGGACCCACAGAAAACGATTGATGAAGATTCTTAGTGGGGCTCATGTGGAGCATGGTCTATCCCTGGATAAATTTGAAGGCATCGTTAGTCATATCATGGCTAACGACTACCTAACCTTTACTGAAGAGGAGATCCCTATAAAAGGAAGAGGCCACAACAAGGCTCTGCACATATCGGTGAAATGCATGGACTATGTCCTAGCTCGAGTGCTCATTGATAATGACTCATCTTTGAATGTGATGCCAAAAGCAACACTTGATAAGCTCCCTCGTGAGAGATCTCACATGCATCCCAGTTCTATGATTGTGAGAGCTTTTGATGGCAGCAGAAGAGAGGTAATAGGAGAAATAGAATTTCCCATCCAAGTCGGGCCTTGCACCAGTAGTATTCCAAATGCAGGGGCAACATATCAGAGGGCCATGGTGACATTGTTTCATGACATTATGCACAAAGAAATAGAAGTTTATGTCGATGACATGATCGCCAAATCCAGATCAGAAGAGGAACATCTTTTCAACCTAAAGAAGTTGTTTGAATGGTTAAGGAAATATGAACTCAGGTTGAATCCAGCAAAATGTACTTTCAGAGTGAAATCTGGAAAATTATTGGGATTCATTGTTAGCCAAAAGGGAATAGAGGTAGATCCAGATAAAGTGAGAGCAGTACTAGAAATGCCACACCCTCAGACCGAAAAGGAATTTCGAGGTTTTCTGGGAAGATTAAACTATATTGCAAAATTCATCTCCCAATTAACCGCAATTTGTAAGCCAATTTCAGGTTGTTGCGCGAAAACCAAGCTATGCAATAGAATGAAGACTGTAAAGAAACTTTTGACAAAATCAAGCAGTATCTACGAGAGCCCTCAGTACTGCGTCCGCCAGTTACTGGTAGACCTTTTATTTTATATTTGACAATCCCAGATGAGTCAATGGGTTGTGTTCTGGGTCAACACGATGAAACAGGCAAGCAAGAACATGCAATCTATTACTTGAGCAAGAAGTTTACGGATTGTGAACGGAGATATTCCTCGTTAGAAAGAACCTGTTGTGCTTTGGTTTGGGCAGCGCATCGGTTAAGGCAATATATGTTGAGCCACACAACATGGTTAATATCCAAAATGGATCCTCTCAAGTACATCTTTGAGAAGCTTGCTCTCACGGGGAGGATAGCACGTTGGCAAATGTTGTTATCAGAGTATGATATATTGTATGTCACCCAGAAGGCTATCAAGGGCAGTGCTTTGGCAGATTATTTAGCCCACCAACCCATTGAAGATTATCAAACCATGCAGCCTGGTTTCCCGAATGAGGATATTTGTGCTATTTTTGCTTACAGTCAAAGAGGATGACGTTGAAAATACCTGGACTTTATTCTTTGATGGGGCATCTAACTCGTTAGGCCATGGTATAAGAGCAATACTTATCTCGCCAGAAAAACAATACATACCAGTGACGACAAGGTTATGCTTCGATTGTACCAACAATATGGCGGAATATGAAGCTTGTGCTATGGGGATTAGAGCAGCCATAGAATTTAAAGCAAAATTCTTAAATGTATATGGTAATTCCGCATTGGTTATCCACCAAATAAAGGGAGAGTGGGAGACTAGGGATCAAAAATTGATTCCTATCAAGCATATATCAAAGGGCTAATGGAGTATTTTGTGCCATAATATTCCACCATGTTTCGCGAGAAGAAAACTAGCTAGCTGCTGCTCTTGCTACCTTATCATCCATGTTCGAGCTAAATCAAGAGGGAGAGTTGCTAACAATCAGAATGAGGAGTCACGAACACCCAGCCTACTGCCATTTCATTACAGAAGAACTAGATGGCAAACCTTGGTACTTTGATATCAAGCAATACCTCAAAGATCGTGAATATCCTGAAACGGCTACTGAGAATGATAAACGGATGTTAAGAAGGTTGGTTGCGAACTTCCTGTTGAGTGGGGATGTGTTATACAAAAGAAATCGTAACATGGTTCTCCTCAAGTGTTTTGATGCCAAAGAAGCAGAATTGATCTTGAGAGAAGTTCACGAAGGAACTTTCGGGACTCATATGAATGACCATTCTATGGCTAGGAAGATATTGAGGGCTGGTTACTTCTGGTTGACCATGGAGAACGACTGCTGCATACATGTGAGAAAATGGCACAAAAGTCAAGTGTATGTGGACAAAGTTAATGTTGCGCCGACTTCGTTGAATGTCCTGACTGCGCCATGGCCTTTCTCTATGTGGGGTATAGATATTATTGGAGCGATAGAGCCAAAGGCATCAAACATACATCGTTTCATCCTGGTAGCAATCAATTATTTTACCAAGTGGGTGGAAGCTGCCTCTTATGGCAATGTGACGAGTAAAGTAATAGCGAAGTTCATAAGAAAAGAATTGATATGCAGGTACAGATTGCCTAGCAGAATCATTACTAACAATGGCAAAAATTTGAACAACAAGGTGATGACAGAATTGTGCGATGAATTTAAGATTCAACACCACAATTCCTCCCCATACTGCCCGAAAATGAACGGAGCAGTCGAGGCAGCAAATAAGAATATAAAGAAGATCATCCAGAAAATGGTCGTAACTTATAAAGATTGGCATGAGATGCTCCCTTTTGTCTTACACAGGTATCGTACTTCAATTCGGACATCAACTGGGGCAACACCATTTGCTTTGGTTTATGGGATGGAAGCGGTGCTCCCTTTCGAAGTCGAAATCCTTCTTTGAGAGTCTTGATGGAAACTCAACTTGAAGAAGCAGAATGGGTACAAGCACGACGAGATCAACTTAATTTTATTGACGAGAAAAGGCTAGCAGCAGTAAGTCATGGGCAGCTATATTAAAAAAAGATGAAGAAAGCATTTGATGGAAAAGTTTGTCATCGGGAGTTCCAAGAAAATGATTTGGTAATAAGGAAGATCTTGCCAATTTAAAGGGATCACAGAGGGAAGTAGACACAAAATGGTGAAAAAAGCCCTTTCAGGAGGAGCACTAATCCTCACGAGGATGGATGGGGAAGAGTTACCTCTACCTGTCAACTCAGACACAACCAAGAAATTTTATGTCTAATATGATTCTGTAACAATAGGGAACCTATGTAAAATATTGACACTGTTGATTGACTGCAATATTCAATGAAAACACTTGTTTGTATGATTTTCTTTCTTTTATATTGGTTTACGCATTTTTGTTACACTGAGTAAGAGTAAAAAAGAAAGGGCACGGATACATGCTTTTGTTGAAACCTTGGGATGTTCTACAGATTCTTGCTTGTCGCCGCCAAGGCCGAATCTCGATGGGTGTCGCGAAAAGGAAAAGGAAAACAAAAAAAAGATGGTTCACAGGACTGAGTTAATTGTTTTCTCTGATATAATCTTTTGAATTCATAAAAAATATTGCATATTCACAGTTTAAGAAGAAGCAAAAGTTGATATTTTCCAATGAAGCACTTGCATGTATGTTGCTTGAAATCCTCTGGCCTCTCCTCATCCCCAAAATCCCAAAACAAAAAGATCCTTCTCGGTAGCTTTCACCATCATCCGGAATGACAAAACAAGAGTATCACACTAGGGCAGAAACGTCATATTCTCTCGGTTTGGCCAAGTGGTTAATTTCCAATCTCTAGGGGCAATCAAATAATAAAAGTCTACTAGGTTGAAAACCTGCAAGGGCAATCTAGGCAAAAGAAAGGATAGTAAAGAAAATAAAAATGACATGTGTCAGGAGTCATCGAATCTTGTTTCAGGTTTAACTTCTTTAAAAATAGAGCAATCATGATTCAAAGGAATATATGGTCATGTTTCTTTATCTAAAGCAAACAAAATTGCAAATCCATTGCACCCTTTTTGAGCCAAAAATAAATCTTATCTTTCAACATGACCACAACAAAGATCTTCATAAGTGAAACTCAATGCAAGGTATGCTAAAAGGCTTTAAAAATCAAATAGAAGAGATCTAACCAAGAATGATATGAGTTTGCAAGAAGAAATGTTGTCACAAAAGAGAAAAAGAGAAAAAAAATATAAATGAAAAATGCAAGAAATGATGAAAAGAATGGTGTGTTTGCAAAGGAAAACTTTGACCATTTTTCACAAAAAAAAAAATTACGTGATGATCTTTGTGTCAAATTTTAAAATCCAACCAAATAATTTTTGAGCCTTCGTATCCTTTTCTTGACAACCTTTCAACCCCTGGCCACGTTACAAGCCTAATAAAGTCCATATTGATTGAGGACTGTTTGCTCTAATTTTCAAAGCTTAACCCTGTGACAAGGAGATGTGATTAACGACTCGGTCAGAAAAAGAAAAAGTAGAAAAAGAAGGATGTTTGAAATGTTCCTAGAAGAAGGCAACTTTTCTGTTATCAATCAATGAATCAACCACAAGCAAGCCAACTGAGAAAATTCAATACTGGGGCAATCCTTTTCTTTCACTTTACCAAAAGCAGGTCACCTTTTGTCTAGACTTGCTCCACCCTAGCACATCTAAACTGGGGCAATTTTGCTTACACGAATATCTTGCACAAATTTGACTCTTAGAGGCACATATGAAAAACATTGTATCATGTCAGTTAACCCCAGTCTTCACCACCTGGTTATTCAGGCATCCTTCAAATAAGCAATCCACATTCCACCTACTCTACCCACAATATACTAAAATCGGGGAAGATTTTGTCTTGCACTTTGCTTTGATATTTCCTTTTAGAGGGGAATACAAATGATGACATATCTGAGACTGTGCAATTCCAATTTCCTCAACTTTCTATCCGACGTATTTCATCTACTTATGGATTCAAGCACATACATTAAGATGTTTTAAAGGGAACCGTCAACAATATCTCAATCTTAACAATAACTTCGGATTCACAACATCCCTCATTTTCGAGAATAAATTTCAAATGAATTCAATGATGACAAAGAAAACAATTAACTCCGAATGTCAATATCAAGGTGCTAAAAAATAAACAAAATGTAGAAAAAAAATAAAAGAGTGAGTCTCTTGCACCCTCGTTGCAGTCATGCATTTCTTTCTAAATGTCAATATCAAACAGAAGAACACTTATGACAAATAGAGCTTCATGCATTCATAAATGTATTTTCATCCAAACAAAAGAGTCTCATGTATTCTCATAGAAAAATGAAATTTTTTCATACATTCAAGCATTCACCATAGAGCATGTATCATTCAAAACCCATTTCGCCATCTATTTGATGACTGTTTACCAAGTTTCAAATCTTTTCAAACAAAGACCCTCTCCTCAGGATTGGTCCAAACTCTTTTCAAATTTTCTTCAAACAGGACCCTCTGCGAAGCAAGGTCTCAATTTTCACTTTTCAATGTGTGATGGTGTATGGCCCTCTACTTTGTAATGGTCTCAACCTTATTTTTTTACTTTTCTAGCATGTGATGGTGTGTGACCCTCTACTTTGTAATGGTTTCAACCTCACTTTTATGTTTTTTCATGTGACGGTGTGTGACCCTCTACTTTGTAATGGTCTCAACCTCACTTTTAAGTTTTTTTTCATGTGACGGTGTGCGACCCTCTACTTTATAATGGTCTTAACCTCACTTTTAATTTTCTGCATGTGACGGTATGTGACCCTTTACTGTGTAATGGTCGCAGTCTCATTTTAAAAGTTTCTACATAATGGTCCTGATCTCACTATTCTTTTTCTTCAAAAAAAATAACCTTTCTTTAGTGTAGAAATCTGAATGCTCGAAATTTTCTCCATTTCAACCCGAATGAAATTAGTATTTCAGTCTTTACTTAACTTTTACTTGGATAATATGAAAATTTTAATTTTCAAATCATCCAGTGAATTTAAAAAAAGAGGGACAACTGTCAATATCCAATTTCGTCCGGGTTGTTAAATTTCGTTTCAAAGGAAAATACATGAGAAAGGGTTTCTAATTACTCCTCGAAATAAAAAATATAACCATTTAGTAAACTTTAATTTTGTGTTTATTTTATCTTATTTTCAAAACAAAAAAATAATAAGTATACACTTTAGTTTTACTTTATTTTTTTTTTATTTTTTATTTTCATTTTTTTTTAAAAAAATAAATAATAATAAAAAAGAAAAAGTAATTTTACTTCGTTTTGTTTTAATAATAAGAATGTTTTTTTTACAATATGTATTAATTAGGTGTACTTGAGTAACTTTTTCCCTTCCTCTTTGTTTTTGGGTCGTCCCTCTTTTCTTTTGGGTTGCATCTCTTTGGGTTACCCTTCACTCTTCACACCGTCAGTTTTTATAGACATACTTCCGAATCTCAAAGATCTTCGCTGTACACTGCTTCTTCTCTCTGCAGTGCTTTCCCCCTACAACCTCTGCTATGCTTCCACAACCAAAACTACCCCTTTCTAACAAGAATTTCCCTTGCCAGGCCTCCTACTACAGTCAACATCACCTATTCTTAACAAAATTGTTTTGTTTCCTGCAAAACCTCTAGCCAAGTCAACTCTCCAGCTAATGGTCTGTGGCTGATTCAGAGATTCATAGGAGCAGGGATTTTGATTTTTGTCTTGGTTCCCTTTATCCCATAAAGATTGTCTTTCCTACTTTGAGGGAAGGGGGATATTGCTTCTAATTCTGGCTCCTCCCTGGGGACACACACAAAAAACGCAGCTCTTATAACAATACGTTTTGAGCCTTTCATTAAGAAAAAAAAAACAAGAACTCATCTTGAGTTGCCACGAAAAAAAAACAAGCTCTCCTCTCCACCAACCATTCTCGCATTTTTTTAAAAAAGGAAAACTTTTGAGAAAGGTAGAATCAGAAGAAGAAAGAACAGTGGAAGAAAGGAAGAGTTCAAAAGGAAGGTTTGTTATTTGCTTACCTGTTTTTCTATTTCACCATTTTGTGCTCAGAATACTATAGTAAACGTACATGTCCTTTCAAATGCTTTCAATGTGATACTTCTCTGCACCATGCATTCATCAAAGTAAAAAACAACAAATGCTATGATAAAATTTAAACATAAAAATTGTGTTTAAAACTGGAAAATTACAAAGTTTTGATGTCTCAGCCATTATTCCCAAGCTATTATGCTACCCAACCTATCAAGATATAAAAAAAATCTCTCTCAAATTCTCCAACGACATTAACATAACCATGACAAGAGCCTCAAATCCTCACTGTCTTCACCACAATAACCACCAATCATCCCCCAAGCCTTTCACAATAAAGCTCTAGTTGTTTTCTTCTTCAAACAGCAGCTCCTCGCCAACTCTTTCTTCTTCCCTGTCACCTAGTTAGCAAACCAGAACCTTTGACAAACCACCCAAGCCATCTCAAGCCACCCTAAGTCTCAACGTCTTTCATTCCCCCTCTCACCGCATCTCGACCTCTCGATTACCGCCGCCGGCGATGCCTCTGCCACAAACCTTTGCTTGTGAGGCACCATGACGCATCGAACACCTTCCCCAGAACCAAGCCCGATCCCAAACCGCCCATTACCATCAACTCCTGCCGTCGTCTTCTCCAACCTCGACCGCCGCTAGAACCATGCCGCCGCTCCTCCCTCAAAACTGCTCTTCGACCATGCCTCTTCCCTATAGCCGCCTAGAACCTCTTCTTCCCTTCGCTTGCAACCTCTCATTATTCTCAAATGGCATTTCACTTTGATCCATGTGCAGCTGCCGCACCATGGTCCTTCTTCGTAAGTTTGGAACCCTAATTTAGGGTAAAGTGAAGTAAGTAACATGGCCCATTTTTGGTCTCATGATAGCATTGAAAAAAAGCGTAAAAGAGAAATATAGGACTGCTGCATTTTTATTTTTTTTTCTTCCTAGTTTAGTCTATTAAACAAAGGTAAAGAGAAATAGAATTAAATAAAATAAAAAAGGAGTAAAAGTGATTGAGTGAAGCATTGGAGAGCGCATAACAACTTAGGCTTTGGGTTCTTGTTGGCTAACGTGGAATTGTATCACAAATGAATGATTGAATTGAAAAAAAAAAGACAAAAGGGGCAGCGTTGATGTAATTAGGCTAGGCTTGGCTTTTTTTTTATTATTTATTTCTCTTTCTTTTAGCCATCGGATAAAAACTTTTTTTATTTCTCTTTCTTTTAGCCATTGGATAAAAACAAAAAAAAAGGAGAAGGAAATGTTAGACATTTATGTGGGGTTGGGCTTGTGGCCCGATAAGTTTTTTTTTTTTTTTATTTTTTTTTTTTTATTTTTTTTTTTTTTTTTTTTAAAATTCCTATTTCTACATTTTCTATCTTTTTTTATTGTTATTTTTTAAAGTTTGTTTTTATGTTCATTTTATTTTTCGTCATGGATAAGTAAAAAAAATAATATATTACTTTTTCTAAATAAACTCTTGATTTAAATCTCTAAATGACTATACATGCCATGTGAGGTTTTATTAAAATAAGTTTTTTGATTAAATTCTTAAATAACCGTTCGCGTTATGTGGGGTTTAATTCAAAATTTTTTATTTCATTTGGAATATTAAAAGGGCCGCATGCGTCAGGTAATATCCAATATGAAGTTTAATTTTCGAAAGCATTAAATTCTTCTAAAAATTAAAAATATAAAGACATAAAAAATTTCCAAAATTAAAGAAATATCAACAACAAACAATCAATTTTTTCCAAGAACTACGTAGCCCTGATTTTCTATCACATATAGAAATACGTAGGAGCAAGGTCAATCCTTGTCGGGTCCTTAACTTAAAAATCATTATTTTGTTCTTATTTATATTTATTTGGGAAAATAAACATTTTAAAACATACACTCATTTTACTTATTTATTTAAAGGTACCGTCATAGGACGGGCGTTGTGGGGGTGCTAACACCTTCCTCACACGTAACCGACTCCCGGATCTAGACCCGTCTTTCGCAAACTAGCCTTATCCTCGTTTCTTTGGTTTTCCCATAGTTTTCCATAAAAACTATGGTGCCGACTCCTTTTCTAAAATTTTCAAAAATTCAAAAAATATATTAATTTCTTCGGATCGTTGTCCTAGTTGCGATTCTGGTTGTGACAATTTGTATCTGTTGACTCAATGTTTTTTCGGTAATCAAGATATCACAGTTGATCTATTGAAACCAAAATCCAAAGAAGAAATAATTTAAACTAATATTATTCAATTCATGACATTTACTTTTGGTAATCCTCAAGTGGTAGGTGATAGGCAGAGGAATGCCTTATTACAAAGTTGCGAAACTTACTGACAATGAAGACATGTAGGACATGATTCAACTCATTTGTGGTCATAAAGTTCTTGATATAGCCAAAGTCTTTGCAAATAGCACCAAAGTAATGATAGTGGTCCAACTCACATTGTTATACTTTCCTCAAATAACCAAGTAGATTACCATTGTACACTAACTTGTCACAACCTTTCTTAGATTATTCCCACCATTTACTAGAAAATTAATTTCATACACAAAAAAGTTCTTTCACTCATTTGCTTTTTTCCCCTTTCCAAAACTAATATGGTTCCTTAGAAAATGATGTGCTAAGTGCATCCTTTGAAGCCACCTTGATATTGGAGTCCTGTAAGAAGAGGCCAATCCTTTTAGTGAGGATGAAGATGCAAGACTCCAACAAGATGATGAACAAAACGATGGTAACATGAACCATAATGAGCAACCTTAGACAAGCGGCACACCTTTAATTGCATACAGTTTTCGCACACACATGCACAATGATGTCTTGCAAACAAATTTCACTGATCTTGAATACATTCATGCTTTTGATGATATGTGGCAACATGTATTTTCAATTTGATGAATCCAATTATAACCCATCTATATGATGTATTTTATTTAGACTCTTTGGAGGAACACTAAAAACTTCAAAAGAATGATCATGATGAAGAACCAACAATTATTGATGCAAAATTCAAGATTGATGATCGATATCAAAGTCAATATTTTTGGGAGGAAAAACTTGTTATAGTGGTCATAGGTTGTTAGTTCTTTTAAGTGTAGGTTCCTTTTGTCTCAATTGTTGAGTTGGAAAACTTTTAGAAGTGATATACAACTCTTTATGATTGAAGGTAGAGTTTTAATTTATTAAACAATATTTTTAGTCAACTAATATGTTTTTAGTTAGCTCGAAAAGCTTTAAGGAACATTTTAATCGATTGAAATCACTTAATTCAACGTTGATATTGTCACCTCATGTAAGTAGATTAAAATGAGTTTTTTAATCGATTAAAATGACTTTAGTCTCATTGTTATTTTGATTATTCTTTTAATAAATTAAAGAAAACCACTTAAAAGTTATTGTTAACATTTTAAAATGTCTCTTTTATCTATTAAAACTCTTAAGCTTTTAATCGATTAAAATCATTTAACCAATGAAAAACTACAGAACAGGTTTTATATATTTCTTTGATTTCTAAACCAGAGACAACAAAATCAATTGCAATCTTTTAAAAGAAACTTTTTGCTTTCTAAGAGAGGTTTGATATTGAGTCTAATACATCTTTTTGAAGCTTTGTTGCTTGAAACTTGTGCAATACCTTTGCACAAGAAGAGAACCTAATTCTTCACCTTTTTTTCATTACTTCTTTTATGCTATAAATTCTTTCCAAGTTATTTGTAATTTCTTTGATTTGTCATAAGGGTACACCCTTGGATACAATTTCTAAGTTTCTCTTGTAATAAGGTGTTACAATAGGCAAAATCAAGTCTTGTATGGTTCAAGACTTGTGTTCTTGCTTTTTTTTTTTCTTTCTTGTTACTAAGTGTTTGTAAAACTTGAAGACTATAGTGATTTGACTTGGTTGTTATGGCTGAGAAATTGCATGTACCTCTAGTTATAGAGTGAACTAGTATAATTTTGGTCTTGTTCTCTCTCTTTTATAAATTTCAAAATTGATATATTAATTATTGATTTAAATTTTTTTTGGCTTGGATATCATTGATTGTGGTATTAATATCTTGTTCAAAGATTAAACGAAGGTTTTATTCTCTTATTTCAAAAATTGTATAAGATTTTCTAGAGCAAAAGTTTAACAATCCCATAACTTTGATCAAATACTTGTTACAACAAAGTAGGAAAGATGAAGAAACTTCATTTGAAAGACTTTTTACTTTGAAAAGAGCAGGTGACGTAAAACACAAGTGCTTCATCCAACAAATGATACAACACCTTGCAATTTTCATTTTGTCTGATAAGTGAAACATTCATAAAAAAATAAGTGCACACAAACTTAAAGGTTATATTGTACCCATTGAACACATTCTTTAAGCTTACTACTGTGTTGAAGGGAATATCCACACAAAGTACAAGTTTACCTCAAAATCTCTAGGAATACAATTTAAAGCTACTTTGTTTCAATAATCATCTTGACACTAACTTATGTCAACTCTGACACAATTATCTACCTTGTAGAATCTCTACTTTTATTTCATTTTGATTAAGCTAAGTGACCTTACATTGATAAGTATTGCCAATTATTGGAATGTTGCTTAAAGAGGAGAGTGACATTTAATGTTGCATGAAACACATTTAATGAACCTTTATGTCCATGCTCAAAAGGCAAGGAAGATGAAGCTATATGAGTTCAAAAGCTCTAAATAGTCAAAAAGGGATTTTCAACTTCTTCAAAAGCTCCATATAATGATATCCTTTAAAGAAGAAGATAAGCGATATACTATTAAATGTTAACATTCTTTTGTAACCTTAAAAACTTTATAGAAGAACATCATCATGTTCACATAACAAATTAGAGGATAGTACATATATTTGTATATGCTGTAAGATGCGAGCACTCTTTAGTGAGAAACGTTTGTGATCACACCTTCATATAAACTTTGTTTGTTTAGCCAAAAGTGACTGAGTTCCAAACAATAATATGTTCTAGTTAAGTCTAGCTACTATCTAAAGAAAACTTTGTCATGGCTAGGAATGGATGAGGTCTAAACAGTACTCTATATTAGCCAGAAGTGACCATGGTCAAAACACTACTCAATGGATTAGCTAAGAGTAGTTTTTAATAGAAGTGGTTGCATTTCAAGCAATACTTAAGGTTTTTAGGCATGAGTGGTTGAGTTTTCAAATAATACTTGGGCTTTTAGTCAAGAGTAATTGTGTTCCAAATAATACATAGTTTGAAATTTGCAATAGAAATCTGCATAGTGAAACTCAATCAGTTGAATGAGAGTTGGACGTAATTTGAATTACCAGACAAACGAACATAAAAATCAAAGAGTAATTTCTTTTTTTCTTATCCTTGTTTATTGCATATTATTATACTACATTAATGAAAGAAGGAGAGATTTACAAACCAATATTTAGAAAATATTTTTGACAGATTGTCTGTTAACCTAAAACTATCGTTTGACTACTTAATATCAAACGATACATTGCAAAATTTCAAAAAGTTTTTTAAGACACAATTCAACCATCTATTTTTATGTTTTTGACCTATTTTCACAAGGTTTAATTCAAACTCCATCTTGAACTCAACACTTTTGTTATAACATTCTACCACATTTACATCCAATATACTTCTAACACCCTGTTTGAGGCCACGACTTTCGAGACAAAAGAAAATGTCAAACAAGTTTTAAAGATATACCATGTTAGAAAATATTTGTATCACAAGATAGAAAAATAATCTCCTACCTTAATTGTTGCAAGGTGTGTTCACGAAAAATATTGTTAGAGATGTAAAACGACTTACATTAAGAAAAGTAAAAAATGGGAGATTCAAATAATATCATATGAACACTTTTGTTCTTCCCATGTTATAACATAGGATCATGCCAACATTAGTTATGTCTTGATGAAAGTATTATTCCAATGTTGGAGAGTGACCCATCAATTTCGATCCCGACATTGACAAGCCACCTAAAAAGTATAGAGGATTATATTATCTCTTATAGGAAAGCATTAATGTCAAAGCAAAAAGCAAATGAAGACTTACATGACAATTGAGAACAATTACACAATGACTTACCCAAGTTGCTAAATTCTGTAAAAACATATCTTAATGGTTTGTTGTTGAGAAGTAAATAAGATTGTTTTACAACCAACAAGGTGAGTTGATTCATGATTATGAATAATTCCATAAAGTATTTTGGAGTTCTAAACCATGTATTATGGAGCATTTCTATATAAAAATAAATAAAGTGATTCTCCTTGTGGTCATGACACAAGATGGCAATAACAAAATCTTTCCAATTGCTTTTACCATTGTTGAGGGTGAAGTAGGAGATGGATAATATTTCTTCTTGAATTATCTTAAAAAATATGTTTTTACTCAAGATGACATTTGCTTAATCTTAGGTAGGCAAGTGTAAATTGAAAATGCCTACTCAAGATAAGGTAGTGGTTATTGTGAAAACTGGTCAAATATACAAAAGAGGAGAGTTAAATTTCGTATTAAGAATTTTTGAAAAATTTTCACAAAATCTTTTTTTGATAGACATGAGGCCAAACACACAACCAAAATACTTTTGAAAGTTTTTCTTCGCAATTATCTCCATCCAAGATCAGTTATAGATTAATAACTGTCAACACCTAAATTCGTTCGAGTGAAAAATAAAAAAAATAAAAATATTTTATTTCTCACTTCATTCTATTTTAGGTATAATTTTTAGATATAAAAATGTAATAAAAATAGAAATAATAAACTAAAAATATATAAAATAGAAATGAAAAATGAGAAACAATAAAAATAGAAAAATTATAAAAATAAAATAATGATAATAATAATAATAATAATAATAATAATAATAATAATAATAATAATAATAAAAGAAAAAAACTAAGAACAAAAAAAGGGTGAAAAGATAGAAAGAGAAATAAAAGGTGGAAAAAGAAGGGACATGTGGGAAGCTCTAATTAGCCGAGCACTATTCATCATCTTCCTCCTTTCAACGGCCGTTTCACGTAGAGGATTCCATTATTTTATGACTGGTGATTGAAGGTTCAAATGATTCATACACCTTCGTCGTTTTTGAATGTGTTGGAGCGTTTTGGTTGAGTTTCCGGTTGGCAACCGGAACTCAAACCGACAAAACCCATGAGTGATTGCACTCCATATATAAAGACCATTCCATTCACATTTGGAGGGACTTTTTTCACTTCAATCATTTCCGAAACATTTGAGGGAGTAGTATGAGAGAAAGAAGAAGAAAGGAACCATCGCCAGAGAAGAAAAAGAAGTTCGCCGGGAGAAAAAATCACCGGAAAAGCTTGCTTGAAGAATGTTTATTGGGAGGCCTGCGCTTCAATAAGTAAGTACAATAAACAAATCCTCATTGGTTTAACACATAATTTGAAGTAGTTTGAATTGAGAATGTTGATTTACACCGTTTCAATTTTTTTGGCCACACTATTCATACATTCTGCAATGTTCATTATCTTCTTCATAGGACAATTATACTATTCATTCTCTGGATTTGCATTAAATACTCTCTCTGCGGTGTTCTGTTTCTTGATTTTTTTTGAGTTTAATTATAATTGTGAGTATCAACAACAATAAGAATAAATTATAAAAAAAGAGTTAACAGAAAATGATTTAGAAAGAGAGAGAGAGTGAAAGGTGAAGAAGAATCAATAATGGATGTGATGGGAGGAGAAGAAGGAGGCATAAGGTTGAGCAAGCAAATCGTAAACGGAGAAGTTGACAACAAGATCAAATCCGGCACCGTCTGGAACCATTCCTGTTTCCTTCGAGAAGCTTCTCGTGACTCCTCCGGCCTTTTCGTTTCTCACCTTAACCACTTTTTTCCCGCAGAATAATGATCTGTGAGTTTTTGCTACTGTTTTTGGTCTCTCAACAAACAATTTCAATTGTTCATGTGCTCTCTTATTATGAAAACTAGACTTGTCAACAATAATCGTCTTTGAAGGTGTTTGTTGCTTTCCTGGAATACACTGGTATCTTATCATATGGTAGTGATTCTTGTTGAGGATTTCAAGTGTTTGCTCTTAGATATTCAAATTAACTACAATGTCTTCTGAGAGTGAATAAGGATAGAAGAGATAGACAATTCTTCATATAGTGATTTCGACATCTATGTTTAGAAGTTATAATCTTCCATGTAGAAACTGAGCTTAGAGAGCTTAGTGTTGCTAGTTGAATTTGATGATCAGATAACTGTTCCTCTAAAATAAGGTTCATTGATTAGGAGTTTTGTTCATATGTTCAGTGAAGTGATGCAAGCGTGGTTCAATATTTTTTTCTTTCTTGGCACTAAAATGCATTTGCACACATGAATAAAAAAAAAACCACGTGAATGCATGACTGGAGTGATGCAAGCGTGGTTTAATCACTTTTTTTTTTTTCACTTTCCCTTTTGCACCTAATAAGCTAAGAGTGAATGAGTAAAAGGAGAGAATGAATAAATTGGAAGTAACGTAGCCATGTGTTGGTTTTACCTATTTGTTTTGTTTCCAGCACCTAAATAAAAAAAAAAAAAAGTTGAACTGGAAATGAAGCTAACGTAGTGGAATGTGACATTTGAGGCTTGATTTGAATTGCTAGTTTTTTCTTCTGGTAATAAAAAGAAAGAGAAAAGAATGATTGAAAGGCCAAAGAGGAAATAGAAAATGTGGCATTTTAATTGTCTTATAAAAAAGAGAGTGAATAAAATTAAATAAAAAAATAAATGAATAAGAAAGTAAAAAAGAGGCGCAGGAAGTTACGTGACTGTTAGTTTTCTTATATATGGGCTATTACTTAAAAGCCCATTTTGCTGTTTTTCTTTTAATTTTCTTTTCTCTTTTTTTAAGAAAAAAAGAAAGATTAGAGAATTTGAATATCTTCTATTAAATCCAATAATATTTTTTTTTATTATCATTTCACTTTCTAAAATTTACATATTTTTTATTAGATTTAGAATTTTTTTTACTTTTCCTTTATATTTTCAATAAATTTTATATTTTACTAAAAATATATTAAAGTTAAATATTCTTTTTCTGGTATTTCATTTAAAAATAATTTGATTGAATTTCCAAATGAACGTACGCATCATGCAGGATTTATTTTAAATAATAATTTCTGCTTAAATTTTCAAATGGTCGCATGCATTATACGAAATTTAATTCGAAAAGTTTCAATTTTCGTTTGGAATATGAAAAAGGCCGTACGTATCTAACGTTATCCAAAATAAAGTTTAATTTTAAAAAATTTAATAAAAATATAAAATTTTAGAATAAAAATATATTTCCCAAATCAACTCAACTTTCCTTCATAATTATGTATATCTTGATTTTTCATTCGATATGTGTGTAGAAACATAGGAGTAAGGCTAATCCTTGTCGAGTCCTTTAATTTAAAATCTCATTTTTTTTGTTTTCTTTTTATTTGTTATACTAAGTGCTCCTGCTTTGCTTATTTTATTGTTATTTGAAATTTAAACATTCTAAAACACTATATTTGTTGTTATTCATTTTGATTAAAGGTACTGTCCTTGGACAGTCGTTGTGGGGATGCTAATACCTTCCCACGCGTAACTGACTCCCGAATCCATTCTTTGATTCGCAGATCACCTTTTTCTTTTCTTTGGTTTTTCATAGTTTCTCATAATAAACTATGGTGGCGACTCCATCTCATTTTCACCATTTTCCAATTTTAAAAATTTTTCCATTTTCGGATCGCCATCAGTCCGATCATTGACGAGGTCGCGACAGATGACGACTTCACTAGGGAATGAATTCGAGAGTCAGGCTGTTTTTAATCAAAAGGAATGAAAATAAATAGGAGTATTTATATTTCCATGTTTATTTTATATTGCATGTGTATATTTGAAAATTGCAGCGCAGGAACATTTTCTAGGTATGTATATTTATTTTATTGAAATCTTGAACCCTAGGGTAGATGACATGCTTTTATTTTTGAAATATTGAACCCTAATGTAGAAGACATGTTATATATATTGTTTGATTGATTTGCAGTTGGGTAAATGATCTCCCTTACACACACTTGCATGCATATATATGAGTGCGACCCTATACCCGGGTCTAAGCAATCCATCGAGTAGCGGAAATAATAGCAATGTTGATTGGATGTACTTCCTATTGTGGCTTTTACGAAAACCCCAGTTAGAGTTTGTTTGTTTTATTTGTCTGTCCCTCGTATGTTATTTACCAACTACCTTGGATAAGACAGTAAAGTGAGTCATGGCTCTAGTGACCTTTTATACCTCCTAAGATTTAAGCAACCACCTTTTTGTGAAGAGCATGTAGTGATCCTAGAACCCGTGGTCAAATAAGATAAAACCCTTTTAGGGGGCACTAAGGGAGACAATCTGCACGCCAGAGCTCTACTGAATTTTTGATTGAGATATGATTGGAAAAGAGAAAATTTGAAAAATAAAGAGAGCGTCAATTTAATGGAAAAGGAGAAATGAAAAATATATAATTAGTATTTTAATTTTCATGCATGACATGCATAGTAATTTTTGCATAATTGTTTATTTAACAAAATAAATACTTTGTGTGAAAATCATGCAATTTAAATTTGAAATTTGAAACTAAGAGAAAATTTGTTTGAGGAAAAATGTTGAAAAACATAGAAAAACTTTGAATTTTTTCAATTAGTTTTCAAAAGCATATTTGATTGCATGATTATTTGCACAATTGTCATTTTTAATTTAAAATAATTTACATTTAGTTTCTGTCTTGCATTCTCATTCATTAAAACCATCATTTGCATGTATGTTATTCATAATCTAAAATGTTGTTATTTCATTTTTAAACACTAAACGGTAAATTTGTGCGAATCATTCATGGATTTGAACATCAAATTTGATAGTGAGAGAGAATAAGAGGTGAGGAGTCTGAAGAGGAAAATAAAGATTAAATTGGTAGAAAATAATTTGAGGGGGCTCCGTGAATTGATAAAGAAGATGGAAGTTGCTCAACGAGGAATTTTGAGAAATAGATATGGAAATCTGTTGGGTCTGTTGGAAATAGAAGTTCCTATGCCAACCATCACTGCTCTTACTCAGTATTATGATACTCCTCTGAGATGCTTCACCTTTCAAAATTTCTTATTAATGCCGACTGTTGAAGAATATGAGCAGATTGTAGATTTACCCTTCCATAAGCACATCTTGAGCATCATGCTTCTATGTTTGTGTTGTCAAGCATTATGAAGAAATCTCATACGGAGTTGAGTAACAGAATGACTTTCGTAACGAGGGAAACTGGGTGATGAGGGAAACTAGGAAACTTTTATTGATGTTTTTGCATTAACCTTGTATGGCATATTGTTATTTACTAGCCTTGAGAATTTTGTGAGTCAGACTCCTATGGATGTGTTTATTGCTATTCAAAATAAATTGGAGAATCCAGTTAGTGCTATATTGACAAACACTTATGCAGCTTTAGACTTGTGCTATGAAAAGAGGGTGAAGAAATTATCATGTTGCTTACCCATTCTTTATGTCTGGATGATGGCTCGTATAGGAGAAAAGAGAAATGGGATCAAATGTCCTGTTGTGCTAGTGTTGCGAATGAAGATTGAAGCAAAGAGTGCACAAGATAGGTCTCAATTGTTTACTGGTCTTGATCAAATAAAAATTCAGTGACAACCATCCTGGCAACAACAGACACAATTTTACTATTATTGTGGGAGGTATCCCAATGTGCCTCTGATCGGAACAAAATGCTACATCAACTACAATCCTATTCTAGCTTAGACAGTTTAGATTCCCACTGAAGGGAGCTCCAACACCTATTGCCTTAGTTGCACTTGTGTTTTATTATAATGAGGATTCTGCTTCTAAGATTTTGCACCAGGTTTGAAGTGCCTAGAAAGACATATCCTATATGGAGAGAGATTCAAGATCTTAGGCTGTAAACATAATTATTTCTTATTCTCAATGGATAGCAGAAAGAGTCAAAGAAGTAAAGCTAGCTTTCAAAGTTATTTTGCCTACTCCAATGAAAGAAGAATGTATGGTGGATCTTGAATCAGAAAATATAAAATAGTTGAAAGAAGAAATTGCCATGTTGAAGAAGGATAATGTGGCATTAGATTCTAACATACAGAACTTGCAAGATGATTATTTAGATCTTCGACATGTGTATGAAGAAAAAATAAAAGAGAACCAGGAATTAACAAAGAAGTAGAAAACACAAAAGGAGCATATCTTCAGAACTAATCAAGATTTGATGGCTGCCAATGCAGAACTGGTTTTGAGAAATAGAGAGCAGAATACAACAATTTTTTTTGAGCAACAATGGAAAAATCTTTATGATGTTGTGAAACAAGACAAACAAGAGGTGCTTGATAAACTTTGTGATCTTCAAGAACGATTCAACAACTTGGAAGCCATGATAGAAGAAAAGGTGAGAGAATATGAAGAAAGAATTGAAGAGGAGCATTGGCAGAAGCTGGATAATGAAGAAAATCATCAGGCAACTATAACCCAACTAGAGGAACCATGACAGAGATGGAAAGAATTGCCATATCTTGGAAAGTGAGCTTCTTCCGGAGATGTTGCGCCAAGCTGAGATATCTTTGCCATTTTGTAAAACTCCTAAGGAAGTTGAGATTTTATTTGAGCATTATAAAGGCCTTTTAGGAGAAATGAAAAATATGATATCTCGTGCCTGAAAATAATGATTATTTCTTTGTATCTGATGAAAAACTATTCTCAGTTCTCAATAAAATTCAGATTGCTTGTTGATTTCCATGAAATATTCGCACAAGTTTTCAATTTGTTGTTTTTAAATTAATTAATTCGCATTTGCATTTAATAAAATAATGATAAAATAAATATAACTTAAAATATTCTATGACATCCTTGTAGAATTCAAATTAATAACTCATAATGGAAGACAAGGGTAAAATAATTATGGAAGATCACAAGAACATACCTCTGCCTAATTCAGTTGTCATACAATTTTCAAAGGCTGCTGCCCCCATGCCTTCAAAGCCACAACAATTAGTGATTCAAACACCATAATCTTTTCCATAGAAAAATAACAAAGTTGTTCGTTGGAAGTATGGTGTTAGCATCATTCAGGGTGAACCAAAAGAAGAATTAACGGATCAAGGCAAAGTGACAGTTGATAATATTTCTGGAATTAAGGGTATGACTGGAAATGGTTACCTTTTTACTCCTCTTGACTTAAGAGGCGAGAAAATCCATGAATAGATCAGAGAAGAAGTGGCTATGAAAAAGGCAAAATTAGTCTTGAAAGAAAAAGTTGTGCAAAACAATGCTGAAGATGGAGAAAAAGAAAAGAAAGAGATAACCGATGAACAAGCATGTGAACTTTTGAGATTTATTCAGCAAAGTGAATACAAGCTTGTAGATCAACTGAATCGCATGCTTGCAAGGGTATCCTTAATGGAGTTGTTGACACATTCCCCTTCTCATGGAAAATTATTAATGAAGATTCTAAGTGGAGCTCATGTGGAAAAAGGTATCTCATTAGATAAATTTGAGGGAATTGTTAGTCATATCACTGCTAACAATTATCTCACTTTTAGTGATGATGAAATACCATATGAAGGCAGGGGTCATAAGAAAGTTCTTCATATTTCTATCAAATGCATAAAACATTTTATATCACGTGTGTTGATTGATAATGGTTCATCTTTAAACATGATGCCAAAAGCTACCCTGAATAAATTGCCTGGCAATGGGATTCATTTATGACCTAGTAATATGGTAGTAAGAGCTTTTGATGGAAGTAAGAGAGAAATATTGGGAGAAGTTGAATTACCAGTACAAGTTGGACCCTGTGTTTTCTAAATCACATTTCAAGTAATGGATATATTTCCAGCGTATAGTTGTTTGCTTGGAAGACCATGGATTCATATAGCTGGAGTCGTGCCATCTACTTTGCATTAGAAACTGAAGTTTATAATTGATGATAAGTTGATTATAGTTTCTGGAAAGGAAAATTTATTGGTATTTGGACCATCTTCTACCCCATATATTGAAGCTGCCGAAGAAGCTCTAGAAACTTCATTTCAAGCTTTAGAGATTGTCAGCACATCTTATGTTAAGCCTTTCAAAGTGGATCCAAACTTGTCAAATGCATCATTGATGGTAGCTAAGACTATGATGAGAGAAGGGTACAAATACGACAATGGTGAATGATAAAGGTTATGTGATGCCTTTGGAAATAGTTGAAAATAAAGCCAAATTTGGTATGGGGTACAAGCCTACTGAAGCTGACTGAATGAGAATAATTGAAGAAGGAATTGAAAGAAGCCGAGCTAAGACGGAAGGCAGAAAACCAAAATTGAAAAAAATATCTTTGGAAGGCTATGCACCGTGTCTAATCTGAAAATTAGAGGTGAGTTAAAGATGTAGTGAATTTATATTGTAGAAATAATACCTAGCAACTTATCATTTTGTTATATCATATTTGTAAGTTTCAAAGATTAGCCTATATCTCCAGTGAAAGCACTAAACTGGTGCAAAATTTTTTGGTATTTATTAAACGGGTGCAATTTTTTTTTATAAAAATTGATAAATCGTGTTATTGAAGCACGACTTCAAGTAAAAAGAGTCAATATTGACGCGACTTCATTTTATTTTCTTTTATTCCATATTTGTTTAAAGTCATCGTTTTTGAAAAAAGAATTTGCACCTCTTTAGTAAAAATTGAACAAAAATTCAAATGTTTGATGCTTTAGCCTTATATCTTCTTGAATGAGTTAGAAGGTACAAAAGCTCTAATTTATATAGTGTAGATTGGTAGTTATACAAAGAGTTTGATGACCCTTTTTGTTTTTTTTTAACAGTAAAAAATTATAATTAATATTAAATATAGAAATAAAGAAATCTTGATGTTTTCATAGTCAAGATGAATATAGGATGAGAATGATCTCATTTTATTCATTTTTATGATTTTTTATTTTGGGTTTTTTTATGTGAAAGTTTAAGCAACAACATAAGGTTGGACAAGCTTCTTACTGGAATTAACTTGGATAAGAGAGGAGTCATAATTCCTAGCAACTTATGTCCTTTGTGTAAGAAGAGTGTGGAAAATGTCCAAAATGTGTTCATAAGTTGTGAAATTGCACAAAAAGTGTGGGATAAGTGTGATAGGTGGATAAGAATTTCTTATATAAGGCAGCAAACAATAGTACATCATTTTCAGAATTTTCATCTGTTAGGTTTTAATAGGAATATAAATATAGTGTGGAAGGGTGTGTGGGTGGCTATAGTGTGGGAGATTTGGAAACATAGGAATAGAATAGTCTTTAACAATGGGGTAGTGGATGACCTAGAGATTTTTACACTAGCACAACTCAAAGCATGGTCCTGGGCAAAGTTTAGATGGCAGAGAATGAATTATTCTGTTTCGGATTAGTATATTTGCCCTATGCTTTGTCTAGCTAATATTACCTAATGTTGATTATTTATATGAGGTTTATCTTGTACGGAGGTTTGAGTTTGGAGGAGTCGAAGGGTTGGTCCTGGTACATGTGTGGTTGTGCTTGTAGGTAGTTCTTTCTAAAGCAGCAGAAGAAGCAACAATACTTGGATGGAGGTTTACAAGGAGTCCAAACAGCAGTTGGAATAGGGGAATCTGGTGCCTGGGACCGATCTTGTTTGTAATTGTATAGCATTACATTTTGCTTATAATTTGTTGTGTATTTCAATGCTGATTAGGAATCTTAAGTGCGGGTGATGTTCAAAATTGTTGTTACTCTTATTTGTAAATTGTTATAAGACAATCTTGTTTTTTGTAATAGGGTTGGAACACTCCTAAAGTGTTTCTATTAATTTATTTTTTACTGTTAAAAAAAAAAGTTTCCATATAAATTATTGATGATGTTAATATATATATATATATAAAGACATTAATAACAATCTTATTAAATAGACCTTAATAATAATATTTAACATTCACTAGTATACATAATGTGTGTATTTTTTATATGCCAGCAAATACTTTGAGCTGATAATATATATGTTGCATGCATTTTGTTTGGTTGGATTTTGTTTTGTTTTGAGCTGATAATATAATAATTTTGTTTTGCATTACTAATACATATCTTGCATTCGTTGTGTTAATAATATAATTAAACAAGACTATAATAAAAAAGTAATGTGGCAGTAACAATTAATAAATGAGTTCATATATGATGACTCAGCCAACTTAGCTACCGAGCCTAGCCTTTTAGACTATACATCTAATTGACCATTTTATATAACACATTATGAATAAATTACCATTGAAACCAGTTGTCATCACCGTGCAACACAAATCTGAATTTCAGATGTGACTGTATGACCGAGCAACTGAGTTGAATGAAGAAGAACGAATAATTGGTTAGTAGAGGAGAGCAACTCCAATACACATCAACATCTCAGCTTCCCTTCTTGATTCTCTTTCAAACTTATTTTAGCATATTTCTGAAAAATGAATAAAAGTACCACAATAAATAGGTATTGAAAAATGTGTGAGGTATATTTATTTTCTTAATAATGAAAGTCCTATTTACTCTTTCTTCCTTTATCAATAAGAAGTGTACTCTAATAATTACTTAAAATTATAAAACAAGCATATTTAAAATTAATTTAAAATAATAAATACAAATTTTAATAATAATAACATTATTAATAATAATTATAATAATAATATTGAAAATAATAATAGTAAACTATAAGTTTATAAAATAATAATATACAATAAACATACGTATTAGATATATTAAATTTTAATATGGTTTCTTATAAGAAAAGAAAATACTATTGAAACCAACCTAAATCAATTGCCACCGGCGTGTAACACCATGACATATTATTGCATCGGCATTTACTTCTTTTTTCTTCCAAACTTATTTTACCATCTTTCAAGAGATACACATAAAAGTACCAGAATTTTTAACCATCTTTCTTGATACACGGGAAAGAAATAAATGAACACTAAAACCTAAAAACTATGTGATCCTATATTTAATTTTTTTAATAATAAAAATTTCTATTTATTCTCTCTTCTATTATCAATAAGAATGAACTCTACTAATTATATAAAGTTATTAAATAATAATATTTAAAAAATAATATAAAATAATAAATATAAATTCTATAATAATAAAATTAAAATAATATTTACAATAATAATATTGAAAACAATAACAACATGATTAATATATAAAATAATAATATACAATAAAAAGATGTATTAAATATATTAAATTTTAATATAAATATACTATGGATAATTTTTTTATTTGCTCACTCTCCCATTTATTGGCATTTTTTAATATTTAAAAAATTAAAAAAGAAAAATCTTAAAATATAGCTTATATTTCATAATTAATTTATGTTTACTGGTGATTTTAAATCAATTAATTCAAATGTATGAAATGTATATTTTATAAGTTTTAATTAAATATTTTTGTTATTTTTTAATTTTAATTAATATTATCTATTTTTAAAATTTATACTTTCTTTAAGTAATTTCAAGTATATTAATAAATATTATTCTTCAGATTTTGTGAATGATTGTAATCCCTATAATTAATTATATTCTTGTTTAATAAAAAATAAGGCTAATCAGCAATAAATACTTTATAAATGGTTGCTTCATCCTGAATTTAAAAATAACTCTCAAAGTAAATGAAATTTAATTTAAATTAATTTTACAATATTAAAACATGTCATCAAAAGTTATCTTCAAGATTTTTATGATTTATAATGGAGAGATGAGCGGTCAAATGCATGCATCAAAAGGAGAAGGTAACGTGTCCTAACATCTTACTAGAACCTCTATTACATCTTTAAACTTTATAAATATTTCAGGTTAAAACAATTTTAGAACCTCTATTACATCTTTAATACTTTATGAATATTTCAGGTTAAAACAATTTAGTTAAATATACAAATGTATACTTTAAAACTCTCAGTCACATGATATAGGGGATTTTTGAATATTTCTTCAATAACTTTAGCCATTAAGTTAAGTTTACAGCAATTTTTCCATCCCTTTGAAAAAGTTCCATTCATTTAATTAATAATGTCTTAAAATAAAAATTTCTTTTTATATTTTTCAAATTAATTTAGAATCTACCTATTTCACATTTTTTTCAAATAGAATAATAACTCCAAAACATTAAAAAGAATTAAATTCAGTTTATCACCAAAATAAATATAATTTAATTTAAATTAATTTATTATATAAAAAATAAAATCAAAGGTCACTTTTCATAAACTTTCCGCAAACTACAAAATATTATTATATAAAAAATAAAAGAAATCTAAATTATCTTTTGTATTCAAAATATTTTTATTTGAAACATAAATTTACTGAATTTTTATGTGTTCATATATACTGAATTTTTATTTTTTTAGTATCCAGTCAATTTTGTAAGAGTATCTTCTAAGTTAAATATTTTTATGTTACTTATTTTCACAACTACTGTGTTCATTTATTTTTCTAATCATTGTAATGACATAATATTAAAAAAATACAGATTATTTTTTATATAAAAAAATTATGTCGATAGACTAGAAAAGAAATTTTAAATATATATATTTGAAACATAAGTTCAAAAAATCAATACCAAAGTAAAGACAATAAATACGTTTTTAGAAGGTAAATCAAATATTTACAATTTATTATATATCTAAGAAGAAAAATATAGGATATTAAAAGATATTTTGATACCTAAAATCTATAAATGAATCATTGAAATCCAATTTCATACTTCATTATAGTTCTTAATAGATAAAATAATGATAGCTATTTAATAAAATGCATAGAGGTGATTACTTTTCTCTCAAGATATATTCAATCTAATGAAGTTAGCTTTGATAATTATTTATCATCATGTTCATTGACAAAATTAAAAGAATGTAAATTTTTCAATATCATGTACAATATCAAAAATCACAAAAACAATCCACTAAAATTTAAGAAAATAACCCACCTTAAAGAAATATATTTATCATAAGACTATAAACAAACTAGTTTTCTAAAGGTGAAGTAGGAGATTCTTCATGTATTTTGATATCTACATATTTTTTTCTATTATGGCTTCGGTTACTTTACAAAACTTAATCACATTGTCATATATCTCTGTCGCATTGACACATCTAGAAGTAAATTGGACAGAGTCTTAGAGTAAAAAACATAGATGCAGAAATAGCCAGGAACTACACAATTTGTGTATTCCAGACAATTGTCTGATCATTGTACTCTAGTAATAAGGAATAAATTGGTTGATTGGGAACCCAAGCCCTTTAGATAGTTTGATGTATGGTAAAATGAAGCAGGTTTTAAGCAGATTGTGAAAAGTGCTTGAAACTTAGATATTCGTTGTGGGAATACTTTGAAAAAGGTTAAGTTGAAATTGAAAGAGGTTAAAAAGGATTTAAGAACAATCCATTTAAGAAAATAACCCACCTTGAAATATATTTATCAACCTCATCCTTTTTCATAAGATTATAAACAAACTAGCTTTTTAAAGATAAAGTAACATTCGTCATGTATTTTAATATCTACATATTACTTTACCTTAGAAAATTTGCTAGAATCCAAGTCATAAAAATATCATTATTTAGAAAGGACTGAGTGTGTGGATTTTGAGAATTACCTTGAGACACATTAACAAATTCATCCTTATAGCTTCTCAATTTTCAAAAAAACTTTATCATTATAGTCCAGAAACTCAAACTTTGACTTTATCATTATAGTCCAGAAACTCAAACTTTGATTCTCATATAGCACGAGAATTACTTTTTTTTTTTTAACATTGGAAGAACAAATATGTCAACCTTTCTAATAGCATAAACATGAAAACTTGCAAGATAAACTTTCCATTTTGGTTACAAAACAAAATTACCTACACATACTCTTTTTTTTTT
>Ga0209489_103077_pt1 | contig 32992 bp, 19 predicted proteins | sample SiratrowhiteBW_FD_187527 | JGI IMG/M metagenome (GOLD analysis project Ga0209489, IMG submission 187527) | Root nodule microbial communities of legume samples collected from California, USA - Siratro white BW (SPAdes) (version 2) | ecosystem: Host-associated > Plants > Roots > Nodule | place...
TATATATATATATATACACACGTATAAGTAGAAAATGTCTAATTGCTACCTCAACACATGGGTTAATATATAATTTATATATATGATAATGTATTTAAAGTTTAAGTACTGTGAGACCAAATATAAAAATTAAATTGAATCATAAATAAAGTTTAGTGTTTAATATATATATATATAAGTAAATTATAAATAAAAAAAGTATGCAATGAACTCTTCATATATTTATCTGAATTCAATAAATTATAAGAATAGAAACTGAAAGAATAAAATCTGTTCTTAAATTTGTCCTGTTGACAGTTCTATCTTGTATCCCCATTTATCTACGTGTATTTTTTTTTTCATTAATTAAATAACAGTAGAGGATAACTCTTTATAACAAAAGGATAGAATACTCGACTAAAAAATTATAAATCTCTTCTAAAATTTATATTAAACAGATGTTATCCGTTTAATATAATAAAATATATATTTTAACGAAATTATACATTCATTTTTTTATAAAAGGATATATTCAAAGACAAATTATTTTATATACTATTTTGCTTTCTCTAAACTGGTCTGTTGATTATTAACTTAAAATCATCAAAATTTAGTACACAAGTCATCACGTGGTTCACTTATAAGTATTAGATGTATCGAAACTTTTTTATTTATGTATAAAGAGGAAAACACAAATTTGTCAAACCAAATAATAGGATTTTCTTCCAATAATCAGTCAACTAGAAAACAACAAAAAGAAGAGTAGTTTTATGATATACTTCTCTTTCTTTTTGCATCAACTAAAGTTCCCTATTAAAAGGATAATTGAAAATGGAAGTACTACATAATAGTAAATTAATCATTATTTAAAAATAACTAATGCCATGTTAAACTATACTCTAATTTTGTAAAAATGATCCTCTGATTTATATAAAAAAATATAATCCAAGATTAATTTCATTTTTAATCAATGAAATATATTATACCATTTCATTCTTTCATGTTTCAATTACATCAATTTACTGAATATTACTCGCAATTGAAAATTAAATATTACAAGTGTTTCAATTATCGATTTTAATTCTCAAACAAGTCTTAAATTGTTATCACATTCTAGTTCATGGAATAATTAAAACTAAGAAATTATTATGCATGAGAAACCATTTGCACTTTGAAACTTGTGTGTTTAAAATCATACTTTTTCGTTCTTTTGAAGTATGTAATTAACACAAATGAATTTAAAACATTGAAACTTTATCCATAGCAAGAGAGAACTTTATCTTAGAATCATGGTTAAAGTGCATGTAGAAAATCTTGTGTTCTTATTTAAAACTATAAGATATGTATGTGAAAACGTGTAGCGTTGAGATGAATTTGCGCCAAAATAACATCATCGGTCTTCAGTTTCTTCGGAGTCGGTGGTAGTTGGACTTCAAAGTCAAAACGGTGTCGGTGGGTCTATCTATCCACCAACTTTCTCTTTTTTATTTTTTTATCTATTTTATTTTTTCTTTCGGCATTCTAATTCATTTTTCTTAATTCTTTTTTGCCTCTAACAAATAGGATAACCACACTCTTTTTGTATTTTATTTCGTAAAATACCAACACGCGTGCCCAACCGTTTCAGTTATTGCTTTCGAACCGTGTAAACATTTCTCATTGGGTGTGTTATAATTACACATTATTCTTTTAGGGAATAATTACACATTATTTACTACTTTTAGATATTGATAATATTATACGTTTGACAATCATTCTTTGTTATCCATTTTTATTTTACTTTTATATATAAAAGAATCTTATTCTGACGTGGATTAGAACTTTAGTTTGGATATGTTTGTTCTCCACTTCAGTGGTTCATTGGCATATACTTTAATTTTCCAATTAACTAATACAATAAAGTTTCTTTGACAGATTGTATATCAATTCTCTCTTTGTTTAGTTTGCAATATGTTAAGATCTTAATTTCTGAAAATTCAAAATAAATAATTATTTACACACATATCTTAAAGATGGTCTCAAGTTTCTTTCCCCATATAACACTGGTATATCTTATAAGAATTTCATAACAATTGGTGTAAATATTAATAAATGCGTTGGTGGCATGGTGATGTAACATGCAAAAACGAAAATTAATTTACATTTATTATTTTTATTTTATAAATATGATAATAATATTAATTTACTAATGATAGTTGGCTTACATATACTTTTTATTAATTTTTATATATAGTTTTTATGTATAACTTCTAAATATATATGTTTTAATAAAATAATATTACTTTTAATATTACAAATCATAATTATTATTTATAAACATGTAATGCTCCTAAAAATTATTGTCGATCTTATTTAAATTCATTTGGCCAGAGTTGAATGCACAAAATATGATCCTACACAATTTAAAACATAAGTTTTATAGTTGAAGATGAACTTATTTATAAGCTATTAGAAACTAGTACATAATTCTGGTCATAGTATTATTAATAGAAGTACTATATATATATTTCAAACTTTGGATTAATTACCATTTATATTATTATTTATTTATTTATTCAATTTAATCTCTCTATTAATAAAAAGTCCAATCAAGTCTCTAAATTTAAAAAATACAATAATATAAATACTAATTTTGTAGTTCAATCAATTTATTTTAAGATATAAAAATGCGCTAACGTGACTCTTTCATATATTGAAATTGACATGATAATTTTATAAATTGTCACTATGCATTAAATTAAAACTGTCGATACTTGTTTGGTAATAATTTCACGATTAATTGGATAGAAAGTGGTCACATTGTTGTGTTTTTTAAATTAAAAGGCTTAATTAAACTTTTTATTAATAGTAGGATAATTTTGTTAAATTCACATGAATTAGTATCATATAATTTAGACATGTTAAAGAACTCTCATACTAAGTATTTGATGATATTAAATCAGGTTAGTTTTTAAAGCACTATTAGTTTATTAAGATAGATTTAGGTTATAAGTAAATACGGTCAAATTAAATTAAACACAATCATAACTTTATGCATTATTTGACCTATCTTTTATGTTTAAGAACAACAAGCTAATGGTCTTCCATACAAACATGTTAATATCTTATAAAATGAATTGTCTTCCTACAAACATGTTAATATCTTATAAAATGGATTGTCTTCCATAGACATGTTAATATCTTATAAAACAATAAGATTTATCTAAATCTCTTCATACTTAAAAGAAAGTATTTTATTTAACTTTCTATAAATGATAATTAATGGACTTAATTACTTAGAAAAGGTGATTATAATAAAAAAATATTTTTTTATCTAAAATGTATATTCATGTTCATATAAGGTAATTTCATATCATAGAGTACAACTTTTCTAAGAAACTAAAAGAGTGAAAAATCATTTTCTATCATAAAGATATGCCTCCTTAAGAACAAAGATGCTTAAAACTATGTCTGAATATTCCTATGAAAGGTAAAGCTCAATGACATAGATAGCTGGTATAAATACAAGTAAACAAATATGTTACAAGAAAAATCTTTTACCTACATGCATTTGTATATGATAGATAATTTATTCAATTATCTAATCTTTGAGAGAAACACATTCTGATATCCTTCACTTAGTGTAATTAGATCTTTATTAGAAATGTGTTTTTGTATTATATATCCTCTCTAATATATGTTTTCTTGTAACCTTTATTGAACAACTTTTGTTTTTAGCTATGAGTGGGATATAAAAAAGTAGTCATGAAAGTTGGAGACAACCTAATATAAAAAAATACTTGGTATTCTTAATCTCATGAGGAGATTAAAGAGTTTTTTAGGATTGACATTATGTCCTCATGTAAGTAAAAAACATAAGTTAAGAACACTTTTTATAATCAAGGTTAATTATAATAAAATCCTTTAAAAGTTACTTGAAGGAGAATTCGACATAACTCAAGTTGAGTGAAACAATATAAAGCTACCTTCGATATACTCCTCTATTATACTTTTAAGTTGTCTAACCTACTTAAACTATATACTCAAGTTTTGTGAAAATTGATTTTGTCAAAGTTAACTCGAGTTGAAAGAAAGATCATATAACCAATGGAAAAAAGAACATACCTCCTTTGTTCAAGTCAAGTTTGATTATTGAAAGCAAAGAATAATAAGATTCTTTAAATCATATCATATTGACATGATGAATGTTATGGAAAATAATAACTACACCCTTGACAAAAAAAAAATAAAAAATAAAAAAATCTAAGTCAAAGCTTAAGAAAAAGCTAAGGTTAAAACTTAAGTATAGGTCAAGGCAGAAGTTGAAGTTGAAGCCTAAGCAAACGTTAAAGAAGACACACAAGTTAAGATAGATGTAGAGGATGAAGGTCATGCCTAAGAAGTTGTTGTAGCTAAGAACCTAGAATGTTCATTCCAAACACCAACGACTGTTGGTTCTTCTAACACAAGGTACCCAAACCTTGTTACCCCTTTCAATAGTCATCATCATGTCATCCACCTCTTGATTTTCCACTTTGGACATGGTTCAATCCATGTTTCATGAGTTTGAAGACCACCAATCACAAAAATTGAGTCAAATTAAGGAGATGCACCAGAATATGACACAATTACTTTTCTCAAATTGACACCTACGCCACAAATAACAAACTTTCCTTTCATTTTAAACTCACCCACCCAAATGATTATTGAACCACCAACTCAAAAACTCCCTAACCAACCCAAATAGATGAACCAAACTCTCATCCACAATCCACCCAAACAGAGCCACCACCTTTCACCTTAGAACAATCCTCCATGGACACTCCACTTGACCCACCTCTATACTGATGTTCTCACATCCCATCCTTTTGTTTATGACAAAAGGGAAGAAGTATAAGTGATATAGCTCCTTGAAGGAGTGTAGGATCTAGACCAACCTAAAAAGGAGATGAAGATGATAGTTCTTCAAAAGAGAACTCAAAGTGGCGCAAAGGAAGAACCCATGGAAGCCATACTTGCAGCAATGAACAATTCAATATATGAACAAGTAAGAAAGCAAGAAACCAAAGGAATTGAATGTAAAAAATAGAATGAGGAAAAAGATGATTGAACATGTTACCTTTAAGATTTGAAATCTTCAAGGATGAGTAAGGAGGATCCGCCACTTTAGTAGACTTCTCAAAATAAGAATCAAAGAATATAGTACAGACACAACTCAAGAACTCTCATAATTTCTCAACGAAATTTTATTCATTCAATTTGTTATTTTTAAAATTGAGAGCACTCCTATTTACAACCATGGAATTTGGCCAAGCTAGGAGTCTCAAAAGAAAAAAGAGTTAACTACACTAATTAAGGTTAACTATACTTAACAATGTTTAAGTCTAATGTAGTGATTACTTCTATGATGATTATAATAAATGTATATAGTGGAGTGCACTTGGAAGTTACAACAATACATAAGGTAATGATTACTCTAAGATGATTAGGATGCATGTACATGGAGAATGCATTAGGTAGTTACTAAAATACAAAGAATTTAATTATTACAATGCACGTACTAGGTAGTTACTAAAATTTAACAATTACAATACATGTACTAGGTAGTTACTATGAATGTGTCTTGAAACTTGAAGAGTCAAAAATGACTTAAATAGAAGATGCTTCTCAAGTCATTTGGCAATAGAGAAGGTAGTCATACTCTCAAGTTTGTACTTTTCTCAAGTTCTTTCTAATTTCTACAATTAACAAACCTTTATTCTTCTAATTTATTCCTTCAAAAGCTCCAAAAGTCTTCTATCTTTTACTTCTTCATCTATATCTTCATTTGTCAGGCTTATTTTATTTATTCTTCATGTCTTCCCTTCTCCTTTTTCAACAAGTTCTTCCTCATTCTCATATGTATTAATAAGTATAATCATACACAACTTTGTATATATTATAACTTTATACAATTTACATTTCTTAGCTTAGAAACACAATATATTTTTACAGTAGGACTCGTGAAGAGTTTTCTTTAACCTTTCCAATTGATAATCATATTAACACTATTTTATTGTTTATATCTTTGTATGTGCTCTAATTATTCGTGCCTTCTTCTATGATATACTTTTATATAAGCTTTGGTTACCCAAGTCATGTTTTATACACCACGATAATCTATAAAAAATTTATGCTTTGATATTGAATGCTCTAATAATCAAAGTTCTCATATGTTATGTTTTATATGCTATGATAATCTATGTTGTTTCCTTATATTTTGATATTAAATGTTCTGATAATCAAAGTTTTCATATATACTCTAGTAAATGCTCATATAATTTGGTTGATGTCTTTATACTTTGAATGAATACACTAGATGAATGCTTTTATAGTAGGAACTAAGTTTGATTTTCTAGAAAATTTGTTTAACTTTGATAAATTATTTCCTAAAAGCATAAGCTCTAATCAACATTTATCTTTTCAATCTCTAATCTTTGAGAAAAGTCTTTGAACCAACTTTGATTATAATAACCACCTATAAGTTTTCTTTTTTAATGATTTGTCTTTTTTAAGACTTTGATCCTTAAGACTTTGATCCTTTAAAAGGAAAAATATAAACCAAAGGACTAGATATATGTTAGGCAGCATGTTTCATTTTCAAACATAAAAAATATATTATTTTCATAAGAAAAATTCACGTCAGTACGTTAAGCTTTTGTACACTAAGTTGAGGTTGAAGAGTCGATAGAGCTTTTTACACTTAGTTCAGGGTGAAAGTCACCAATACTAAATTAAATTATAGAAATCACTATATAATTAAAGGTTTCAGAAGAATATATATAGAGTAGGATAGATTGTTGGACATACCGATTTATTGATAAATGTTAGTCTTTGTGTTCAAACTTAATATTAGTTTTTCGGAATTATTCTACCTTTGTTCATTTGATATGAATATTGGTGTGATTTGTGATAAGTCATTATTATAATTATTCATATACTAATTGTATCACATATTTAAATGAACATATTGTGTTGATATTGTGATGCTATAATTGTACTTTTGACACTAGTTGTTATATCTATAGATGGTGGTGAAAGAAGAAGATATTTAACTTTCTAGGATTTTATATATGCATAGGGTTTTGATGTTTGATTTTGATGTGTGTGTATGAGTATATATGTATGTATATTGAAGAAGTTTGTAACAACCTTAGGTATTGTGAACTGTTTATGATTATGCTAGTTGAATTTTGGTGATGTTACAATAGAATTAAGCAAAGTGTTTACTACCATTTTCTGTTGGTTGAGTACAAGCTCAAGTTGGTCTTATCAAACATTTGTGAAAATATTTGTAAACATATTTCAAAACTATTAGATAACCAATTTAGAGGCATTTCATAAAAAATATTATTGCAAGAAAATTTTCCAAAGCATTTTTACTAGCTTTATACAAACTTCTCCTTTTCTAGAGCTAAGATGTTATATCATTCATAAAGTCATTTCCTAGTAACAAGTTAATGCATTTTTTAGATTTATTGAAAAATGATTTTTGGTAGTAATTCTTAGTGAAAGAGGTTATAGTTCTAGGTGTAGTTTTGTAGGTCTTAGTGTACTAAACTCTTTTTAGGATGAATCTTCTAGTTGTAGATGTTTAAAAGTAGATGATACTATGAAGTTACTATAGTTCATCTAATGACTTTACAGTAGATCATTTAGCAACTAATAATTATTGTATTACATCGTGTGAGCTAGTTCTTTAGTTTTCTACTGTAATTCTAACTAACTTGTAACATATTGTGTCCCTTTTGTAATGGTGATTTGTACATAGTAACATATAAGAAATTTAATGCTTATCTTTCATAATACACAAGAGGATTCATTCATTTCTAGCTTTATGTTTGTTCTTTAGTCTTCATCTTCAATATATGTGATTCATAATTTGTGAATTTTTTTCATTGCTTGTGGGCTCAATTCAACATTCAGTGTACAATACTCACCCTAGAGAAAAAGTAGAGGATACACTGTAAAATGTAGGAGAATGTTGTAGTAGATGTTGATATGCATACTAAATTAGACCAAGTGACGAAATATGTAAGGGTCAAACTCTTAAGAGAAAGGTAAAAGCTGCTAGTGACATTTTAGCCACAGTTAGGTGATGAAACAAGATTTTTTAAAGGGCTTGATAGTTGAAGATGCTCAACAACAAAGGCAACAAAAATACCAATAACAACAACAATAATAGACAGAACAACAAGACAAGTTTATTGATTTAGAGGATACTCAACCCTTGATCATAATAAGGATGCTCATAAAATGCTTCTACCATTGAAGTTGCTCACACACAAGATTTCTTACTTAAGGAGCTTCTTCTACCCAGGTCATGAGGAAAGGTCCGATAAATATCCTTATGAGTGATGATAAGGAGCAACCTTCTACCTAACCACTAGCCTCACCACCATACCAAAAGAAACCCTTATCATATCGTCTCCTCCCAAACCTATAGAAAACCTATTCTAGACTACAAAACCTTCCACAAATTCCCTGCAAAAACGTAACCACCCATCTACCCAATCGTAGACCTACCTAAAAAAAGACTACTTGACCACCTTTCACACAACATAGAAATCTACACACCTTCAAACCTCCTCACATCAACACCATCATTGTCAAACCTATCGAATACACTCAATGCTCTAATTACCAACACAACCATCTGCCAAGTACAAACCTTTCACCCAACGCCATCATCCATGACCTATTCATAGTTTGAATGCAACTTTTATACCCAATAGGGAATCTTCTAGGTGCTTTTGAGACTTATATTGGAGTTAACCAAGTAATGTGTAAAACACTTTAAGTTGAGCTCAAGAGAAGGTGGGTGAATTGAACTATAGTTAAGTTTTTTACTCATAGTAACAAAAAATCAATTAAATCACACAAACATTATATTAAATTTCTTGTTTATTAAATTGACAAAAAATCAATTGATTCAATTTGTGCTTCAATGAATTTCAATTTTCCTGACTATCAGAATGGCTAAAAACTCAATTGATTAATTTCACTCTTTATTGAATTACAACTTTTTTATTATCTGCATCACAAAAAAATAGTTAATTTCATTTCAAATCCAACTTAATAAAATTTTGATTACTTTACTAAATATGCAAAAATTAAAAACCAACAAAATAATAGAGATCAGAAACACAGTACACCAAAAATTTATACTAGTTCACTCTTTCACAAGAGCTACATCTAGTTTCTTTTCCAATCAAGTAAAGCTTATACTAAAATCACTTAACAGTACAACACAAACATACTACAACACCAAGATATAATCTTGCACCCTACAAGATTTAATGCAACACAATACAACAACCTGCCACACAACTACAATTAGAAACCCTATCTAATTATAGTACAAGAACCTAAACAAACACTTAGAATACAAATCAAAATTTGCAACTACAATGAAACTACAGGTTTAAAGTTTGGGTTTAGCTTGGTGGTTAGATATTGGCCAGACCCAATACCATCTTTATAAATAGAAGAGTACCCTACGTAGATATGATTACTGTCCCCTACAACTATTCACTTGTATCCATTCTAACTTAAGCGTTGGAGTGCCTTTTCAGGTACCTTCCTTTTCGAGATTAAAGAAACGATTTGAAGAAGGAAGTCTTCCAAGCCAAGCCACAACAAGTCCTAATGCTCCAATCCAACCCAAGCCCAACAAGTGAGAAACTTTGTTTGGAAAATCATATGCAGGATTAGGTTACCCTAAGAGTGAAACACTTAACCAATTTTGTTGAACACCCTCAAAGGAATGACTAAGTGGAAGTAGCAAACAGAGTGATCATTAACAAGTTAAAAAAGAGGTTTGGCAAGAAAAAAGCAAAGTGGGTTGAATTACCAGAGATACTGTGGGCTTACAGGTGTACACCTTAGTTCACCACTAGGGAGTCGCCATATAATCTCACTTATGACACTAAATGCTATGTTGCTTGTGGAGGTTGGCAAACCAACTCTTTTCTTCCATCCCAACTTTGAAAAAGGATTTTTTAAAATATTTGTAAGTATTGTATGGGGCTAAGAAACATATTTTTGACTGACCAATCAGAGATAACTAGGTAACCTTATTTCCAGGTCAAGTATAGTAAAAATAAGGAAAATGTTACCTATTGCCATTCAAGTTCAACATTTTACATACCAACCGAAATGCTTGCAATGCCACCTAACTATTGGAGTGAAGTAGGATGGATGCGACATTGACCATTCGAAGAACCTCCATCGTCTTCTCATTAAGAGGAAGCTTGACATGAGAGTAGTGAAAAAACAACTATAAAAATAGAAAAAATCTTCTTCTGCTCTTTCTCAGCCATGCCATACGTTCTCATTCTCCTCACAGAAGTCATTATTTACAATTTCTTCATCTCTAAACTCAACTAAGTCCTCATGGGTTCGGAAAATTGAGAAATATTTTCAGACTTTTTAATCCACCCATTCATACCCCAACCTCAACGAGAGGCCTTTTTTCCTCCTCTTGAATCCTCGATCTATTACTCGCACCCAATGCAAACTCAACTATTAAAACATTAGAAACAAGGGATGTGACTTCGAATGAGCTTCCCTCTGAACTCAGGGTGATGGCCTCAGCTATCTTCAACCTTGAGTCTCCGCTCGATGACCTCGAAAACTTCTCTAAACCAACGTTACTCGACATATTAACTGAGATCAAGGACAAGACAATACCTAATGAGAAAGACGAGAAGGGTGGTGGTTCATCATTCAAAGTGACCCTATTTATAGGCAAGGAAAGAGGGAAGATTGAGCGTTGAAACACTCGCTCATCCACATCGTTGATTCAACCGTCATCCAACAACCCACATTCAATAACCTTTGATTTCAAACGATGTAACCCTTCTGACAAGCATTCAATGCGCGCGAAACATGAGGCCTCACACTGACTTCTCGTTCTAGGTTATTTCAAAAGACTTTTCATGACTTCCAACAAAGCGTTTGAGTTGTTCAAGCCTTGGAGGGTTGTGTACTGGACTAACCCATGGACCTACTACTCGAAGTCGGTTTGAGAAATTGGCTCAAGTCCAAGTTCTCAGTACATCTTACGGATGACATGGACCTACTACTCGAAGTTGGTTTGGAAACTCAACCCAAACCTAAGTTCTCAGCACGACTTAGGGATGACGTCATGAAACTTGAAAGAGAGGCTAATCAAAGTAATTAGTGAAAATCACCCCACCAGTGAAGTTAGTAATCATCGGCCGTAAAGAACAATGACCATGTCCAATACCATCCCTATAAATAGAAGGGTTAAAATTATTCTCATGTATCCATTCGAACTTAAACGTCAGAATGTCTTTACAGGTACCCCCACATTGAAATAAAAGAGACCATTAAAAAAGAAAGTATTCCAAACCAAATTATAGCAGGTCTTAGTGCTCCAAGTCGATCCCATATTTACTCGACCTACTACTGCATCCGAAAAGAGGTATTGTTGATAGAATATTAAATAAGATAATTAGAAGCTAATCTTTAAGAATGTCTTAAAAGTATTTTTGCCTCTTGATAAATTATAATATTATTTTTTGTATATAATATTTTTAATTTTTGATAAAGTTTGTATTTTGTTTTTAGTCATGAAAAAGTGTTGTTTTGAGAAAAATAAAATAAAAAATTGTTATGACTACGAAGGTTAAAGAATTATATATGGAACTAAAATAAAATTCAATAATTTATTAGATAAAAAACATATTTAAGTTTTAAGAATTTGATAACTTTTTACTTATTTTTTTAAATCATATTATCGTAGCTTATCATTAACACAATATTGTCTCTCTACTAAATATCCACCACATTTTTTTTAATCGGTAAATATCCACCACCTCAATGAATAGTTATATCTTTTATGGAGGAATGATTCACACTTTAGAATTTAAGAGATAAAGTGTGATCAAGTGTAGCGATTTATATAAGTGTTCATTTAGTGATTTATTTTTATGTTGTTTATTTATTTTTTCTCATGTGTTTGGAATAGGTGCGGGCATTGAATCAATGACACCTCTATTTCACTAATTTTAGGTATTTTTGTCCTGTGAATTTTAAAATTGATATGGGGTTACACTATTGTAAATTTTTTCCAATTAAAAATACTAAATTTTTGTAGCAAATGGATTGAGTTATGTTAAACGCATGTTTAAAAGAAAACAGGTTTCTCCAACTCCAATTTATTCTATTTATGGAAGAAAACAGTGTTTGGAATAGTTCAGTCCATGATGAGACAACAACATAAGTCTCCCACACAATTTGAAAAAGAAAATTGTGAAGCATATAATAGAATCAAATTGAGTTTGATACAGTCCGAAAATATTCAATTTTCTTATATATTAATAAATTATCCAATTTTTAAATTGTTTATTCAAATAAAATTATTGAATTTATAAATAATCTAATAACTATCTGCGGGTGATATAATATACCTAACAAATTGTATAGGATAAAATCTATTATTATTTTTGGAAACAAAAATAAACTTAATTTAATTATAAAACTAGATTATAAAGTGAAGTACACACTCATCTAAAAACTACATAATGAACTTGTGCTTAGATTATATAGGATCTCTATTAAAAATATTGAATAAATTAAACAATTTAAATTTAATATATTTAAATTTCTTAAAAGTGGTAAAACTCTGTATGTGTACTGATGATTATAAGAAATGGCCATTGTTAAGTGTGGACTTGAAGACTGTGGAACATGCGTCAGTTTTTGACTTTTCATAAACTTCCATTTAACATCACAAATGCTGACATGGAGCCCAACTCCGTCTCAACTCTATTGGACCAATTCAGATTTGTGGGAATCCCTTCTTTGGTAAACGTGCTTTTAAATAATTGCGTTTTGGGACCTTTTTCCTTCTGCTCCCCAAAAGGCTTAGCCTATTTCTTCTGCACTTCATCATTGTAGGTGTGATACACGGTCACTAATACATTAAAAATTCTATTTATTCAAAAGATTAGAAATCTTATTCTTGGAATCTTTAGAGAAAAATAAAATTAAAACTAAAGAATAGAAACTGAGAGAAGTTCTTGTTTTAAAAAAAAAATAATTACTTTTTTTATCTCTTTCTAAACATAAACACACAAAAGAAAATATGATAATATTTCTATTTTTTATTTATTCTTTTTTCATCAAACACTATTGAATTGAATAAGCATATTTTAAAGTTATGGTTAAAAATAAGGAAAAATAATAATATTGATATAAACTTATTATCTAATTTATTTATTACAGTTCTTGTCAATTTTTTTATCATTTTTAGTATTTATATTTTCTCTTTAATTTCATGACAGATATGGAAAAGAATTAAAATTTAATTGAAACTATAAGAATATAAAGTTTATATATATATATATATATATATATATATATATAAAGATAAATTTTTCTAAGTATGGACATTTAAAAAGAAATAGAAAGTGTATATCATCGAGAAAATGTTCAAGTGTAAATGCAATCAACATTTAATAAATGTTTACAAAAAATATATTGCAGCCCACTGTCTGAAATAAATTCAAGCAATCAAACTTTGACTTATTAAAGTTAGAACAAATTGTTTAGATAAGGATGCTTTTTAAGTTGTATAATATGATAATTATATTACAGCTCGTGGGTGTTTGATTACTTTTGCTTATCTTACTGCCTGTAGCAGATGATGGTTGAACGTGGTTTTGTGGCTGTATACTGTCCAGTGCTTATATTCTGCGAATATATATATCGTGTGGAATATTTTGTTTTTCTATTTTAAAGTTTACCTAGAACGTGATGAAAATTATTTTATATTCTAACTTATTTTAGTACTAATATTATAATTATAGGATTTAATATTTTTATTCTTAATTTTTTTAATTTTATTTATAACGGTAGGCCGTAATTTTTTTTTAAAAAAGTTATTATTATTGTTGTTTAATAACTGTATTACATTATTACATTTTTTAAAAAAGTTAAAATTTAGAAATTAAAAGCAACAAAAAGATTAGGGAGAAAAAAGTATTTAATTATATTTAGAAAGTGTAAACATATATTTTATGTTTAAATTTGTAATTTGGGTAACTTTAATGATTATACATTGAAAGGTAAAAAGTTTATGTAAAAATAACTAAACACACCCATAGGACTTAAGATCTTTTAATAACAGATTTTTAAGTGAATACACAAGGAACTTTATAAATAAAAGTTAGATAGTTATTTATTAGTTTATTTTAAAATTTTCAAAATTTTTATTTAATTTTTTTTTCTTTCTCTATATTTTCTCTAAGTAAATAGGGAATTTCGACATTGATTTTTTCTACCGGATTAAGGTAATCTGAAGCTAGCAAATTTTATAACTTATTGATTAAAGTTTAGTTATATAAAGATATTTGATCATCTTGGTGTTGATTTTTTTTTCCAATTGAGCTGGTGAAGAGGGAATGATGTTATTATAGAGTTATTGTTTGATGTCTTATCGCGATTGTGGAGTTGTTAGAAAGGATTGTGAAACGATTATTGGATAAAACCAAACATCAAATAAAGAGACATAATATTCCAAACTTTTTACTAAAATGGTAGTATTGTAAAAGATGCATATAAAATTATAAAATATATGTGAATATATGTGTTGCATGCTTATGAAAATTGAGTGGGGAATATAATATTTGAAGATGTTGTGATGAATTTGAGTATTATTTTGTTTGAGAATTTATTTTACACCATTGTTAAACTGAGAAAGTATATAATTAAATAAGGGATATGAGAACTCTGAGAACATGTTTTTTGGTTTGTTTGAGTTTTGAGGCCTGATATTGCTCAAGTGACCTGTTTTCACTCAAGCAACGCCCACGTGACGTGTAATCATTACACTCATTTCTTTAAGTCACTTAAGTGATATGATAGTCACTCAAGCGATGTAGAGTATAACTCAAGTGTTGACTTATAACTTGAGTAAGAGAGATGTCGAGACGTTTCTCTCCTCCGAAGCATATCACTTAGGTGTTGTGCCAAATGTTCATGCAATATGACATGTGGCTCAAGTGTTGGTTCTAAATTGTTATAATGTTGTAAAGGTAGTGTACATGTGTCATAAAGTGTGTCAGTACATGACATGTGGCCTGGGATCTCAAGCATTGGATGTATACATAAACGTCCTATGATGGTGGGATTTCTTCTAGATCTTGTTGGATTTCTTCAACCAAGGTGGTGTCGCTTAAGCATTGGTAATAAGACATAAAAGTGATGATCACTTAAGTAACAAAAGGATCACTAAAGTGAGGAGAACCCAAAGATGTGTTACTCTCGGGTTGCATTTCTCTCTAGCAAAAAAGAGTCGCTTAAGAAAAATGGTTGAAACCTTGTTTATGTTGATAAGGTAGCTCAAGCGTGAGGAACTTGCTCAAGTGACGATGTATTGAGAGTGTGATGATGTGTGCTATATTCCATGATTTTGTACATGTTTATATGGATGGTATAATATATAAAATGTGAGATTATTTATATATGCTATGGAAGGTATATGAATAACGTTGGTATGAATGACATAATGTATACAAGGCATATGTGTTAGAGTTTATTTATATGGTATTATTTTGAACTTAAAAGCATTGGATTGAGAAAAAAAAAAAGAGTTGTGCCTGACACCAAAATTGAGTCTGGCACAAATCATACCGGAGAGCAATTTAATGGAAATGCGCCCGACACAAGAAACATGGGCCTAACACATGTTGGGCTTCAAAACTTGGACTTATAACAGAATGTCCGGGCACAGACCTTGTAAAATAGAATTTATTTAAAGGGTTCTTTGAATTAGGATTAGGTACTCTAGATTCTCTATCCATTTGAAAGTCAGGCTTTGCCTGGGAGTTGCAAAAATATAGCTTTAAGATGATGGCTAGGGTTTGGAGGATTTTCCTTTTCTCTTCTTTGTATATCCATCTTTCTCCATTCTTCATCTTTTTATTTTGTTGGTTTTAGTGTAATCGTTTGAATTCTCATCTCATCAATATTGGTCTTATTTATGTCTTATTTTAAATACTTTTCTTTCAATATATTAGTATTTTGTTTTGTGCTTAGGGTCTTTCGTGCTAAAAATCTTACAGATTTGGTATTTGATGAAGTCAAGCAAAAGAAATATCAGTCAAAGTGAAGACAAAGAAGTGAAGAAGACTGTGTCCTAGCTTAGTATGTGTAAATTGATGGAATCAAGTGCAGAGGTTCATATATCAGTGGATGCACTCAAAGAAGCTACTTGAAACTGATTTCAAAAAATAAATTTTGAAAAATCTCTCTTAAGTAAAATAAATTGATTGAACAAAGTTTTAACTCATTTGATTTATACTAACTAACAGGTTTAATGTGTAACTTATTTTTAAATTTGTTTTAAAACAAAAATGAACAATTTTAAATACAAGTGTTATAGAAAATTTTGAAAAACAGAAGATATACAAAAGAGAATACAAAATACACAGAGAGATATATACTACTGTTGTGAAATTTCAAGAAAGAAAGAAAGAATTGTTTCCAAGAGAATCTTTGATCAAGAAAGTGTTCTTGGTGTTCTTCCACTGGTCTTTGAAATTATGCATTGTTCACATTATCTTCAAGAACAAGAAAGATTTTTGAAATTAATTTTTGAAAACGTGTTGTTTCAAATAGATTGCAGAATGTTTTAGTGTTACATAAACTCATTCAATTAGTTATTTTTTGTACTGCTATAATGAATTATAACTTTGCTGGTGTGTGTGGAGTGAATTTGGTTTGCATGGTACAAAGGAAGAAGGTTATTGCACGTGTTTTGTATTTCTTGCAAGGTGCAAGAAATTGTCTTGATTGTATAGGATTTACAAATAAGAGTGATTAGTGAATTTTCTTTGCTTGTTGGCAAGGAAGATTGGATGTAGCCCTTGAGGAAGGGTGAGCCAGTATAAATCTTGTGTGTTTGATCTCTATCTCTCTTTAATCTTGATTTGCGATTGATCTCCTACATAATTGTATCTTATGTGAAAAAATAAATCAATTGTTTTTATAATCAATCAATTGAATTTTTTATATACAACATACTGTGTACTGGTTATTAAATCTGGTCACTATGCATATTATGTTCATTGAACTTCCTATTTGAATTCAACATATTTCTTTTGGTTATTATACTGTACAAATTGATTTTCATAGAATTTGATTAACTCTGGTGACTTACAATTTATTTTTAAAAATTCAATTGATTAACTCTATATCTCAATCGATTATTTCTCTTCTAGTGAAAATTTGAAAAAATTCACATTCACTGGTTTGCTTATTAAAACTGATTGATTGAGGTGTGCAATTGATTGAAAATTTGTATTAAGATCTCTTAAAGTTATTTCAATTGATTTGCCAATAATTCATTTGATTAAAATTTTCTTGATAAGTATTGTTCTTTTGGACTGTGCCTATAAACTAATGCTTAAGAAAATTTCTTGAAAAATTTCATTCTTTCTAAATCATATTTGAACTATATCTGACACAAAAATTTAATAGTTTAATTCTCCTCCTCTTGAACCCAACCTAAAGTGTTTTCATGTAGTGTTGATTTGTGACTTGATGATTGATTCTTATGAGTATTGGAAAATATATTTTGTAATTTGAAAGTAAATCATAATCAGATGAAAGATTGTGTCTAGGAATAGAGCAAGATTCCTTTGATGTCTTTAGACTCTTATGACAAAAGTAAGTTTCATTTATATAATTAATTAAAGAATTGATGGTTAATAAATAATCTTAGGCTCATCTGCTGAGGAATTTTTGAGTATTATTGTGGGTTGACATGAACGTTTGTTTGAAAAGAAATAAATTGATTTTATGGATGAGAGTGAGGTTTGGTAAGTTTAATCCTAACAATTGTGTTCCATATCCTTTGCATCCTTTTTCCACATTCAAAATGCTTTTTAAAAATATAAAAAAAAACATATTTAAGTTATTTTAATTCTTTTCCATAAAAATTCAAACTTTAGAATTAATTGTAGTCTAATTTTGTTATAATTGTATTGTATTTATTTTTGTGTATTGCTCAAGTCTTTTGTGAGAGAACAATATATTTATTACTTGTTACATTTGCGACTAGTGTACTCTTCATCATTGCAAAAACAACTAACGTTATGTCCACTTTGGGTTGCCCTTTATGGGTGGTGAGTCCAACTTGATTATATACATGCACATGTGTTGGTATATATCTATACAAGGTTTAATCTTTAATGGATGACCTTGAATGAGTGGTTGCATGACCCTTGAATGGTTTTATGAGACGTTACAAGACTAACCTCAAATTTTCATTTGAACCTATAAAACTATAAAAGAGTAACTTAGTTCACACAAAAAAATTTTAATTAGAAGTAAGAGAGAAATTGTTTAAAATTTGATTGTTTAAAAGTAATAGTAATTAAAGTTAGGTTTGAGTAGTCATTTTATGCATAAACTATTTAAGGAGCTTTAAGTATTTTTTTTAAACCAAGAAAATTGCAATTGAGTGTTTTGTCATGAAAAACAATTTGAGTCATATGCTTTAGGTTATATCAAATGTCATGTGATAGAGGTTAGGTGAGTTAAGTTACAATCTAATCATGACACTTCAATTAATATGATATTAAGTAGAAATTGTTATGTCCCAACTATAAGTTATAACTTTTAACTAATATTAAAACTTTGGTAGCTAATGTTAGATACCAATTATCCTGACTTAGTTGGTCACTAAATTCAATCGTTACTTTTATTTTGTAGTTATTTAGCAACCAAAACCTAATTTGGTGATTATTTTGGTCACAATTAGCAACTATTTTATTTGGTAGTTAAAAATTGGTGTCTAAATAGTTTTTTTCTTGTAGTGGTGGTAAATGTTGGGTAGGCGAAGGAGATCGAATCTGAACGAGATAATTGTTATGGGAAGATTGTTGTAGGGTACAAGATTCTATACCTAAATCAATTTTTCATTTACTTCACATATAAACAAATTATCTACAATAGACAATATTTAATTGATCTATGATAGTAAGAACAATTATTATGTACCACAATTAATAACTACTATTTTTACTTAGTAAACAAGGTTATCTACTATTAATAACTATATATTATCTAAGCAAATAATGTAAATGTTTCTAATTCAATTAGTAGTTAATTAATTTTTTTCATAATTTTCAATAAAAACATTAAAACTAAAGGTGACTCTAGATTTTTTGCCACAAGTTACTTACACTTAATAAATTGTATTTTAAACTACCTATATATAGTATGTTATTAATATAAGTAGAAGAAGTATTAACTTTTTATATTTAACAATCATTATTTTGTTGTTGTATTTATATTTATTTGTACCTTTTGCTAGATGAAATTAAGTGAACTTTTTTACATCTATCATCAATGTAGCAAGGAAATTTAAAAGAAGTTAAAATTGAATCTCTACATCACAGTGAGGTATAATCTAGTTATTGATGATATAAAAAAAGTAAAATTTTCAAATTGGGGTTCAATTGATTTAGAAAGTATCACTACTAAAAAATGTACATCTCATGATACCATTCTGCATTAGTTATTTAATAATCAATGTAGAAAATTGATCTATAAAGTATCACTACTGAAAAATGTACATCTCATGATACTATTTTACATTAGTTATTTAATAATCAATGTAGAAAGAGAAAGTAGTAGTCTTACTGTAAAAGGGGGTTGAATAGTATTTCAAGACTTTTTTTTTCTCACAAATTGCTAAACCATCCAACTTATATTGTTTATAAAAGTAAAACACTACAACAACTCCATAATATTTTTGTTAAGTTATTGCATGATATGACATAAATCCTTAAATGATAGTTTTAATGATAACATATACTATAAGACATGTAAAAATGTATAACAAATTAATAGGCATGTATATGACACACTATACGAAGAGTTAAGACCATCATATGGACTAATAATGAAAAACATACATGGATGAGACGTATGTTTCAAGATGGTTTTGCCGATTGAACCAAAAATGTACTAGACGATGTTTGAATACTAGACTTATTAAGAAATTTGTACTAGAAGCATTGCAAGTTAAAATATGTTGGATGAACAATCAAGATGGAATAAAGACTATGGTTTTATAGCATGTGGACAAATTGATAGACAAACTCATGAAGCAAGAAGAAATTAAAAGATTTATTGAGGTTGGATGTTATCCTTGATGAACAATAAAATGGACGGTATTATCAAGATATATTGGATAGATGATTCAATAGTGCAAGGTGGCTCCAGATTAATCTATAATGCCTAGTCACACTAAAAGAATATGCCCAATACTAAATGCAAACTAGAGCATCACACGATCTAATTAGTATTCGAGACAAATGAAACTAATCTTAGAATGCATCAGGTGAAGTGATTAACATCTTCATATTCACATTAAGACGTTTCTAAATTTTATAATTTCTCTCTTATATTTGTACAATAATTGCAAAACGTGTTTTGAAAATATTAAAATATGTATCCTCTACGTAGAAAATATCACATATATCAATATTGAATGATATTCAAAAATACATTTGATATAAGTGGATTTTATTATGTTTATACAAAATTAGAGAGATTGGAAATTAAATTAATCTTTGAAATAGAAAGTTCTATAATTCAAGAGATTATACTTCAAAATTATCTAAGTGAATATATGATTGACTCAGGTACTTAAGTAGAAATGACATCAAGATCAAATAATTTCTAGAATAAATTAAAGCACTCAAAGATGAACAAGATACAATAAAGAAAAATATTTAAAAAAATATGTGGATACGATCAATCTTACTTTTCTAATATTCATGAAGTGTTAACTTTGGAGCATAACTCTAATAGAGTTAGTTTGATGAATTTAAGTGAATAATGTGGAATTTATTAGGCTCTCATCTTAAAAAAGTTGTAAAAATTTGTGATTAACTTCTTTAATATCCAATATTGAAAACATTTCGGTTTGAGAACAACCGAAGTTATCTCTATACGAAATCATTTTCAATTATTGGTGTAATTCCGGATAAGTTAGTCTCATTACTCTTAATAGAAATAGACGCATGTCGCAATGCTGACATGTTCAACTGACATGTACCCTTCAAATAATTAAGTATGATCAAGCAGTCGTATTATATTTAAATATATTCCAAAACCACAATTAAAACCTACTTAGACTTTCTACCGAATTTTGTATAAATATGAATCTATAAAAAAAACTAGTATAAATTGAGAGGTATCCCGAATAAAAAATGCTTTTGAATATTTTCGTATAACTACACATTAAACAATAGCATTACATTTACTCTAGAATGATTGCAAGTACTTTCGAGAATTACTATCAAGATCAAGTTGAACCAAGACTGAGACTTACAACTTGATCATTTTGACCTTGAACAACTTCTACTTTTGTAGTGGCAAAATTAATTTTCAAAATCAACCCAAAAGAAATAGTGCATGCGTGAATTATCTCCATAAGTCTTTTAAAAGTACGTTTACAATAGAAAAGTACAAATGAATTTGTTCTTCAGGAATACATTGAGTGTACTTTTCAAAAGTAAACAACAACAGTGCAAAACCATCATATCTATAATCCTATCCAAATGACACAATTGTCATCCTTGTAAGTCTAAGGGTGTGTGAAACCTAATATTCAGACGCATTCCTCTATTATAATGGTGACACGATCATGAATATGATCATGCTTTGTACATAAAGAGTTGCTCTCACGATTAAGAAGTACATTATGTAGTAAGTACCATATCAACACGTCATTGAAGTTTTCAGTCTATTACGTAAGTAATTTTTATTCTACCTTTTAGTTGTTGGAGAAATAAAATGAAAATTTGAGGATCATGATGACCAAGAGTTCTGTTGATCATGGATGAAATTGTGGCACAATGTTGGTAATGGGCGTGGCAATGTAATTAGAAAGTAATAGAATATTGTTATGGTGGAAAAATGAGTTGGTGTTATTTAACATTGTGAAGTTCAATCAGAAGGAAATTGATGATCGTGGAATGAATATATGGATACAAGCATACGAGAATCTAGTGGATCAAAGTAGCAATGATGTCAATGGTAATGACTTTGAGGGTTGTAGATACAATGATATCAATGAAGAAGAGGAGATGAATAACGTACTAGTAATAGTGGTGTCATTTTCTGGCTTCCATTATTTTCTTTCTTTTCATTGAGTAGTTTCAACTTTCTTTTCTTTTTTATTGTGTTAAAAAAATTACAAAAAGCTGGAAAATAATAGCATGTATGTATTTATTTTGTCTTTTATATGTACTAAATTTTATATTTAGTGCCATTATGCAGAAACTTATTAGATAGGTTCCTATTCTGGTAAGATGTACTGATTAGATGTTTCATACATTTAACTCTTTCTATTTTCTTAATTTAGTCTTTTTATATGTATCACATTCTGAATTTTATATTTGTATGTGTAATTTATTTTAATTTTTTTTTTCTTTATATTACAGTTTACACTAATTCAGTTTAAAAGAATTTGGATAAACTTATTACTCAATTTAATATAAAAAAAAATAGATTGAATTGAGTTGCGCTTTTACACTTTTTATATTAAATTTAATTTTATCCAACCCAATTGAGTCAAGATTTTAAAAAATATTTATTGAATTAAAGTTTATAATTTTCAAACATTCATTGTTATAGATTTGGTAAAAAATATACCCTATATAATTGTTACAAGTAATATTAAACACAGAAAAAAATATACGTACATGTCAACTATCACCTAATTTAAATAATAATACAGTATTTATAAAAATTAATTCAATTAAAGTTAATGAAGTTAAGTCTTAACAAATTTGGTCAAATTAACCTCACTATTTTAAGGTGAGAGGAGTGTTACAAGCAAGTTCTACTTGACTCAAGAATATTACTCCAGTCGATAATCCTTACACAAGTTATATTTTAATATTCTTTAAAAAAATTAACTTTTTTTAATACATAATTATAGATTTTGATATCTTAATTGACACATCAAAATTCATTAATTATCTATTATTACACAAAAAATATTATTAAAAAAATAAAAAGAATAAATAACAAAAATACACGAGATACTTACATATTTAATCATAATTTATAATAAATTTTGTAAACATTTTATAATGTATTTTATCTACTTATTAGAACTCATAATTCTAATAATACAAATTGAAAAATGAAATTATTTATTATTAATATAATCAAGTAAGATACATATTTAATCAAGTAACATCTAATATATCTTTAATTTTATAATAATCTAACATATATATTTCATTTTAAACTAAGTCAACTTTTTCAATTCTATAATATTTTAATTGAAATATATTTTAATTTATTATTTTATATTAAAATATACCAATAAAAATAAAAAATAAATCTTTAATCATTTTTTCTTGCTTTGTATCAATAACATGAATTTGAAAACAGAATGATTACGTTATAAAACTGAACACATACCTTTGATTCTTATAAAATTTAGTTTATTATTTTTTTTCATGTATCTTTTTGTTTAAGTGTTAATAAATATAAAATATAGTTTACTAGAAAATACTAAATAAATTACTAATAAATTATAATATTCTATATATTTAACTTTTTAATAATAAGTTTATTAGAAAATACTAAATAAATTATTTCAATAAATTATAATATTCTATGTATTTGACTTTTTGATAATAATCTCATAGAACTTGATAATTAATCAGATTTAATTGAAAAATATACACATTACTTTGAAAACAATATTTAAAAATTATTAAAAGTTCATTTTTATATATTTAAATTATTTTGTATATTTAAATAAATTGATACAACACATAAAAATATTAAATGAAATATCACTTTTTTCTTCTACAAATACACATGCAGATTTTTTCTAAAGCTATTACAGCTTTTCTTTTCCATTTGTGTGGAAACTGAAAAATAATTAGAAATTATCAAAACATTTTAATAATAACATTTAATGTAGTTATAAGAATGTAGAAATCACCAAGTATGTTATTTTAAAAGACTAAAAATTATAAATAACTATTGTTTTTACATAATTATTGTAAAGAAAATCACGGATTATTATAAGTTGAAAAATGTTACCATCACGGATTCTTATATACATTCATACATATTTTGAACACCTCGTTTTAGTGAAGTCTTTGACATATTTCTATTTAATCTTTAAGAATACAAAAATCTTAAAAGTGTAATGACTAACCAAAACAAAATATAAAGAACTAAAAGTAGTTGTTAGAAGAACTAAATGAAACAAATACATCATTTTTCACATTCTATCTCAAATAACTTCTGGAATCATTATTTCAAAAGATTATTTTTACCTTAAAGACAATATTCAAGTCAAGCATCCTAATGAATATGGTTGATGACAAAAGTTCTAGAAAATATGAAGCCTTATGTACACCGATGTCGCAACTAAAAAAAATGAGTCACCTAAAATAGGTGTGATGCACATTAGACAAAAGTGAAGATGAGACTTTGTTGGTGTTAAAGCAGAAGCAGTGAAGATGAACAATAGAGACAAGAATGTTAGGGTTACATAAATTTAAGTTTGTTTCATACTTAGTGATATGTTGCAGTGAGATAAAAGGATGATACATACATATAGTTATAAATAATCAAATTAATTTAAGTTTTATTACACCTAATACCTAATATTTCTAAGAGTATGTCAATTTGAATTGAGTCAAGTTAGGTGTCACCTCACCCGATGAACACCTTACTTTACATACAAGAATTAAGAATATGTTAAATATAAATTTCAAATAACTAATTTGTAATATCCTAGAAAATAGCTATAGAATAAAAAACTAACCTAAAATTTAATTTTAGAGATAAATAAGACAATACCTATTCTTTTTAATAGAAAAGTTGTTTAAGTAAATAAAGTTAGTTATTTACGTTTTATTTTTATAACAACCACTAACTCTCTCTCTATAAGAAGATATTCTATCTCTCTATAAAGAAATTCTATTTTATTTTTATAAAAGCTATCAACTCTTTCTAAGAAGGTATTTTGTTTTATTCTAATAAAAACCACCAATTATCTCTAAGAAGATATTCTGTTTATAAAAACTACCAAATCTCTCTCTCTTTCTTTAAGAAGATATACAGTTTCATTCTTATGAAAACCACCATCTCTCAAACAATTTCTCTTTAAAGTTTTTACCTTCTCTCTAGATTTATGATCTCATAGGTTATCAGATTGACAATCAGGAGACATCCCTAGATTCCTAGCGTTGAGTATATCAAGAGTGTTTGATCAGATTCTTGAACAAAGTTAGATTGCCCGTGATTTTAGGGTTTTTGAATATCTCTACTCTATACAGGTGAGGGAAGCTAGTTGTATGTTTTCTTATAAATGTTTGTCTCCTTTGAAATATAAATTTATCTAGAATGATGATATTTTAGTGAGGGAAACTAGTTGTATGTTTTCTTATAAATGTTTGTCTCCTTTGAAATATAAATTTATTTAGAATTATGATATTTGTTAGGGAAGTTAGTTAGACTATTTTTGATATATATTGTAATTATTTATTTTATTAAATATGAATTAGATGAATTTGAATTAAATGGAATGAATGTTTATGTATAGTATGATGTAGTATCGATGTTTGTGTTTGTGAATGATGTGGTGTGTAATCGAGACTACCCGTATCCTAACTCTACTAGTTATTGGAATCATAGATGAAGATGATTAGGTGGTGAGAGTCGAAGGAGGTTTAATCCTGACTCTACTAGTCATTGGAATCATAGATGAAGATGACTAGGTGGTGGGAGTCGAAGGAGGTTCATATGACTGCGCCATGGTGTGAAAAAGAACCAGTTGGACCAAATCATATGGATTAATAGATTCATATGACTACGCTATGGTGTGAAAAAGAACCGGTCAGGCCAGATCATGTGGGTTAAAGGATTCATATGACCGCGCTACGGTGTGAAAAAGAACATGTCAGACCGAATCATATGGATTGTGTTTATATGACCGCTCAACGGTATAAAAAAGAACTGGACAAACCGGATCATATGGATTGAGTTTATATGACCGCACTACGGTGTGAAAAAGAACCAGACAGACCAGATCATATGGATTAAGTTTATATGACTGCGCTACGGTGTGAAAAAGAACCGGTTAGACCAGATCATATGGATTACGATTATATGACTACGCTACGGTGTGAAAAAGAACTGGACAGACCAGATCATATGGGTGTCTCATAAGTGTGATGTGTGATGTGTTAGTGATGATGTGATGTATGAGATGAATTATGAAAACTTGATTTGTTATTTTTTTTTGTTGATTTAGAAATTTAATTTATAAAAATACAATTTTTAAAACTCTCTAGCTTACCCTTCTTTTTGTGTGTTGTTTGTTTTGTTTTTAAAACTATGATGATCGTGTATATTATACGGGAACAGAGAATTTGACAGGTGGTGTGAGTCCCAGTGAATTGTGATGGAGAAGCTTCATTTTATTTTATTTGTAATTTTATAAAAATATTTTATTAAATCTTATGCGGAGAAGTATATTTTGAAATACATGATGAATGTATGAATTTTTATATTCAAATTTATTATATAATTTTTTTTATGCAATAAAGTTTTTGTTATATGAAAAATATGGAATGTTACAATTCATTTAACATTTCAATTATGGATAGAAAACACAAAATAATAAAGTTTGAAATGGATAAGAATTTAATAGTTTTACATATCTAGAAAAATAATTAAGAACTCATATGTTATCACAATTATAGCTTTATAAAAAAAAAATCCAATATTCATACATTGTTTTGAGTAGAAGTATGGTTTCAACTAGAAAATGAAAAAAAAAACAGTAATTAAAAAATAATGTAGGTATTTCTATAACTATTTAAAAAACATAAATAACGAAACACAATAAAATAATTTAAAAAAAATAATTTAAAAGAAGACTAAACCAAAATTAATAAAATAAAAACAATTAAATATAAAATAAAAGAGAAGAATATAAATAATTCAAATCGAATACAACAATACTTCTATTGGATATATGATATGTTCCCATTTGTATTCAAAGTTAACATTTACAATTATAACATACAAATGACATATTATTGTCTAAAAGTTTCTTTTTTCATTTTATTACTTTTGATAAAAAAAAATTAAGGATCTTGATTTTGTCAATTTATTCTTGATATTTTCATATAATTTTCTTTATAAATAATTATTTTCGTCTATTGTTTCTTTCATGTTTGTTTTGTTTTGAAAAAAAATCTACCAACCTCCTTTAATTTTCTTTCTTTGACAATTTTTATATTTCATATTCTAATAAACATTCTCTACTTTTTTGATAAAAAAAAATTAATGATTTTTTTTTTCAATCTTTCAACAAGTTTACTTCCTTATATCTCTTATGATGACTTTTCAAATATACAACCACCATAAATAAAAGACTATGATTCCAAAGAAAAAAAGTAAAGGAATACTAATCTTCCATTTTATGATAAAAAGATATGATAAGTTTTGATTTAGTTATTTTTATTTATATCAAAGCAATGTAGCAACACATTTGTTTATCAAAGAATATATGGAAATCAAAACAAATATGATAATAATGTATCCCAACAATATAACATGTACTAGAGTTAATGATAAAAGACGTGATATGCATAAGATCATTTTTTATAAAATGTTAATAATTATAACTCGTTAATGTAATACGTATATGAAAAGTAAATTCTAGAATAAAAATCAAAAGCTTTAGAATTCTCCCTCTTCTTTCGTTAGTATCAAAGGGTTTTAATTATATTTCCCTAATAATTGTTGTGATAGATATAGTTGGGCTAGTGTTTGGTTGGGTTGAACAGGTTAGTCTCAAGTAGGAGGTTGGTTTTAGATAGACATTTTTTCTATTTCGATTGGTAAATCAAGTAAGGTTGGTTGAGATGCAAGTTACGATTATGGTAATGTTGGTCGTGGTAAGAATTGGAGACATTGTTGCTTGGATTTGCATATCCAGAGATGAGGTGACGATCTCAATGGGTTAACATTGTCAAAGTTTGTGCAAAGCTGCTTGTATCTCTTGATGTTATTGTTGAATGACATAAAAATTCAGTTTTTTTATGTTATCCATGAGTATGACGAGTGTGTTAAGTCACTAAACAGTCTAGAACAAAGTAGATGGTATATTACTCATTAGACGATCTCATGAAATGAGATAGTATGAGTTTTGATGATAACAAATATTACAAGAAATCTTTAGCATTTAAATCTAAACTATTTTTCAAAGTTTTGTAAGAAAAATATTATAAGAGGACTGCCCAATCTTTCATATAAAACCAACTTTCTTTGTTTGACATGTCAGAAAGTAAACTAGTTGAGAAATTCTTTTAAATAAAAAAGAAATTATGTTTCAACTACTAGGGCTATCCAACTTTTCTATATAGATCTATTTAAACCCATAAGAAAGCTTAGGCTAAGTGGAAGAAGGGGGTTTGGTCCTCGTAGATGACTATTCTAAATATACATGGGTATTCTTCCTAGTCTATAATAATGAGTCATCTAAGATGTTTGAAGTATTCTATAAGAGAGTGCATATGAAGAAGGATTTCTATATCTCTAGTATTAGAAGTGATCATGGCACTAGGTTCAAAAGTAAAAGGTTTAAGATGTTTTGTGAGTCTCGTAGTATACACCATAATGAGGTTGTGGAAAGGAATAACGTAACTCGCCAGGAGATGATTTAGAGTCATGCTTTGCGAGAACTCCTTAGCTCCTTAGCAAAACACTTATGGGTAGATATGATAAACACTAATTGTTCTATATTGAATAAATTGTGCATCCAACTCTTGTTGGAAAATACTGCTTATGAACTCTTGAGAAACAAAAAGTTCATCATTGAGTATTTTCATGCTTTTGGTTGTGCTTGTTATACCGTTAATGTGAAGGATCAAATTGGTGAGTTGGACTCCAAAGTTGAAAAAAGAATATTCATGGGATACACTCACATATCAAAGGCTTACAGAGTTTACAATTCTCCTACCTTGGTCATAAAGGAAACCATATATGTAAAGTTTGATGATTTTTATCTGAATGATAGAAGACAATAGATCTTGAACATGCCTAAAGTTGCTCCACGCAAATAAAATTTTTGAAAGGACTGGATGATTATTCTACGAAGATAATCGACCTTGTCAGGTCATATGCTTTACCCAAATTTGGAGAAAACTACCTGCCGAGGTTTGATAAATAATGTCATATATTAGAAAGTTGAGTATATATATATATATATATAAATATATATATATATATATATATATATATATATATATATATATATATATATATATGTATATATATATATATATATATATATATATATATATATATATAATATTGTATGAAGAATATTTAATCCATCTTCAAGCTTTGAGCGTGGACAAACACGAGACAAAGAAAAATATCTTCGCAAAACCTAACAATGACTCTAAAGGATTTGCAATGAATCTTATCTTATCCACTTATCTATATGTAGAAGATCTCTTAAAGAAGAAAGATTGATAATGACGAAATAAAGAAAAAAATTTAACACTTTTATAATCTTTAGCAATCCTCAAGCCTTAGTTTGTGACCAAGAATAAAATTGTGTTTGGTAGAAACCTAAAAGAGTATTCTTAATCTCATATTCTTATTAAGATGTTACTCTCTTTTAGTTATCGAACACGTGATCATTTAGATCACACCCTTTGTGAAAACAAAGTGTTCAACTAAGAGTGGTTAGATCTATAAAGTTCCATAATTAGTCAAGAGTGAGTGGATCTGAATAATATTTTGTGTTTAGTTAGAGTGGTTCTTTGTTCAAAAAATACTTAGTGATTTAGCTAGAAGTTTATACAATTCAAATAATACTTTATATTTAACTTAGAATGACTATGATCTAAAAAATACTTATTCTGTATTTTGTAACATTAGTCTTCCAATAAAATTTGATTGTGTTGATAAAATAATATATATAGTATAAGTTTTTAAATGATTAAATATAAAAGTTCTAATGTAAATCTATATCTACTCTTATCCTTTTAAATTATATATCATTAATCTACAATTAATTAAAAAAAGAAGAGTTTTTCTTAAAATCATTTTTGAAAAATGTTTTTGATAATATATATGAAATCTTAAAGTTACATCTAACAATTTTTATCAACACTTCTTACAAAATGAATAAATGAAACCGTTGTAAACACATTAGATATTATTCATTAGATAGGTGTTTCAAATAATTTTCACAGAAAAACGTCAAAGCATTTATATATATATATATATAACATACTATTGACGGCTAACTTTTATCTTCCAAAATAATTTCATTTACTATAAAAGGAACTGAATACACAAATTTTAAGAGGAATTTATGCGGCGACCTTTCATTGCTTAACAAGATAAGTTAAAAAGAAATCAAACAGAAATAATAATTTGAAAAAATACAGTCACCATGATTGGCATGTTTTCGTTGAAAAAAAAATGTCATATCATCAAACAATTTTATATTTGTTTACAATCTTCCGAGTAACTTTTTTTTTAAAATTATTAATTTGATTTCATGGTATTTCATATGAACTCTTTTATTCAATTTTAATCAATGTAGTATTATCTTACGGAAACTTTATTGACTAATGTTTACATTAAAAAATTTCCGTAATTTCCCAACTTGCTAATCCAAAACTTATGCATGCGGTCTCATTATCGAAACTTTATTGACTAGAATGTTTGCATTAAAAAATTTTCAAACTTTCTAATCCAAAATTTTCTTCACTTTGCTCTCATGAACTAAAACGAATGATCCCAATGCATTCATTGAAGTCAAAATTAGTGTGAATTCATTGCGTTTAAATTACTCCTATTTTGCTTTTGATTATTCTTTGGTTTGATTTTTTGCTTAGCATATGCAGCCATCATTTTTGGTAGTCTACCAAAGAGCCAATTGGCAAAGACCAATGCAAAAGAAAACAAACATCAAAAGAAAACAAATTCATGATAAAGCCGTAAGAGGTAACGAGAGAAAGATAGGGACACCTATAGCTCATATAATTATTATTCTAAATTATTAAATTGACACGTGAGTTGACTAAAGAAAACTCTATAAATCACTGTTCTATTTCCTTTATTAGGAGTTTGTTGCATTTTCATAGGTTTGGATTTTTATCATGTGATAGTAATTTGGATTTTCAATGAATAATAGCAATTAATTGTTGTAGTGGCGTATCAATAATTTCAAAGACACGATTTACTAATATTTTTAAGGCTTAATCAAATTCTGTCAACAACTAAGTGAATTATGAGAAAAATATTGTTTTTGCCACCATCGAACTCTAGCCATATGTTTAATTTTAGAAACAATTATATACTATTATTATATATAATTCAAATTAATAATAAATAAACTGTAAATTTTATAAAAGTATAATTTTAAAAGTCTATAGTTTAATGAAAAAAATTAATGGTACAAATAGTCTAAATTGTTTGCTTAATGTTATCAAAATTTATATATATATATATATGCACCTGTATGAAAATACAAGAATAATCCGCTCAAACATGCTAAACTGCGGAAAGAAGTAACCACATCATAGGTATACATGAAATTTAATATTTATATTATATATAATTATTTATATACTATTATATTTATTTATATAATTTAAGTACTGTATGTTTAATTTAACATTAAAAAAAATCTCAAATTTATATTTTGAATGTGAAAAATGAAAGTTAAAAGTAAGTTCTAACTTGGATATAGATCATATATTGTTTAAGTTCATATAACACCTAATTAAATCGACTATAATAAATAATAGATTGATTTCCCTATCAATCACATGTCCTTTTATTGAATCGAATGCCTATTATTCAGTTTTTAAAACATAAGAAATGCACTCAAATTCATTGAACTCTTTCCTAACACATATTCTGTTTTTACTTTTATCAGAGTAATTTTATTTTCTTTTATGGGATATTTATATACTTCATTTAAATTGATAACTAGACCGTGTACTCATTGATGCACGATTGAAATTATTATTATTATTATTATTAATATTTTGTATTATTATTATTATTATTATTATTATATTTAACTTATTTCATGTGTTCTTCAGAGTGATGTAAATTAGTTATTACCTATTCAAACCTTGGTAATTAATTTCATGATCATGGAAAATAAAGCCCAGATTCGTCCACTGGGTGTTTTGTATTATTTCTTGCGTGATTCTATTTCTGTCTTATAATTTTGTCCCTTTATTCACACATCACCAAAAAGAAAAAAAGAAAAAGTCCAGATTCTATTTTTATTACATTTTAAAATTTGATTTCTCTATGATATTTCTTTCTGTCAATATCAAATATCAATTTCAATTAACACAATATATCAAATTTACTAAAGGATAATTGGGTTTGCAATTTATTCAACTGATAGTTCCAACATGTGATGCAGTAGTGCTTTAACAAAATGTTCATAAGTTTTGGGTATCAGGTTGTTTTATGTGAAAAGTAGATTCTTGAAATGACGAACTACTCTTAGTTTATGATTTGATTTTTTAATTATTTTTAAATAATTATTTCTGAAGTTTTATAAATATTTAATTTAAACAAATAATTATTACACCTACAGTAATATAACTAATTTGATTTTCAATTAAATGTATAGACCAAAATGTATATCACCCTATACCCATAACACAATATCTATATAATAAAAATTAAAAATGCTAAAAAAAAACTTCCAGCTTTATTACAAAACAAACTATTTAATATTCTGTTATCCTTTTTATGATTGTCTACAATTTAACATCATTACATACTTTACATTTAAAAAGGAAAAAATTCTTCACGCTTTATAACAAATAAACTATTTAATATCGTGCTATCCTTTTGTCAAATTTTCAAACATTGTAACATATATATATATATATATATATATATA
>Ga0209489_103078_pt1 | contig 32991 bp, 19 predicted proteins | sample SiratrowhiteBW_FD_187527 | JGI IMG/M metagenome (GOLD analysis project Ga0209489, IMG submission 187527) | Root nodule microbial communities of legume samples collected from California, USA - Siratro white BW (SPAdes) (version 2) | ecosystem: Host-associated > Plants > Roots > Nodule | place...
AGAATAGTTTCGAGTAGCAAGTATGCTCTCTGGACTGTTTTCGCCCAGGCGGGAAATTACTCGCCCAGGCGAGAAAGTAGTTCGCTCAAGCGAGGGTACACTCGCCCAGGCGAGGAAGCCCCTGGAGTAAGTGTGCTCTCTGGAGTGCTTTCGCCTAGGCGAGAAATCTTTCGCCCAAGCGAGGAGGTATTCTCGCCAAGGCGAGAGTATTTTCGCTCAGGCAAAAATAGACCTTGCTCTCTGGACTACTTTCGCCCAAGCGATAAATTTTTCGCTCAGACGAGGGGTATTTTCGTCCGGGCGAAATTGGTCTCGCCCAAGTTAAAAAAAAAAAATAAAAAAATTTGACCTTTTGTTTCTGAATGTTTAGCTCTTTTGGAATGCAATGTATGTATTTAGTAAAACCAATTAATTGATAATTTAAGTTTAATTATATTGATAGTTTAGTGATTTCTTTAAATGTTGAGATTGAAGTGGAGATTGAGATTTAAAAGTGAATGAATGCATGAGTAGAGATCTATATTGTAATGTGATATTGGTAAGAGTGTTGATAAAGTTTGTCAAAGCCTAGGCATAGTGTTTTCAGGAAAGAAAACACCCGTGTCTGGGTTAGTTAGGAAGTGCATTGTCTAAGGATCGGGTGAACGATTGATATCCTGACTCTACTAGTAGTATGAATCAAATAGACGATTATTACTAGGTGGTGAGAGTCGAAGGAGGTCTGAACTGGGTGACTGCAGCTTGAAATATAGCTGGTCAGGAAAGTCTCAGGGGGACTAACCCTGTCATACATGATTGATGATTCATTTGTGTGGAGGCTGTGTGGGTTCACAGCGTATGACAGGTGCATATCTCGAGGTCTATTCAATGCACGAGTCTTCCGGAAGTAGAGTCAAGTTTATAGTGTGTCAGTGTCTTATATTGTGATGGTGCATGTACTGAATGAAAGACTTGAGTAGTGTTAATATTTGTGTTTGAATTGAAATACTCAAGTATTATTAAAATTTTGGTTAGCTTACCCTTTGTTTTGTTGTACTTGTGTTTTGATATCTGTTTGCAATGATCGTGTTTTTGGCACGGGAGCAGATGGTGTTGCAGATGGATCTGTGGAGGATCATTTGGAATGACGGGTGCTTTTAGGCATAACCTAAATTTGAAAAATAATCTGAAGATAATTTCTAATTATGTTTTAGTAGAATTCTGAAGGTAGAATTTTAAAATACTTTAGTTTAAAGGATTATTGTATGTTGATGAATTTTAATGATGATTAGTAGAATCTTTAGTTTTATGCATGTTATTTTGGAGTGTTACATATACCAAATATTTAATCTTCCTAAATTATCCAAATGAATAATTCAACATTCAATATATGTCTCCTTTTATTTTAAAGATAATAAAATTAGAGATAAATCTTTATATCAAATATAAAAAAAAACTAACGTTTACTTAATATAATATATAAGTCACTAAATAACCCAAAAAAATTTACAAAACAATTTAAAATTTCACAACACAACATTAAAAAAAACATCAATTCTTAAAATTAAATATTACAATTTATAGAGGATCAGACATACCAATATGATCAATATATTATAAATAATAATATCAAACTAAAAAAATTATCAATAAGGACATATACATATTTTGAGCTTAAATTTAAATAAAAATACTTAATTAGTATTACTAAACTTAGTAAATAACCAACATCAAAATTTTATATTTTCTAATTATTTTATTCTAACCTAATATTCAATTTCAGGCCGCATTTATGATAACCAATTAATAACACTTTAATTTTAAACATTCATTTTAATCTAAATTTAAATTTTACTTCAAATATTATAATTTATTTATTTAAACGAATTATTGCAATCTTTTTATCAATTTCCAAAAAAAATTAAAAAATAATCATGAATTTATATCTGCATATTGTTCCACATGTTATTATACAATTTAAAAAAAAAATAGATATCAATTTTAATTCTTCACTATTAACTTCTTAATTAATTTAATTATTTAAAATTTTTGAAATATTAGATTTAATTATTTATATCTTATATAAATCATTATTAATATAAAAAATTAATTCTACACATGATTAAAATGAGCAACTTTTAATATCATTTATATTAAATTGTTCAACTTTTTTATTAATATGAAAATAATTTTTTTCTAAAAACACAATTCTTTTTTACAAAATTTATTACATAAATTATTCTCTAAAATTAAATTCCAGTTCATTCTTTTCCAAAAAAATTCAAAAAAGCTAAGCTTTCTCCAAATATGCATTTGGACTAGTTTCCAGATCAGATCTGGATAGAAGGAATGCTAGTGAATTTATCTTTTCTATTATATTGAACAAAACTAATATATTATTGATTAAAATCACATATTTACTATTATTAACCTAGAGTTATTTTAAATTAAAAAATATATTTGATATCAATATTTATTAATTATATTTATTTGAAACTGATTTTACTTAATAAAATATTATATAATAATAAAATAATAATTTATTTTGATATCAAATCACAGTAGTACAGTAATATGATATTTTGACAGTTACATTTTACAAGTGACAGTAACTTCTAAACAGACAAGATGAGCAGAAAGATGTACTTGTGTATCTGGTTTTCCACGTGTCAATGACCCGTTCCCATCTCCTTCTCCCTCTTTGCAAAACCAAACACAATCCCAATCATTCACACTTAATCTCTCTCTGTATATATAACAAGGATTCTTTTCGCTTCACAACCATGCACCAAGGCTAAAAGAGCTGTTAAAACCCTGACTTCGATCGCTTCCTTCCTTCAGTTACTCACTCCATGTTGAAGGAGAAGGGAGGGAGCCGCCCACCCTGGGTTGGGCTGGGCGCCGCCGTCTGGGTTCAGATCGCGGCGGGGAACACCACCACCTTCCCTCTTTACTCCCACTCTTTGAAGTCAGTGCTGGGCTTTGATCAGCGCCACGTCACGCTCCTCGGTGTGGCCGTCGACATAGGCGAAAACTTCGGCCTCCTCCCCGGCATCGCCTGCAACAAGTTCCCCCCTTGGCTCATCCTCCTCGTCGGTTCCGTCGCCGCCTTCCTCGGCTACGGCGTCATCTTCCTCGCCGTCTCCCAGACCTTCCCCTCCCTCCATTTCTTACTGGTCCGTAACATCTCTCATTTTCTATAACCGCATCCTTAGTGTTCATCCTAGTTCAATTTCTATAACTGCATCTCTGTCAAAATTACCAACTCCAATGCTAAAACACTTAACCACTAAGCCTACGAAACTGAGATCACTAACCCAGTTAGATTGGTTCTAAATTTATTGTGTGTGATGTTGCCAGTTACAAAATTTCACGGATCAAAATAATTAAATTGAAAATTTCACGGATCAAAATTTCACGAAAATTTACTGATATGTGTTGTTGCAGCTATGGTTTTCTCTACTTGTTGCCGCTAACAGTACTGCGTGGTTAACTACTTCGGTTCTGGTGACCAACATGAGAAACTTCCCTGCTAGCAGAGGCTCTGTCGCTGGGATTCTGAAAGGTTATGGGGGACTTAGTGGTGCGGTTTGGACTGCGGTTTACAGCATTCTGCTTCATAACAATTCTTCTATGTTCCTGTTGTTTCTTGCCCTTGGTGTTCCTGCTATCTGCTTCTGTACGATGTTTCTCGTCAGGCCCTGTACGCCGGCCACTGGTGATGACCCTGCGGAGCCTTACCATTTTCTGTTTGTTCAAGGTTCCAGTGTGATTATGGGTGTTTACCTTCTTGTTAGTACCATTCTTGGTAATGTTTATACCTTTAGTGATGCTGTTTCGTATGCTTTGGTGGCCGTGATGGTTCTGCTTATCATGGCTCCGCTTGCTGTCCCTTTGAAGATGACATGTTTTCCAAGGAATGGTTCTAAATCAGAGTCGCCAGAGCAACCAGTTGGATCTTCTGAGTCTTTAACTCAAGGGAAAGATGAGATTACGGCGCCGCTGCTGGCATCTTCATCCGCGGGGGCACTTGGAAGTTTTAATGATCAGGATGATTCGTCTGAGATTGCTGAGCTTCTTGCTTTGGGTGAGGGGGCTGTGAAGCAGAAGAAGAGAAGGCCTAAACGTGGAGAAGATTTTAAGTTAAGTGAGGCTATAGTGAAGGCTGATTTCTGGCTTCTGTTTTTAGTCTACTTTGTTGGCGTTGGCACTGGGGTTACTGTTCTCAATAATCTTGCCCAGATAGGTATTGCCCGAGGGGAGGAAGACACCACTACCTTGCTGTCAATTTTCAGCTTTTGCAATTTTCTGGGGCGGCTTGGTGGAGGAGTTGTATCAGAACATTTTGTCAGGTGAGTGACATTTACTAATGCTGAGAGAATTAGAGATATAATTTTGGGCTCCATTAGTTACAATATCAGTAGATGGGTAAGCACTGATCCTTCTTTTGTTTCATGGATATGTAGACTTGTGGATACTACACTGATTTATAGCAACATATCTGTTAAGCACTCAAACCTTTAAAGAAAAGTTATGAAAATCTACTACAACAAAACTATATACCATGTCCTTGAACTAGCGGCTTTCCTTTAATGTTGTTATAATCCATGTTTTTCGATGTTTTTCAGGACAAAAACACTCCCAAGGACTGTCTGGATGACGTGCACTCAGTCAATTATGCTCATTGTATACCTTCTGTTTGCCTATGCTATTAATGGAACCCTTTACCCTGCAGTTGCATTCCTTGGTGTGTGCTATGGCGTGCAAATCTCCGTAATGATCCCCACCGTTTCTGAAGTTTTCGGTCTGAAGCACTTTGGTGTACTGGGCAACGTCATGGCGTTGGGGAATCCAATTGGTGCAGTCCTCTTTTCTGTTCTGCTAGCAGGGAACATATACGATAATGAGGCAGCAAAGCAGCATGGTACAGGCCTTCTTGATTCTGATGTTTCCTGCCTCGGTCCAAATTGCTTTAAGCTTACCTTTCTCATTCTTGCTGGGGTGTGTGCTGTTGGCATCAGCTTGAGCGTTATCGTCACTTTGAGAATTAAGCCTGTTTACCGAATGCTTTATGCTGGAGGCTCTTTCAGGCTGCCTCAGACATCTTCAAGTCACTAAATGTGGTGAATTTGAACAAAGAGCGCTTCCTAGTTATATTACATACCAGTTCTGCTGTTTTTGCTTTTGATCTTTCAGTGGTGCAGTGTAGATGTAGCTGGGCTATAAGGTTCAAAATTTTGGTCATACTTACGTGTTAGGCTTAAAGCTGATCTGTCTACCAAAGGATAGAGGCAACTAATATGCATTGACAGTCACATATTGTAATGTGATGATGCTATTACTCATATAAAAGTATTTATTTACTCTTTTTACTTAGTCTAGTGAAAAACGTGAACTTAGAATGATTTGGAATATGTCTCTGCTCTTTGGTGGATTTTATGCTCCAAACCTTTTGTCATCTAGACATGATTTATGAGCTAATATTTTTATTATTTATTTGGTGTGCAAGCTCCTCGTTGGATTTTTTTAACATCTAATGTCAATTTCACACCGACATGTCCAAGACTCGGTTGGTATCTACTGATAAAAAAGGTTACTTTGACTAAAATATCTAAAATACATGCAATTTGATCATTATTATAAATATAAGCTTCGTCGTTTATTTGCTGTTTCAAACTGTAATATTTATAAAATAACTAAACAAGAAAAATAGATCTTAAGAAAAGAATAATTAAGCTCTGCACTAAGAAGATATCAGTTATCAGCATTGATGAACATAATCAGCAAACTTGTACCACATAATTGAAAAAATTAAATCTAAACTTTGAAACAAATAACAATCTTAAAAGTGCTGATAGCTTATCACTTTAGAAAATAAGCCAATCATAGCGATGTCCTTGTTTGGAAAATTATACTTAACTGTTTCATTTCACGTAACGCCCAATCGTTATTTTTCCAAAGAAACTAAATGGATCCCTTGTTTCATTCACGGATCATACAAAGTTTTCTCAAAGATAATAACAAGAAACATGTCACTGTGACAAGGACTAGCTTCTGAAGATATTAGCTTATTGTCGATAAACGATGTGATCTCATAGTAGGGACATACAAAAATGTTGCAGTGAACATCACAATCATTTTCATGTACTACTTGTCATTATTGTATGGAAAAGCGTTGCAGTCACTCGCCATCAAAGTGAAAAATATAAGCCAAGAGAACACAAACACAAAATATATAATCTAAGTTGGTTTAAGATCCTCAAACAATGTAGGCCAAATTGCATAATCATCATCATAATCCGCATCAGCTCTGACCTTACTGAAAGGACTGTACCCCATTGGGCTCTCAGCCCTGTCATCTAAAGGCCTAGGTAACCTTGGACTTCTATTACAGACTACCGGTCTTGCATCAAGTGGCCCAGAAAGCCTTGGACTCTTTGCTGTGCCAATGAACCTTCCATCAAGAGGCCTAGTAGGAGTAGTAGCACCACCCATCATGGGACTTCTGTTTGCATTTGCATACACCACTCTCTCATTGCCATTCATCTTCCCATCAAGAGGACCAGACAACTTCATCACCTTGCTGTTGTTCACCATCTTCTCATGCACCACTCTTCCATTTGTTCCATCCAAAGGCCCTGACAGTGCAATGTTCCTACTTCTCTGCACTCCCTTATTCTCTCCCTTGAGTTCCTCTCCCCCATTGTTATGCCTGGCCCTTCTCCACTTCCCTTGGTACCAGTTTGGCTCCGGCGGCATCTCCTTCATCATCATCATCATCCCGTCTTGATGATCTTCACGCGGAACCAGCTTGCTGAAGCACTTCTTAAGACACTTCTTGATGGCGCCGGAAAACTTGTTGCTTGTGCTGCTTTTCGCCGCCCCATCTTCCTTTTTGGCAAGCTTGAGGATTTCCAGCCTGTGTTTGGCGATGGAAACGCCCATGCTCTGAAGAAACTCGTGGTTGAAGTAGATGGCATCTTCCAACTGAAGCTCATTGCGGGCGAAGGCAAGGCCATACTCGTAGATGAGGGAGGGTTCTAGGCTGGTCCTGGATAACCAGGAGAACCAGTCCATGGTTGACAAAGATCAAAGCTTGTGCTACAATGAGTGTTGTACAAGTATAATATAGGTTTTATGAGGTAGTTTACGTTGAGGTTTGAGGTGGGTGTGGGATTTATAAGGGAAACGGTGAGAAACTCTATGCATAAATGTGGCGGGTAAGTGGCTATTATTTTGATTTTATTGTTCATTTATTGGTTTTATTTCCTTTTAATGGAAATTGGGTTAGTGGTTGGGACACGGGATGACAGTAACCAAGAAAATGTGGGAAATTTTGACGTTTTTCGAAAGGGTGTATGTGCTTGAAAAAGTGATGCAGAAATAGGTTATTGAAATGAAGATATTTGTTTAAAGTTTAGGTATAAAATGAAGTGAGGAGGGATCAAAATGTGCGGCTATGTTTATGGTGATGGAGGATGTTATGTTGGATTGCGACAGAGACCTGATAAAGTGGGCGTAAAGTGGTTGAGACGCGCCAGAGGACCCAAAACAAAAGCAAGTTATTGAAGGCAAATGAATTTGGTAACCTACCGTTTGCCTAGCTACCATAATCAATCACCCTTTCAAGGTTCAAGCACTAATGTTTCTCTGTTAAACCCACTTCAGTTAATTACTTCAAGAACAGTGCTTTCATGTCATGAATTGTATACTCTATAAAAGACCAATCTCCTCCTATTAGCTCTCGATTACAGACTTTGTTGTTTCGTATGTCGTCTTATGTAGTTTACAAGTCTACGAGTTAAGGTTAAGAACAAAAGTTTATATGTACTTTCGTCTTTTAACCTTTTCTTAAAAGATATTTTTTAAGGATAAAACCTTAAGGAAAACTAAGCAGAATAGTACTTGCTGCGCTGCTATGAATTTGTTGGACGAAATAGCGGACAAAATTGGTGGAACAGCTGTTTTTCACTCAACTAGAGACACGTTGATGACCCACCAATTGCAATAGGACATACTCCACTGGATTTTGCCTATGGGAATATTGGCGAATAAAAAAGAAAAAGTTTTAATTATTTATTTTACAAAATTAATTTAAATAAATAATTTTAATTAAAAATATTACTTTTTATTAGTATTTTCACTTAATCAATGCCTAAAAGAATATAGGGTTTCCCTTCTGAATAACTTTCTCATTCCCTTAGAAAATAAGAGTTTATCTTTGAAATTATTTTTTATTTGCACAAGCCAAATCAATGTTCGAAATGTTCTAGATTTTTAATCCCATATAAACTATGGGATGGTATCAGAACAACTTACCAAATTACAAGTACTTAAGTACATTTTATTTTATTTTTTTCTATCTTAACCTTTATTTAAGAATTCAAAAATTTCTATAAATACAAAATACATACTTAATTCTCTCACTCAATAATCATATATTTAATATTTTAAATAGCTCTTATTTATTACAGTGTCGAAAAAAATTTTCCAGATGAACTTCTCCTCTGTCTTAATCAAAAAGCTAGTACGTACATTTCGGAAGATTCAATCTTTTCATAACCTTTCCTTTCACTAAAAACAATTTGTATTAGATAAATTTAATTTATAAAATAAACTAAAATAATAACAAATAATTTTTTTATTTTTTACATCAATAATATCTTTTAAAAAAATTACACTGTAAATTTTAGTTTTTAATATTATTTTCATTTTTAGTTTTTTTTTAATACAATCTAGGGAAAAACCTTCGCTAGTTCTGCGCCAACGCATTTTGTCACCCCCAAATTTATCTCAGAAGCTAAATGTGACGAGTTCCGAATTCATGAGACAAGGGACGAATTCACGTTTCCCCTTTGGGCCTTGGTACAGTATTTTTTTTTCTTTAATTTTAAATTTTGTTATCCATTTACTCCATTTATTTTTTCTAAACAAAATTGAAAAAATCATCACAATTATAAAATAAAAAAACTACTTCATCAAGTATAAATATTATCTCTCACATTTTCCTCTTCTATAACTGTTATTTTAAAAAATAAGTATTTTAATTATGTTTTTTTGCACAACAGAAATATGGGTATATGCGCCACAACGTCTCTCTTTCAACTTGGGTTAATAAATTTCATATTGCGAGTTTTATTGTGAAGATAATAGCTTTAGGACTTATTTTTTAAATATATTTTTATTCTACCATTTTAGTTTTCATTATAAAGATAAGAAAACTTTTTGACCTTTTTATATTTTTTTTTCTTAGTCTTTAACGTGAAAATAATTGCATTTTTTTTTCTTTCATTGTGTATATGTTTTGATAAATATATATTTTGAGAAATATTGAGTGTATCTCTGTGTCTGTTCACGTGTGTCGTGTCTTTGTCTGTGTTGTATTTGTGATATATAAAAAATAGAAAAATATAAAATTAACTTAAATACATATTTAATTGAAATAAACTGGAAAAAAAATCAAAGTACTCCAATAAAATAAATATAAAAAATTAAATATGTCTTTCGTTGTTAAATTTAGAATAATTATTTTTTTAGTCATTTCAAAAATATGTAAAAATAAACACATTTGGTCTCTCTGACTCATTATCGGTGTTGCTTACGTGATAAATAAAAGAATGATAAGTAAATATCTCATATAAATTGATAAACTTACTATAAAATAAGACGTATATCATTCAAGATATCAATTCTTATTTAATATTTATTTTTAATACTGAGATTATAGGTTCGTTTTTTACCTAAACAGTAAGATTGAGGAGATAAGTAAAAGACTCTGGAACATATTTTCCTATTAGCACACAAATAGGGCACATGCAATGTTTTGCCTTTTCGAAAACAACATCAAATTCCTTCTCTAATCACATATCTACCTTTTAATTCACTACCTGTTAGAATTATAGAGGAAATATGAATATCCTTTCTTTTCTGTATATTATGAGGGAATACAGATGAATATATATAGAGTACAAGAGACGGGTATAGCAGTCCATGCAACGTTATTATATTTAATATCCCCCTTAAACTTATAGTTGGATTAATAACAATCATAAGTTTATCACGTATCCTGGAGAAAGTGGTTTGGTGAGTATATCAGCTATTTGAAACTGTGCTGGAAGATGAATAAGCTGAGCCCGCATTTGTTGTATGGTATCACGTACAAAATGAAGATCTAATTCAAAATGCTTTGTTCTGGAGTGCATGATTGGGTTAGCTGCAAGTTGAACTGCTCCTAGATTATCTGAATATATTTTTGGAACTTCTGTGGGTATATGTAATTCTTGGAGAAGGGAGGTTAACCAGAGTATCTCTGCTAATACTACAACTATGTTTCTGTATTCCGCTTCTGTATAGCTTCTGGAAACAACTTTCTGCTTGTGAGAGGACCAAGATACAATGTTAGCTCCAAAATATATACAGTACCCAGTGGTGGATTTTCGATCATCTGTATCCGTAGCCCAGTCTGCATCACTAAATCCAATTATAGATTTGTGTTAGCTGCATTGGATGATGAGACCATGATTTTCTGTTCCTGCAAGATATCGTAGTATCCTTTTCACAGCTCGCCAGTGATGTTCCTGTGGACAGTGCATGAACTGGCAAACTTTGTTCACAGCAAATGAAAGTTCAGGACGTGTGATAAAGACGTATTGTAGAGCACCCACCACTGATCTATATAAGGTTGGATCTTGAACAGCAGTTGACGCATTTTTTGTGAGCCTTAAAGAAGAGATAATCGGTGTCGGTTGAGCACGTGATTCAGGCATGTTTGTTTGATGTAAAATTTCCTTGATGTATCTAGTTTGAGAAAGATGTAAGTTACCCTCTAATGTAGTAGAAGCTTCAATACCCAGAAAGTAATGTAGTGACCCGAGATCCTTCAAGGAAAAATCTTTGCTTAGCATGGTTATCAAAGAATATATATGCTGAGAAGATGACCCAGTGATGATTATGTCATCTACATAAACTAAAACGAACAAAGAATAGTTTTTCAAAAACTTAACAAAGAGAGAGATTGGTGGAGTTGAAACCTAGATTGTGCAGTGTGTTGCTGAGCTTTTGAAACCAAGCTCTTGGTGCTTGTTTTAATCCGTAAATAAGCTTTGTTTAGTTTACATACCAGATGAGGATTATCGGTTTCAAATCCTGGTGGTTGTTGCATATATAAATTCTCCTTCAAGTCACCGTTTAGGAAGACATTGTTGACGTCGATCTGCCGAATTTGCCATTGAGATGAAACTGCATGAGACAGTACTACCCGTATGGTAGTTGGTTTCACTACAGGACTGAATGTGTCAGTGTAGTCAATGCCTTCAGTTTGATTGAATCCCTTTGTTACAAGACGTGCTTTGTGCCTCTTAAACGTTCCGTCTCCATTGAATTTGTTTTTAAAAATCCATTTGCAGCCTACTATAGTTGCACTAGGTGGAAGTGACGTGAGGGTCCAAGTCTGATTTTGCAGAAGTGCATGATATTCTTGTTGCATTGCTTGAAACAGCTTGAGAAAGCCAAGACTTCTTTGATAGTAGAAGGTTCAGACGAGAAAGTAAAAGTAACAGAGTTATTCAGTTTGGGTTTGAAAATACCAACTTTAGCTCTTGTTACCATAGGATGAGAGTTAGAATTTTCAAGATGATTATTATCATTATTTTGACTAATATCATCAAGAGTTTCAGAGCAGTTGTCGTCATTAACTATAGATGTAGGGGGAGCAGTATCAGTATCAGTAACATAATCAGTATCAGAGTTTGGCATAGTAATTGTAGGATTAAACGCAGATTTGAGTATCGTTAAATGAATTGTGTTATGAGGAGGATTTTCAGATTGATTATTATACATTTTGAAAACATTATTTGGTGTAGAATAAGGAAACACATTTTCGTTAAAAGCAACATGACGAGAAACATATGTTTTACCTTCTGGAGATAAACAGATGTATCCTCTACTGTTTAAACTATATCCAAGAAACAAACAGCATGCAGATCTAAATTCCAGTTTATGTTTATTGTATGGCCTTAACAGAGGATAACAAGCACACCCAAAAACTTTAAATCTCGTGTAGTCTGGTTTTTCCTTAAACAAAATTTCATGTGGACTTTTGTTTTGAAGAACATGAGTAGGCAAAGTATTAATAACATGTATAGCAGTGACAAAAGATTCTTCCCAAAACTTGACAGGTAAAGAAGCAGCAGCTAGTATGGTTAATTCCATTTCAATGATATGTTTGTGTTTTCTCTCAATAGCACCATTTTGTTTGTGAGTATAAGGACAAATTAGACGATGATTGATCCCATTTTCTTTAAAGTAGGTTTGCAAGGTTAAAAATTCTTTTGCATTATCAGATTGTATACTTTTTAGTGTGTAGCCAGTTTGTTTTTCCGAAAATGCTTTAAAACGATGGAATGCAACAACAGCTTGAGATTTATAATGCAAAAGATACAACCATGTGTGTTTAGAGAAGGCATCCATAAAAGAGATATAATATCTAGCACCATTTGAGGCACACACAGGAGAGGGTCCCCATATATCAACATATACAAGTTGAAGAGGTTTAGTATATACAGTATCAGATGATTGAAAAGGTAACTGATAGGCTTTTCCCACAGCACAAGAATGACAAAATTGTTTGTGTTTAGGACAATGTATATTGCATTCTTTTAGTATTTGTTGAACAGTATTATAGGCAGAATGTCCTAGCCTAGAGTGCCACAGATGTAAAACATTCTTATCAAGATCAACAGACGTAGTATTAACAGAGTAACTGGTTAGAGATTGAAAAGCTGGAAAAACGTAAAGACCATTCTTAATTTTTCCTTGAAGAAGAATCTGGTTGGTATCCTGGTTTTTAACATAGCATTTGTCAGGAAAAAATTCAAAATATACATGATTATCTTTAGCAAATTTAGACACACTTATTAGATTTTTATTTATGTCCGGTACATGCAAAAGATTGTTTAATATGACTTGCGTGTTCATGTGAGGCAATGCAAATGAAGCAGAACCAATATGTTTTATTTTCATACCTGCACCATTACCAATTTTAACCATTTCGTTGCCATGATAAGTCTGCTTTGTGAAAAACTGGTTTGAGTCGTTGGTGATATGATGTGTAGCCCCACTGTCAGGGTACCACAAGGGATCTTCAAGTGTTGAATTAATACCCATTGTAGACGTATGATCGATTGCACTGTCTATGAAAGGCAATTGAGATACATTGACTTGTGGTTGATTAAGATTGTTTGGATCATACCTATGCCAACAATGAGTAGCTATGTGTCCCTGTTTTCCGCAGATTTGACAGCAGGGACGATCTTGTTGCCAAGAGCAATCTTGATGCCAAGAGCTGGAAGAATTGTTGAATATGTGGATTGAGCTTGTTTTTCTAGAGAATCTTGGAATCTTTTGATAGTTTTGTGACTTATAATGATTTCCCCGAGTAGGTTGATAACGGGCACGGGTGAAATTTCCAGTGAAATGGGGAGCAGAGATAGCGTTGGCTTGTAGAATGGATGTCTCAGGAAATTTATGTTTTTCCAGTCGTTCTTCTTGGGCAAGGAGAAGTGCCTCTATCTCATCAACTGTGTAAGGATCTAATCTTGAGATGATGGATGTAACGAAAGGATCATATTCCTCTGGTAAGCCATCCAGGATTACGTCAATGTGATCTTCAGTTGATATGGGTGACCCCACTGCAGCTAAAGAATCAATGATATTTTTGATATCAAGGAGGTAAGTATGAACTGAATGTTCTTTCTTTGGTGTTTTGAGTTGGCATTTGAGTTTCTTGATTTTGGCTCTCGTGTGGGAGGCGAAATAGGTGGATAGTCGCTGCCAGATTTGTGAAGTGGTTTCTAAACCAACCATCTTTGTTAAGATAGGTTTAGTCATAGAGGATAGGAGTCAAGCAACTATCAGTTGATCTTGTTGTTCGTCTTGAAATCTTTCTTGACCGCTATTGGTTTCTTGGGCACCAGCGAGGGTTTGAGATGATGAATGGGGATCATTGCCTTCAAGAAACCTCATAAGTTTCAAACCTTTTAACATAACCATTACCTGTTGTTTCCATATGAGGTAGTTGTTGTCATCTAATTTTGTATTGATCGGAATGGTAAAGACATGAGAACAGAAGGATGATGATGAAGTTGTCGTGGGCATGTGATCGTCGAAGACTCAGAGTTGATGGCAGCCATAAAGCTGGAAGAGAGAAAAAAAAAATTGACTCTATGATACCATGTTAGAATTATATAAAAAATATGAATATCATTTCTTTTTAGTACATTTCTGTGCATTATGAATGAATACAGATGAATATATATAAAATACAAGAGACGACGGATATTGCAGCTTATGCAACGTTACGTAATAGTATTATTTATTATATTTAATACTACCACATAATCTGCTTTATAAATCCCAGCTTAACATTTGCTGCATCAGAACTCTGGGAAAATATTGATTATTTTCTTGATTGTTTTGGATTTGTCTGATAATAATTTGTCAAGTACTATAAAACATAATTTGATCAGATTGTTAACACTAACACTAAGCCTAGTTTTAAATTGCGATCACAACCACATGGCAACTGCGGTTGCATAAACTGCAACTTCCTACAATGTTAATAGTTGTGACTACAACGTAATTTAATGTTATGCTAATAACAGACAATAACTGTTTCGCCAAAAAGAATGTTAATGAAACCATGAGAATCATTCAGTATATTGTAAGAGCTTTGAAATACACCTTTAGAAAAAGAACACACTAATATTAGTTGTTTACATTTACCTTAATTTTCATTATTTAAGATAATTATTATAATTTGTTCTTATAAAAACTGGAATGACAGTTGTTGCAGATATCAAAATTGAATAATGTTGTTAGTTATTTATTGATTAGAGCGACACAATATCCATTTAATAACCCAAAACCAATTTAAATATTCTTTTTCACAACTGAATTTATCTCTTAAGGGTCTTATTAAAATTTCAAAAGCCTTGAGAACATTCATTAATACTTAATTATAGTTTATATATTTTATAAAAGGTTTACTAACTTGAATATTATAGGCTCTTAGGAAACCTTTCATATAGGTTTTTAACAACAGAAGAATAAAAGACATTTCCTCTCATACCTCAAAAAGACAATATTTTTTCTTCCTTTAGTTAAAAAAAGACAAGTGTTTGTCAGGATAACCTACTATACCTTCAATCCTTTATATAAGTAAGAAATCACTTTATGATCTCTTGAAATAGAATAAACACTTATATATTATTAAATATGTCACATAGACTAAAAATAAAATAAAATAATAATATATAAATAGTTACAAATTTCAACTTACCAAATTAACTTTATAAAAATAAATTAGACTGAAAGTTATTTTTAATATATATTAAAGATATATGAATCATATCCCATCTTTATAAATATTTTGACTCAGTATTAAACTTTCCATCCCATAGAATATTCCTTAAATGTACAAAAGGAAAAATTGATCAACTGAATATTCTTCTCTTTCAAAGGCAATCAAATTAATGATGAGACAGTAAATAATTTGTGCAACATGACTTGTTTAACAGTCACAGATTTTTTTTCATAATTATCAATCAACTCATATACTTAATTGCATGGAAAAAATATCTTTTACATTTAGATCATATCAGCTTATTGATATATACTAATTTAGTCATCATTACAAGAAAACATTTATAATATGTAGGACTTTTCTTACAATCTTTTTTTTTTTAATTTCGTAAAAGAGCAATTCTCTACGGATTTTCTTGTAAATTTTTGAAGTTTCACATAATATTTATTTACAACATATAAAATATCGAAATAGTATATTTTTTCATAATTAACGCCGCATCAAGCATACTTTACCACAAAGACAAAGAGTAAACTTTATAAATGTGAGAATGATATGGATTATAAAATTGGATGGATACATCACCATGATCTTCGAAACACACGGATTAGGGTATTGAATCTATCTCACACCTATATCACAGACAAATCCCATCTATATTCTACAATTGAAAAACAAATAAGTTTTTGGACCTTTCTTTAAACAAGTTGAATAGAAGAACTCTACACAGCTAGTCTTTTCACGATATGTCAATTCATTACCTTGATGCGACAGCATGTATGACTTCGTCTTAGGTTGTTTCAAAAGTACTTCTATATTTCTTTTTTCTTTCATGTGAATTGTGAAACCTAGAATTTTCTTTGTAAATATAATTTTAAAATAATAATGCGTGAAAATTTTATAATGTATATGTATCATTAATATAACTTATTGTTTCTATATACATTATAAGTGTTCTTAATTGATTTATATCAATTATTTGTGAGTACAGACATTATTGTATTTATTAGTCTCTATATATAGAAATTCAACTCCTTATACATTACATTTATCTTGATTAGGTTGATTTTAGTATGTTTAATTTTATGTATGGAAAACAATTATGAATGATTGTTACATTTTATATATGGAAAACAATTATGGATGATTGTTACATTTAATTTTATATTTTATCTTTTAACTTATTAGTATTTGAATAGTTTGATGTTTGTTCATCCTATAGAATGTTTGACTTACAATAACATATATTAAATCATTAGAAGATAACAAGTAATATAAAGATGGAAAGTAATTAATTCAATGCTTAGTTATATTTATTATAATTAAATTTTTAATTTGGAAAAACTTTAAAATAATTTAACAGGAGATTATTTGAGTCTTAACCGTCTTCTAATTTTTAAAAAGATGATATGTATTGTAAATTTTGAAATTGATTATTTGCATATAATAGGATATAAAAAAAATCTCTTTAGGTATACATTAACTATAACAAATATCTAACAATTAAAGCAATATAATAAAAGAGCACTTATTATTATAGGTATAGGTATGAAACACTTATACATGTTAAGATGTGTCATAGTTAATCATATTAGATAAATAAATGTGACAAAGTCCTATAATATTACTTTCTATCTTTTTCTTTTTATGTAAATAAATAAAATTTTTTTATTACTTAAATAGGTAAGTCATGCTAATTTGATACAACTTTATTAAGAAAAAGTTATGTAAGTTTGATATAACTTTAGTTTCGTTAAAGTAAAATAGTATCATCTTGACATGATTTATTTAGTATAAAATGTAGTTGTGCAACACAACTTGTGTATACATGCATAAGACAATTTGTGTTGATTTTGCATGAGACAAATACATTAATTATTAGTTTTGGGTTACCTATCTAGAAAAAAATGCATTTTTCGATATACATTTATTAAGTTTTAAAAAAGAAATCTAAACTGTGCTTTTTATTTTCCTGTTACCTTTTTATTTTGTCATGCCCATATTATTTTCGAGAAAAATCTAACCATCTCTTAAAAAAAAAGTCTCCAACCCGTCCACTGATTTTGTTCAACTATTCAAGTTGCACCCATGACCCCTTAAATTAGTTGCTACAATGGGTACTGCAATTGTGGTTTTGGTGTCCCATGAAGCTATTCAACATGTTTCATATGTTTTTTTCTAACTACAAGTTATGATTCAACAAGCTCTTCAAGATGAAAGAGAAGTTGTTCATAAACAACTACAAGACATAAATTATATGTTTAACCAAAGGCTAGACCAGATGAAAGATCCTAAACTCTTTTGTCAAAATTCTCAATAGGCTAAGATCACCTTTAGTCCTTCAACCTTATAAGTATATGTCAACCCTTCCCTGCAACAGTGATTTTTGATTTTTATTTCTACAAACCCTTTTTTATGATGTAGAGGGGGAATATTGTTTAAGTTTAAAAGTGTATGTTAAGTTTTTGTTTCTATTTTAATAAGTTTGCTTGTACTCTTTCACACGTGAAATATAAAGCTTTTTATGTTATGTTTTTATATGAATATTCGTGTTTTTCACTTTATCTTTGAAACCTTCATGTAACTTTTTTAAGAAGTTTGTTGGACTTGAAAACTATGATGTTGCACTGTTGCCACCTTAGATAATATTCATTTTCACTGCAGTAGACTATCGAAAATGAAATATATGATATGAACTTATTTATGCACTTACGAGTCTAAATTTGTTTATAGAAATAATTCAGATAGACTCCTTAATATCTTATAAAAAAATATATTACTTAAAATTATTCGTTTGAGATCTATATCAAAAAAATATTTCCAAAGCATTGTTCAAAAACTTTTTAAACTTGCATTTATTTTAAAGTTGATTAAAAACTTTTATTCAAAATCAATTATGATAAGATTAAAATGTAGTTCAATAAATTTAATCCAAATAGTAAAGATTATTATAAATAAAGAATGCCGACACCAATATCTATTGTGATAGATCATCTAACATTCAAGAAAATAAGATTATGTAAAATGTTAAACATAATACGATTATCTAATGTGTCCATGAAACTATTTTGCATTAGTTAACTTGTAATGTTTCTTATCATCAAAATTATTAATTGATTGAAGTCTTGTAATGCTAACATGATTTGCATTATTTTTTACATTAAATTGAAGTGGTGTAACCTTACACTACTTAAATTGCATAGTGTGTTACTTTTTAATATTTTAAGAATTTAATTAAGATTTAATGTGTTATTTTTTTTTTAAAATGAATTTGTGTGTTAGAACATCTTTTACGAAAAATTATATTTACATGATCCGTATGGGTGATCCGTATGGGTTAGGGGTATACTTTAAGCTAAAATGAAATTATGGGAGTGCAAAAAATAATCCAATTATGACTAGAAAAATTGCATCCATAAAAAATATCCAATTTGGAAACCCAATGTAACTATTAAAAATCACCATTCAAATAAACTGTCATATATCATATATTTGACTATAAATATTTCTATTAATTTGTTAAGATTTAGTACTGAATCATTAATAATAACTATTTACATTTAAATTCAACATCATAATACTTAATAGAAAATATATAAATATAAGGTATTGATGTATGAAAAAAATATCTTCTATTTGGAACAATCAATAATAATTAAAATCTTTATCAACTAGAACACTATACGTTACCAAGATGAATAAATATAAAAAATTTATAAACTAACAAATACAAATTTGTTCTTTAAAATAATTATAGACAATCAAACATAATATTTTTTTTTCTATCTTATTTCAACGAGTTTTTATCAAATCTTAAAAATGTAATTCATATTTAATACACGCAGAACTTTTATTATATAAAATACGAGAGTATGCGACACACAATTTTATTCCCAAATTAAGATTACTTTTTAAATATGTATTAAATAAATAAATTAGCAAACATAAAAATGTAAGCAACATCTAAACAACAAAACATTGAGTATTAATTAATAATTTAAAATGGAAACTTTACATCAAAAATATAATAATTAACATTTATCATTATGAGAAAAAAAACAAAAAAAAATTGAACATATTTCTAAATTTTAAATTTTAAATCATAGTGTATATTTTTAAAAATAAATTTCCCTTAATTTTAGCATGTAAGATTGATTTACTTTTTGGATAAAAAAATATATCAAAAGCATTAACTTAGTTCAGTTTAAATTCTTTTAATTCAAATCAAACTAATTTGATAAAAAAAAGTTGGTTTAATTTAAGTTATCAATTTAAAAAAATAGAAACGTTGAGTTGAAAATTTAGTAATTAACATTTATCAATGAAAAATATTATATTAATTTGTTCTTTTCAGGGATATCTTATCTTAATATACAAAGACAAGGAGGTCTGATATAAACAGTTTTCTTCCAAAGTAAGGTTAATTTTTGTAATATATATTAAATTAATTAACATAAAAATTAAACAACAATAAAACTTTTATAATTAATGAATACTTGAAAAATGGGAACATAATGAAACTGAAAACTTCATAATTAACATTTATCATCACCACACAATAAAAAGAGAAGTTAATTGAAGTTATTTCAAGTTCTAAACTTGAAATCGTATTTTCCATTTTTAAGGATAAATTTATCTTAGTTCAAGTATTCACATATAAAGTTAAATTTATTTTATTTTTGGAGAAAAATATGTATAAATTATATAATATATATATATATATATATATAATATAATATAATATAAGTAAGTCTTGGATAAACAATTGTGGTAGAAAATAAGGTTATTTTATAAATATGCACTAAATGAATTGGTAAACACAAAAAAATAACAACAACAAAATATTGATAAATAATAATTAAAAATGAAAACATGACACTGAAAGCATTTACCATAAAAAAAAGTGTGATAATGGAAAACAATATAATATATCTAGAAATAAGGAAGTCTTATGCATATAGTTCCAGCCTAAAATTAAGGTTACTTTTGGAAATATATACTAAATAAATTAGTAAAAAATAAATAATAATAATAAAACATTGATAATTAATAACTACAAATTAAAAAGTGATTTTAAAAAGTTAATAATTAGCATTTATTACCATTGATTAAACAATTAAGAAACAAAATTTAAAACTGAAATTATTTTCAAATTTTGAATTTTAAAACTTTATGTTCTCTTACTATGAGAGCATGCAAATTGATGACCAAAGTTCCTGAGAAATTAAACTAAAAAATTAATTTCTTAACAAACAAGTTTACCTTACTCCTATATTATTCCTTATTTGTTTCCTTGTTGACACGAAAGAGTTGGAATTCGAAAAGCCTTAGAGAGAGAGTGTGTGTGTCTGGGTTATGGCGAAACTGAAGATCGGAGGAACATGGGCGGGGGTGGTGGAAGAGGTGGACCTCCACGCCTGGACCCTCGCCATGCTCCGCGACTGCGTCGCCGAGCGATCCAATTCTCCCTCCCACTGCATCAACCTTATCTGCGCCGGTAAGATTCTCCGAGACGACGCCGTTCCGCCCCAAACCCTTTCCCAACTTGGCATAAAAAACAATGCTAAGATCCTCGCCACGCGCGTCTCCTCGCCGCAGCAGGGACTCTCCCTCGTCGCTCAGGAAGAGCGTTGCTCCAGACTCGCGCGTATAAGGTCACGCGCCTGCTGAGATTTTAATTTCGCGAAAACGTGGTCGTTTTTGGTTTGCTTAGTTGGTTGCGTTTGATGTGGACAGGGCTGCTGCGACTGCGATGGCGGAACGCCACGCGGATGGTGCTTTGCCGGTTGAGGACTTCAATATCGAAGTTGAGGATCAGAGTGGACAGAAAGTGCGGCTAGGCTCTGAGACTGATCAAAGGTGTGTTGCACGTGTAAGTGTTTGTGTTTGGGATTTTCGTTTTGAATTGGAATGTGAGGGTTTGTGTTCTGTGGCAGGGCAGTGATGATGGGACTGATGCTTCATGCGAAGGGGAAGAAACTCATCAAACAGGGAAATTACAAAGATGCGCTGGAAGTGCTTAGCATGGGAGAGGTTAGTTTTTTATTGGTTTATGTTTTGTTGCGAATGTGTTATTCTGATGAGCAAATTCTTATAGTTTCTTTACAATTCACACTCTATTGAAATGTATTTTTTGGGTGAAAAAGATTGTCGGGATAGTGTAAGTTACTAATTCAAACAGTTAAGAGGGATTACTGTGCGAGGAAAAAGGTAGGGTGAATTTCGAAGAATCGAGTCCTGAACTGCAATAGTGATGCTGGGTGTAACTCACCATCATTGTGCTTAATGATATGTGACGAATAAGCTTTGTGTGAAGTGAGTAGCCTTTGTTAGGTTACATGGCAAGATTTTGCGGATATAGTTTCTGTAACATTTTTACCGTCTTTCTTCAACCTTGACATTTTAAGTACCATTTTTGCTTTATTATTATTTTGGCTGATAATGATTCATAAATCATGAAGTTGCACACATGGCCTCTCTTCCGTGTTGCTATGGATAGTGTTTTTTAATCAATTTTCACTCCTAATTCGAAATTTGATTTATTTTTGCAGGAGGCGTTCTCTCTTTGTGATCCAAAGGTCATTGAGGTGAGTAATTTATTCAAATGTTTTCCTCATTTGGATCCATGATAGGATTTTCTTGCTAATTATATTCGAGTAAAGAAACGGGGCATGATTTAGTCTAATTGTGTACTTATTTCACTGAAAACTGTGTTCTAGCTGCCTATTCTTTTTTTATGTCTGAAAATTAATTGTCGTTGGCAATAGCCTCTTTTCCCTCCCGAAAGCTTGTTGCATGTATGCGTTTTCTAATGAAGCTCTTAGATTGCGTAGGAAACAGTTTAGTCTTTAGTGGAATATAGGATTGAGATACTCTAAATGGGAGACGGAGAAAATGTGAAGTTATAAATATTTGATGAAGTGTCAAAGTAGCAGATTTTAACTGTTGATTCTTCCATTCATTGTTATAACTAAATTTTTTTCCTCTATAGTTCACCCCCGAAATTAGAAGAGCCAAATATTTTAATACATGTTTTTGTTTTGATTCTAATACAATTTTTGTCTCTTCAGCTTATTGACAATGTTCCTATACTACAAATAGACATGGTATGGTGCTATTTTATGATACGAGACATCAGATGGCTCGCAGACGCAGGAAAGCGTCTTGAAATAGCTAGGATAGGAATTGAACGGGCTCACGGAAAGGATTCTCTTCGCCTGAGGCTCTTACAAGGTGGTCGATTTCCAGAACTTGCATTGTGAGTTGTTTCCCTTGTTTTTTCCCCTTCAAATACTCAATATCTTTGTGGTGAAATTTAAAATAGATTAGTTTTAATATACTTATTTCTTCATCCTGAAAATAGTCAATTTGTTTTGTTTATAGGCATTTGAGACTAGAGCTGCTTGAAGGGGTGGTGGCATATCATACTGGGCAGTTAGAGAAATCCAGAAAAGCATTAGCCTCTGCAAGAGCTAAGTTTGTCCAGGTTTGTAAAAGTGTGATAAATTGGATAGAAGAAATAAGGGCAACATTCTACACATTTGTTGGAGTTAGATAAGAGTTTCAAATTTCCTTTTAAATATTCTTTGCATCAGTTTTTGGTAGCTGTTATGACATATATCATAATCTTATAAAATGCACATTAAATTAGATAAAGAACCTGAAGCTTGACCTTCTATAACTTTTCAAGAGTTTAATATTACTAATTTAAAATTTTGAAGTTAACTGTAGATAGTTAGCATCCTTCTGGCTTCAAATGTTTTGAAATTGATTGATGTATCCAGTTTTATTTGTTTTTGTACGACCCCTGCCTCGTTTTCTCTTGTAAGCAATGCTATTTTCTGTTGCAGCTGCAAGTGTCAGATGAAGCCTTATCATTTGTTATGAGCATGGGCTTTGTTGAACGTGATGCAAAGCGAGCATTGCGGATGAACAATCAAGATGTTGGGGGTGCCATTGATTTCCTTGCTGAGGAGAAAGCAAAGAAATTGCAAAAGCGGGAGGAGGATATTCGGAGAAGAAATGAAATTAAGTGAGTTAATATTTATCCACTTTATTTTCTTTTGGTTCTCTTTCTAAATAACTTGCTTCCAGGGAACAAAAGCGGTATGGGATGACACCCTTAAAGAAAGCTGTCGATCTAGAGAGATTGAAGGAATTGGTCTCTATTGGGTAAGGGTTAATTTTGTGTTGTATTGTAACTATTACTATTATTTCATGCGTATTGTAAAGATTTTGTCTCGAAACAGACTACTTTTTTGAAGGTACTGTAAGCTCCTAGGCTTATGGCACTTAGAATTTATTTATTCGTGCATGGCATCTATCCTTGCATTAAATGAACTAATCATTGTTATTTTTGTGTGAATCTACGTTAGCAGATCATACTAGTATTGATTAAACTACCAATTCGGTCCCTCAGGCATTATCCTCTCTCCTAAGTAATTTCTAAAGTAATAATATTATAAGTAATTCCTCAAGTATTATCAGGTTTGTCCTTAATATGATATATTTTACTATCGTTCAAAGATCTAATTGAAGGGCTTTTCAATATTTGGGGACTACTCAGCATAACTTCTAATACTTGATACATAATATATATTACTTTAGGAACCATTTAGGAGAGAATACTACTTCAGGGATGAAATGCATTATTCTTGCAGTATTATAAAGCTGCCTCACATAACCGAAGTATAGTCATCGGAATTGACACTGTTATTCTGGCAGGTTTGAGAAGGAGCTTGCTGCTGAAGCCCTTAGAAAAAATGAAAATGATACTCAGAAAGCATTGGATGATTTGACCAATCCTGAAACTAATTCTGCTTTACAGGTTAGTATTTGTCTTAACAAATTTCTGTCACTTCAAACAATATTCTTACTTACTCTCATCAATATTAAGGTTACGATCGAGTCAAGGAAAAGGAAGAGACAACAAGCAAAAGATTCTGAAATTGAAAAAGTTGTGCAAATGGGTTTTGAAAGAGCAAGAGGTATAAAAGTCTATCCACATATTCAAGACACAAAATGTGCTAAATTTATAACTAGTTGTATGCATATATAGGGTTATTCTGATACTGCTGCTTCTTTGTAGTTGTTTCTGCTTTTGAGGCTGGAGGTAGTGTAGAAGATGTTTTGCAAAGACTGACTGCACAACCTGATATCGAACCCACATCAGCTTCCATAAATACACATTCAACGGCCGCTCCCCATGATGGTGCTAGTTCATCTGCTCCATTACCTAACAATGTTAATTCTGATGATCTATACATGATGAATGAGGTTGAAGACAGTAAAACACAGCGAGATATAGAAATGGAAGATGAGCTCTCCGCAGATATTGCAAAAGCAGATGCCTTGGCTGATTATGACATTGAAGTTAATGTAGAAGGAGAAGCCATAACTGAGTACCTGGCCCTGGTTGAGTCTGCAGGGAGTTGTGGCCAAACTGCTCCTTCCCAGTAAGAAAAATAATTATTTATAATAATAAAAAAGATTTAGAATAATATTGACCGTTTAGATATTGAGCAGTTTATGTAAATAGCAGGTTGATATAGATAATGAATGTATTTAATGCTCTTGTGGGAGCTTGATGTAAATAGTATGATGAGTACATGAGAATATGTGCTCATTCCCTGGATTTTTTATGATGAAATAAGTATGATTCGTAGATTATTTCTTGATTTATTAGATTCGTAGGAAGTATGATTTTTTTATTTTTTTTTACTTTCACTATAGATAACGAATTTGACATTTATCATGTCATTTTATGATTTGGTTGAAATGTGTGCAAAAAATTGAAAAGAGAGCTGGAATAGAAGTATTTTTTTTTTTTTTTTTTTATAATTTGTTGGGATAATGATTTGGAAGAGGAAATTTAGTTAATGAAACATAGAAATAAATACTTCTCGGCGAGGGAGGAAAAATGATATACTTCTTTTCCAACTTTATCATTTGCGTTTATTTTTATATATTTTTAAACAAAATAACATTCACACTATTTTTAAATATGTATATCTACATCCTTCATGTTTTAAATAAAATAACCCGGACCTTTCTTATTTTATTTATAACAATTCTTAAAAAAAATGTTTATATTAAATTATTTGACTTTAATGTTTTAAAACTTTAATTTTAATTTTTAATTTTCATAATTTTTATTTAAGTTTTAGTAAATATGATATTTTTGAATAAAATAAAATAAGCGAGTATTATTTTACTAAGAAGATTAAGTAAGTGCTATTTATTAAATACATAAGAGTGTTTTAGAAAGAATGTAAATATCATTTACTAAAAATATAAAAGGGATAATGTCTAAGAAATATTGAAACCCCAAAACCAATAAACGTCCTTTATCAACCCCAAAACCCAATAAGACTATCCCGCTGCTGAGGCAAAAACTTTCAGCACCTCATTTTTTACCTCCATTCTATCACGGACGAAAATAACTAAAATATTCTCTTAGAATTTATTTTCAGAAATATTTTTAAAACATAAATTTACATTCTGTAATATATTTTTTAGAAATAGATTTCGAGAATTATTTTTCAAAATGTAAATTTTATGTTTTAGAAATTATTTTTCAAAAAATAATTTCCTAAATATAAAATTTATATTCCAAAAAATATTTTCTAAAATCTATTTTCGAAAAATATATTTCAGAACTTATTTTTATAGGATATTACTTAAAAATTATTTTTGGGTTTTTGAAAATTAATGGGGGTGCTGGTCACAAATGATTTGGTGCAGAAAGTTTTTGCCCGCTGGTAATCCTAAAGGCTAGTTAGGTAAAAGACCATTAATTGTTGTGAGAGTTTAAAGGTGTAAATGATCCATTATTATGCCTTTATTACTACATTTATTTTCTAGTTGATTTGACGGTCCAAGTATTATTACAAATATCATCTTCTATATTATATGGACAAGAAAAAGAAACAAGTATTTGACTATAGAAGAAAAATATCATATAGAAATCGATTTTACTCTGACTCATGAATATAAAAAAAAAATGATAAGGCTAAAGAATAACAAGTTTAATTTATAGGCATGAGTAATTTGAAGTTATTAGCTTCAACTAAAAACTCAATCTTCATATATAAAATTACCATGAAAGGAAAAAAAAAGTTTAATATCTTTCTTCAATATATTTCTTAGTTTCATGTATTTTTTTTTTTACAATACTAAAAGTTATACATGTTATCATGTTTAATTTATTTCTAATTGATATTTATCCAAAACTTCAAGTTATTGTTTATTTTTCTTTCTCATGTAGTCATAAATCTATCTTAAATATTTTAGTTTGTTACTTTCACTTGTCCTTTTACAGAGCAGTTCATTATATTGATCCCAAATATTCATCTTTAGCTAAAATTACAAGACATGTACTCTATTTTCGTTTTTTGGTGTGAAATATTTGTTAATCAATTTACTGTATTCTTGGTGTGAAATATCAATAACGTTTTCAATTTAAAACACAAGATATTACTTAAATGATCCCAACTCAATTTAACACAAACCCACAGAAGGTTAATGTGTATATACTGTCTTCCTCTGGTGAAAATAAGCATTTGTTTATAAAGTCAAACTCCAAATCTCGTGTCACTTTCATTGATTCCCCAAACAAAACTATATCATTTAAAAGTAATGCAATTAGATATGATGTTTTTATGTTCATGGTAAACAAATTCAAGGCTAGATTAACAAGGACTTAAAGACTAATCCTTGACAGAATCTTAAAAGGGCACCGTGTAATCAGTGTTTGGAAAGGCGATCAACTGAAAGGCTCTGGCTACGGTGAAAAAGTAGGTTATGTATGCCATTGGAAAGCAATTTTAAGCCATTAGATATCACAAAGATTTTCCACAGCATGGGAAAAATTCATGTCTTCTTTTTCTTTCTCTTCCTTCTCTGTCTTTAGAGACATGCATGCGTTGATAGACTCACCCATTTTGGTGGGCTCACAAAACATGGAATCATGGGAAGAAGCTTTAATAAGGTTTCTTTGTAGGAGTTGATGTGTTGTCCTACTTTCATTAATAAGGTTTGATTAGCAAAATTTGCAATATTTGTGAATATTGGAACAGGAAACGAGGAAAGGCCATCAACATATAGGGTGTGTTTTAGATGGAATACCCAAATCAACTTTCAATCGTGGTAACATGTTTGACACTTTTTTTTAATCTAGTTAACAAAAATATTCACCTCAAAATCAAATTAATTTAAAAATTACAATATACAGTTTTTTTTTTTTTTAACTCCAATTGAGTTAAACTCAATAATTTTCCAACAAAAATCCAAACACAGACAGTGGTTGGTGTAAGATGGAGAAGACTAAAGATGATTAGGAGAAAAAAAACGAGGGAGAATAAAAAAGACAAATGCGAAAAAGAATAAGAACAAGAAACTAAAAATAGCAGAAAATTTTGACCATCAATCTGAATTTGAACAAAAACCTAACTCTGTAAAACTTATTTTCCGTGGTGGGAGACATGACCTAGTCTTCCACCTAGCCAGAGGCTAAATACATGTCACTTTCTTTCCCTATGGTTTTACTGTACAGTTACATCATTGTTCTAATTCTGAGTCGTTATTTTCTGAATCAGTGACCATAACAATCTCCATATTTTGGTTTTCTTGCCTGACTTCGGCATCCACGTGTTTCTTTGGGAGCACGTTACAGTCGATGGTGTGCCATACTGGTATCTCCTCTTGAAACAATCTGCAAAAACATAAATAGCATAAAACTTAGATACAGTGATGAGACAAAAACTTCAAAGAAAGATGCAGGGAGGACTTACGGGTGCTTGCATAGCGTTGGACATTGCACTGTAAGTGCATACTTGCAAGTGGAAATCTCAGTGATTGAACTAATCATTGTTCTGGGTTCGGAGCATACAAACCTCACCTAAAAAAAAAAAAAAAAAAAAGAAATCAATATAACGAGGGAAGGAAGAAAAGACCCAGATCTGCAATTTCATACCTCGGTCTCTCTTGGCCTATTTGTAAGATCACACATGGTTCCGTTAGTATATTGATGAGCATGATACCTGAAAGAATATTATATAATTACTTATTTGTTTTGATCATTCAGTCATTCACAGCATATATCATGTGAAACCATTTCTCCAAGCAAACCCAAACCTCGCACTTAGAAACAGTCATCGATAAGGTACCTTTGAGATGCATCTTTTGAACGGGGATCCTTCAATGTAGAAATGTCGGAAAGATTTTGGTTAAATGCAGCTGTAGCCTCCGGATCATACTCTCCCAGGATAAACTCCTGGACGACCTGCGAAAAGGAAAAAATTTACACTGATTATGATACATGAATATATGATTTTACAAGTTTCTAATAATATAATAAAACAAATCCACGGTTATACAGTTGAACATGCTAAAATGCACTTCAATATAATTGATAAACCAAAAGATAGGTCTTCTGAATGTAGGATTTATATCAATGACTAAATTCTACTATCAATAATCACGGTAAGGAAACCTCAACAAGGATGGTACACTAACAAGAGCGTTCCATAAGGAAAAGGAAAGATATAAATTTTATTGTCGAATGATCAACCTTGCTTTATGTTGGGGTATAAAATTTCATAGAGATGCACTGCATGTCTCTGCCACATATCATAAAATCGTAATACAATCATTTCCCATTGTTTAGTAAATTATAGAATCCAAAATCCAGAGTGGAAACAAAATTAAGTCTGATTAGGAAATTTGAAGCTCTAAACTTAAGGAAATATGAAGATAATATTGTTAATCAAAACTGAATACTAATCCAAATCCCAAAAAGAGCAGAAGCCTACGTTAAAATGACACCGCGGGTGAATTAGTTGAACCCTGGAAGCATTGACACCCCTGTGGAATAGTATATAGCTGTCCGATACTTTTTGGATATGACACCTTTCGGGTGCCTCCGACATGTGTCTGACACTCCTTAACCATGTCACTATTAAAAACTATTTTTTAATCGGCTCCTCAACATCTTCAAAACATCTTAGACACCTCTTCGCCACAACTTGAGCATAAGTGAAGAAAGTGAGCCAATACTTATTCTTGTCTAAACACCTCCTCGGCACTACTATTATAAAGTAGTAAAAAAAATAAAAATAAAAGAAAACAACTTATATTATAAATGACGACTCATTCTTTTAGGCTTGTGTTCCTCGTAAGACTTGTTATTTTAACTATTAAGATACATCTTTCTTATTTAGAATTCTATTGTGAAGGATGTTATTACATGGAAACTATAACAATTCTTTTTTATAGTGAGAATTATATAAATCTTCAGATTTTTGTCACGTTTGATTATATAGATATATAATCAGCAGGGTCGCTTTTGAACTTTAGTTGTGTCTTGGTATCTACGTCAGTGTCGTATCCCATGTATGTTTTGGAGTCAGTACTTCATAAACTTATTCAAGAATGTAATTCCCCTTACAAATCCATACTTTTAGCTGCTTAAGAGAGTATGGAGCAGAGAGAAGTTTATTCAAAGGCCATCAATGGCCAAAACTGAATGTAATCAAGAGGATACCTTATCATCTTCCAAATGTAGTTGCCGCAACTTCTTTTGATAGCAAAATTCATATGACCACCAACCTTCTTGCTGTACATTCAAACAGCTAGAGTAAGGAAATGATTTACAATATATGCCATATGTTTAAATAAAACTCAGAAGAAACCAAATATTCGGACCACAAACTTCATGAATAGTAATTAATGAATCACCATTGGAAATAATTCAGACACTGACCCTGAGAAAGCACGGACCCTTTAATGCTTCTAGCAGTTCATCTGGTGTCTTCTGCTTAATCCGTTTCTCTGTTTCGACAATCATACTGCTAACATTGTGCTGGATAACAGGCTTTCCACTTTTTTCCTTTTCCACCTTAGGTAAGTAACAGATAAATTTCTGTCCATTTTTATCTGGTATGGTTATAGATTCCTGGTCGTCATCCTGCAAATTAAGTATCACAAGTTCTTATGAGAGGTCATGGGACAAACATATATAAACTCGAATTTCACTTTATCCTAGAAAGGAAAAAGATCGAGTTATGCCCAAAGGCTTAGAAAGGAACCTAAAAAGTCCAGGATGTTCATTAAAAGGCCACTACCATTAAATCACGAGTTACTGAGTTGTCAGTCAACAGTAGTTAAACTGTTTTGGGTCTGTATATGTTAGATTGTTATAGAATTGATTTTGAAAGAACTGAGTATGAAGTAACCAGTGTTGAAACAATTGATGTTTAAAAATAATTAATTTGTATTTGGGAATGATATTTTGATAGTGAGTTTAGACTCTAGAAGAATTCAATCGTTTGGATGGTGAAGTAGATCCTAATAAAGATATATTTTTAAAATCCAATTGTAGGTTTAACATCCAATCAATTATATTTACCTTTAAAGCTAAAATATTCCCTTTCGAATAACCCATACCTTGAAATTAGATCCTAATATTTTCTCAACAAAATTCATTTCATCCACCTCAAAACTTAACGAAACAAGATGCACAATAGTAAAGACATGTTTGTTTATCACAAATGTATGTTTGCAGCAAAACAAATTCCTAAGCTGTCAAAAAAGAACCAGGCACTCTTATTTCCAATCTCTTCGATATCATCAAAAGTTAAATTTGTAAAATCATAGTACTTTCGATTCCGAACCAGCATTTGCAAAATACACTGTATATAATATTTCAATCACAAAACCAAGGGGCAGGGGGAAATGATTGTATTCAACATGCAAGCTCAACACTCACAGGGATAAAAGGGGAATCTTGGGGATGGAATTCGATATTGTATTTAGGTTCACGAGAGCGGCCACCCCCAGTGCCACCAGCACCACCAAATATGCTACCTGTTATGACAACAACAAAGAAAATTAAGAAAATGTAAAACCTAAATTTTGAAATTAGAAGAATTGAATTTGAAACCCTAAGAAAGAAGGGAGAAGGAAACGACCGATGTGAGCAGGGAAGATTTGTTCAGAGGCATAGGTGAAAGAGAAGAGAATGAAGAGCAGAAAGAGTGGTCTCATCGTCCTCACAAGGAAGAAAACCCAGTTCCGACGTCGTTTCCTCGTGCTGAAACAATTAGAAGATGGGAACCAAGATCACCAGATGCCAAACCCTCCACGTCAATTCACCAATCCACCATTGCCACCTCACTGCCTAGCCAAATCATGTATTCACTTTTTATTAAATTAAAATATATATCCAATTTTACAATTTATAATTCTATCAATTTTATAACTTTATTATTTCTTTAAATAATTAATTCAAAAAATAATAATACAATTTTATATAAAAGTTAACTCTTTCTTTTTTTTTCATTCTACTTGTTGGCGGGTTTCTCAGCTTTAAGTAGAAGTTTCCTAAATTTGTAAAATACATATTAAAAATTAAATGAAATTTTTGTATAAATTAACTTGTGAGTTTAAAAGTTTTATATGGTTCTTATTTTGAGAAGAATTCTTAAATGATAAATCTTTATATTTATTATTTGATTCTTGAATTAAAATTTGTATTTTTTATTTGATTTTTTTCAATTTTTTTATTTTTATAATATAAAACATATTAGGAATTGAAGTGTAAATTTAAATTTTATATTGAATAAAAATAAATAAAAATTGAATAAAATACTTTAAGATTTTACATTATAGTATCATTTTTTTTGTGTGGGTGAAACTGTTATTTCATTATTATTTGATATTTTGGAGGGATTTTTTTATTAATGATAGTTGAAATAGCTTTTACATGTTGTTATTAAACATTTTGAGTTATAAGTTTGCATATACTTCTGCGTTAATTAAGGTCCTTCTAATATTAAGATTTACATAAATATAAGTTAAAATTTAAGTTAATTTGTATTTTAAAAAATAAGAATTTTAGTTTTATAATGTGATAGTTTTAGTCAACTAAAATTAATTTTAATTAGCTAAGACATAGTTGTGTAAAATCTTTGAAATTTTGTTCAGCTCAAATGATATTTTAATATTCCAAAACTTTTTAGAAGTGACATTTTAATAATTATAGTCAAATTGGCAACAAGATCAACTCTTAAAAAAAATAACCTAAATTTTGTATAAATGTTTAAATCAATTAATTATGTAGTTATGTATGATAAAATGAAGATCGGATCATACAATAAATAATGAAAATACTGTGTTAACCAAATACAGTATATTCACAAAACAGTGAATTATATATTCATGTAGAAAATCACTTCTCTTGTTAAATTTGATTTTGATAAAAATAATTTAAAAGAAAGTTTGAGACTCTTTTTATCTGTGCGACCAAAAATTATTTGACCAAAAATCGTGAATGTCAAATATTTTTATTAGAAAATATGTATCATTTATATTAAGTACTAAACCCTAAAAGGATGAATTTTGGATTAATATTGGAAGAATTTATCTAAATATGAAATGAAAATTCATATGTAAAAACTTTGTATTGGTAAAACAAGTCAAATATTTAAAAAAATATATCAAATAACACGGATCGGTAAAGAATTGTTATTCCTTTTATTGAAAATGTTTTTTATATAATTTTTTAAATCTATGTAAATAAAAATAAATATTAACAAAAACGTTGAGTAGTTATTTTTAATTACTTTTTTATAAATACTTTTGAGATGATGTTT
>Ga0209489_103079_pt1 | contig 32985 bp, 18 predicted proteins | sample SiratrowhiteBW_FD_187527 | JGI IMG/M metagenome (GOLD analysis project Ga0209489, IMG submission 187527) | Root nodule microbial communities of legume samples collected from California, USA - Siratro white BW (SPAdes) (version 2) | ecosystem: Host-associated > Plants > Roots > Nodule | place...
AAAAAAAAAAAAAAAAAAAAAAAAAAAAACAACTAGTTACATCGTTTTATACTGTTAAAATATTCATATTAATAATAAAATATTTAAAGATAGATACAATTTCCGTACATATTACATCCTGTACTATAACTTTAAAATTTTGATGAGTTACAGTAATGAGTAAATACCAAATTATCTTTAAAAGACACAAGTGCGCTTTTTATTAACTTTTTAATTAGAACATCCATCTGAATTATTCTTTGATTTTTTTTTCTATTTACATATTAGTCATTTATAGGTATTTAATATTTAATATACAAAAATAATTTTTTTAATATAAAAATGTTATATATAGATAATTTTTCAAATACTCATTTACATAAAAAAAAAATCAAATACCTATTAGTCACACTTATCTTTAAGACCATATTTAGATATTTATTAGTTATGCTAATCCTTCCGTTATTTTAATTATATAACTTATCTTTTCATAAATATTAATTACATTATCACTACTTGACTCTAATAAATTCCTAGTCATAGATAATACAACTAATTATCTATTTTATATTATTAAAATATACATATTGAATATAATATATTGCAAAATGAAATACAATTGTGTATTACGTTATGTACTTCAAAATTTGAAATTGTTACTAGTAATATTTATTTTAAGATGATAAAATAAGCTGGAATGTACTGAGTTAGGTGCTTCAACTCAGTGATCAGTTATAGTTTTTCCTATTTAGTTTCTTATAATGAAGGTTATTAACCAGTTAAAGATGGCCAACCTATCAACTCGTTTTTTATTTTTTAAAATAAAAAATATACAAAAATTTAGGTTTAAACCTCTTTATTATATATTTTTAAGATTTATTGATCTTAAAAAATAAAATATACATTTAATATTATTAGTTTATTTATAAATTTAATTTATCTATTACTAATAAAAATAATATTAAAAAATTAAACTAAATTGTTAAGATATTTTAAATTCTTTACCTAACTCTTTTATTTAATTTGACATATAAAATAAATAATTTAACCTTTTGTTTTCTTTTTTGATTGATTTTAGTTCGTCGATCCACGATGGGTAAAAATTTCCAGACTTTGAACAAAAAGTGTGAGACTGAATGTTTTCTATCATCCCTAATCAGTGTTTTGTTTTTGTTTTAACGTACCAATCATAATATTTTTTAAATGGTTTTATTGGAAGTAAAAACTAACATACATTAATTAAATTTTCCATTCTGGTCTGGCAAATTGACCAATCATGACTACTAAGCTAATTACATATTTTATACCATTAAAATATACTTATTGATTATAAATATTGAAAATAAGATGAAATTAGAATACTACATGTCTTTTTAAGACAAAGACATGTTTTACCACTGCTAGTCATTTACTTTCTTGTAACTTTGACGGTTCAGGCAAGCACAATACAATCTTACAATATGAGTCCATTGAAGATTCAGGTAAACACTAAGATGAGTCTATCTAAATCAATTTGTTGGATGAACTCAGATCAGAAAGTGTCTGACAAAAAATATCTCGCATAACATCGAGGATTGTCAAGCAAAATTCAGAAGTATCAGAAAAGGTGAAAGTTATCTTAGCACAATCGTATATAATACTTATATAACTAATAAATCATTTCTTTTACCAATAAAAATTAAATAAACAATAAATACTTAACGGTTGTTTGAACCATGTTACAATACACCTGCATTACAAAGAAAAAATAACTAATCAAATCATAATAACCATATAAAATATATCTAAATAATAGTTAAGTCAATATTAAGATTAATTTGGGTCATCTTTGAAGGTCCACATAGCTAAAAAAACCATTCATAATAATATAAATAAATAACTATTCCAAAATATTTATTACTAATATTATTTTTTATATATTATTGCATTAATTGCGATCTCAAAACATTGACTGAATGTTACAGTGTCTTTGAAGACGTATTATCTTTCTGAGAGTGAAATCTGAAAAATCAAGAGTACAAGAAGGATTAAGAACAAAAACTTTCTGGTACAACAAAATTAATATCGCATGATTTTACAAAGGCCACATCCGTATGATAAGATCAAATACTGTTATAATTATAATCTATCAATACATACAAATTAATAAACTTTTATTATATATATGGTCAGCTCTAACAAATTGACCAGTCATGATTAATACAAGTAAATAATTATTTTAAACTGTTTATATTGATTTATAAAAGGAGCAAATCACCATACTAAAATCATGAATTTCAAGATTTGAAATTCTATTAAGTAATTTACTTTTTGTTTTGTTTTACCACGATGAATCATAATTTTTTCAACGATACTACTGAAATTAGAACCTGCATTTTATACATATTAATTAAATTTCCGGATACTCGTCGACTCTAGTAAATTGAACAATCATAGTTAATACAACTAATTGCTTTTTTTAAAATATAACTATTGATTATAAAATACTTAAAATATAGTTCATTTTACTACATGTTATTCAAGATTTGAAATTCATACTATATTCATCTTTCGTTTAGTTTTACCACAGCAAATCATATTTTTCTTATAATGGTATTAGTGAAATCAACTAGAACCTATCATTTCATACATCTTAAATAAGTTCTCGACTATTTTATCGACTCTAGTGATTAATCTAAAATATTTACTTATTTTATACCACTCAAAAATACATATGGATTATAAAATACTTAGAAATTAGATTCATTTCGAATTATATACTTCACCGCGATTAATTATATTATATTACTTAAATATAAAATTTTATTCTTTTAATAATTATATTATCTTTAAAAGAATTTTTTTCTGTTGTGATCCGACAACTTTTTTTTTAAAGTTGGATATTCTTTATAATGAATTCTATTTCTTTTCTTTTAAGATTCAGGATGTTATTGTTATCAAAGACTTTAGGTTTATTGTTATTGTCAACTTCAGGTCTAAGGTTATTTTTAAAATTTTGATTAATAAGTTTGGTATTGTTTACAATAGAGTAAGATTTTATAATCAGAATGATTTCATTAATATATGTCGAATTAAGAATTGTATTTGTATTGCTTCTGAGATTGTTAACATATTGTTGAATTACAAGAAAAAATGGATTTAGCTATCGTTTTTAGCCACCGAAAACAAACAGTCGCAATTAGTGACTAATACTAGCAACAAAAATAATATAGTCACTAATTGTTATCGAAATAGCGACTACAATATCATTTGATCATTAATTAATTAAAAAAAAAACTTTAGCCACCACATTTAGTTATCAAAATATATTGATCATTGCATAGTGATCGAAATAGTTACCGAACATAAATTCGTTTAAGCCACCGACTTGATTTTGGTCGATAAATAAAGAAAAACAAGTCAACCACCAATTTTAACAACAGAAACAAGGTAATCGTAACATAACGATCGAAGTAATCACCAAAATCAAAATTATTTTAGCGACTAAAATGAAATTCATCGTTAAAAGACAAAAAATATTAATCACGGAATTTAGTTACTACAGTTCAATGGTAGCTAAATAGCGACTGAAACAGTTACCGAACATGAATTTGTTTTAGCGACCAATTTAGATTTGGTCACTAAAACATGAGTAGAAAAATTAATTAACAAATTAGCGACTGAATTTAGCAACCAATGTGTCATGGTCGCTATTAATAATTAAAATAGCCACTAATTTTGTGTGGTTGCTAAATGATTATTATGAATATTATTAATATTAACTAAACTAAAGATACCATTAATAACAATAATAATATAGAAATTATAAAACTTATTTCAATGTCACAAATTGTAATGTTGTTTACTTCTTTTAGACTTATCATTAGCTATGCTTACTTGAGGTTTAGATATTAGTGAAAGATATTGTTAAAAATGATGTTGGTCAAAGAAATGAATTTTTCTTTTCGTTAATCCTTTTAGACTCATAATTGTCTACACCGGCTAAAGCCTAAAAGTTTGTGTATGATACAACTATACATTTTGTTAGTAAATAAATGAGTTTTTATTTCCAAAAACATTAATCGTCATTCTACCATCTAATCATCATAGACTAGTGTATGATATTACTTAACATGATGTTAATTCTATTAAGATTGATAATTCAGTCGAGACTTTTTGCTACAAGTGTTGCACCATTTTGATTTTCATCCCACTTTTATAAATTGGATCCATGTTTTCTTGCAATATGCTTTTCTTTAATCAAGATCAATGGTAATATGATCGGCTATTTTAATTGTGGGAGGGGTTTTTGTCAAGGAGATCCTTTGTCATTCCTACTTTTTCGTTTGGCTTAGTAGAGGGATTTATCAACTGGCTTCTTCTCATAAGATTCTTCTTATGATTGGTCTTAAGGGAGTATTTTGCTACTCATTTTCTCTATGTTGATGACATCTCTATTTTTTGCAGGGCCACTATGAAATCTTATGGAGTTCTTACATGTTTATGGTTCGATCTCAAGCTAGTGGATGAACACTTCCAAAAGTCTCTTTTTCACTACCAATGAGTATATTTCTTTTAATAATAATATTTAAAGTATTTTTGGATGTCATATTGACACTATTCCTTTTAATTATCTAGGTGTTCTTATCTTTTCTAGTGTTCCTAATAGGCAATTTTTTCAACCTTTAGCTGATAGAATCAATAGTAAGCTTATTTCTTGAAAAGGTAAGTACCTTAGTATGATGAAATGTGTGCAACTTGTTAACTTTGTTATCTATGGTATTATGTCCTACAATTTTCAAATTTACAAATAGCCTATAAATCTATTAAAGAGGTGAGTAAATGGGTCAAAAATTATATATGGATTGGTATTTTCTTAAAACAAACCTTGTTACTATGAGCTGGAAGTTTGTTTGTGCTCCTAAGTATAATGGGAGTTTACAAGTCTTTAATTTCCAGATTGAGAATAAAGCTTATTTTCTTTAGCTTACATGGGATTTTGCATACAATTCTTTACATTGGTTTGGTCTAATATGTGATAGATTCCTCCACTCTAAATATGTTAAGATTTGTGTTCATCAATCTTCTTCTATTTGACATGAGATCAAACATTTTTATGATATTATTTTGGAGAATACTATCTAGACTGTTGGTCAGGGTGATAGAGTAAATTTCTAGAATGATTGTTGGTTTTCTTCTAAATGCATTTCTCTTTTGGTAGGTATTACTCTTCATGAAAGATTTACTCTTGTATTTAATGTGGGTGAAGGTTGTAATGGTTCTTCTTGGGATTTGTCTCAGAATTTGTTGTAACATACACAAGTTCAGATGACCCAAATTGGAAACTTGAGGATAGAAGGCAGCCGAAAATTCCTCTCAAGCAATCCCACTTGTGATTAGGACAAAATCATTTGGTCTAATTTTATTCTCCTGCTAAGACTTTGGTGTTTTGGAAGCTTCTACATAGGTGTTTGCCTACTAATTTAGATGCTTAGAAAAGAGGTGTTTTTCTTTGTTCCATGTGATCTCTAAGCAAACTACAAGTTGATGATATTGATCATTTATTCTTTAATTGTTCTGATATTTCCTTTATATGGACTTGGCTTCAAAACATTTTTTTGTGATCTTAAGAACTTATCTTCTGTTGACTTTGTTACTTTCATTAAAGATCCTTATAGTCTTCTTATTTGTCTGGTTAAATTTTCGCTCACTACTTTTTCTCTATGGATGAACTGGAGGATGAGGAATTTTACTAGATTTAAACAGGCTATTGGCATAAATATTGTTTTACATGTTATTAAGAATTGTATCTAGACGTCTAGTAATACTTCTAGAAAGCATGACTAACCAAATTCCAAATTTTCTATTTTGAAACAGTTTGGCATTAACTCCAAAATTCTATCTTTATCAAAAATCAAATTCTATATCTATCAAATTCTAACTCTACCAAAAATCAAATTCTATCTTTATCAAAAATAAATTTCATCTTTATCGGAAAAAAAATTATATTTATCAAAAATCAATTCTATCTTTATCGAAAATCAAATTTGATCTTTACCAAAAATCAATTTTTTTTCTTTCAATTAAAATTTCACTTTAAGTTTATCTTTGAATAATATTTATTTTCAAAAATTCATTTTCTCACAAATAATCAATTTAATTAAAAACTGACACGTTATATAAGACATGTTACTTTGACTTTGACTGACTAATTTGACTTTGACCATCTATTTTAACTTTGACATTCTAACACTACACATATTATTTAATGTTTTCTTCAAACATTATTTTAAAAAATAATTAAAACATATACTTTATTTTATTATCATCAAACCATAACATCATAAACCATATAATAAATGAGATCGTCTAATGCATGAAACCAATGAGATAGTCTAATGACTCAACATCAACTAACAAATATGGACAATGAATCTTAAAGTATTTATCTTTTATATCTCATCGTGTATATGTTCGTGTGTTTTTTGTTCTTGTATTTGTTCTTCATCTTCATGCTTTTTATATAGCCTTTTGAATACTAATCGTTTGTATTTTATGATACTTGGAATGGTAACTTTTGCACTTCTAAATATCTTCCGTATATTAATTTTTTTAATCATTTAAAGACATTCCATTATAGTTTCAAACTTGAACGTTGAAACTTGATGTATTAAATTTTGTCTCCATGAGTTTTGTTCTTCTCTTTGTCTTTTCTATTATCAGAGACTATATAAGGCAACTTCAGTTGTGATATAATCTTCGCGTCTTTATCACGTATTTGAACCTTTTGAATTCTTTCTTTATCTATGACAATTTGAACATTGAAACCATAAACTCATGCAATTCATCATTTTCATTGTATTATACACTCTATGTGGAAACTTCTTATTTGATTGATTTTCCACATCTTGAACGTGTCACCTTTATCATTTATTTATTTTAATTCTTTTTATATCCAATTCTTTGATTTCTGAAACTTTGATTTTCTCCAATAATATTGTTGAAAAATATGATGGCCAAAGTTCAAGAGGGAGGGGTGAATTGAACTATTAACTCTTTTCTGAAAAGGCTAGAAAGTATGAATGAGTATTTTTATTAAACTTTGATTACTATGTAAATAATGCACAAAACAACAAGTTAAATTGTAAAAACAGCAAGTTAAAATAGCTTTAAGTATGCACAACCAGTGAAAACAACTTGTTGAAACGTATAAAAAACCTATTAAATTTTTCTGGCAGTACTGAAACAGTAGAAATAACAAGTTGAAACTCAAAATAGTTTCTTAAAATTTTGTTTCCAGCACTTAGAAAATTTTTCTCAAATTCCAGTAGAAAATCAACTTGTTAAAAACTGATTTTAACAGGTTAAAATTACTAACCAGTGGTTGTATTCTATTTTAACCAAAAAAGACATATTTTGAAAAGCTTTAATAATTCAATTTTAATACAAACACAATAACTATTCACTGCTCAAAGTTATAGAAAAAAAATTGTCAATTTGCAAAAGAATGAAAACTCAAATTTTCAGCAAGTTAGACAGGCAAGAGCATTAAAGAGAGATAAACTCAAGTCAATTAACTTGGCTAAACTATAGAACAAATTCAATAATGCAACACTCAAAGTCATGTACCAGTGAAGCAATAACAATGTTTCTTATGACTGTCAAAACAAAGATGTTACCCAATATTTTGAATTCGTGCTCCAATGAATTATGCAAGAATCTTTGCAAGAAAGATACAAACTATGAAATAGAAAATTAAAAAGATATGGCAACAGATATTATGCAGAAAACAGTTCAAGAAATTTGCCAAGTATTTTACACAGTAGAGGAATCCATCAAAGAAGCAGATTCAATATGACAAGATTATTAGCAAAGAACTGGGAAATACATCACTTCACTAGATTTTCAGAACTTTAACAGATTAAAACCCAATTTTAACAAGTTAAATTTGCTGCCAGAATGTAAATCATAGTGTTGTCCAGAAAAACAACAGGTTGTTTTTAGATTTTAACAGGTTGTATATGACAGTAAAATCGAAAACATAGTAGAACCAATTGCAAATTGAAACAATGCAAGGAAGAGAGGTTCACTTTCTCAAGAGCTACAAAAAGTCCTTTGCACAACAATGCAAAGATTTCTACTAAAATTTACAAGTTTACATACACAAACACAATCAAGAATCAATCTTGAACCCTACAAGATTGCCTCTAGCCCTTATGCAGCACCTACCTATCAACACCCAATTTCGTCTGGGCAAATAAAATTATTTCAAAATAAAAAATACATAAAATTAAAATAAAAAATTTGTGTTATGTAGTTTTTATCATACTTTGTCATTTAAATAAATAAAAGAAGAAAAAAGTTTTGATTTCATTTTTTATTTTAATAAATAAAGTTTTGAAATAAAATTTATAAAAAAAAGAAAAAGAAAAAACAACAAAGTAAAATAAAATAAAAGAAAAGGAAAATAATAATAAATAAAATACGAAAATAAAAGAAATAAGTAATGAATAAAATAAAAAATGGGAAGTATAGAAAAATAAGAAAAAAAAGTATTAGGTATGTTTTAAATAAACTGCAAAATAAAAAAATAAAAAAAATAAAACTCATTAAGAGATTCAGTCCGAAAATAATTTGTCTTTGAATAAAGCCCAAATTAACAAATGGTTCATTTTGAAAAAAGTAAAGTAAATTAGTTTGTTGAGGTCTAGTCCATTAAAAGTGTGTTTAAAAAAGGAAAATAAAATTGATATTTTGCACCTCTTCTTATTAAAGTGTTGTCATGTCATACTTCCTCTCTCCACTGAATAATCTGATTGTCTTTTCAGGAACCCATTTTTAATGCATGAAAATTAATTTAAAATTAAAAAAAAGGTTAATTAATGAAAATTTGAACAGAATGGCTAGGGTAATATGATAATAATTGGTGATTCTTCTGTTTAATTGCAAATAATGATATTAATTAGATATTATTCTGCTTAATTGCAAATAATGGTAATAATGGGTGGTTATTGTGCTTAATTGCAAATAACTCTGATTTATTCTGATTTATTCTTCAACATCAAACTGAAATCAGGGGCAAATTCATTGGATGGATCTAGTAGAGAAATTGAGGGGTATGAGCAAAATAAGGAACGGGGATTTAACTCTGAGTAGTATTTTACCACTACTAGAAAACTATTGACTAGTGACCGATATCAATGACCAAAAAATTCAGTCACTGTTGGTGACCGGATCAGTGACCGAAAAAAATTTGACCACTATCAGTGACCGAATTAGTGACCGACAAATTCGGTCACAGAAGATGATAATAATAATACTAATAATAATAATGATAATAATAATATTTTTTTTATACTGCTCTAAGCACATCTCACCGGATGTTGTTCTAAGCACGTCTCACTGGATGCTGCTCTAAGCATGTCCCGTTGTTTAATTTAATTTTGTCATGAGACTACTGTTTTACACGGTCTCAGAGGACCCAAAATAAAAAGAAACCTAAATCTCAGTAGATCATGCAAGCAAGACCATCAGAGTACTCAAAAGAAACTATAAACCATTTTTATTTTTATATTATTATTATTATTATTACTTTTTTTTCTTACCAAATCAATAAATAATGTTTTATTTCAAGTAACTTTTATAAAGATAAAAATATATTAAACATTTCCAAATTTTTAATAAAAAAATAATAAATGTTTCCCAAAAATAAATAAAATATATCATTTTTGAAAAAGTCTATAAAATATTTTCCAAAAGTTAATAAAATATCAAAATTTCGAAATTAAAAATATATAAAAAAGTTTCCAAAATAAAAGGAATATATAAATCAGCTTTTAAAAATAAAAAAACATAAACTTTCACAAATAAAAATGTTAGATTCAAAATAGTTTTAAAAATAATTAAAAAATAAAATATTTTCAAAAATAGTAAAAATGTTTACTTTTTAGAAAAAATAAAAATGTGAAATAATTTCAATAATCTAAAATTTTAACAATAAAAAAATATAAAACTTTCTTTTAAAAACAAGATTAAATGAAATTTTCAAAAAAACCAAAAAAAAAGTACCAACAATCATAAGAAACCAATTTCAAAATTAGAACTACGTAAACCTGATTTTCTATCATGGATAAAGATATGCAGGACCAAGGTCATTCCTTGTCGGGCCTAAAAAAATAAAAAAATACATGTTTATTTGTTTTATTTTTGCTTATTATTTTTATTTGCATAATTGTTATTATTTGTATTATGTTTATTAACATGTTTTCTTTTTCTTATTTATATATTTGTTTAGTTTTTTATATTTGTTTGTTTTATTATTTTATTTGTCTTTATTCGTATTATTATTGTTATTATTTGGGAAAAATTACATTTTGTAAAACCACACTTATTTCTATTCATTTGATTAAAGGTACCGTCTTAGGATGGGCGTTGTGGGGTGCTAATACCTTCTCCACACGTAACTGACTCCCGAATCTTTGAATCTGGTTCGTAGATATTTTTATTTTTGGTTTTTCTATGGTTTTCCATAATAAACTATGGTGGCGACTCCAATCTCTATTTAAATATTTTTTATGGCTCCGTCGTGATCCGGTTGCGACACTACCACATAAGATGCACCACCCTAGTGCTAAATATAGAACCCTACTGCAGTGTTTGATGTAAACTATACAACCTAAATGAAAATCACACAAGATTACAAAAGATTACAAAACAAACTATGCTTAAAACCCTATTTAAGCACTATACAAGCAAGAAACGAATGGTAAACGAAATCGAAACTTCAATACAGTGAAACAACAGCCTATAACCAATCTATATGTAGAAGAGAACACTTATCTCTGCAAAGAATAATTGCCATAGCCTTTCTAAACCATGTGCATTCAAAACTTCCTTCAAGAATGAGAAACCAATGTGATCTTGTCAAATATTGATCAATCTCTCTCACTTTGAGGGTGTTTCTTCCAAGAAACTCAAGTAATTCTTTTGAACGGATTTCAAAGCTCTTAGAATGAAAAACCTAGTCAAAATCGTGTTGCATAGTGCTTATATAACACAAGATAACATGTTAAGTGAAAACAACATGTTGTTTTTGGAAATCAACAAGTTATTTTTACTTAAACTCAAAAACAACAAATTGTTTTCTAGAAACAACATATTTTTGTTCTGCAGTAGCTATATCTTTAAAACAACTTTCAAAATTCATTTTCCACTTGATTTTCATGGAGAACATTGCAAGCAAATGATTAAGAGACACACACAAATGCAAATATGACCTAAACTAAGTCCATACTACCCCAAACCAAGGATCTAAAGCTTTCTTCAACCAAGTCAAGTCTTCAAGGAATTTCTTCATCAAATCTCCAATCAAAGAGCATCTCCACTAGCTCCAACAAATATTGTGTGCAATTCTTGCATAGTAGCTTCATCTATGTCTGTTAGTTGCTTGATATGGAGACATTTGATACATTTTTTTCTTCTTGTCATAAGCATTTATGTGTTGATGGTGCACTTTGAACAACTTCCCTAATTTATATCTCTGGTTATTGAGACTTGATTCCACTTTAATCATAATTTCACAAATCTCACTGTATGTTGTTTCTTCAACTTTTATATACGCTTGAATATGAAATATTTACTTTTGCATATTTTGTGTGTTCTCCAGTGTTGTAGTCTTTTTTTTTAAAAAGAATAATAATTTGAATATGATCGATAGTAATTTTGTATTAAGTCACCTAAGTCAATCAAAATCAATCATCATTTAAATGCACAAATATTTCTAAAACATAATCTTCTAACAAAATTATATAACTTTTCTATTTCAAAAATTCCATTATTGATATATTTTTCAAAAGCTTTCTAAGTCTGTCTAATTTGTAAACATTGAAAAAAAAAAATCAGACTTTGATCAAGAAGTTTATTTAAAATGAGATCCAATCACATCACAACTTTGAATTAAATATCATAATATGTCTAGTTCTTCGTCCATAGTATGAAAACTTCCTATATTAGATTGATCAACATATTTTGATTTAAACTTTGATTTTTATGAATAAAAAAAGGCTCAAAATATTTTGAAATCATTATAAAGTAATTTTAAAATGTAAGGCTTGATAGTCTATTATGAAGACCAGGACCAGATCGTCTACTATGTTTAGTATGACCATTCCTTTTGGAGTGTCTTGAACTCTATGATAGTCTAGCGTCTATGTGTTACAAGATCATGTGATAAGATCGTCTATTGTAATTTTGCATTCTCTATCATGTTGATTCCAAGAATCATCTAGTCTTTGTAGACATCCAGTATCTAGAGATCATCTAAAGCGTCTTGCTTGATAAGTTTATTTATCAAGTGTTGAGATGATTTAATGTCTATGTCTTGTAAGATAGTCTAAATAGTCTTGGTCTTTGGGATCATCTAGTATGTTAAACTTTACGAGACTATCTAGCTACTTTAGTATAATTGGATCATCTAGTGCGTCCAACATCCGAAGATTGTCTAGCATTTTTTAGTATAGTCTTTTTATAGTGAGACCATCTTGATGGGTCCATCTAATATATATACTGATGGTATCGTCTAGTTCACTTTATTCTTGAGATTGTCTAATTCTTTATGTAATCGCCTGACATGCTTAATTCAGGCTTATCTAATGATTCTTTCACTACATCTACATGCTTATTAGTTTGGTTAGAATCCTTAACACATATTATAGTATTTGTTATTATCAAAATTCATAGACTTTTGTATCATAAGATCATCTAAGGTATTAGATCATCTAGTTGATTCTGGATCATCTAGTGTGTTACGACGTCCCAAATTAATTATAAAATAAAATGAATGATTCTATTTTTCTTAAAAAATAATTATTATATTCTTAATTTAAAATACAACTATAGATAAATAAATGTATAAAACTTAAACAGCGGAGAAATCATTCAAGAATTAAGACATTTAATTTAATTTTATATTATATTTCCAGATACCATATGTGAGTATATAAATAATATTGACCGAGAGATTGAGTTAAGAACCAAGAGGCCGAGAGGCCAAGAGTTAAGAAATCAAGGAGCCGAGTGTCCAGTTGGCTAAGTGCCGAGTTGATCGAATTACTAATTTATTATTTTGTTAAATATAATAAGAATAATAACATCACGTTTATAAAATTTAGAATATTACATGTTTCATTCTAAAAATTGTTTGGAGAAACTTAATATTAGATTTAACAGCAAAAATTTACATTCTTTAGTCTAATTGTTTGCATAAAAATATGATTGGTGAACATTCATTACTATAATAAATTTCAATTAAAATTAGAGAAGGAAACAATAAGATTAACTCGTCTATACCTTCAAAAGTAAAGCAAAATTTTTCATTACATTAAGTTAAATTTTTACAAGATGTTTATATTACAACAAAATGAAATTACATTAAACTATACATTCTTTCTATATAATTATAAATTACACTAAGTTAATTTCTACAAAATGTTTATATTTCCACAAAATAAAACTACATTAAACTTTACATTTTTCCTATAAAATTACACATTATTCTCCTTTATACAATATTTATATATATTACAGAACGATTGGGTAAAGATCACTCAGGGGTTTGTGGTGGGTTGTTAGAGGCAAGAAGAAAGTGACCACCATTGGTCCATCCAAAACTAAGGGAATTTCAGGACCTTGAATGAAGGTTAGAGTTGAGTGGGTGATCCCCCTAAAAGATACCGAGTTTCCACAACATTGGTACTCCAGCCATGTCTAGAAAAGTACGCTACAATATCCGCAGTGAATGATTGAGAGAAGTTAGGTGCATCCATTGCTTACTTAAATTAAAAAATTAAGATGTACAAAAGAAATAACAAAAAAGTGATATATATGTATATATATATATATATATATATATATATATATATATATATATATATATATATATATATATATATATATACACGCACATTTAAAAAAAAAAATTGCATTCCTAAACGATCAGAGTGATAAATGATAAATATTTAAGAAAATTTAGGAACATCAAACTATACTTTCTCTCGTATAAATCACCATAAATATATAAATAATATAAGAATAACAATTTCAATGACTTATAAATAATATGGAGATAACAATAACAATTTATAGTTAGGATAAGTGAGCAATCATAATATCAACCTCCAACCAATGATATATAACTTCTACACATTTAAATCCTCAAGGAATAAATCCTCTAGCTGCAAAAAGTACCCCAATAAATCATAACATGATCATGTGTGAAAATAAATAACAAAAATCACAATTTAAACTACAACAAATTATAATTAGAAATCAGTATAAAGAATAATATTGAACTTAAAAATAAATAAATAAAATTGATAATTAATTTGGAAACTTGTGAGGTTTAGGGGTACGTCACTAAAAATTGAAAATAGATGGCAAAATATATATATATATATATATATATATATATATATATATATATATATATATATCATTTTCGTTACTTTTATTTAGAAAGCTTTTTGTAGAGTTTTGTGTGTTTTTCTGACAGTTTTTTCTGTATTTGAACTTATGACTAGAGGTCATCTATTTATAGTGCATTTTGTAATCATTACTAAAATTTCATTTAGTTGGAATCTAGTTAGATTCTAATGGTGAAATTTATTAGTGTGATGGTAAAATTGACATGGTCATGCTTATGTGGCACAGCAAAATGATGAGAAATTACCCTAGTTTATCTTATCTTATCTAAGCATTAAATGCAAACAATGATTTGAGCTTTATCACTACTATCATCATTAATATTTTATTTTTATTATAACTTAGATAAATAAGATTTACGCAAAACTCGGCTTACCGTTGATCCTTTTGGGTCCATTTATATAGCTCATTGATGCGATAACCGAAAAGTGATACAGAAGAAGCAAGTCAAAGTCGAAAGGTACATTGATGCAGTAATTGATAGGTGATACAGAGGAAGCAAGTCAAAGTCGAAAGGCTTATTAATGTGGTAACCAAGAGATGATACAGAAGCAACAAGTCAAAGCCGAAAGGCTCATTGATGCAATAACCAAGAGGTGATAAGGAAGAACCAAGTTAAAGCCGAAAGGATCATCGATGCGGTAATCGAGAGGTGATACGAAAAAAAAAACAAGTCAAAACCAAGAGAATCATCGATGCGGTAACCGAAAGGTGAATACGGAAGAAGTAAGTCAAAGTTGAAAGGTTCATCGATGTGGCAACTGAGAGGTGATACGGAAAAAGTAAGTCAAAGCCGAAAGATTCATCGATACGGAAATCAAGAGGTGATACAGAAAAAGCAAGTCAAAGCCTAAAAGTTAAAATCTGACTGATCTAAATATTCGTCTTATTCATATAATTGTGTATATATATATATATTTATATAATTTGTAAAAACAAAAATAGGAAAAAAATAATATATATATATATATCATTCATATTTTTCAAAATGTTACATAGTGACTTAGCAAACTGGATGTACTTCTCACTTTTTGGACATAGTCTTTTTACTTAAACTTGTGAAAACAACTATAACTCAAGTTTCAATAGATTGTTGATGTGATGTAAGCTTTTTGGAATCTTCTTAGTCAAACATAAGAAATGAACATTTCCTACAACATAGATCAATTGTACAATTATTCATGAAGTACTATATTAGCTTAAGATTATCGTGTATCATCTAACAATCATAACACTACGTAAAGATAAAATTACATAGTCTTGTATCGTCTGATAGACGTCTTACATGGTCTATTGTTTGAACAATGTCTTACAAGAAAAATATGACTATATTTTATATTTTATTGTTTTTAACACTTAATTAAAATCATAGATATTTAACTTTTCTCTAATAAATAGTTTTGCTTATGCTTATATAGGAAATTATGATGAATTTGCATATCTTAAAACCTAGATTGAGAACGAAGGTCAAGTACACAAAGCGACAAAACTAGATCATCTAATATGTAATAAGGGGATCGGACTAAAAAAATAGTTAAATGAAGATAGTGTCTATTCTAGATCACATTCATTAAACCTAAGTGAAGAACCGAAAGTTTCAAATTTTCAAATCTGTCTTATCCTAAGAGGAGATCCTCGGTAAAAAACAAATGGTAAATCTTTTATAATTCTCATTTCTAAGTCAAATAAAAAAAGTGTTTGGAAAGAAATTTAAGGGATAAAACATGTTTTTTTACTAACAACTTTTAGACCTTTTCCTCGTTCTATGTATCAAAGTTCGATGAAACACAATCAACAAGTTAAAAAGGCAATCATTTTCAAATATTTTGTTTTAAAATACTAAATAAAAAATTACAAGTATGATTACAAAAGCTAAAAATAAAATATTTTATGCAAAAGACATAAAATAATTTTTAAATAATATTATATACATATATATATATATATATATATATATATATATATATATAGTGTTATATTTGAAAACATCAATGTCAAAGCTTTTTGTGTCGTTAATACATCTGTGCCTCTTCTCACCGTTCCCAAGCGTCATCTCCACCTTCTCCAGGTGTATTTTCTTTTTTGAATAATATTTTCTTTTTTAATAGTATTTTCTTAAAGAAATTAAATAAATTAATACTTTTTCATTATAATCTTTCACAAACATTAATATAATTTATTAACCAATAATATAAATGAAATTAATCTATAAAATATCTAATTATATATAAATAAAAATATTATCTCGGTCATTAGTTTGAAAAGAGGTTGCCAAGTAATAAAAATTAAAACGCACCGCGTTATATTTGGGTTGCCACCTCGCAAGAGCATAACTTCCCGTATCCGTAACTCAATTGCCATCTTTCATGCTAAAAAAACTTCTAGTGTTTCCACATTCCACGTGTCCCTGCATGCAAACCCCCAAGCATGACGTGGACAAATCTAGCCAGTGAAACCTCATTCCATTTTTTTAATAAAATGATCCATAATAAATGATGATTATTTAAAAGTTAAATACAAATTGAATAATCATTTTGGTTAATTTTAACATATGGAATCAATTTTATCAGAAAATTAATCACGAGCTTATTGTATAAAGTCACTCTTGTCATTTTTCTTTTTTTCTTCAATTTATTTTCCAGGGTATGAAACAATTTTTAAAATTGAAGTTATTTGATATATAATTATTTTACGTTAAAATAACTGCCTACCAACTCAATTTTATTCTCAGTGATAATTAAAAATAATATTCTGTAAATATAAAAATAATTTAGTTTGAACAATCAAGTAAAATTAAAAAATAAACATCAATTAACTTGAATACACTCTTCCCTAAAATTTAATTAACTTGAATATATTTTATCATCAAGTGAAATTAGTGACTTTTATTAAATATAAGTAAATATAAATATATATTATACTTTATTTAAAATATTTTAAAATAAAAATGTGCAAACATATTAAATTGAAAGAATAGACAATAGTGTGAAAAAATTAAAAAATATGTCCGTGAACATCAATCCACATATTAACTGAATAAAATATCTCAAAAAAGAAATGTTCCATCACCAACAACATCTGGTTTCCGGAAACCGCAAGTCACCGTTTCCCAAGTTTCTTCATCGTCCACATTCCTCTTCTCCTTACTATCTCCTCGTACGTTTCGAAACTTCAATCATCCTCTTTTCACTTTTGTTTTTCACTTTTCTTCGTTTGAACCTTTTAGTTTGCTTGCATGTCTATTATATCCTATTCTTTTTTTCGCGCTGTTTTTCGGAAAATTGTTACATTTTAACGGCAATGCATTCAAATTTCTGTTACTTTTATTCCTTTTTACATGCTTCAATCTGTCTGTTTTGTTTTTTTTACAGTGCTTTGTTAATTGAAATGTGTGTTATTGCTGTCTTATGGGAGATTATCTCCACACTTGGAGAAATGGTTGCATTGTAGCATTGTTATTTACACATACCAGTAGGCAAAATGATATTGAAAAGCACGGACGGGTTCAAATTTAACTAGCTATATGATGTGTTATTGTTTCTATTGGGGTCACATAATCTTGGTCCAGTTATTGAAATCAAATTTTGGATTATAGTTAGTCAATTGAGAGTTTTCATTTTGACCTGCACTCTCATGAGGATTTTATCAAGAAGTGATTGTTGATCAAGGGATTGGATTGTAATCTTTCTATAATATTCATTCACTACAAGAGTAGAAGCATGATAATCCCTGTAATCTCTTTGTGCTGCAGTATATGGGATCATAACAGTTATCAACAATTGTTTTATATTTACAGTTAAATTGTAATAATAGTGGTCTCATATGATTGTAACAATATGTGATCGCATTTTCAGCCATAGAGACTTAAAAAATCACAATATTGTGACTGTAGTTGTTCTGGAGCACAATTTCATATCCCTGCTAGTATTAGCCGAACTTACTTGTTCAAACTAGTTATGTTTTGGTTGTCACTGTTAGCCATTTATCAATAGATTGCACTTTAGTTCTGAAAACTTGTTATGTTTTGGTTGACACTGTTAGCCATTTATCAATAGATTGCACTTTAGTTCTAAAAACGCTTAATAAGTTTGAGAAGATTGTTGAAACTAGTTAACATTGAAGTGCAGCAAAAGGAATATTTTGGAAACAGAAGTGTGTAACTTAATTATTAGCGTCATTGTTTGTTTATCTATCAGGATGCCGCAGCAGGATGCCACTGATACAACCACCCTCAGCTATTGGTTAAATTGGAGGTTCTTTTTGTGTGCAGTTTGTGTTTTGCTACCTACGGTACCTGCATTTCATCTAATATGGAAGGATATACGATCGAGGAAATTCACATCTGGCAAAGGAGAAGATCAGCCAGAGCGAACTTTGTCTGGCGATGAAGCATGGAAACCATGCCTTAAAGAAATTCACCCTGTTTGTTTGGCAGTTTTTCGTATTATTGCATTCGCTTCTCTTTTGGCATCGCTAGTTACCAAATTTCATATTAATGGTGGCACCATATTTTTTTACTACACTCAGTAAGTATTCCCTTTCTCTTGACGTAAGCCTTGTACAACAAGTATAAACGAATTAAGCATTAAGCTTTATAAACGAATTTGAAGCCATTTGTGGTTTTTGACTATCTTTGTTAATCAGTTTCATTTCATTTTTTTTCCATTTCCAAACACTTCTGATGATGGTTATTTTGAATTTCTTGCAGGTGGACCTTCTCTTTGGTTACAATTTATTTTGGGGTATGGCTCATTCCTTTTCAATACGTATTATATCAGTTTATGCTGCTTTATATTCTAAAGATATAGTACTTAGGCATAAGCTTTGTGTAATCTCTGAAGTCTTGGCATATTTGTATCTCACAAGATGAAATTTCATTTTGTAGTTTGCATCTATTCTATCAGTTTATGGGTGTTATCAGCACCACAGATCAAGCACCACCTTTAATGTAGGTATTGTTAGACCAGATGCAGAGCAAGGGCCATACATGCCTCTTTTGCACCAGGATACTACAAATCCGACTAGAATCGATCACCTTGCTGATCCTCATGCTGAAATACACAAGAATCAAATTACACCCATCTCGAGTTATATTTTACAAATTTTGTTCCAGGTATGAAAAAGAAATCAACAGATTTATAGAGAACCGGATAGGCATGTTTGTTGTCAAATGAAAATCAAACTCAACCTTTGCTTTCTTTATGTGTGTGTTAATGTTCAAAATCTGATTTTGAAGAAGACAAATTATCTAATTATAAACTAAATTTAGTTTATGGAAAAAATTATGTCATTTTTTCTTCGTATTTCCGTTCTCTGTAAGTGCTTATGAACAAGTTCTTCTACACAAACTCAATTTACTTGCACAATGTCAAGGATTTAACTTCTATCCTTGTTGACTACAATGTCGCATTAGTATCTCCCTGATTTTTAATATGCCTTTTTATTGTCTTTGAATAGATGAATGCAGGGGCGGTGATGCTTACAGATTGTGTTTATTGGATCATTATATTTCCATTCCTTACACTGAAGGATTACGATTTTACCTTTGTGAGTAGAAAACTTCTGGATATTCCTAGTTGTTCTTTCTTCTTTCTTGTTTATCCTAAAATTGATTGCTTCTTAACTTTATTTTTTGCTAACCTAATGGCTTGATGTGACATCTACCTATTATAAAGGTTTGAGCTTGGTGCACATTAGTTGTATAATTTTTCTATAGTTCTCGAATTTCTATCCTTTTTAGAGCATAATTAGGTCAAGAAATTACGAGACTAATGCATCGATACATCAATTTGTATCATTTATATGCATCTCATACTTTTGGATACTTAACCGATACTTATAGATGAAGTATCAAATCTATGAAAAAGTAATACATTTATAATGACAATGATTTATAATTTTTTATTTTGATAATATCTAAACATGTGATTTTAATTTCGATTCACACAATTGCAATTATATATTTATTATGTTTTAAGAAGTTTGTATATCTTTAAATAAATATTTGTCACATATCTTATCGTGTTGTTTTCAAAATGAAAAATTATACTTTGACATAACCGAGATATATATCGTATTGGATATGGGAATGTAATAAGATTTTGGTATCATATGCTTGCTAATCCAAGAGTTCATCTTCAATTTTGCACATTTTGACTTTTGTGAATTCTAATTCATTATGTTCTGTTTTGTGTGATCATATATGATCCGATGTTGAATTTGAAATCTTGTGTCACGCAACAAATACATTGAAGATAGAGAAAGTAAGGTTGGCTTGCTGGTAAAATTAAAAGGGATGAAGGGATAGGTTGCTGGTTTGTGTTCCCCCCCTAATAAAAAAGTAGTAACATACTGACCGTTGACATTTTCCATAAAAAACCAAATACATTAAAAATGTCAATAATTTGAAACAATTGAAGATCATAATTCTTAATTCAGAAATAAATAATAACTACATATTAAGTAGATTTTTACAAAATTAATAAAGCAAGATATTATGCTATATCATTGATTATGATAGGACTTATTCCTCCTCTTATCTCCTAATGAATTAATCTGATCAGTTCTGCATCTTATGTAGATGACAGTGAACATGCATACACTAAATGTTGTTTTCCTCCTCGGAGACGCGGCTCTAAATTGTCTGGTGAATAATTTCATCATTTTTTGAGATTCTTATTTGGGGTTACTGCAGGAGACATTTTGAATTAGTTTAATCTATGTTTCAGCCTGTACACTGGTTCGGAATGTCTTTCTTCGTGCTATGGACAAGTTTATATGTCATTTTCCAGTGGACTATTCATGCCTTTTCCTCGATTTGGTAAGCTATGCAATGCTTTGGATGTCAAACTTTACACGCAGTGGTTTTACTAACAATAGTTATAATTATCATTGCTACAGGTGGCCATACCCGTTCCTTGATTTGTCTTCACCCTATTCTCCATTTTGGTATGACATTTTTCTCTACAATATTCATTTGGTTATTTTCAAATTAATTGACAAGGTTAAAATTTATTTGAGAATAGTGGGATGGGATGGGGTATGCACAAGTTGTTTGGAGAGAGAGATGGTTGAGGTGAGAGAAGGTAGTCCGGAATTGGGCACTCTCAAATTTGCCTCGTTACCATTTATTTTCATTTCTCTGCGTTGTTCTTTTTGTAAATTCTCGTACCCATTTCTGAATCACTGTGGTTCAGACATTACTAATAGGAATGGATTTTGTTATATTGTTATAATCTCCTAGTTCTTATCAATTGATCTTGAATGGTCTCAACTTGAACCACGATGGAGTCTTGAGTTGAAGGGTTGGAAGGTAGTGTTCAAGATTGGCAAGAGGAGATTCAATGGTGGTGGCAATCACATTGGACGACAAAACTTTGAACTGGTAAGGTATTAATGGCGTGGAGAACAAGCTATGTCAAATACATCGATTTCAACTTGGGTTGATTCAAAATCCTTTGGGTATGTTAGAGTAAGCATTAAATATAAGTGATAAGTGTTGTATTTGAAAACTGCTATATGTTTTACCTATGAGTTGTACCTATACACGATGTTTCTTCCGTCTAGCACGTCCTCCATTCTATTGTTGTTCGTGCTCCTACAATCCTAGTCTTATTCAAAGTCCTCCTTAACCATCATCACCTCCTATTCTTACCTACCAATGCAGGACCCAAATACTAATCCTCTTCATCAATTTCTTCTCAATTGTCACTCAATACCAAGACTCCTAGTAATCATGATTCAACTTGGCTCATTGTCCTCCGATTTATAATTTACATCCTATTTATAATTTTCCTAGTTATCACGAGTTGTCCTTCCTATTGTTCTTTAATATCCTTTGTCTTCTACTACTATTCCCACAAATGTTAATGAAGCACTTGATCATCTTGAATGGCGACAAGTCATGGTCACAAGCCACGATTGCTGAGATGCAAGCTCTTGACCAGAACAACACATGAGAGTTAGTTCCCCTTCCATATGGGAAGAAGATAGTTGGATGTAGATGGGTTTATGCCATTAAAATTGGTCCCAATGGTGAATTTGATCATTTCAAAACACGATGAGTTGCTAAAGGATACACTCAAATCTATGGCCGTACAGTGATATCTTTTTCCTAGTGGTTAAAATGACTATTGTTCGTCTTTTCTTTGCCATGGCAGCTATTCGTCACTGGCCACTCCTTTAACTAGATATTAAAAATGTTTTTCTTCATGGATATCTAGAAGAGGAAGTCTACATGAAGCAACCTCTTGGACTTGTTTCTCAGGGCGAGTTTGGTTTGGTTTGTAAGTGACGCGACTCTCTCTATGTTCTCAAGCTGTCACTATACGCTTGATTCGAAAAATTTAGCCACATTGTTCAAAACCTTTGGTGCTGGAAGCATCCTCACGGCAGCAAAAGACTTGAAATTATTCAAACCTTTTCACAGGACTCTTGATGAGAATCTCAGAACTAGAAGTTCCTCTTTCAAGGAAGGTTCTTTGGTGAAGATCATAACAGAATACTCCCATTTTTAGATTTCAAAAGAACAAGAAGAATGCATGAAAACTATTCAATTCAAGTTCAATTCCAAATGATTTGCAAGAGATAAGAGGCTCTTTATATAGATGCCTATCTCCCTTACACTCTTTACTACAAAAGATGTAGACTAAATGCAAAACCAAGCTGCACAAATAAGCAAATTCGAAGTACCCAAGCTCTCAATGTAGCTAGAGCACATTTTGGCCTAAAATGGCCCTATTCTCCACGAAGTGGGACTCCTAAATGCTCTCCTTTGTGTGCAGTCGGTCCTTGACCTATTTGACTAAGTTTGAACCTCTAAAAGGGCCAAATGCTGGCCCAATTAAGGCCTAAATATGTCTCTACAAAAGTTACAAAATATAGAAAAAAATACCTACACCTATACAGATAAAATATACTACTATACAACATGTACAAGACTTAAACGAAAAAGGGAAGTCATATTATTTCTACTCTTAGCCCAAGGTGTGGTGGCTGGATGGTTTCCATCATTTGGGTTGAAACATAGTGAAACAAATCATTTAGTTTTCTATTATAACATCTCCCATGAAAATGTGTCTACTTAGTAGCAATGTGGTTACCAAAAAAAGAAACATTGGATGATGAAAGAGATGAATGAGGGGTCATATGGTCAATCACACCATAGTTTGGAGCCCAAGAGTCACATAAAATTTTAGAAATATTAAAAGAGGAATTAGAGTTCTCACCCGTCATGGTTAGGGTGTAAGTACCAAAAAGTAGCTTACTAATAAACTCCATGAGAGATTTTAGACATTCAATTTCAGCACGTAATGCATGCATTTCTTCTTCAATTGAAGAGGATGAAGGACTTTCGCTAGGATTTTCAAGATCTGAAGTGGTTTCATAGGTCTTCCTTGAGGGTTGTCCTTTTAATTCTGCTAGACGATTTAGAGTTTTTTCCTTTCCATGTAGCTTGAAGCAAGTCTCCTTAGTGTGACCAGATTTCTTACAATGTTCTTACAATGAGAGCACTAACTATGCTCTTTACCTTTTAAGTTGAGATTAAAGTTTGTAGGATTGAAGTCACAAGTTAAGAAGCCTTGCCATCAGGTTAAGAGACCTTTCCAAAGAACATGGCAGCTCCTTCAATAGAAGGCTCATTCATCATACCATTCAACATGTCTCCTGACTTCAAACAATGTAGAAGCCTTCATAAAGAGAAGAAAGTCTTTCCTTCCTAAGAATTTGTGTCCTATCAGGGTCATATTCAAGATTCAATCTTGATAAGAACTCAAAATATCTAAGATCCTTCATCGAACTAAGCAAGAGTGATAACATCTCTACTATTTTTAAGCTTCAAATTTTGATACTGGTCCAATTCAATCTACATTCCATAATATTCTATAATAGAGAGAGCGTGTTACATGACACCAGAGATTTTACTTTCTCATTCATCACATGTAAAGATGTCCTATCTCAAGAAATAATCATTTGCAAAGTCTTCTATTTCGCAGACAGTGGAGTAGAACATATAATTTCTAGCAATTTTTGTAGTCATGGATCCCCATAACCATGTAATGATTTGTAAGTCATCATTGTCCTAAATTGAAATTGGGGTTATCTTGAGATGTGACCTCTCCTTTGAGTCTACACATACGTTTTAACTTGCATCTGATAAATTGAGCCTACTCGAGAGAATTTCAACCATGAAGAGAACTCTCATCAAGAAACTTGAAGATGACCATTGTTTAGTTGAGTTGTCATGCTAAAATGATAGGGATTTCTTAGCTCCCTTCCTAAATAAAATAGAATAATAAGACAGAATGCTCCGACGACAACTCTAGAGACATCGACAATGGTTCCGACGGACGACAGCAGCTGGGGCAACGACTTGGGGTGGAAACAACCATAAGTTGGGTGTTCAAGCAATCCCAATAGTAAAAGGAAATGGGTGAACTTCAGGCAATTCCAATAATTAAAGGAAATGAGTGCACTTCAAGCAACCCTAAAAAGAACCATAACTAAGACGGTCCCAAGATCAAAAACTCTTATACCAAAAAGAAGATTTTTATTCCGTTGATTGATTTGAAAGAGCACATTAGCCTCTTAATATAGAGAACTCTAATAATTACAAAGATATCTCAAGAATCTTTTAACAAGTTCTAACAAATTGTATAGTACACTTAATATCATACTAACAATAGGTAGGACTCCTTAAAAGACAATTAAGGGGTGTATGTTAGAAGGGAATAGAAGGGATGTGTACAAAATTAGAATTAGGAGAGAGAAATGCCGAACTAGTTTCTAATAGGAAATTAGGGTGTACACAATTTCTTTCGAGAGAGGGAAATATAAGTAGAAGGTTGAGGTGAGAGAAAGTAGGCAGAAATTAATTCAGGCTTCGGAGAGAATGGGCATTCTGCGATTTGTTCTTATTGTAAGTAAGTTCTCATTCCTACTTTTTAAATCACTTTGGTTCAGACAGGAGATTATTACTAATACAATTGGAACTGCTGGTATTATTCTAATTTACTGGTTCTTATTAGCAAACATAGCATCAGTAACACGAAATCCATCCAGGATTATTTCCTATTCATTTTATTTCCTGTTTCCCCATGAATGTCTTATCCAATATGTTTTTTATTACCTGTAGGTACTTGTTGATTGCATTACTACATATTCCATGTTATGGCGTATTTAAGATGATTGTAAAAATCAAACACTATTTCTTGTCAAAATGGTTCCCTTCCTCCACTCAGTTCTAAAGATTGAGTGCTATCAGACTTGGGCCCCTCGAGCCAGAAATGGCTTAGCCTGCACCAGCTCTCCCAGTTGCACTGAGGATGGTTGAGGTTTATTACTTGCTCATGGCTCAAACAAATTAGTGATATTCAACCAACATGTGGTAATGTGAAACTTCCAAAACAGTTTAATTCTGCTACCACCATACAACTGCTTTCCAGAGCGAAGTAGATGCAAGATTTATTAGGAACAAATAGAGTAAGGAGTTATTAATTTTATGGTACAATTGTTCTATTCCTCAATAGTTGAAACTAGTAATCGTGTTTACTATTTGATTATCATAGTACCACTCATCAACCTATGGCCACAGGTGTAGATTTGTGTTCAATATCATGTGTTCCGCAGAGATGCTATATGCCTACTATTGCTAAAGTAACTTTAGAACTAGTTTGTATTTTTTTTGGTTTAATTACTCATTTAATATTTCTAGTGTTATATATTTTAGGTTTTGGTTTCTATGCATAAAAATAATAATCATTTTACTCGCTACAAACACCGTATTAGTCTAATTTAATCCTCATTCATACCCTCTTCGATCTTTTTCTAATTTAATCAAGTAGTTTTAACGGACTATAAGATATTAATCAAGTAGTTTTACCCTTCTTTCCAAACTTCGGAGATTTGATATAATTGAACTGAAAATGCCTTTATTATTGTTTAAAAAAAAAAAGTAACTGTTAATGTGTAGCATAAAAGATTTTTTATTGATAATTACTTTAAATCAATAACATGATAATCTAAATAATTTTCTATGGTTCAGGCACTAATGATAATGCACCTACAAATATGAACCACTTACTCAAAATTATATACCAACTTTTAAAAAGTAAACATTGATGATATAAAAACAAAGTGGGGGTTTAATGTATGTTCATGTAAACCTGTCTAAACTCTTATAAATATAAATAAATAAATAAATAAATATATATATATATATATATATATATATATATATATGTTGGTTGATTTCCAATAGTTATTCAGTACTTTTTAACATGCAAATATTCTAAATATTCTTCATATAAAAGACAAAAAAGTATTTTTTTTATATTGGTAAATTTATGGTAGCTATGTTTAGTATATTTGTACAACTAATGATTTTATTACAAACATCCTTAATATTAAGAATAAATAATGGGATAGAATTCTATTTCAATACAAACATCCTTAATATTAAGAATAAATAATGGGATAGAATTCTATTTCAAGGAGTTTGACAATTTTGAAAAGGTAAAAACATTGTGGCAAAATGACATTATAAGTTGTCTCTTTCTGGCAAATGACATTATTAGTTGTCTCATTTGATGTATGATGAGGTATTAGGTTGAAGCCGTTAGTACAATATACTTTTTGGTAAACTGGTCTCTCTTTATGATTTGATAATATTAAAGATGTTCGGTGTCTTTATGATTTGATAATAGACTGTTTAATATTAAAGATGTTTGGTTGTCTAAAATAATGACAAGTGGATGGTTGTTAAAACAAACTTTGAAAATGGATTTAAATATGTCACTAATGGAGATGTGATCGTAATTTTAACACATCAGCAATATTTTGAACATTATAATAATAATAATAATATAGTTGAGAGTTGTCATCAAAATAAAAATTTATTAAAAATATTAAAGAATCTATATCTCTCATAAATTAACTGAGTAATAATGACATAATTTATAGATAAATTGATATAGATTGGATAATGATAACATAGTTAAGAGTTCTCGTTAAAATAAAAATTTATTAAAAGAATTGAAAAATATAGATCCGTAAATGAATTGAGTAGTGATGACATAGTTGAGAATCATAATTAGAATAAAAATTTGTTAAAAAATGGAAGAAACAAAGACGGTTCAAACATAAATTATTGTTAAAAGTTCCTCAATTCATATATGATTTGATCTTTAAAAATTATTAAAGATGACGATTTATATATGAATTTTTTTTTCTAAAAGTAATTTTTAAAAGAATTAGTTTATATTCTATAAATTTGAACTTATAAATAGTACAGTTCATCTCAAACAAATATATTAATATAATCAATTACATATCTAATTATTATTAATAGATAAATAATTTATAAATATAAATGTATACAAAACATAATTATTAAATTTAAATAAAATTTTAAAATAACAAAAAAATATAAAAAAAAATGTAATTATATAAAAATTTATACTAGTATACATGTTAATAGAATTTGACTCATTTTATTCTGACATGTTTCATTGCTTCCGAGTCTAGTGGTTGTGTCGGTAAAAAACTACAAGATTTAAAATTAAATTAACATGAGTCCATAACTAATAATACAATTTATTAATTTATTGATAGGTAATAACATATCATCTTATCTCAATCTTTATCAATATTAGCTCAAATAGTGGTTGTCGTCCACTATATCATGTAATAAACACATTCATAACCCCTAGCTTGTTTATTACATTACAACTCAAAATAAACTTTATTAGATAAATCACTAATAATAAAGTGAATGAATGTATTTACTTTGAATACCTTGAGGTGCTTTCAAAAGGGTTTCTGCGATTCTGCACTTGGTCTATCACTTAATATATTATATCCAAAGTAAGCACTAAAAAGATCAAGATTTGATGTTAGAATATATAACACTATTAAGGTTGATATAATAATAATTGTTAAATAAAATTAACTTATCGGTCTACTATTTGTTTAAAGTAGTTAGGAGGCCTTTTATGCAAGGAACAAACCATGTAGCAGTATGATCTTGGACCATAGAACGGTACATTTCAATGATGTTTCCACTGAAGATTAACATATTTAAATAATTTACTAGACATCATTCAATAAAGATGGACTTACTCATGGATATATGGAGCAAAGTAAATTTGCTTTGGTCCCTTCATTAAGGTATTGATTGGTGATGTACTTACCTAATGTATAAATGAGTTGAGGATCCAAAAACACATATGTATCATGCTTCCCATTATCTAAACATAAACCATACATGTACCTACATTGCAATAAATTATTAGTAACACGTATATAATAAGTAAGGAATATAAAGGTTTTCAACATTGAACTATCATCATTCATAATTGCACAACAAATATGTTGAGCTCCTGATTGCCCACTACAATCTCTAGTAAATCAGACATATGTATGTGATACATCACTATCCTGCGAAAAACATTGTCATTCTATGGCATCTCTGTGGGATTTGTATCCTGCCAAAAACATTGTTATCATATGACTGTTGGATCGAGCGCTTGTTACTAGGTCAAAATGTTATAAATGATAGTTAGTGCACAACTCTTTCTACTTAAGATTGTTTCAACCTAAGCATCATGGTTTGATTATGACTTGGACTACCTAGACTCAGCCACAAGATAATTGATAACACCTACAACAATCTCTCTTTTATCAATTGTCTCATTAGGAATTGAATTTTTTGATTGTGACTCGACCTATATCATAGGAAAATTGTGTAACCTACAACAATCTCCCCCTGAACAATTGTTTCACTGAAAATTGAATTCATGACCACAACTCTGAAACTAATTATTGGATAACACTAGGCCAAAAGTTAAAGTTCATAGTTAGGACATAACTTTTTCTATTTTAGGGGTACCAACTTAAACGTCATGGGGTCGATTATGACTTAACTCACGTAGTCTAATTCATGCCACCTGGAATAATATGATGTGGGACTTCCTTCCATGAGTTGCTTTTTCAAGTGTTTGGATGTTTACTTCTATGGGCTTGAACACCTCATGTAAGGTCTACTTAGAGGCCCAATTGAGGTTCAAAGTCAATTCATTTATGACTCTACAAATCCTATAATTACAATAAAAATATGTAATTTTACAATTCTAAGAAGAAAGAAGAAAATTCTAGTACTCTACTCTCCAAAGTAGTAGAATTTTTTACTTAAGGCTTCAATTATATCTTAGTGTTGATTGGAAAGTTGGCACCCTTTTCCCCAAGTAGCGATAGACAAAAATTATTACAACTTTTTAAGCTTCAAAAGAAGTTAGGATTTTCCTCTTCTAGGGAAGGTTTCTTGGAGAGAATAAGTAGAAGATGGTTCACATTTAAGATCTTGAGAGAACAAGAGACAAATATTTAACAAATCAATTCTCATTCAATCAAAAGTTGAGTATACAAGGGGGCGAGGAGTTTTAAAATGCATAAGCCTCTTGCTCTTCATATCTTAATGAATATAGGATTTAAAAAAGCAAACTAGAATGTTGCTACAAATAAAGAAAATGTAACCCTTACATGCCAAACAAGGCCCTTACAAAAATGAGATAAAAATATCTATTCCACATGACATGGGACTTGAATTGCATACTATACTTTACTTTAGTGTTTGGCCAAATTCTTTAGGGTTCTTAAGTGATTTTTACAACCCACTTCAAAGCCTTATTAAGGTTGAAATAAAGTTTGTTAAGACTTTATTCAGTAAATGTACCGAGTCACAAGTAATATAGTGAATTAAGTAAAGATGTCGATTTCTCAAGAAACAGTTCTGTTTTAGAATTTCAGCGTCACTATTCAATAAGCAAATTCAGTTTTAAGATGGTTTGATAATAATTTGAGTCAAGAAACGTAAAAGAACAATTAAAAATAATTAACAATTATAAAAAGGAGTTTGCAAGATCTAGAAGGACTCTGGGATTGAACTTCATTTATCTCCCTCGTTCATATTTTGGATTTGATAAAAATATACAATATCCGTAACTACTCACAATTGATGCACATATAAAAATCATTCACACCGATTCCTCTGATATGAAATTCATAAGGAAATTTCCTAAATACTGATCCCTCAGCTATTTAGTAAATTACCCAGCATTAAGAACAGATGTTATACGCAATCAATACATCGAAACCTATCCCTAGTATTCCAATATATTGAGTATTTTCATCTAGGTCAGAAACTTAAAAGTACTTCCCAGTTAAATTCAAGAATCAAAATCAAGACTCTATTGATTAGATAAAATCTAGCATTAGGCACAAGATGAAAATACCAATTGAGTACAAATTGAATATTATATATAAAAATCACCAAAATACGAATGAGTTCAAAAGATTACATTCAATCCCAAAGATGAAGAATTAGCTACCCATAGGAGTCATTACAACCCAATGAAAGGAAGATTGCAAGAGAAGAAGAAAATCTTGATTCTAGTCGTCCGCCTCCGTCCTCTAGGTCTTGATTCCTTCCAAAACCCTAAAAATCTCTTTTTAAACTTAGTTTTGGGCCTAGGTTAAGTGGCTTTTCTTTTGGGCCTTTCTCTATTTTAAACTTTTCATTTATTTTTTTCATGAATCTTCCAATCTATCATTTTCTTCATTCTTTTATACCTGAAATTTCACAATAATTGAGATTAAATGATTTCCTTTAACTCAGGACTCAAAACATAAATTTAAATCCAAAAACTCTAAAATTGGGAATAATTACTATTTTAAATAACACTTAAACCCACAGGTACTCAATATTTCTCATGTATAAAAACACTCAAAATTGGTACTTATCAAAGCTCACATACATTTCTACGAAATTCTATAACAAATTATAAATGAAAATAAACTTGTATAATATGTACAAGAATAAAAGGATGATACTCTTCAATTGTGTACTCATTTATTTACTCGTCATAACTTAAAGAGGTTTGTGTATTATTTATAAATATTATTGTATAGTGAAACCTCTTAAACGGTTCGTTCAAAAGAGATTTAGCGTAATCCAAGAATTAGCAATGAATCGGTATAAAATTATGTTATACACATTTATTTATTCTCTATTTAATATATTTTTTACAATAATTTAAATTTAAGTCCTATTCAACCGTCCTTTTATGATCATAAATTTTTATAGGTTTAATTCAAGTTATTAATTTTAAAAAAATATCCTAATAATTAATATTTATCATTATATTTTACATCAAGTAATCTATAAAAAAGAAATGAGTCAAACCATTCATCTCAAAATTATAAAAAAGAAATGAGTCAAATCTCAAAATTGATATTAATTATGTAAATATACATTATATTAAAATAAAATTAATAAGTAATAACAAAACTAAAATGATAAAAATATTAATAATTAATTAATAATTGAAAAATGAAAGCACAACTCAACAATGAAAGAAAAAAAAAAGGTATAAATTGAACCTATATTTTAAATTTCAAATCATACTTTTCATTTTCAAACATAAATTTATAAATTTTCTAATAGTCTTCGCTTTAATTTTTGGAAAAATATATTAAGATTTTAATATATAAAATTGAGGTTTTGGATAAGTTATTTGCAAAATTGTATAAGTATATATTAAATAAATAAATAAATCAGCATCCATTAAAACTTAAACAACAAAAAAACATTAAAAATTAACCAATAGTTGAAAATTGAAAACTTGACATTGAAAAATTGATAACTAGGATCAACACTCTAAAGTAAAAGGAAAAATTGAAATTGAAAATATTTCAAATTTTAAATAATAGTTTCTAGTTATATTTATGTTAGTTCTAATATTTATGAAAAGACTAAATGATTTAACTTTTAAGAGAAAAATATACTAAAAGTTTTGAATTAGTTTGATATGAATTCTCTTAATTCAAATTAAATTAGTTTTATAAAAGAAATAAGTTAATTTAATTTTGAACATCAATTTAAGAAACGAAAACATAAAAATTAATAATTAATATTTATCATTATTAACTAATAAAGAAACAAAATTTTATATTGATTTATCTTTCTAAAAACAATATGGTAGTAAATTAATTTTTTTTCTTATTTTTATAAGTTAACAATTCATAATAATTCGTTTTACACGCAATAGAATAAGTAGAATTTGAAACACTTACAGATTGAAAATACATGAAGTTATTAACAGAATTTTTTTCTTCCGAGTTGTTTAACAACTTTCTAAATTTCACTATTTCACTATTTTAGGTGAGAAAACGAGAAATACTAATTCAAAACAAGTTCTAACAACTTTAATTAAAATTTTATTTTCTTTCATCAACAGTTATAAGCTAATATATCTTACGAATTACTTTATATATTATACTAATCACATTTCCAATAGTCACTTCCAATGTGTTTATAAGAAATCTTTTAATTTCAAAGTTGTTAAAACATTTAATTTATTATAATTTCAACTTGTTACCGTTTTATATTATTATTATTAAAAAATGTAATTGCTTTAAATTTCACATTTACATCTTGACTATGATATTTTATGAATATCCATACCGTGCATTATACAAGTTCACAAATATATA
>Ga0209489_103083_pt1 | contig 32935 bp, 11 predicted proteins | sample SiratrowhiteBW_FD_187527 | JGI IMG/M metagenome (GOLD analysis project Ga0209489, IMG submission 187527) | Root nodule microbial communities of legume samples collected from California, USA - Siratro white BW (SPAdes) (version 2) | ecosystem: Host-associated > Plants > Roots > Nodule | place...
AATTATATATAATATATATATATATATATATAATTTATTATTTTACTCTGTTATTATTTTATAAATTAATTTTTAATTATTTTACTCTGTTATTATTTTATATATATTTTTAATTATTTTACTCTGTTATTATATATATTTTTTATATATATTTTTAATTATTTTACTCTGTTATTATTTTATTATTTTTATAATTTTATTATTATTTTTTATTTTTAATTTAAAGTATTATTTATATATATTTTTAATTATTTTACTCTGTTATTATTTTATAAATTAATTTTATTATTTAATTAAAAATAATATAAAAAGGCAACTTTTGTTACAAATCTCTTCATCTAAGATATAAAAGTTTAGCAAAGAAAGTTTTTTTCGTTTTTCGTAAAAGGTAACCTCGTTTTTTTTACTTTACCTTATTTTCTTTACTTAAATGTTTCCATCGTCGAAAATAAACAATTTCTAAGAGATTGTTTGTTTTTAGGAATGAAAAGAAAAAGATGAAAAAAGACGAGTATTATTTTATAAAACAAGACATAACTTCACAAAAAACGAAAAAAATATGCGTATAAAACTTTCTTCGCATCATGAAGAAAGTTGCACTTTTATAATTAAATAAATAAAATTAAATAAAATATAAGATAATATTTAATTTTATATTTTAAAATAATAAATAATTAAATTAAAAATAAAATTAGAATGTTACATAAAATAAATTAAATATCTTTTAATATATATTTCATGCTAAATACTTAAATAAATATAATAAAATTATAAATATTAATAAACTAAAAATTAAAAAGTATTAATAATAAATTATAAAATAATAATAAAAATAAGATAATTTAAAAAATAATAATAAAATTAAAATAATTTTATAAAATAAAAAATAATAATAATTTTTTAGCTTTTTAATTTTATTTGTAATTATATTTAATTTTATTTTATCAATTATACCTATTACATTACTTACAAACTTTTGTAAACTTTTTCTTTATTTTTTATTATTGATGCTTTTTTTTCATTTCTATCTGGTTTTGACGCTCTTCTCTCTTTTTACTCTCTTCTCTCTTTTTACTCTCATTCTATCATTCTCATGTTATTATTAAAATTCGATAGGAGCACAACAATAACGATAATTCATTCCAAAAATAGAAAGAGTTTCAAAAGTATGAATTTTCATTTAAAATTTATCATGTATTAAACCATTCAAACAAAGGCTTAAATAAAAATTCACTTACATTTGATTCCTATTTTTGTTTTTCCTTCTACTTTTTAACTAAGAATTGTCACTTTATTTTTATTTTCTTTTGTTTTCAAAATTTGTACAAAACAATGGAAACAATTGTTTTCTGTCTTTAATATCTCATATACAAATATTTAAAATCAGAATTTTGTATTAAAAAATATAAACATAAATAAAGATATTTCTAACTATAAATGTATACAAAAAATAAAACAAATTATTTACACAAAAATATTTAATTATAATTTTAATTCTTATATTTTATAAAATTTATTGTACTATATGACCATTAGGTGGCCGACAACTCCCAATACTTAAGCCAGGAAGTATACAACATCTATTTTGCCTTCAGGATGGTAGGTTCACAACCAGAAACACGCATGGGCCGACAAGTATCCAATAATCTCTCACGAACCAGTTTCCCAGCTCTTTGCATTGGTAACCAGCATTTTTGACATATGAACAAGTTCCAATAAATCGCACATACCCTTCTAAAAAATGAGTAAACCACACGTCTTTCTTAACAGGCGGTAGGAAAAAACAATTTTAGTAACAGAGACTACACGTCTTTCCCTGCAAAAGCAGTAAGATATCCAAGATGATATGCCCCACTAGATACTCATTGTAACCTTATTCTCAATTTCTAGGCTCAGTAAGATCATTTATAAGAACATTTACAATTTTAACTTTTTTTCAAATTTTTATTTTAATTGACACAATTTTAGTCTCTTAATTTTCATAATAAAAATAGCCAATAGATTTTTTTTTACAACTTTAGTTGTAATTGATTATAGTTGTTTAAACAAGTCCTCCTTAACGCTATAATTAATATTGTATTTAATCATGTAAAAAAAGTCATTAGTTATTCACACAAGTGAATACGTATATGTATGTACTAATATTAGGAGTCACACAAGTGAATTATATCTGCAGATGTTCAAACAATAACAATGAAAAAGATGAATTTAAAATAAAATAATGTAATAAAAATATGATCAATTGTAATAATTGAATTACTGTATGAAAATCCATGCTTCTAAAGAAGTACATATAATTGCTTTCAAGGCAAAAGGCTATTCCTATACTTGTTAAGGATTAGAAAACCAATCCTAAATACAAATTTTAATACATTTATGGTTATATGGATATGCTCAACAAATCTCTAACCATTAAAACAAGATCTGAAGATTGTTAACTATTATTTGTCCACTATTCTAACATATCCATTTATTAAAAAAAAAATCAAATTCCAAAATTGATTCACCCAAATAAATGAAAATTGTATCTTTTAGTTTTAATAGCTACTTCAAACTTTCACACTTTTAATTTCTATTATGATATGATAAAAATTAAATATATATAATAAACAAGTACAATAAAAACTAAAAAATTAATTGAAGTAAATTAAAGTAAATAATTTACATAAAAAAAACTTAGCTTAAAAGTGATGAGCATAAAGAATCTCTATATTTGCGCTTTTAATGATGTTTTATTTTAAATATTTTATTGTTAGGTGACTAGCTGCTCTTGTTGCATTGTTGACCTGTGTACGCTATGAATTATTCGGAATAGACCTAAGTGGGTCACCAGATTAAAATAATAGGTCCGTTCTATATGTTTATTTTTTTCTTGTAGTAATAAAAAATTAATTCTTATCATAATATTTAAAATAATCTGTTTATTAAATTTATAAAAAAATATTATAAATAATATTTATAATTTATTATAAGGTAATTTTTTTATTTTAATTAATTAATTGAAAAAAAAAACAGTTAAAAGGGTAAAATAATAAAATAGATAATATTAATATAGATAAAATTAATAATGAAATGTGTATGTTAAAAGCGATTATAAAGAGAATTTTTTTATTAATAATTATAGATAATAAAATTATGAATAAGTAAAAATTAAGGAATTACAATTATAAAAAATATAAATTAAACAGCATGTGCTTATATTAGCTGTTGGACAAATCGCAATGGAGAGAGAAAAAAGAAAAAGAAAAAGAAAGAATGAAACTCTAGTGGAGCGTAGATATGGTGTGGGCCACCCTGTCCTAGACTCATGCACCCGCCGACCACCTTTATCCGCATTGACGCCGCAAGTCAACACTCGGTTCGCGCACTTCATTATAACCACGCCCATCATGCGATAAATCCCAAGCGTCCATGGTTAGCCCCACACCACACAGCACTGGATCACACCGTCCTCCATACTATATATACCGTACACAATGTACACCCCATTCACGTGCTAAACGCTTCAACCGAATAAACATAATTGAATTTGAATCGCTCCGCGAAAATGGAGAAGGAGAAAGGTAAGTTCCAATGAGAAACCGTGAAATGCTTTTCCGTTTTGTTTTCTCCAAGCAATCGAAACATAATGATGATGATTTCGGAGCTGATTTTTTTTTTTTTTTTGTTTGTTCGTTTTTAGTTTGACGCTTTTGGATTTTGGTATTTGCAGCGTTTGAGTTTCTCGGACGCGTTCCTCTTCTGCAGAGGCTTCCTAGCTCGTCTGTGAGGAAGATATCTCAACTTGTGGATGTCAAAAGCTGTGGTAATTTTTCCGTTTTTTAGGATTGTGATAGTGTTTGTAAATTACAGTTGCACTAGTAATTATATTCTGATTAATTAATTAGCGTTACGATAGTTAGTAGTGATACATGAAAATGCAGTAAAGTGGCTAGGTAATTGCGTAATTGATAGTGGTTGTGGAAACCTACGAAATTGCAATGCTGCATAATTGTAATTGTGGACACTGATTTAGGACGGCGAAATTGGAATTTGTGACATTAATTATCTTAAAATATGTTCGGAGAATTGTTCTTAATATTTTCGTTAGGATGTTATTCCTTTCATCCTATGAGAGTTAGTGGAGTTTTTACTTTTCTTAGAAAAAAATATATGGTACTCCATATTCAGGATTTGTAAACATTAATTGGAAGATGCATGGATTAATATTTTCAATTTTTGATTGATGGATTCTTGTGTAGAGCCGGGAGAGTATGTTGTTCGCGAGGGTGAACATGGAGATGGCGTGTACTTCATATTGGATGGAGAGGTATGATTAATAGTTATGTTATTAGACGTTAGAGAAGCAAAAACTGTCAGCCAGTTTTCGTTGGGTTGCCTATGGATTCTCTGTAGGGCAATTTTGATAAGGTCCTGCCCTAATTGCGAGGCAAATACAATGGCATAGAGTTTGAGAGATTGTCTATTGCCAATCTTATTTGTCTATTGCTCTCATCTCCAGCTAATATTATTCATATTTTCCTATAGTGTTTGTTATCAAAGATCCAAGTTAAATTTGTTGTGTCCCCCCTTATTTGTCTGTTTCACTCTTCAAATATATTGCAAATCTTCAAAATAGGTTACAAAATGAAAACAAGGTGGCAATTTTGTAATTATAAGTGAGAACAGTAAACTAAGATCAAACTCTTGACCAAGGTCATAGAGGCTTAGATACCATGTCATGAACTTTACTATCCCAAAAGCTTAAACTTACGAGTGAAACTGCATGAATGGCTTTGTATTTACTCGTACCATTTCATTTAACAAATTTATGCTGAAAATATTGTTTTATTGCTTGTAGGCTGAGGTTGTTGGATCCGTTAGTGCCAATGATGAAAATCGTCAGGAGTTCCAGTTGAAAAGATATGATTACTTTGGTTATGGTAGTAAACTTAATTCTTATTTCTCAAATTGCACTCTTTATTGTTTAAGTATTTTCCGTTCATTCTAGTATGAAATGAGTTTAACTTTAATTCATCTTCATAATTTTGTCTTATTCCTAGTCAATGTGGGATCTTAAATACATTTTATAGGCTAGATATTTTATCTGGTTGTTTAGGCATGATTGGGTTAACCATAATTATTTTCATCTGCTGCTGCACTACAAGTATACAAGTTCAACCCCTAATTACACTCGTTAAATTTACCACTATAGAAAGCATTGGTCTTTCTGAGAGATAGATGCTTAAAGTTAGCAGGAAAAGGATTGACTAGTTTTTGGTTGCTATAATTTCTCCAGTCCTTCATTCTCTGTAATATTATTTCATGATACCAAAAATTTGTAGAACTTTGCCACTGTAACTGCTATTTTTCTTATCCGTTAACCTTTTTCTTTGGATTAGTTGGATATTCATTTGCCAATGACACCTATTGTCTTGTTCAAAATTATTGTACATATGCTTCTGCTTTGTCTTGATTTGTTTTCTGTCATTTGAGACATGAGAATGGTGTGAACTTGCTAATTGCAGGTTTGTCAAAAGCAGTTCACCAGGCAGGTGTTGTTGCTTTGTCTAAGGTGCCCTTTTAGTTTCTTGTCCCACTATTTTCTAATGTCAAAAAACCTCAGGTTGAGTGTACAAGCAATCACCTGAGATCACTTGAATGAAATGAATTATTAACTCCTAGAGTGACATTTATTGTTTGATGTGGCAGCTGACATGCTTAGTGCTTCCCCATGAGCATTCAACACTGCTGCAGCCAAAATCTATCTGGAGAGCCGATAATTGTGCCGAGACATGCTCACCTGTGGAGAATATATTGCATTTGGAACCCTTGGAGGTGCTCTCAATATATATGATTAATTTGATTATTGATTTCTTCTTGTTGAAGTGTTTACATAGTGAGGCTTTTATAGAGTGATTATTTTATTTGTGCGTGAAAAATAATTGTATGTTTAACTGCCTGCTTAGTACTCATTTTGACCTTCGTAGATCTTTTCACAACTAGTTTGTACATGACCTTCAGAAAAGACATTCTAACATGCAGACAGGCGAAAGATGAAAAAGAAAAAGAATAGGGAAAGTAAAGATTGTTCAGCAATTTAAATATTGTTGAATATGGATAGATGTTTGATTGCTATTAGATAAGGGTAGGAAAAAATAGACTGATATGGATATCCTAGTTCTCTATGATGGTAAAATTTCGGTATATTCGTTCATATATATGGTGTATCTCTAATGGTATGTAGTAATACCCTGGAATTAAGCCCTAAAGCATTTTGTTATTCTCTTTGGAAGGTAGATATCTTCCAAGGAATTACCCTTCCAGATGCTCCAAGATTTGGAAAGGTGTTTGGGGGGCAGATGATTGGACAGGTATGATTATCTTCCATAATTAAAGCATGATATACACGTCAGTGGTACTTTTGATACATATGTTAATATTTAACGTGCAGGCACTGGCCGCAGCATCAAAATCTGTTGACTGTCTAAAGGTTGTTCATAGTTTGCATGCCTATTTTATTCTTGCGGGAGATTTAGAAAGTAAGCATGTTTGATCACTTGACTTGACTTCCCTTTCTATTTCTTTTTCCTGAGATGAGATGTGTCCTATCATAGGTTCATAAACTACGAAACTTGAAAGCTATATTTTCTTATTCTGATCTTGCTCACTAATTTATGATAAATATTTAAACTTTTGGTATAAAGTTAATTTTAAATTAAACACAGAAAAATTCCTTTTTGAAAAAATTATTGAAATTCAACTTAGAAGTTGAAAGAGACTAATCCGCAAAGATAAGTTTAACGACAAAGGGTTTAGGCAGTTTATTTTGGGTCTTAGATTCAAATTTCATTATTGCTATTGTACACACAAATAAGACTTTTGATACAAGGGATTCCTGTACACAAGCTCACCACCAATTTCACCATGACCCCATACTTGTTGGAGTTGTTTACCCGATCATTCCATTGCCATTGATACTACTTGTTGGGAACACAAGGAAGGTTTGACTCAAGGTTCGCCTGGTGGCATTATTGGTCCTAGTGCCACTTGTTGGGAATATGAGGTGGGTAAAGCACTAGGAGATTTTTATTTTATAAATGGGTCACAAACAAACCACATAAGTGAACTTAATATTATTTTTCATCCAAAACTTTAAAACATTAGGTTGCAGATCTTTTCACTTAGATATTGTTCAACTTTTTCACTTTTCTCCGGTGTGAGATTTCATATTCACACCTGCAATCCAACAATTAGTCCTACTGGTTTGAGTTGTCATTCATTGTTCCAACAGATGGTAAAGACTTTTATTGGTGAAGACTTTTATGACTGTGAAGGCCGAATTTTTGCCCAAAAGATAAGGACAGCAATGTTGTATGGATACCACTAAAGCAGGGTGCTATAATTATTTCAGAAAATTTTTATCTAAAACAGCCTTGCTATCATAAGCAACGGGTCTGCACTCCTGCGTTACAACAGCCCTATTCCTGCCCCCAAAACATCACTTTCAATGATGAATGGTTGAGAAATTAGGTGTCACATAAACAGGTCCCACTAACATTCTTTTCTGCAATGCCTCAAAGGCTCGCAGTGCATCTAACATTCAATGAAATTCCCTCCTTTCTTTTTGGAAAAAAATGTCAGTGAGTTTTCAAGCTCTATACGGGTCATTAGCTGAACTCCGTGCTTTCTTCTAATCTATATATTGTTATCATGAATTCCTTATGCTAGGGCTTAGTTGGAAAAATATTTTGTAAGCTAGTTTTATGTTGACTTTCATAGTTTCTACCAGAGAGTAGATCGTATATTTTTGTCCTTTTTAAGATTAACTTTTGAGTTAATAATGCCATATTCGTTATGATTTATTTGATAAAGTCTCATGTGTGAATTCCATTAGTATCATACTTGTACTGCAAATTTATTTCTGGGATTTAGCTTGTAAACAAATTATACATAGTTTGAACATTTCTTTTACAGTGCCAATCACATATAAAGTTTATCGTATCCGTGACGGAAGGAGCTTTGCTACAAGGAAAGTAGACGGAATTCAAAAGGGAATTGTCATATTCACTCTGTTGGCTTCATTTCAAGTAATCTTATCTTATTCTTGACTTAGATGAATTAAAAATTGTTAGTAATTATTTTATTTGTGAATTTGGCCTTATTTTGGTTTCTCTCTCTCTCTTATATTTATATTTTACTTATTTGTTATATTTGATGGAATATAATCTATCAAACCAAATTTTAGTACGAAATAGTATTTCTGCAGGTGTATTGCTCATGATAAACGTTTATTTTATATAACGAAAATTTAAAATAAATAAATGCATTTTAATATATAAAAATTATATTATTGTAAATTCGGTGTAAATAAATATTTTTAAGCATATAAATTATATTTTAAATCGATGATAAACAATTTATATTATGATACACTTTTTTTTAGATATTGATAATTTCTTTTAAAAGGTAGATGAAAATAGGAGATTGATGGAGATAATTAAGAAAATTTTCTAAAATTGTTCTCTTTGAAGAATAGTTGTTAAAACATTTTCATTGATGATAAATGTTCTAATTTATATAGATAAAGGATAGTTATCTTCTAGATTAACATTATAGACTTTACCACTAGGAATTCTAAAGATGTTGCAGCTATATAGCAATGATATCGTTAATTACAGGAGGCCTAAATGATTAAACACAGTGATGCAGAAGGGGGCCCCTTCTGGATTTGGAAATGAAAACGTTTATATTTTTACTTGGGTTATGGCACGTAATCATTAATTATTTAAGTAGTTTAAAAGGATATCATTGCTGATGCATCTATTACCTGCATTAAAACCACTTGATCACTTGTCTGTTACTATTTTTTTGTTTGGTATTTATTTTTAAAGTACCGTAATTCTATTTTAAATTACAGAGGTTCGGACATAACAAAACTGAATTTTGGACATCTCATGACCTCATAGACTAGGTTAAATGGATAGAACTTTGTATGTTTACTCGTGCCTTTTTCATCTGATTGTTTACTGTCTAGCCAAAAGATAATACTGAGATAAAGGGAGTGATTTTTCTCTTGTATATTGCTAAGCAATCTGTACACTATCTACACACAGTGTGAAACAATCCTTGAAAACTAACAAGGGTAACATCAGGATAGTATCTTAATAGATATAAAATAATATGACCAAAATATCTAAGAAACTAAGGAAACATGGAAATAGAATTAGGTTGACATCAGGATAGTATCTTAGCATATATAAAATATCTGGTTTTTGGTCTTTTATGGTTGGCAGCAAGTGAACAAGCCCAAGATCATCTGTCATAAAATAAGAATGTAAAAATGATGATATTTAAATTGGTAGACTATTTGACTATATATTTAGGAAAACTGCACAGAATTGAGGATTTGTGGTTTCTGGGTATAATTATGACTACAATTTAATTTCATATGGTGAAAAATATTGAGAGTGGATCCAGTAGGTGAAACAGGTCGCAGGAATCATTTCCACGAAAGAGGCTATAACATTCGTGACTGTTATGAGTGCTACCTAAGAACATCTGCAAGTTTTCAAGATTGTGTTGGATGATTTTTTTTTTAAAGGTCAAAATAAGGAAAAAGAAACTAGTTCAATTACTTAAAAATGTATATTTTATTATCCCTGATAAGTTTCTTTCTGTATATTTAATTTTTTTCATAACTGCAACACACAGTATGATCTTCATGCTGGTTGTTGTCAGCTTACATGTTCTTTTAACGTATAAGCTCTTGCTACACTTAAGGAATTACGCTCTGAATTTATGACACATTTATCATTGTTATTTTCTTAATCTACAGAAAGAAGAATCGGGAATGATTCACCAGAAAGTATCTATACCGTCTGTCCCATCTCCAGATAAGGCAAGATACAAGGTTATGTCTGTTAAGATTTTTTTGTTACTTTGGATTTCTGATTGTTAATATTTTTTGTTCTGTTTCCTATAGCTTCTGCCAATGGAAGAGCTACGGGAGAGACGTCTTACTGACCCTCGTTTACCAGTGTAAGATTTCTTATGAAGACATGGTTGATGCAATATTGTTCTATATGACTATATATGTTTTTATTTACCTTTTTTTGTATGTTGATGTGTTTGTTTACTGCAAAATGGTCATGGGATCTCCTCTATTTATCAAATGTATCTGTCACAACTATGTAAAGGGTATACATCAAAGTAATTTTGGTTTCTGTCTATTGGGATTTGAGTTATACAACAGGTGAAGCCCATATTCTTCCCATTAATCCATCCTTGCTTAAGATTTGAACCTGGGACTACCAAGTTGGGGTACCTGGTCCTTTATCATTAAAATGTTTCCTTGGGGACAAAACCAAACGAACTTAAACCTATGGAAGCTTTATTTTCTAAGTATTACTTGTTCAAGGATTTTCTAAGTTTCAAAATGATTAATGAATAAGCAAGACATGAAGGAAAAAACTACCCCTCCTTTATATTTGCTGATTGAATCATAAATGTACATTTTGCACGATGTATTTGTTCTTCAGTAGATAATATCACTAGATTTTCAATTTTTAAGAAACTTATACGGCTAATCTTCTAAAGGCTTCTTCAGCTAGAGTTGGACTATCCCTGTTCAGTTTTTATTGCTTTTTTGTAAATCAATTAAATTGCTGCTTTTACATCATTTTACATTTTCAGTTGTCGCAACTGCCAAAAATGTGTCAGGGTCTAGTTGAAAGATTTGCATTCCCATTTTTTTGTTTTGACAAATAATGAATTAATGGCTGGAATAACATTTTTTGGTTTTAGATATTGTGAATCGTGGAAAAATTGATCAAGAACAAATCTGTATTTTGGTATTTATAGTATGATATTTTCTTAAAGATGTTAAGAGTTAAAATGCCAAGGGTTAATAAGCAATTCTTAAATTGGTGGATATACTCATTCCAAGGATATCTTGCATCAATTAAAAACTGCACCCTTTTGAAGATTAGGTTTTGTCTAATACTTAATATAGTTCTCTTAACCGAATCGTAGAGATTTAGTGCAAACATTATGTTTTTTAATTGTCAATTGGTTGAACTGTAGAAAACATCACACCAGATAATCTCACTTGAAATTGTTTCTTTTAAAGTACTTGTAGGAAATCGGCTCCGGTATTGTGAGAGAATAAGCCCAATCAAGAGATTATCAAAACTATGTTTCTTTATGGATTTGTTTTGTTTGAGATTTTCTTAATTTTTATTTCTTTTTCCAATCATGATCGTAAAAATGTCACCTTGTTTTAAATGTATCTTTTGTTTTCAGATGATTGTATAGGAAATACTGAAAACAACAGAATGTTTTAATTATTTCTTATAAAACCTTTGAACACAAGAAACAAAGTGACACTTCTGTAATTGTTTGTAAAAACAGGAAGTACAAACATAACATGTTTTCCCAAACAATACAAGCCCTTCAATATTTTCCTGTGAAGTTTTGAATTAATTATTTTAAAAATGCAAGAAAACTGCATGATTTTCAGGTTTCTGTGTCAAAATTTAAAAATTCAGAGTTATGGTAATTGAGTGACCCACTGTTACATAGTTATCCACGGGATGCTCTGATGATACTCTTTAGATGTAAGGATTTTCGGTGAGTATTATGTTAAGCTTTTGAGTTCTAGATGCACTATCATCACTGACTTGTAAAGACTTCTTTTTTGGCCAAAGGGATACATGGTTGTTGAACTATTGTTGATAAGTTGCATGATGATTTTCTGAATTATAATGACAATTTGTTGCATCAGAACCTACCGGAACAAAGTAGCTACATCTGAATTCATCCCCTGGCCCATAGAGATACGACTATGTGAATACGAAATTTCAACAAATATGACAAAATCTCCTCCCAGGTAAGGCTGATGCTTGGTCTCCAATTTTTTTCTTACTTTCAGAAAGATTTGGAAGGGAGCATCGCACTCCTTTCTTTTACAAATCTAACCTTAATGTCTGCTTTTTTAAATGCTAGATATCATTGAAACTTGTGTAACTACTGTTTGCAGTTTGAGATACTGGTTTAGAGCAAAGGGAAAACTTTCAGATGATCAAGCCTTGCATAGGTACATATGTTATATATTTACTTTAGATTTGTCCGGTTCTCCAAGTGTTATAGTAGAATTGTTAATTAAATTATAACTTTAAATGATTTGCCAAAGCCAACGCTTCTATCCGCTGTTGTCCTGTGAGATTGCTGTAATGCGTGTTGTTCTTATATAGAATGAGTAGGTTTCTTCCTTAACTGTTGCTAGTTCAAAAGGTTATGCTTGTTCATCTCGGGTCCGATAAGGTGGTGGTGTACCTGTGAAAAGTATCCTTACACTCAAGTTAGTTAGGTATATTTATGAGTAGCAAACACTATTAAATGTAATGTTTACCTATCCCATCCTAACCTATTTATAAAGTTTGGATTGGGTTGTGCATGGATGGGACTCGATTGGTACAGATAGGATAGTTAATCCTCAGTAATTTGACAGTACAGGTGGTTTAGCGTATTTGATTGGGGATTAGTGTCGTCCTTAATTAGATGTGGCATTAGTTTTTTAGTATGTCTGACAAGGTTTCTGAGATCATTTCGGCCTTGCGGATCTAGGTTCTACTCGTTGTTATTCGTATGTTGTGATTGGTTTCTTATGCCGAAATGTTCTCGGTTGCATATAGTACACATGTAATTCTGGAGCTACTCAAGTCATGTTTAAATCTGTCTTGCTACTGAAAAATTCTCCTGATAAACGATTACTTGCCAGTTTGAAGAAATGGAAATTGCTAAAAATCTGGTTGTAGCAAATGCATATATTTTGAACCTGCATCTCTGGATAATTTAATAGTCTTTAACATACTTAAACAACACAAATTTTTCCAAAGATTGAATGAAGAATTCAAGAAGTGGTATTTGAATTATTGCATTTCATTACTTTTTCATACTATGCACTGCAGGTGCGTGGTGGCATTTGCTTCAGATCTAATATTTCTTCAAGTAAGTTTGAATCCCCACCGTGAGAGGGGTTTCAGGACGCGTTCTGTTAGTCTTGACCACTCGTAAGTATTTGAAATCCTACTGGTGAGCTTAATAGTTTATTTGTTAACATTAGAAAATGTGGGTCATGTGCAACAAGTTTTCAAGGTTTGAATTTTGCTTCCTTGCTTTTTGCTAAATGCTTTTTTGAAATTTTATTTCAGTATGTGGTTTCACCGATCTGTAAAAGCTGATGATTGGGTGCTATTTGCGGTGAGTTTCATATTAGTTTCACTCTTGTTTCTCATGTTTAATTTTGGGGAAAAATTACAGCAAAAGAAATTTTCATAAAATTATTCAGTTTCTGATCAATGACATATATCAAAATTCAGTAAACCGTTATTCATTTATCAGTTCGCGGTCCTATTTGGTTTACTACCAAAAATCACACATGGTGACACTTTGTTTCAATATAAAGTTTTAACATTTGACAGTTCAAAATTAATTCTATCAAAATTCAGTTCTAGTAAAATCTAAATTAAATTGGCACTCTAATTTTAAACTGATTTTTTTATTTATTTTGTTCCATTTTTTATTTATTTTTGCTTTGACTGTAAATACATTTGGATGTACAGATCTTTACTCCTAGTGCCCATAGTGCACGCGTCTTTGTGACCGGCCAAATGTTCAATCAGAAGGGAGAGGTAAAGCATGACCACGTTATATCAATTCATTTTCCCTCTTTCCCGGTTTATCTTTGTTTTTTTTTAACACGTGCTACTCTGTTAATCTTGCAGCTTCTTGTATCATTGGTTCAAGAAGGACTAGCCAGGAAACTTAATCAAGGAAATTCAGCCATTAGATCTAAGTTGTGAACTTCTATACACAGACTAACAATATAGTCATTTTATAGTTTTATTGAAGTCCCATGTATCCGTAACATCTTAATAATTCAATTATATATGTAAATTTATATTTTGTTCTAGAAATGTCTCTCTCGTATAAACTATACCATGGATTTGGAGATATAAAGACTTTGTGATAAAAGATGATGAGAGGGAGAGAAAGGTGGAGTTTGAATCCCTCTTTATAAATTTAATATATTAACAACTAATATTTGTTGCTAAAAAGAACACTATACAATGGATTTAATACCATATAAAACAGGTCATAAAAAGGAAAAACTTAACTCATCGCAAGGTTACTCTAAAAAGTTCAAATTATATATTCATAAAATTGATGGTATAATTATTAATTTCATAATTGTCAAATAATGATTTAAACCACATCTAAAAATAACCTCGTTGAATTTAAATAAAAAGAAACCTTTAAGACATCAACTTAAATTTGTTAAATGGACTTTATTTAAAAAGTAATTTTAACCAACGATTAATGGTAAAACATCACTTAAATTTGTTTTTTTTTAATTTTTAAATATTTTTAATTATTAATTTTTTAATTATTAAATATTCTTTAACTTTTGTAATATTTTTAATTATTAAACATTTTTTAATATTAATATAAATTATTATGTTTAGTGAATATTAAAATACTCTCTTCAAATTAAAAAAAATAAAATTTAATAAATATGAATTATTTATCCAAATAAAATATTTAAAAAAGTAAAATAATTTATATTTAATGTAATTAAATTTCTTAGAAATTATAAATTTTTTGGTATTAATCTTTAAGAAATGGAAATTGAATGGAAGGAAAACAACCTTGTCGTTCATTCGTTTGTAATGCTCCTTTAGGTTAAGAAAAACACGATCGCGTGAGAAGTTAATCTTAAAGATTAGACCAATAGTAGAAACCAAACTAACATACATAATTTTATTTATATAACTAATATATACACAATTACCTTGGGAACCCTTATTAGATAATTAATAAATAAAAATATAAAAAAATTACAGTGAAAATGCAATCATAACATTTTTTTTTTCTGAAAATCATTTCGGCCTTTTATTATTTAACTAATTCCAAAAGTATTTTGCTGCACGTTTTGCTTATCATTTATTTTTTTGATGTAGAGACAAAATTCGATATGTTTCACATATTATGGAATAAAATTTGAGAAAGGAAGACAAAATTAGTGAAACTTTTGAGACTATAGAAAACAAAAATCAACTCCAAGCTTTTTGTTAGATTGAATTTAATTTGAGTTACTAATTAAATAGTTAAAAAATTTATCTAATACAATCCACCAATCTACTTATTTAAATTTACTGAAAATTAAAAAAATAGAGAAATCCTCACTCCTTATCTAATGAACAGCGTCATTCATAATCTACAATTTTCAATAGATTTAAAACAATAGAAGAAATAAAAAAGTTATATTTCTACTCCACTATTAAAAAATACGCTTGTTAAGATTCACTTGGTAACCATGCAACTAGTTTGGTAACCACTAGGATTGCAGATTATGAGATTCAGGTAATTGTAATGTACAGAAAATCACATGTCCAAACCTTAGCAGTATCAGTACGTAAACGTTATGTATCTTAACATGAATATACACAAAAACTCCAATCTTAGATAGACAAGCATTTACAAGTTATTACAGTAAAATCAGATAAAGATGCTGGTATGGAAGAAGCCTTCATCACCTGGCCCTCATTCCCCAAATCACCAACATCAACAACCACAGTGCTAAGGCCTTTCCCAACAATGAAAATTCTTCTACCAACAGCAACAAGCTGACAAGGTGGTCTAGTAAGCCTTGGTGATAATTTTCCAACCGGTATCCACTGGAGTCTCTCTTTGTGCCACATCATTAACCTTGTTCCCAAAGTTTGATCCAACACATAAAGGGTGTCATCCACAACAACTGCAGGGCCTGTCCACCCTGAAACCATGTCAGCATCTGCATGCTGCCATGTGCCACTTGATGGTTCATATACAATAGCAAATACATCAGGAGTTACAGGATGTCTAGAAAATCGGACGTATATCTTCCCATCAAGAACTACTGAATCTTCAACATCAGAAATAATAACATCATTTCTCTGAGATCTCCAACAATTTGTCAGAGGGTCAAAAGTATCCCAAGAATGAGAGTAGCTTGGATTTGAAACTAACCCTCCAATAGCATATAGTTTTTCATCCAAAACTTCACATGCAAAGAAGCACCTGAAAGTTTTTGGAAGAAGAAAACAGTGATGTCGGGGCTAAAACAAAGGCCAACAAAGACAACATGCAATTTCAACTTCAATGGTAAAATATAGACAGCTAAATTGACAAACAACAATGTTACTAGAGCATGATGTCAAAGTAGTTGTTAATTAAATTATACTTTCAAAACAAAAGCTATGCAAAAAAAAGTGAATTACACAGCATAAGGATAAGGATAACTGTGTTTTTAGAATGGAGAGAAAGCTTATTTCTTAACTCTGAAAGATATGTACTCCTAAAATCATGTTGTACCAGAAATATTTTACAAAGAAAAACTGGCTACTTCAATTCGGGCAGTTTAGATCATGAAATAAATTATTTGGATGTATAAACTATTTTCTTTCCAAGTAAAATACTAAGTTTGTGGCTATCTCTAGTTTTCTGGTATCAACAATCCTTAAAACTAAAGTAACTGCAACAACTCTACCTAAAATCTATGATGAAAAATCCTAGCAGATTGATATTCATCTAGCACATACAAACTTAGCTTCCTAAACGAATAGACATGAGGATATTTACCTAGAAGTTGACATGGAAGCAGCTTGAACCCAACAGTTTGAGGAAGCATCATATGAATAAACCTCATCAGTACAATCTATTGACCACCTACAACCACCCAATAAGAACAGCTTATTTCCCAAAGCTTCAAAACCCATGCCTTTTCTTTTCGAGACGTGAGGTGGAAGACCATCAACAAGCTTCCAACGTCTTCCTGAGGCGGTTGGATCCAAAACATAACAGAAAATCTCATTTAATTTGTCCCTGCACAGAGCATAAATCCAGGTCTCATCCAGTTTGTGCTTCTGACGATAAGTGCACCACTCTTCATCACAAATTAAGTCCCTCCATCTCTTTGAGACACACTTCAGGACTGGATGATATTTTCTAGGAACTCTTGCAAGGCACATGAAAGAAATATCATCTGGAAGGCCACAAATAAGTGCAGAATTGGTGTCTTCCACTTCATTGACACTATTTGATGATTCTTTTTCATCATCTACATTCTCCATTGGATAGTAAAAACAGAAAACCTGAAAAGAAAGGATAAATGTTGGTAAAACTCTTATCAGATCAAAATTGCACTTGCCCTTTTAATGCGTACACAATATGATCCCAAGCCGAATGTAATATCATGACAGATATAAACCTCAAAGGCTGTGTAAAGACACAAACAAGATCAAGTTTGGTCAGACCAGCACTGTACGTTTTTAAAGCATAACATTGGCATGAAGACAGTGCACAGATCATGTGATTTAACCTTTCTTTAACATGAACAGACTGCAGAAAAAACTTTCACAAACAAACTGCAGACTAGTAATAAAATATCAACCTCCAAAAATGCTTAGAGTTCCTAGCTATAAAGAAATTAAACTTCTCCTTCGACCTACATATGCCGATAATTTCTTCATTATACCCGTACAGAACATGAATATGTGTAGCTTAACCATGATGTGAAATACCTTCACCTTCACAAACACAATTTACAAAAATATGTCTATTCCATTTTGCAGGCATTCCATTTTGCAGGCAGTAGTTATAAAAAAACACAACCATAAAACTTATGTCAAATTATATAAATCACGTCAAAATCACACAAGCAAAACAAAAGCAGGGTTCCCAACTGCCCACAAAACAACCATAAAAGCAGAAACTATCGGACAACAATCACAAGCTTCACAATCATTCTCAGCATCACAGTCCTAAAAATAAATCCAAATATACTCCTAAATAAACCTAATACATTTCATTTTCTAAGACCAGCACTAGACCAAATGCAAAACCAAAAACCAGAAGCAACCCAATTCAAGAATAAATGCAAAAGAGAACTTCTTTACAAATCCCTTCCCAGGATCATTGCAATTCCAGATCTAAAAGCAAAAGGCCACACAAAATTTCTCATAGGTGATTTAAATCAAAATAATAAGAAAGCCAATTCATTTTTATTACAGGAGGGATGGAGAAAGAGACTCACCTGTTATCAACAAAGGGATTCGACTAAAGTGCCGCAAAACAAGGAAAGACAACTCTATGCGGTCCACGAGAAATTTATAGTATCTCAGATAATAAAAGGTTAATACTCAAAATTAAGGTTTTTTTAATTCACATCAATATTATTTAAAATAGGCAAAATTACTTTTATTACTATAGTATAGGTAGATCTTATCAGTAACGTGTCACCTGTTAATTTGATATGATCTTATTTCAAACAAAAAAAATTATAACAACTTTCTTATTAATGTTTTCTTAATGAATTTGTATGCATTTGATATTATTTTTTTATATATATATAATTAATTGACTGTCATTTTTAATCTTCAATTAAATAAATAAAATGATAAATCAAAATATATATATATATATATATATATATATATATATTATTACATTAAATTATATTACCACATGTTTAATGATAATCAGGATCAATATATGTTAATATATGTTAGTAAGTTGAATGATATTAACATTTTTATTATATTATTTAAATGTATATCTAATGTGTTTAAAGATAATAAGAATCAATATATTTAGTTAATTAAGATAGCTAGACTATAATATTATTTTGGACTGATTAATTTTTTTTTCCTAATTTCATCTTAAATTAAATCGTATAATAATAATATATTTTTTACAATGAAATTGTTACAATTTACTTATATTCAAAAAGAAAAAATTTATCATTTTTAAAATTTCGCATAAAATTTATAGCAGTTTGAAAATTTTGCCAAGACAATCATCCCTTACATTCTTTATCTAAATTAAAACATCTGTTTTGTTATCCAATGATAAAATAACTAGACGTGTTCACATTAAAAAGTCAACATGTAATATGTCTTTGATTTATTTGCTACATCCTTCACAGACAAAGCATAATACCTTTTCCATATGCCTTCCAACATTAAAATTCAACCTCAAAAGCAGATTTCACCTCTTACATTGATTCATGTTCAGAAGTGTTATATGAGTAAAAATTGCAGTCATTTAAGTCCTCTGCCTTATTACAATCGTTATGTCCTCTAATTGCTTTATAACCTAGAGTCGCAATAATTTTATATAAATGATTAGACATACGTTCTAATCCGTGTATGAGAAATTAGTATTATGATATTTATTCGTGATCTATATATATTGAGTTATAACTAAAATATAATATCCGTTTTTGTTTTTACGATGATTATATTATTTTTATGTAGTCAAATATTCTAAATTATTAAAATTCCCGTACACTTTCACATTTTATTATTTTTATTATTTAAACCTAAGTAAATTGACAAAAATAACTGTTTGTAGTCTTTGTGATGTGGAAAGATTACTCCTACCCACAAATCATTGGGTTTTCAAATGTATATTGTTATCTCATATGTGAAAAATTGGTGTGAAGTTGTTTTATTAAAGTATTATATAATCGGCCTTTACATTTGGCATGTGCATAGCATACAAGAGTGTTACGAGAGGCCTGAAATATCACAAGAAAGTATAAGTCATAATTAAATATTCCATAACGAAGTTATGTTATTAAATCATAATAGAAAAGAGCAGGTCAAAATCTTTTAAATTCAATATAACATCTATAAATACCGACATGATTGTCTTATTCAATATATTTTAAAACTCTAATCTAAATTATCTGTACTCTCCAATTAATTTTAATTTAAACATATAAGTAAATATATTATTTGTTGGTAGAGCCAGCCATTATTATTACCAGAGCCAGCTACGCTCCTACAAAAACAATCACTATCCTAACAAATAACACATAAATACAGTTGCTATCAATCAATAACTTACATACTAGAAGTATGCATTTATCATTCCCCATTTAATTTCGATGCTTCCAAGCCTATTCTTATAAAATTTGACACTGATTTCACATTTTTTTCATAATCACAATATCAATTTAATTTTATTTGTTTGCTGAAACAACTATTTATTAGGTCAGAAGTTTCAAAGCCATACACTTTGTTTTGGTAATTTTGTCACAAATAATTATAAAAAATATATAAAATCAATTAAGCGTTTTTATACTTTAAAATCTTGTAGCCTTATTTTGTAGGGATGTTTTTTCAATAAAAGCGAAATATTCTTACCTATAAGTCAATGATCCATCTCTTGAAGTATTCATATTTAAAACATCAACAGTTTGATAACATGATGCATAGGATCAACAGGCTGGGATGTAGGATCGGTCTCAAATTATACATTGTAGTAAAGTTAATAAAACATTATTTCTAAATCAAAATATTTTTGATAATAATTTTTTTATAAAATATTTGAATAGTTATAGTTTTTTTCATTTAAATTATTTCATTAAAAAATATAATGATTAAAAAGTGTGATTAAAGTGGTTTTCTAATGTTACTATTTATTTTCATTTTTATTAATATCTTTACATTTTTTTATTATAGTGTGTGGTAAAAAACTAACGAAAATAATTATCAATTAACCGAAAAACTAAACTAAATTTAATTTCAAAAATAGAGAATCGAACTATTTTTTTTTTATTTTTATTCGTACTGAAAACAAGCTTAATTTTACTAATCAGGAACATGTTTTATTTTAATAAAAAATATTTTCAAGGTGGTAATAGGTGAAATTTAAAAATCAAGCATGATTGTAAATCTAATGTTATAAATCTAAAACATGATTTTTCTATATTTTTTTACACAAAAATATAAAAAATATCAATACTTTAAAATTTATTATTATAAAATAAATTTTCAGCATACTTAAAGAAATAAATATTTATTTTTATCACAGTATATAATCATCATTTAAATATTTTAATTTTCATTTTTATTCTATTAAATAACAATGATGATGGTGAGGTCTACATTTTGTAAACTCTGTGAATATTTGTTTAAATATATGATTATATTAAGCTTTATCAAAAAGGTCTGGGTGGTGTAGTTGGTTATCACGCTAGTCTCACACACTAGAGGTCCCCGGTTCGAACCCGGGCTCAGACATTAATTATGATTTTGTTTTTCAAATTTTCTTTTTTTATAATTGTAATATTTCTTAAAGACTAACACATCAATAGTAGCACATTCTTCATATAATTTTTTCAAATCAAACATAGAAAATATAAAATTGAATGTTAAAAATAAGGTAAGAAGTGAAGTTAAATTTTAGAAGTTTAATAAAATATTTCAGAATCCGAAAAGATGTTTCTTTTTCTAGAAAGGAAAAATGAAAAGCTGGTTTTGGAGGAAGAAAAGATTCAATGTTGCATTGGGTTCTGTTTAGGCCAAGCTTTTGAAAGCTGTGTTGCCACTCTGGGATTTTAAGACATCCTTTTAGTGTAACAATACATTCCACTGTTTTTATTTTCATCTTTTAATATCTTACTTAAATTTTTGTTTTTTATAATAAATTTTAGTTAAGATTTTAAATAACTTTTTTAGATTAGATTTTTTTCTTTTACAATATGGCTTTTTTTTCTTTCAAAATTTGAGATTTTTTTAATCTTTTACTATACAAGTGTTAGCTCTTTCTTTGATACAAAATCTTATAAATGATAAATTTTATGATGAATATTTCCTACTATGAATACTTTAAAATTTAGAAATTAAATAACACAAATCTTACTTTTTTGACAAAATGATCTAAACATTATGTTATCACTACAAGAAAAAAGTTATTTAGAGATAAATTTTTAGCTATCAAATGAAATGGTTGCTAATTATGACCAAAATAAATTTTGGTTGTTAAATAACTATAAAATAGAAGTAATGATTGAATTTAGTGATCAATTAAGTCAAGATAATTGGTATCTAACATTAGCTACCAAGGTTTTAGTGACCATTAGATTCTAAATTGGTATCTAATTTATTAGATACCAATTTAGAATCTAATGGTCACTAAAACCTTGGTAGCTAATGTTAGATACCAATTATCTTGACTTAATTGGTCACTAAATTCATATTTTGTAGTTATTTAGCAACTAAAATTTAATTTGGTGACTATTTTGGTAACAATTAGCAACTATTTTATTTAATAGCTAAAAATTGGTTTCTAAATAGTTTTTTTCCTTATAATGTATTTTTATTTTAATTTTGAACAAAAGTGAGTTTTAAGATAAAAGCCATGACTAATGATTTATGCGATTGAGGTTGGTACATATTTGGAATTTCTGCTTATTATATCATAATTATATAATTTATAGAAATTTTATTGAAATGAAAAATGTAACATTGAAGTAAAATAATATTTTTTGATATTTTTAAAGTTGAGTTGCTTACTAAGATAATAAGAAATTTTTAAGATAATTTAGTTTTATTTCTACACAAACATGTATTATTTATTATGTAATTATAATTTTATATATTTTAAAATCAATAAATTTTTATTAAAAATATTTTTTTTAAAAATTATATATATTTTTAATTTGAATTAGTCATTTTATCTACACTAGTCAATCTAATAGGTGCCAATCTAATAGGTACTAATCTAAAATAATTTTTATATATTTTATACTTTTATTTTTTATTTATAATTTAAACTACTTTCACATTAAGTTTGTTTTCAATATATGTAATTTTTACATAGACATAATTTATTTTAATATATAATAATTAAAACTAGATAATAAAAAATAAAAATAACTCAACAAATACTAAAAATAGTTCAGTAGTTGATTGTCTCTATAAAATTAAAAATAAATAATAATAACTAAATAAATTAAGATAATAATAAGATATATTAAAATATTAAATGAAGAAATTTAAATAAATTATAAGTTATACAATAGTTAACCTAGCATGTGACTTATAAGTTGCTAAAATAAGTTATATAAGTTACTTATCAAACAATTGGTATTGGTTAAATTGAATTTGTCCAAACAACTTAGTAACTAATTTAATAACCTTATCAAACATACTAATAATTTATTAATCTCATTAAACACAGATCTTGTATGAATTTTGAAGAAAACTTTGTAAGATGAGAGAAACATCTTGAACAAAATTATAGGAATGGCGACATGTATTCATAACAAAAATTTAGGTGAACAACCATGAAAATTTCTTCCTCTTGTATTAAACTGAAAATAACTTTTATTATTAATTTTTGTATTTTTATAGATTAAGTTGGTTAGTCTTTTATGTTTATCATATTCTTTTTCTTAAAGGATTTGTGAAGTTCCAACAAAAGGGGTTATTTAGAGCAGGTTCAATGAACAAAAGATTCTCCCCAAAACTTGATAGGACATCCCATTTTTCGAGATAAAGAGGGACATAAGGTTTTTGTAGGTTGTATACCTACTTTTTTTGAAACATTTCCTATTATTTTAGTAGGTGAGGACGAAATTGTTAAAGTCGATTAGAAGGGCGGAATTGAAATATAGTGTCAAATAAGTACGTGTAATTGTTGAGTTATATGGTGGTGAGCTTAATGGAATAAGTTATACTGATTCTGCTATTGTGAAAAAATATGCTAGACGTGCTTAATTGAGTGAAATTTTTGAATTAAATTGTGCTACTTTGAAATCAGATGGTGTTTAAAGAAAATGGAATCAATCATTGTCTAATTTGTCCTTATACTCACGAATAAAATGGTGCTATTGAGAGAAAACACAGACATATCACTGAAATGGGACTAACTATACTGGTTGCTGCTTCTTTACCTATCAAGTTTTGGGGAGAATCTTTTGTCACTACTATACATGTTATTAATACTTTGCCTACTTTTGTTCTTCAAAACAAAAGTCCACATGAAATTTTGTTTAAGGAAAAACCAGACTACACGAGATTTAAAGTTTTTGGTTGTGCTTGTTATCCTCTGTACTATAAACATAAAGTGGAATTTAGATCTGCATGTTGTTTGTTTCTTGGATATAGTTTAAACAGTAGAGGGTACATCTGTTTATCTCCAGAAGGTAAAACATATGTTTCTCGTCATGTAGTATTTAACGAAAATGCGTTTCCTTATTCTACCCCAAATAATGTTTTCAAAAAAGTATAATAATCATATAATAATCAATCTGAAAATCCTCCTCATAACACAACTAAATTAACGATACTCAAATCTGCATTTAATCCTACATTTATTGTGCCAAACTCTGATGTGATACTGATATTGTTACTGCTCCCCCTACATCTATAGTTAATGAGGATAACTGCCCTGAAACTCTTGATGATATTAGTCAAAATAATGATAATAATCATCCTGAAAATTCCAACTCTCATTCTATGGTAACAAGAGCTAAAGCTGGTATTTTCAAACCCAAACTGTATAACTCTGTTACTTTTAGTTTCTCATCTGAACCTTCTACTGTCAAAGAAGCCTTGGCTTCCTCAAGCTGGTTTCAAGAAATGCAACAAGAATATCATGCACTTCTGCAAAATCAGACTTAGACCCTTACGTCACTTCGACCTGGTGCAACTATAGTAGGCTGCAAATGGATTTTTAAAAACAAATTCAATGGAGATGGAACGTTTCAAAGGCACAAAGCTCGTCCTATAGCAAAGGGATTCAATCAAACTGAAGACATTGAGTATACTGACAGATTCAGTCCTATAGTGAAACCAACTACCATATGAGTAGTATTGTCTCATGCGGTTTCATCCCAATGGCAAATCCGGCAGATCGACGTCAACAATTCCTTCCTAAACGAAGACTTGGAGGAGAATGTATATATGTAGCAACCACCAGGATTTGAAACGAATAATCCTCATTTGGTATGTAAACTAAACAAAGCTATTTACTGATTAAAACAAGCACCAAGAGCTTGGTTTCAAAAGCTCAGCAACACACTGCACAATCTAGGTTTCAACTCCACCAAGAGTGACGTCTCTCTCTTTGTTAAGTTTTCGAAAAACTCTTCTTTGATCGTTTTAGTTTATGTAGATGACATAATCATCATTGAGTCATCTTTTCAGCATATAGATTCTTTATAACCATGCTAAGTAAAGATTTTTCTTTGAAAGATCTCGGGTCACTACATTACTTTTTGGGTATTGAAGCTTCTACGAGGGTAACGTACATCTTTCTCAAACTAGATACATCAAGGAAATTCTACGTCGAACAAACATGCTTGAATCACGTGCTCAACCAACACCGATGATCTCTTCTTTAAGGCTCACGAAAAATGCGTCAACTGTTGTTCAAGATCCAACCTTATATAGATAAGTGGTAGGTGCTCTACAATATGTCCTTATCACATGCCCTAAACTTTTATTTGCTGTGAACAAAGTTTGCCAATTCATGCACTACCCACAGAAACATCACTGGCGAGCTGTGAAGAGGATACTACGCTAACTTGCAGGAACAGAAAATCATGGTCTCATCATCCAACGCAACCAACACAAATCTATAATTGGATTTAGTGATGCAGACTGGGCTACGGATACAAATGATCAAAAATCCACCACTGGGTACTGTATATATTTTGGAGCTAACATTGTATCTTGGTCCTCTCACAAGCAGAAAGTTGTTTCCAGAAGCTCTACAGAAACGGAATACAGAAGCATAGTTGCAGTATTAGCAGAGATACTCTAATTAACCTTCTTTCTCCAAGAATTACATATACCCACAAAAGTTCCAAAAATATATTCAGATAATCTAGGAGCAGTTCAACTCACAACTAACCCAACCATGCACTCGAGAACAAAGCATTTTGAATCAGATCTTCATTTTGTACATGATAGCATACCACAAATGCGAGCTCAACTTATTCCAGCACAGTTTCAAATAGCAGATCTAGTCATCAAACCAATTTTTGGAACCACTTTCTTCTATACGTGATAAACTTATGATTGTTATTAATTCCAAGAGAGAATATTAAATATAATAAATAATACTATTACGTAATGTTGCATGGGCTATACCAATTTATTGTAGTCTATATATCTCCACTTATAATAGATAGATAAGAAGTGATATTCATATTTTCTCTACAATTCTAACACTACGACATGGTATTTGGTGCACAGGACCAATCTCACTCAATATCTTCCCACCAGATTTTGGAGTAATCATTATAAGCCTATAGCGGTTTCAACCCCCTATAATGGATATATTGTGTATTTGTACTCCTATGTCGATGGGATTTTTGTTGCCAACCTACGTACAAACAATTTGTGTCAATCCCTGGTTATGACAAATCATATATGAGTCTCTTTCAATTAGAGCTCTCTCCAATCCCATACGCAGAAAATGATTGTAGTACAAGTGATTGAAAACTCCCACCTCAAACTTGGTTTAGTTATTTCATCAAGTTTTTATTACGAACATGTAATTCTGTTTTTTTCTGCTGCTGCAGGGAAGGCTAAGGAAAACACAATGAATATATGGGCTTATTGTTATCACAACAGAGAATGAATATGTTTAAACAATAGATATTAAATGTCAATCTAATTAACTTTGTATTGTATGTTCAAAAGATACGAAAAATTATTTTGAGAACGAACGAAAATTCAAAAAAAGATCAAAAACTGTGTTTTATCAGACAAGTTCAAAAAAAGATACGAACGAAGTTCTTATACCAGATAGTGCATAAAAATAAACATGGGACCGAAGAAAAATATTTGAGAGATTAAAAGCATGAGCTTTTTGAGATTTTGGAACAAAGTTGTGGGTTATAGGAATAATATTCTGACTGTAGTTAATGTTTTCAGACGTGTTAAAAGTAAGAAACAAAAGAGTTTGGGAAAAATTTGGAGATTTGATTCCGAGATGAATTTGTTTTCTAAGAGAAAAATAAAAGATTAAAATTGTGACCAAAATGAAAAGGGTAAATTTATTGCATATTATCAATGAAGTCAACAACTGTAAATAGAAGAGTTTTCAATAGAAATAAACAAAACTAAAAACAGCACTGCTCGCCAATATAGAGTCTTGGAATTCAAAGGAGAACCCTTAAATGTTTAGAAGTTTTATAAGAAATAAAGCCGAAAAAAGTGATTTGAAGTTTCCAAGGATTATATTACATTAGATTTCCAACCAAGAATTATTTAGTAAATACATTGACATTTGGTTTTTCCAAATACAACCAAGTTTGAGAGGGAGTTCCGAGGATCATTTTGAAAGATACATGGAAAATTCCAAATTTAAAGAATTTCGTATTGAGGTCATCTCATTCTCATTCGTGGGAAATTTGTAGTTATACATGGAAGACTCATCAGCTGCTCAGTTTTAATTCATTCTTAAAACAGTGAAACAAGTTGATTTCTTAGTTCTACATACATTTGAATTGCTAGAAGTAAAAATAAACAAACAATCGTTTTACATCAGTAACTAATAATCCAAGTATGATCTCCTCTCAGCACTCTCACTATACAATCAATCACTTCATGATTACTGTGATATAATTAGTCCATGTGACATTGAAAGGAGTTACCTTATTGTATGCATGCAATATTGGGATAATGTCTGATGTCATACAACAATGTGTGAATTATGGACTTAGTTATAAAGGACTTAGTTTATCACTCCATCAACTCTACAAAGCCCATCATTAAAATTTATAGAGGATAAAATAAAATCTATAAACATAGGATAAAAGGTTAATTAGATTGAAATTTAACATGTATTACAGAAATGCTTAAACATATTCATTCACATTCACTGTAATAACAGTAAGCCCATATATTCATTGTGTACTAGAATCATTTTCTGCATATGGAATTGGAAAGAGCTCTAATTGAAAGGGACTGATATATGATTTGTCATAACCATGTTTGTACCTAGTTTGCAACAAAAATCCATGGACATGTCTCCATCATAGGGTGGAAACCCGCTACACGCTTATAGTAATCACTGCAAAATCTGCTGGGAAGATTGAGTGAGATTGGTCCTATGCACCAAATACCATCTCCATATCAGATGATGGTTCTTTAGTTCCCACGCTCTCAAATCGTTATTGCTAATATCAGCTATCCTCGGAGTGTCTCCAGACCATCCAAGGTATCCAAAGCTCGTTATATTCATAGCATCACAGTTTGAGGGTACTCAAGAGTACCAGAAACCAACCAATCAGGATCATACATTAAAATATTGTCTTTACCCATTAAATATAGAAATGCAAGGCGCATCTACCTCTATCCAGTGTCCTATGCAGGAGTTGAAACTCGCAACTTTAAACTGATACTTTGTCTTTAAGAAGATTCTTACAATCACCAACCAGAAGCTGCGACTAGAATTGGGTCCTTCTCCTTCTTGGGGAAATCATTATCAGAAAGGAAGCCAACAGCGTATGACCGTTGTTCTTCATCAGAATAAGGATTAGAAGGTATATGGGTGCATTGCTTGGTGAGTGGATAGTACACGAAGTACGCCCAGTTGTGTATCTATAACTGCAGCACAAAAACAAGCCGTTCGAATATCCACACACGCTACCCGTTATGAGGGTGTCCGGTGATAAAGGAGACTGTGGGTTTTGAGATGAAATCTTTGGGGAAGAAACCGATGGTAGGGTGAAATGAAGGTGTGTTGAAGAGAGAGTGTTGGCGGAACACGAATTCTGTTGAGAAAGAAGGATTTGAGATGATTTTGAACCAACTTTTGCAGACACACTTGGATTTGGTAATGGATCTAAATGGCATCCGAAGCAATATTTCTCTCAACAGATCATCAGATAAGTGGTGTATGTTGGTGAAGGAACAAGAAGAGTGTTTTGCACGGGAATGAGATATGAGCCATGAGAGTAGACAATTAATGCAGAACAGTGTTGAGGCAGGAGAAAGAAAACAAGAATGGGCGAGCCAGTCAATTCTTGGTTTCTTGATTCCTCTCCACCTTCTTATTCTCTGCTCTTTAGTTTACACCATAAGTCACCTGCATTTTCTTTATATATTTTATATAAGGGTGGTATTATTTTGACTGTACACAGTTCACGTCCATTTAATACTATAATATATTATTATTTTATTAATATATAATATTTTATTTCTCGCAACCGCGACGATTTTAAATTTATTTTAAAAAATATTTAAAGAGGAGATGTCAACACTCTACGTCTGATTTTTAATTAAATGAATGAAAATAAGTACGACTTTACAAAATGTTATTTTTTTTATTACAGCAACTAAAAATAAATATATATTTACAAAAAATTGAAGATAAAAAATAAACAATAAATAAATAAAATAATAATAAAGACAAATTTTTATTTTTTATATTTTGAACTGACAAGGATTGATCTTGTTCTTACGTATTTTCAAAGAAAATCAACTATCATATAATTCTAATTTTAAAAATTGATTGATGATGTTAGACATTCTTTATTTTTCGAAATTTCATTTAATCTTTTTTTTAAAGAAAAAGTTTTTATTGTTAAAATTTTATTAAAATTGTTAATTAAATATTTTTTTTTATTTTTGAAAATGTTATATATATTTTTTAATTGTTTTTAAAAAATTATTTTAAATCTAATATTTTATTTTTAAAAGTTTATGTTTATAAAAAAGGGGTTTTTTTTATTCTTTTCCTAACTTACTTTTATTTTGTTATTAAAAAAAACCATATATAGCATAAAAATAGGAAGATTAATTAAAAATAAATAATGAAACCTAAAACCCTACGCAGTGGCAAAAATGATTATAATCGGATGTTTGAGTTACTTTGTTTCTAGAATGATTATTTTGGGTTTGTTCCGTATTGTGGCTATTTGGTTTCGTGAGGGATAGCGGTTGTTGATGGTAGGCTTCTTAAATTGGGAAGAGGGCTTCTTCTTCTGACTTAGGTTCTGTTTCTATTTTTGTTTCTGGATTGGTTGCTGATTCCTATTTCTGAATAGTTTATGTTTTGGTACAAGGTTTGGAAATTTTCGAATTGGAGACTTCGGCTATCATATATTCGATCATGTGTTATGGAGTTGGGATTATTAACTTTCTGGAATTGAATTTGCTACTGATTCTGGACCGGCTTTTGATTAACTATCATTAAAATTAATTTATCATTAAAATTAATTTAACAGTATTTGCAAAAATTATTCATTGACACTGCATCAGTGCACAGGTTAAACAAAACACAATAAATACAAATATAGATGAAAACATATAACAGAGCAGAATCTTGATAAAATTTAAGGAAATATAGTAGAACAAGACAAAATTAAAGGAAGAACACTAACCCGTTGAAGACTTCCAATTTAACTTCTTCTTTTCCTTCTTCTGGTTTCTACTGGATTCTTAGATTTTTTTCAACAGAATGAAATAATATTTTTCACGGTATCTTTTTCTCTTTAACTTTCTAAATATCTCTATGTATTCTCTGTATCTCTCAATTTCTATATCCTCTTCCTTGAAAATAAAATCAGTTCTTCATAATTTTTTCTAGTAATCCCTTCATCTCCCTCCATCGAATGTAGGAAGGCTATGGGAGTTAAATGTCAAAAAACATGATTGTTAGTTAAATGTTAAAAGCATGATTGTTAGTTAATTGTTAAAAGCATGATTACTAAATGTGATAAGTGTAAGAAGGCAAAAAAGTGAAAATTTAATTATAAGAAATAAAATTTGTCAGGCACTAATTAAAGAATTAAAAGGTAAAGTTACATAGGGACTTGAATGGGCAATGCATTTCTCTAAACCTTAGGACTTATGTGGCAAGCACAGTTAATAGATAAGGGAGGTGTAAACAATAACTATTTTTTTTTATTTCTAATAACCTCTTAGTAAATTAGGCCTTAGAAAACATCTTTCTATCTAATTGGGCTTACTTAATTTTTCTATTCAATTTATTTTAAGACAGACACAATACCTTTTTTCTGTTATTTTATCATTTTTTTACAAATTTTATTTTATCTTATTTTTATTATTATTTAATCAAACTTTACTTATAAAATCAAAGTTCTTTTTATTATTTATTCTGAATGGCAAATAAACTAAATAACACATATTAAAAAATTTTAATTTCTTATTTTTATTCTTTTATTTTTTTTCTCTTTTTTATATTTGCAAAAATAATTTTTATTTGTCCGGACGAAATTGGGTGTTGACAGTATTAATAAAATTCAGTATCAAATAAAAGTGTTTAATGAATAATGATATCAAATTAAGATTTTCTTTTACATAACTGTCATACTTTCATAATACATTCCCTAAAATACATTCATTAATTATTATTTTATTATTATATAATATTTTATTAAAAAAAATTATGTGAAGAACTATTTTATAAGGATTAAACATGCACATAATATATCAATATTAATCCTAGCAAATGAAGATGATAAATACTAATTAATCATATCATTAATAAGTAACTGACATCAACAATAAAGATGATCCCAATAAAACTAATAAAATAATTTTACCTAAAAATTAATAACTATGATAACAATAATGTGAAACCAACTAATTTTGTTACCTGAAATATTAACATAATCTGTTTTTGAAATTATTTTGGTATAACTAAATTAGTTTTACAAGAATGTTGATATACCTGAATTAGTTTTACAAGTTTGTTGATATAGCTTAATTAGTTTTTTAACTCAAATAGTTTTCATGTTATTCAATTTAAATGGTTAGTTGTTAGTTAAACTATTAGTTTGTTAGACAGAATTTATTATCTTTTTTTAGTATTAGTTTTATGTAGATATTAACTCTACAAGTCATTAATCTTAACTTAGTTGATTCATAATATTTATTTCATTACTAAGGGATCTAATTTATTCCTTATAAGATGAAACTCTTTCTTATTTCATATTTGTCATAGTGTTTGTTTCACATTTGTCATAGTGTTGTAATTATTGCTTTACTATGGTGGTTGATCTTGCTTTATGAAAAAAGTGATAAACAATCTCAAAGATAAAAAGGGCAAATAATCCGCTAATAATCAATAAAAATTATTGATGAATTAACCGTTTACATTAAACATGCAATAATTACAGACCTTAAAAAGAGATTCACTAAATTTACTAATAAGTACTAATCAAAATAATTATTAATGAGATTTATACTTGTGGGTCTCCCAATGAGTCAATTCACTACTATTCGTATAAATATAGGACTGTGGTTACCGGTAGGACTAATATCCATTTTTCATTGACTTATACTTTTACTAACTTTGATGATCAAAACATGTATCTCCAACTGAATTCATTTGACTTAAAAAACTTGATCCAAAACCTGATTTCAGAAGATAACCTACAATAGTACAAGTTGGTCCCACGTTCTCTCAATCTTTCACCTATACTTCTCAAACATTTTTGTTGTTATTCCGCAATGTTAGTATTCACATAGCAAAAATCAAAACTGGTGATTATCTAGTAGATATTCACAAGAAAAAAAAGTAAAGAGGTGAAGATAAATTTGGAATTTTAGGGTGATTCAATACATAAGAAAAACCTGAATAAAAAACATGTAAGAAATATAGGGATTACTACCTCGAATGAATTGGTAACAGAAACAACTCGATTGAGAAGAATGTGAGAATGAGAGACGGAAAAAATAAAATTGAATGTTAAAGATAAGGTAACAAGTGAAGTTAAATTTTAGAAGTTTAATATCCATAGAAAATATTTCGGAATCCGAAAAGATGTTTCGTTTTCTAAAAGGAAAATGGATAGTTGGTTTTGGAAGAAGAAAACTTCACTGTTGCATTGGGTTCTGTTAAGGCCAAGCTTTTGGAAGCTGTGTTGCCACTCTGGGATTCTAATACATGCTTTTATGTAACACCACATTCCACTATTTTTTTTTCATCTTTTAATATCTTATTTAGTTTTTTGTTTTAATAATAAATTTTACTTAATATTTTAAATCAATTTTTTAGTTTCTAGAGTTTTTTTCTTTTACAATATAACTTTTTTTTTCTTTCAAAATTTGAGATTTTTTTTTTTTTTTTTTTTTTT
>Ga0209489_103084_pt1 | contig 32930 bp, 12 predicted proteins | sample SiratrowhiteBW_FD_187527 | JGI IMG/M metagenome (GOLD analysis project Ga0209489, IMG submission 187527) | Root nodule microbial communities of legume samples collected from California, USA - Siratro white BW (SPAdes) (version 2) | ecosystem: Host-associated > Plants > Roots > Nodule | place...
TTTTCATATATATATATATATATATATATATATATATATATATATATATATATATATGTGTGTGTGATTTGTAAAATAAATCTACTTTTTAAGTAAAATATATGGGAAAATTTACGGGCTAGAAGAAGGAAGACCATGGTATAAAATTTCAGATATGTATCTGAAAGGTGTTCTTTTTAGAAAAGAAAGCATTTAAGTGCTTACTGCCGCCATGTTCTTCTGTTCTGAAAGCACGCGAGTTGCAGATGCAGCAGACACTTTTTTTGCAGGCACAGTTCACAGCATTTAATTTTTCCATTCCGTACGTCAATAGGATCAGAAGTAAGATTATTTCATCAATTTTTTATCAGCAAAGAGATTATTTCATCAATAAAAGCGAAGAGAAAGATGATGAATCGAACACCTGATGTGTTTCCAGCTTCCTTAGCTTGCTTCATGGCCACCATCACAACAACACACAAAAACCTTCACCAAGTACACAACCACGACGCTCACCTGGCTCCCCCGTCACATGCATGAACCAATCTCCAGAATCTGACAACCCCTTTTGTGAATCCTTTCTATGGCCACCCCACTAAGCTCACACGACCTATGCCAACACAGGACCACTACCATTCAGTTCCTGCGATGTTGCATACTCATTTTGCCACCATTCAACAACTCGCAGAGTTGCAGGTTAGGTTTTAGGCTGTACAATTTTCAGACTCATCTTTTGTTTTGCTTAATTTGTTTACTTTGGCATGTTTAATACTAACTATTTTTTAATCCGTATTCTAATTCCCCTATTTCTGCATTGTCGTCTCTTTTGCAATTTGTAACCTAAACCTACCCCATAAAATGGCTCACGGAACCAGTTTTTTAGGAAGTGCTCTGTCATAATTTAACTGAAAGAAATGAAAAATATCTAATCTGAATTTGGCTATTACCAAAAGCAATCACTTAAAAATTATATTACAATGAATTTAAAGTAATTGACAATATAATCAAACTCTATAGTAATTTACTGTACTAAAAATTAAACTCAATAAAATAATAACGTATTTGAAATATTAAAATCGTATATTTGTTATATTTGAAAGATTTAATTAATGTAATTAGATTTTGAAATATTATTAAAATTGTCAGATTATAATATTTGAGAGATCAAACATGTAGTTAAATCAATATGTTCCTAATTTTTTCAATAATTAAAATATAAAATAAATAAGATTAATCTGTACGACTTTAACACAAAAGGGGAATCAATGATGGTAATAAATTATGTTGAGAAGGGTGATGCACAAGTTGCCCAGACCACTGCATTGAAAGGACAATTTACAGAAGTGGCCAATTAGCAACATAAAAAAAATATGGAAAATAGGGTAGAAAAATGACTGTCCGTCTAGGGCTTTATCATAAGTAAACACTATGAAAACGACCTGTCAACTGGACCTCTTATAAGGCTAGGTAGATCGCAAACTTATTTAAGTTATTCGTTATTAATTACATTATAAATTCATATATGGTAATTTTTATCCACTGCCTTGGTAAAAATTCATCATTTTATAAACAAACAACAAATCAATATCCATAATTTTAAATCATACATAATTAATGAAAAATAAAAATTCTTCATTTTATTAGTCAATTATCATGATTTCTATTTAATGAGGTTAACATAATGACTTATATACTTAAAGATATTTTTTATCATCAAAAATATTATATATATATATATATTTACAAAAAAATATATATATAGAGAGTTTGATTTATTTGAATGTTGTATTTGGTTGGTTGTGATATATGAATATATTCAAACTTTTCAAATTACTCAATTGATTGTATTTGTTTTGTTAGAATTATTTATGTAATTAGAGTGTTTATTTAGAGTTGGGAGTGAATAATTCAGACCAAAAACTAAAGTTTGTACGCTTTCAAAATTAGAAACAATTAATTCTTATACTATGCTAGTTAAAAATGAAGAAAATCATAATAGAAGGCGCATAATTCTATATGTTGGAAATTGAATATTTACATATCGAGTATTTTTATTTTTTTTATCAATAATAAAGAATTTTATAAATAATATGATAAAAAAGTTATTTCTACTTGTATAAAAAGTAATTATCTACATTTTATATCAGATTAAAAAAATAACTCCCAATTCTCAAAACATGAGATTTTCATGTTATCATTCACTTAAGGAATCAATTAAAAAAGTAATATGTAAAGACATATAAACATAATAGATATGTAAGGAAATGTACTTTATAATATGTCTTAGTTAGAGTTATGTATCGAAAAGAGTTTTCCTTAGAACTTAGGTGATACATATATTTTTAATATAAGAATTTGATTCATTTATACAATATTCAAATCAAATCAAACTCTATATAATGAATATTCATTATACACTGATAAGCATATAGGGATCAAGGTTCAAGAAAAATAGAGTAAGTATCGATTGTTATGTTGATGAAAGAATAACAAATCTGAAGAAACAATATTTCTTAAAAGGAGTCAATGTTGCACCTAAAAAGTAAGTGATCGAAGGTTTCAGTTTCAGTTTCTTAGGTGACATAAAGCTTATCCCTAATTTAAATTCTATTATGAATGAGGTTGCTTCTATAGTTCTATTTTATTCAATATTATTTATCTATGGGAAAATACTAGGTTAAATGAATTGTTTTTCAAATAAATCTTTTAGTTGTTTCTTCAACTCAGTTAATTTGATTGGTGGATAGAGGTTTGCTCTAGCTATTAGATCTATTACAAATTTTATTTCTCTTTTAGGTGAAAGTTCTAGAATTTTATCAAGAAACATATCTATAAATTCTTAAACTACAACCATATTTTTTTAGTTTTATTATCATTAACAGTACAAGCAAAGACTATGAAACATTTTGCACTCTCATGTATTTTTCTTTTAATTTGTTGAGTTGAAACAACTTGCATATTTTCTGATTAAGAAAAAATCAATTTTTTCTTACCACATTCTATATTACCAAATAACCAATCCATTCTTAATATATGATATCTTTTATTTTCCACAAATTATAGAAAAAGTATAATTTTCATCTAATATATTTTCTTACAATAGCTCATATGTTGGTTTAATGGTATACTATTGAGATTATTCTCCATTTCATACCCATCAACTCTCTTTTATTTTGAAGGTATCATATGTGATGTCTATTTTCATCTGGTTCATATATTTTGTTTTCCATCAGAATCATCTACGTCTTCCATCTAAGGACCATTCTCATGTATTGTCATTCCATATACTAATATTTGCATTGGTGACTAAATATTTCAAGGAAATGCTATAAAGTTTGAAGTATTTTTTTTCTTTAAAAGTGTCATTTTCAACTATCTATCAACCCATAATTTAATATTTTTGCATGATTCTACCTTCCAAGACATATAATTGTCTTTGTGAATCTGATCCATATACCCTACTTAAATAAAACCACTATCAAGAGTTATATTGGGATATATTTCCATATTTTAGTGATTGTCAATTCCCATACTTTGATCATAAGATTCTTTTCATAGACCTTGGACTTTCTAGTTATTTTCACTTCCATTTGGCCAACAAGACTAACAATTTTATATCTTTTATTCCTACATCTTTTAATTATTTTAATCTACGTATATTTGTCCATTTTATTCCTCGTTTTCTTCCTTCACTTCCTTATCCCACATAATTTGTCTTTGTATGTTTGTTATTACTCTACCACCTCGTTGAGTGCTTAAAGAGTGACAGAAAGAAGAGAGGAATAACATTAAGTACAAATTTTGTACAAATGATAAATTTTTCTTTCCATTTGTTGAGTCTCTTATAAAATTTTTTTTTAACACTTTCACAAGTTTGGATTTTTCTTGAATTGGCTCCAAGTAGAATTGTCATACAAGTGAATGGTACATCCATTTGTATGCAATCCATTACTTCATATTTGTTCATCATTATTTTATGTATCTCAATTCCTCCAATTCTAATTTCAACAAAATTGATTTTTAACTAATATTTTAAAACATCTTTAAAGTTATTATATTTTATGTATAAGACACACAAAAATAAGATATCATTTGCAAATTGAATCATTCCGATCTCTATATCCTTCTTACCCACCCTCGCGACTCATCATTCTAATTTTGTTTTAATCATTCCGATCTTTTTACCAACAATAAATAATAAATTAAATAAAAACATTTAAGTGGTAAGTCAACCTTTATAAAAAAATAAAAATTGTACATCCTATCCCAAAATTACACAGATAAATCTTATTCATATTATTTCATTTTATACCAATCAAATAAAATCCCACTCAATCAAGATAAATGGCAGTTTTTTAAGATGGAGTACCCTAAACATGCTATTTATGAGCAACAGAAAGGAGTACCCTAAACATGCTATTTATGAGCAACGGAAAGGAGTACCCTAAACATGCTATTGATGTCTCTCTCTGGACTTAAAGTTTAGTCCTTCTTTCAAATATGCACGTCAAGTCGTTGTGCACGGGTTCCAGAAGATCAATTATTGGGATGGGTTACCATCAAGCCACAAACTCCTTGTCATTGCTTTTCCATTTTTTTTTTCTTTTTACTTCGTTGAAAGCCTTTCTCCCTTTAATTTAATTTCTTGGTTAATTAGCAATAGTTTGACAAGAAAAAAAAAACGACAAAGGTAATAGCCAGACAACTTTAATCATATAAAATAATCCCTTAAAATCAAAACAAAGCATCAAGATGTTAACTTCTTCCACTTATTATTTTAAAAGTGTTTCATATCCTTAAATTTGAGCTTAATGTCAGACTGCTCATACAAATTTCTAGGTGACGGGACCATTTTTATTTGTTTGATTACATTAATAATTATACAAGATAATCAAAGATATTTACATTTTTATCAGTAAAAAATGTATTTATACAAATATAAGAAAGAGAATAATGATACAAGGGTTTCCACCCTTAAAAAAGGTTATTTCTAGTGTCACCATTCCTCAAAACCTCATGTAAATAAATCTGCAAACCCTTGATAATCCATTATAACAAAGTAAAGTCACTAATATGTTTATGTACTAACTGAAATAGAATAATTTTTATTTTATTTTTAAATTACAATTTTTTAATATATATCTTTAGCTCTTCAGATTATTTATTTAAATTTTGATGGACTTTAATAATTCAATATCTTTTAAGAGAAAGACATACTATGAAGTGAAAATAATATTTGAGAAGATGCGCTTAACAAAGAAATGATATAGTCAAATATGAAACTACTATATGAAAGTCTCAGCATTCTTTAATATTTTAAATTATAATTTCTCCTAACTTAAATGTGCTTTGAAGTAAAAAAGAAAAAAAAAAAAAAGATACCGTACTAATATCCTATTAATTAAGCTTAGGTTTTAGGAAAATATTAGCTATTTAAAAAGATCAAAAATATTATGGATACCTAATGCTACTCTACATTTTGAAATTAAAGAAACAAAAAACAAAATATGTAAAGAAAAAAAATAAGAGTAGATGATGATATAAACTAAACTTGATTTACTCTAGACGCAAGAAGATAAACCTTCAGATTTTAAAACTAAACAACATAGGTAAAACAAATAAACATGGAACGATCCTGAAGCATGAGGATTTTATTTGATTCCTAATTCTCCTCATCGTGACTCAGTTGAAGTTTTCATGTTTGAAAAACTCAAGAAAAACCTTGCTCTTGCACTTAGGGCACTTTGGATCCTCCTCTGACAGCATGACGTACATGAAGCATCGAGGACAACCAACCAGATCCATGGCCTTTGTTTCTGGAGCATTTGCACCATGCTCCTTCTCTTCCTCCTCGAGGGCCATCTTTGATGAATATGATACTGAAGAAGAAGATGATGAAGAAGAACAAGAAAACGCTGGCCATTCACCTGATGATGACGAAGAGAACACCGGCGATGTTGGCCTGCTCGGCACCTTCAATTCCGACGCTGGACTCTTTCTTTTGCACATGTTCTTGAACCTTTTCCAACCAAACTAACTCTTCCTCTAACTCGGACTTTGAAATCTGTTCATTTTCAAGAAATAATAACCTTATGTTCTTCTGAAAAAACCACTTTCCCCAGTATTTTAAACCTAAGTCAAATCAATTACGCACTAATCGGACTAATTACAAAGAGCAAACGAGAAAAGGAGACAGCAATTAGCAAGCCATTTCATATAACTCCAAAAATTCTAAATTGTCTTCACAATTCTTCTTCTTCTTTTTTTTTTTTTTTTTTTTTTTACTTTTGAAGACAAACACGGTGAATGCGGTCATAATTGCAATTGCAGTTGCAGGTGCGGTTACGCGAGAAACATGGTGTTGCAGTCAAAACTGCGGTCCCAGAAAGACATTTAAAACCTAGAATTAAGATACAAAATCACAAAAAGATGTCATGTTCCTTAAGATCAAAATTAAGTTGAACTAACTAAAACATTTTTTTCAAAAGAGGGAGTTATGCTAGTGAAACAAACTCTAAAAGATCTCTTGTGGGTACACAATAAAGGGAATTATGAACTAGACAAACCAAAATATAGCATATATATAGAATGACAGAATATAGGCTAATGGGTGTCCATTGGAGGAATAGTTAATGAGCTCCTAGATCTACATTCAACCTGGTTGTGCTATAGCAACATGTATAACAAGTTTGGAGTCAAATAAAAATTTTATGCAGGGTTTTACAACAAGCAAAACAAGGGTTTTTGTGTGTTTATTGTGACCTTTAACGGTCTGAGTAATGAGTAGCATTGCAGAAAACGATAAAAGTTTGGCATATATACGAAAGGTGTAGAAGTAAATATGAGAATAACTAACAAAAGAAGCAGTTGGTGGCGGCGAGAACCAGAATTATTAGGCGGATGGATGCATCACAACCGTATCATGAGGCAGAGAAACGGAAGCATATAGTACCAATCTTGTTCGTGTTGAGTGAAGCATTACAAGGGCACACTATATGTAGAGCTTTTGAGGAGTTCAATGCAATGAAGGTAAACCAGAATTTATTGCCCTTATAAATGTCTAATTTACTCTCCGCAGAAAGTGGGGTTCAGTGTACTGTGACAAATTCTCGGACGTCATTTCTTCTAAATGCTATTACATTAATCCTCAATTTATAGGCTGTTTTTTAGGGTTTTTTTATCACATCATTTATAACGTTTTTTCCCTCTTTCTAAAAGTGGATGTACCATGATGATCTTCATTTGGTAAGAGAGAGTAGGTTTCATTATAGTAGTTCTTCTCCTCTAGGCAAAATATTTATAAGTTCTTTTTTATTTTAATCGGCAAAATATTTATAAGTTCTTATTTGTGGTGGATAGTGGTTATGCTTACATTCTAATTATTTTAAATATTAATTAAATGTTTTTTTATGAAAAATAAAAATTACGATAAAAAATGTTATTAAGTAACAATTATAATATCTGTTATTCCTACTAATATTGAGAGTGGAGCTTAAGATATTTAGGTGAATTTGACAGATGTGAAGTAAGTTACTATATTAAAAAATAGAATAAAAATTATATGTAATGAAAAAAAATATTCTTTTAGATTAATTAATAAATTAAGAGTTTGTCCATTTTATTTCGATAAACTAATCTTTATCTTTCATAAAAGGCAATATGATTTAAAAGAAATCACACAAAGAGAAAAAAATAAATGTATAATTAAAATTACAATGAGAAAAAAATAATATATTGAAAATTTGAACAAACTTAATGAATATTTAATAAGTCAAAAAATTGTAAAGGATAAAAAATTATTTATTACAAAAAGAATTCTTCAAATTAAATGAAACAAAAAAAGAGAAGATAAAAAAAATTAAATTACCTAAAAAAATAGTATTTTAATAATTTAAACTGAGAAGAAACAAATACATATATTTCAAATTATCATACATGTATTCATACTCGTGCTTTCGATACAAAATTTTCTCACCAAAACTGAAATGAATAATATTCATAAGAATAATTTATTAGGTATTCCATAACTTACGAAAAAATTACGGTTTATACAAAAGATTGGTTAGTTCCAACAACAACAAAGTCTTAAGTCGTTTCTGATGCTTCTTGATTCTTGTTACTCATCTACTCCTTCCAAAGTCCATGGTCTTGGGAAGAGGTATTGTAGGCACTCCGACGCTTAAGTCAGTTCAGGGTCTGAGTGGTGTAGGTGATTTAGATTAGAGTTTAGAACTACTTTATTTATTTATGGAGATTGAACTCATATTTATAGGTATTATAATAAGTTTGGGGCATTTAGGTCCAATAGGCCAATGTAAAGCTCAACCTGTTATGGTCCATTCTAATTCGAATTCATTCTATTATATTATTTCACGTGTTCTACATATAGAGTCGCCACGTGTCACTTAATAGTGGTGTGTGTCGCTTTCCAACCAACGTGTAAATGAGATAGTCGTATCATTTATCGACCGAGATAAACATTTCAGTCAACTATCTCAATATACTAAAAGAGGACATGCAAATATAGTTTGGTTAGTACGTCTGATGGACCATATAGTACACTTACTTAATTTTAATTTACTTAATCGAAGTTTAAAAATAAGGTTTAATATATTTTTAGAATGAATTTTGGTTATATTCAATGTATTTGGTTTAGTGTTTTATGTTATTATTTAAAACTTTATACTTTTAAAATAAATATTTATTAATGATAAAACTTATAAAATATAATAAATATATTTATGTTTTTGTTTCTTTTAAATGCATATTGTGAATACACCTTATTTTTAATCTTATATTTCTTTGATTCTCTCACTTAGTTGTTTATAATGTTAATATGGATAATAAATACAGATTATATAAATGAAAATTAAATTATTGAAATAATAAATATATCACTCAAGTTTAGCATAAAGTGGTGTTCATTTATAGTTACATGTGAATTTAGATTATTTAATTCAAAATTTACAGAAAAATTGTATTTTATATTATATTTTAGAATAAAAAAAAATTATTCCAAAATAAGAATTATATAATTTGGAATATAAAGTTTATATTTCAAATAAGGTGTAGGAACAACTCACGGAGGAGGTGCAGAAAGGATTCGTCTTGTGACTATTTAGGAGAAAACGGCCCACTTATCGTTACCACATCACAGCATTATTTGTTCCGTACTATGTGACTTTTGCTACTAGTAGAATCCAATTTAATCACACATTTTAATTCTCTCAACTACTTTGTGTATGGGTCTATCTCTGCCAATTGAGTACTCACTTCACTCCCATTCATATACAAACAAACACCACGTGCAATCACTAGACATCAAAAATAATTTTTTTATTTTTTATTTCTAATGAGATAGAATCTTCACCCTCCTATTCTAGTGAATGAATATTTCAAATTTCAAATTAAATATTTATAAATGACAAATTTGATATTTAACTATATAACATCTAATATTCTTATAGAAAATAGATTTTAAATCTAATTTGACTTTTCAAAATTGATTAGTAAAATAAAATTTACGTTTTATTTACAATTTGATTTATTTTTAATTAATATAAATTTTAAAAAATTACATTACTATTAGTTATTGATTCATTTAAAAATACATTCTGGTGAATTAAAGGACAAAAGTGCTTTTAAATTATTTTCACTTCGACACTTAAATAATGTTAAATTTTAGAAAAAGATTAGAACAAGTCTTTCAGAAGCCAAAAACAATAATGATGAATGCTCTTTTTTTACATCAACACCTATTTGTTGATTCTTTTAATACTAATAACTTCGTAACAGTTTTGTTTTAACAAAAGATATTAAAAGAAGATAATATTGGTAAATTAGTCTTAGCATTAATTTCTAAGCAAATTATCATTAATTATTTTTAAGGTTGAAATATTTTTTAATATTTAAAATTAGTAAGCTTTAATTTTAGTCCTTTGGATTTTTTTCTTTGTATTTATCTTTTTAAAATTTAAAATTGTGACTTTTAATGTTTAATATTATATAATAATAATAATAATAATAGTAATAATTAACTATTTATGTAATGCACGTGTCTTCTCACTGATATAATGTATGATACATTTGAAAGAAAACAATAAGTGTAGTGTTTATAAAACAACCTAAAACATTTAATATTCTAGCATGTTTGCTAGTTTTTGTTTTTTCTAAATTTGTTTCTTTCCTTTTAGATATGCTCTTATATTGGGATAGGTTCTCTGTATTTTCATATCTATGTTATCATAAATTCAGTTATAATTTTAGGCATGTGTAAAACTATTGTTAACAACTTCCCCCAAGTCTGTTCAATAATGAAATCGAATCTAATGTTTTCATTAGTTTAAATAAAAAAATATAAGAAAGAAAGTAAGATGATTTTATAATTTATTTCATATACATAAAAAATAAATATATGAAAATCTAATTATCATAACTAATACATTGTTTGTAAGTATATTTAACATCATGTTTCTTTGTTATTGGTGGAATCACTAATTTTAATAATTTCTCAACTCTATTATAAATAAAATATTTATTGATTTTAGGTTTTTAATTCTTTTTTTGAACCTATAATTTACACACTTCTTTGCCAAATACCAAAAGATGTATTTTTGTCTTTTTCTTTTCTCATAGTGCCTTGAAATTAAGTTAAGCCATAAATTGTTCAAACATTGAGACAAGGAATGGAAAGTGACCTTACTGCCCTAGTGTATTGAGAGTCCAATTAAAATTTATTGGGTTAATAAAAAAAATTTCTGGTTGAAAGATTCAAGGGAAAAGATGAAGGAGTTTATTTTCAATGTCTTCCTTATTTTCGTTTAATACATTGCTTTATTATTAACTTGTAATTTTTAAATTTTAAATTATTATTATCTTAAAAATATTCATTTAAAATGTAAAATGAAATTGATAATATATATTGCTAGAAAGCTAACTAAATACAATTATTAATATTTAATTATTTTTAGAAAACCTTTTATCAATTTAGACAAAAAAAAAAACCTCAATAAAATTGAGTAATTTCGTTTAAAGCTTTTTCATAATAGAAGTTTTAAATTGGAAAATTTATAATTTTTTCATTTCAAAAATTTAGTGATTTCGAAACCTAATTTAAATATTTTTATATATGTTTTTCAATAAAACAAAAATCATAAATAAAACCTTAAAAATAGGTATCGAGATGAATCATAAGTTAGTTTAATTTATATTTTTTCAACTTATATGTCTTGAAGAAAAAAATATTTAAAATATCAAACAAAATCCAAAAATTATAATGTGTATGTAGTTGGAAATCTTATTGAATATAGTTTTTAATATGTAAATTAGCTTTTGAAAATTTCTTTTCCATTCATGCCATTAATTCATGGAAATTTGAACATCTTCAATAAAGGATACCAATTTCTAAAATTCATAAATCATTCATTTTAAAATACTTTAGGGTGATTTCAGAGTCTAGTTTCTATTAAAACTAATTTTGGATAATTTTGTTGAATGAAACATAAGCTATGAGCATTTTCAATCGAATTATATTCATTCAAACTTTGAGTAGCCAAGCTTTTGGGTTTATATTTTTAATTCTAGAAAAAAACAATAAATGAAATCAGAAAATCTACCAAAGTTTTTATTAAAGATTCTCGTATTTGGATCAATTCAAAAAATTAATTTGAAACAACCAACAGGTCTAAAAAAATTATATAGGTACAAATGATGCAGAAGAAGATTACTAATGCCAAGAACAAAGGGAAAATTCACTAGACAATTCATTATGAGAACTAATTGTGCGTTTCAGAAAGATTGAAAGAAAGAGTATTCTTGGAGAACAAATATTTTGTGTTGAAGAGCAAATGAAATTAGATACCAAGACTAGTTTTAACTGTAATCAATAGATACTATTATTTATTTGATTAATTTTGATGTTTATTTAAATTTTATTTAAATATTTAATAATTTTTGTGAATTGAAATATCTAGTTGAACTCTATTATTATTATTATTTAAAATAAAAATTCTTAAGTTTTATTTTAAATTTTAGCATTTGATTTTTTACTCTTAATCTTATTTGTAAGACATGATAATATGTTATTAACAGATTTTAAAATAATTTGGTTATAACATTTAGATTAGACGTTATTTTTTTTAGTTAGTTCTAAAATTTTAGGTTTGTAAGAAAAATCTGTCTCTTTCTATATTATTATTTTTTTAATTAAATAAGATATTCTAAATGTAGAATCTTTGTCGGATAGGAGTTTCAAGGATTTGACAATGTTTTCACAATCTTTTGGATTTGTGACTGAAGCCAAATTTAAATTTAAAGAGTGGAATGGAAGATTGTGAATAAGTTATCAAATAAAAGTATATTTTAATTCAAATAATAAGAGATGATATTATATTTATTGTGATTGATATATGTTTATATAAGGTTTAATGAAATATAGATATTATGAATGGATATTTGCATGATGTCAAAGTGGTAACATGTATTGAATGAGAAGCTGAGCTGTGTTTATCTTTAATTTAATAGCAAGTATAGGTATAATTAGTTAACAAATATTTTGTATCAAACTAACATCAATAACATAACTTAACCAAAATTTTATAAATTTATAATACATTATCATTAATTCAGATTCTGTTCAGAACAGTTCATATTTACTGATAATATCATAACATTTTGATTGTCATTCAATATAAATTTATTTAAATTTATATATATGATGATGACTTTATATAAGAATATAATAATATGATTATACGCATCTATATCATTTTTCTTTACCTTATATAGTTATATTTATAAATAATTTCCTACTAATATATGTAAAATATAAAAAAAATTGTCCTATTTATAGTATTTATTTTAAATTTCTAATTAATTTGAAGATAATTCTAAAGATAATTTTAAAATTCTCCTATCTACTCTATTAAAGTATAGAAATTTTTAGAATATAAAAAACCTTCTTTCTAATAAAGTGATGTTCGATTTCAATATATTTGATTCTTGTGAGAAATACTGAAATATTGACTTATTTGTGAGCTTTAAAACACTCCATTCTTCTTCTTTTATGAAAACACTAATCATTTGCTTTGCTAGTGACTCATGAGAGGATAGTAGATTTTTGAACTTCTCCAAAGATGGTTGTTGAACCCATCCTTGTATTAATGTGACATATAGAATGTACTCATGTGGTATATAGAATGTACTCTAACTTCAATCCTCGAATAATAATTTTTCTTATTTGAGCTTTTGAAATTGCTTCTTCTGTATTTGAGAAAGAAATTTTCGAACAAACTATTTTAAGGAAATCATAAATGAAAAGTGTAAAAGTGACTCTCTATTTTCTCAATTGAAAAATGAGATACAAAAGTGGATCTTTAAATACCTAAATACAAATAGGGTAAAGTAGTAAATTCGGGTCAACATATAACAATTTCCACCTTGATCCGAATTGTACAACTAAAATATAAATAGAAATAAACTAGAACAAACTAAAAAAACAAACTAACAACAAATTGAAATTATCTTTGAGCAAAACTTGAACTTTGCAATGGGAAGAGGAAAGAGGCTTTGTGAGCATATCGGCCGGATTCGCTTCGGTGTTAATCTTCTTCACAAACACATTACCTTTAAAAATCACATCACACACAAAGTGATACTGTATATCAATGTGCTTAGTCCTCTCATGGAACATCCAATCATTTGTTAAATGAACGATACTTTGGTTGTCACAAAATACCATGATAGGATCACCAAGAGAAGCAATCTCACCAAGAAATGCCTTGAGCTAAATAGCCTCCTTAATGGCCTCCGTGATTGCCATGTAATCTGCTTCCGTGCTAGAGAGTGCAATAGTGGATTGAAGTGTTGACTTCCAACTAATTGCACACCCTCCAAGAGTAAAAACATAATCCGTCAAAGACCACCTCTTATCTAAATCACCACCAAAATCCGAATCCACATAACCCGTTAGTATCCCATTTCCTCCAAACTCCAAATGAGCATTAATGATACCTTTCAAGTAGCGAAAGATCCATTTTACCGCTTCCCAATGTCTTCTTCCAGGACAAGCAAGGTACCTACTCACCACACTAACGACTTGAGCTATGTCGGGTCTAGTACACACCATCAAGTACATAAAACTCCCAAATACACTTGAGTATGGAACATTTACCATATACTTCTTCGGACTTAGGACTCATAGCAGCTGAAAGCTTGAAATGTGTTGCAAGAGGGGTGGAAACAATCTTGGCTTTCTCCATGCCAAAACGACGAATTACCTTTCCTGAAAACTCCTTTTGTGAGAGAAAGAGTTTTCGATTGGGTCGGTCCTTTGATATTTCCATGCCAAGGATTCTTTTGGCGGCCCCTAAATCTTTCATCTCAAAAGCCGAACCAAGTTGCTCTTTCAATCTTATAATTTCTTCCATATTGGAAGCAGCAATCAACATATCATCAACATAGAGCAACAAGTAGATAAATTCTTTGTTACTCAACTTCTTAACTATCATAATTAGAGTGAGAGAAATTTATACTAACCTTAAATGAGTCAAATTTCTTATACCATTGTCGAGGTGATTGCTTGAGGCCATAAAGTGACTTCTTTAACAAACATATATGATTCTCCTTTTCCACAACTTCAAAACCCTCTGGTTGCTTCATGTAAATTTGCTCTTCTAAATCACCATGTAAGAAAGCAGTTTTCACATCCAATTGCTCTAACTCCAAATCCTTGATTGCCACTAAAGAGAGCAAAACTTGAATGGAGGTATGCTTGACAACAGGAGAAAATACTTCATTAAAGTTCACACCTTGAACTTGACTATAACCCTTCACCACAAGTCTTGCCTTATACCGAAGACTTTCTGGTCTTGAACCATCTACCTTCTTCTTGAAGACCCACTTGCAACCCACAATCTTCTTACCACTAGGTGGCTTCATAAGAGTATAAGTGTGATTTCTTTCCAACGATTGAAGCTCTTCATTCATGGCGGAAACCCAATTAGTTGCATTTTAGGAAGAAATAGCTTCTTTGTAAGATGATGGTTCACTATACTCCACTTCTTCGACAGCTGCAAAACAATAAGCAAAATCAACATATCTCACCGGTTTTCTAATTTCTCTTCTTTCCCGTTGTCTTGCCAACAAATATGGTTGCTCTTCAACTTCTTGTTTTTCTGGATGAGCATCTTCATGTGGTATAGTCTCTTCTTCATCACTTTGTTGGACCGGCACCTCAAACTCCACCTTCTTGTCAATCTTCTCATTCTCCATAATGGTCAGCTTGAACACAACATCCTTGGATTTCAACATAACCGACTCATAAAAAATGACATCTCTTGAAATGAGAAATTTAGAAGATGCGGGACACCACACCTTGTACCCCTTCACATTCATGGGATACCCAACAAAAACACCCTTCTTTGCTCTTGTCTCCAAATTCCCTTCATTTACATGAACATAAGTGGGACAACCAAACACCCTCAAGTTTGAATAATCAGCCGGCTTACTCGACCTTACTTCTTCGGGTGTTTTGCACTCTATGAAAGTGTTGGGAGATCGATTCACCAAATAGCATCCCGTGATAATCGCTTCCGCCCAAAACTCCTTGCCAAGACCCGCATTGGAAAGCATGTAACGAGCCCTTTCAAGCAATATACGATTCATTCTTTACGCAACTCCATTTTGTTGTGGAGTATTAACCATTGTTTTGTGCCTAGCAATTCCTTCGGCTTTACAAAACTCATCAAATTGGTGGTTATAAAATTCTAAACCATTATCGGTCCTCAACCTCTTGATCTTCTTTTCAGTCTGATTTTCCAGGAGTGTCTTCCATTCCTTGAACACTTTAAAGGCCTCACTTTTCTCCTTCAAGAAATAAGTCAAAACCTTTCTTGAAAAATCATCAATGAAAGTAAGCATATAGTGAGAACCATTACCTTTTGATGGCACACGAGAAGGTCCCCAAAGATCCGAATGGATGTAATCCAACATTTCCTTGGTCCGGTGAATGGCCGTTGAGAAGCTCAATCTCTTTTGCTTGCCAAATACACAATGCTCACAAAACTCTAAGCTACTTGTGCATTGACCACACAACAAGCATCTCTTACTCAAAATAGTCAATCCCCGCTCGCTCATATGTCTCAACCTCTACGTTACAACTTCGTAACATCAACATCCGAGGTAGGATCTGAGCTCGCAACGAAGGTCGAGCCTGTGACTGTGGACCCTTGCAAGAAATAGAGATTTTCAACTCTCTTTCCTCTCATAATGGTGAGAGCTTCCTTTGAAACACGAAAAACTCCACCATCACTTTGAAACTTACATCCCTTCTTTTCAAGAGACCCTAAAGAAATCAAGTTCTTACTCAAATTGGGTATGTGTCTCACACCCGTCAACCTTCGTATCTTTCCATCATGGAATTTAATCTTCACTGAGCTCACACCTACAACCTTGCACAAATGATTATTTCCCATAAGAACCTTTCCACTTGAAGGCTCATATGTCTCAAACCAATCCCTATTGGAGTCATATGTTGAGAAGCACCCAAGTCCATAATCCAAGCATTCTCATCATTGACACAATTATCAATCAAACAAAGAACGTCATGTGTCATGATCTTTGGCCATATTGACCTCTTCTGAAGCAACACCTCCACGACCATTTTGTTTATTCTGCAAAATAAAACAATTGGTCTTTATGTGTTCCTTCTTGTTACAATAATTGCATGTAAGATTCTTGTGTTTTGGCTTTGACCGACTTCTATTTCCCATCAAGGTTTTGTCCTTAGACCTCCCCCGTTCGGCCACTAAACCAACACCTTAACTTCCTTTATCAACACTAGTCATCTTATTATCCAAGTGTAATTTGGCTTGCAGGTTACCCTTCACATCCTCAAGAGAAAATTTCTCTCTACCATAAATCATCATGTCCCTAAGCGACTTATATTGTGTAGGCAAATAACACAACAACAACAAAGCTTGGTCCTCATCCTCTACCTTGACATCTAACTTTCCCAAATCATTCAAGATGGAGGTAAACTCCGCAATATGATCGAAAACAGATGTACCTTTGGCCATATGAAGAGTGTAGAGGCGTAGCTTCAACCGCAATCGATTTGTTAAAGACTTCTTTATATACGTCTCCTCCAACTTCTTCCACAAACCTATAGTGGTCGTTTCCAAGAGAACCTCTTGAAGTGTTGCATCACATAAACACAATTGGATAGTGGAAAGAACCTTATCATCCATTTCCTTCCACTTCTTATCCGTCATCTCCGCATCGACCTCTCTACCATAAATGGCATCCTTGATGCCAAGGGTGGACAATATGGCGGCCATCCGCACTTGCCAAAGTGAGAAACTTGTCTTCCCATCAAACCTCTCAATATCAAATTTGGACGACATTTTCTTCCAAATACAGAGCCACGAACCAATAATCAAACATCGAAACAAATGATAAAATGCGGAGAACCACAACTGTGGCGTCTCGCACGATTACGGTGGTTGGAGGAGTGGGGCTGCGGAGGAGATAGCGGTGGTGCGCAGACTGGGCAGCGACGGCAGCGGCTACGGCGACTGGGCAGCGGCAGCGACGGCGTCTAGGCAGTGAAGTCGGCTGTGAAGAGGAAGGGTTTTTGACCTAAACCTAGAGCTGTGATATTAGTTTGTAAATGTTTCTCAATTGAAAAGTGAGATACAAAAGGGGATCTTTAAAACTATAAATACAAAAAGGGTAAAGTAGTAAATTCGGGTGAACATATAACAAAAAGATTACCCTGCTTGGTATTAGGGAGCTCATTCTCCAAAATTTGAAATCACTTGTTGAAGAGTCTCTCAAGAGTTTGCCAAATCGTGGGAAAATTTACACATCATGATACAATCAAATGAACCGTAAGAAATCAATCGCTTTAGAATCTTTTTTTTAGTGCATCGACATTTCCTGACTCATTTGTCTGGACAAGAAGTTGTATTATTGTAGTTAACAACATCCCACAATTCTTCACCAATGAGATAAGACTCCATACAAGTCCTCCACATCTTATAGTTGGATTGATTTAATAACTCAATACCAAGTTAATTACGACTACTTCAATCTATTTTTGAGACACTGATTGATATTTCTACCAAGAAATCTTGACACACAATGTGAGTCTAAGGTTCCCTAAGGCTCTAATACCATGTAAAATATAAAAGAACAATAGAAAATAGAAAAAATCTGCTGACTCAAGATCGAACAACCAAAGGATAAAAGAATATAAAAAAAAGAATAAAAAAATGATTGAAGAGAAAAGTTAAGAAAAAAAACTTTTATCAAAATATTTTTACTTCTCTAATTGACTTGTCCTAAATTAATAGGACTAGCACACTTTATTCAAACATTTTAGATTTTTAATTAATTTAAAAATAATTCTAGAGATAATTATAAACTCTTCCTTTTTATCCTATTAATATATATAAATTTTTAAAATATTGTAGAAAATATCAACTATATATATATTAATAAGTAATTAAACAGGACATTACATTTTTACTTTTAAAACTATTCTTTTGGTAAAACTATTAGAAATTAAAATTAAATGTTTAATTAAAATTTTTATATTTTTTAAGTTACTTTTATAAAAATTATGATAAAAATATAATTTTGGTTATAAAATTAAAATTAAGGATATTATATAATAAAAAGGAGTTATATTTTCCCGATATCTATCACAGATTATATCTTTTTTAGGCCACTAATTAGTTCTTTTATATTTGGTTAATTGGGTACAATTGATGGTTTCATTGGAATCCAGGAAGATACACAATCATCTAGCCTGCTTGGAGGGTGCAATTCCCATCTCTAAATTAAATTTCTCTAATTTCTGAAAAATATCAATAAATTAAAGTAATTTTACATTATAAATATAAAATATAGCGTATATACTATTGAAATTATTTTTATAACATAATTATGAAACGTTAGCAATTAAGATTCAGACTCATCAATATTATCTTTCTATAAAAGTTGTTTTACTTTTAATCTCTAGGAAGACAGTTAAAGTAACACCATTTGAATTTCGGAAAATATATAACCCTATCATGGCAATTTCTAAAAATTAAAAAATCTTAGAAGTATAATTTGTAAATCATTCCAGCTAAGAAAATGAAAAATTATTTTACTAAAACAATTGATATTAACTTACCCACATTTAACGTATGCATAATATAAGTAATTAAATTTATAAATTTGTTTAACTTTTTTCTTAATCTCAAAATTTATTCTAACAATGTCTGGACTTTACAATGCAGTTGATGACATTTCCCAATAAAATAAAGTTAAAGAAGGATTACTGTAGGTTACACATATAATGGAAAAAGAAAAAGAAAAAAAATATAACAGGAATAGGATTAGAATGTGGGATATGGGATATGGGCCGGGTGGATCCATAGTATTAGGTGGGTGACTCAATTTTTTCTCTCTAAACGCTTCAAACTTCCACATAACAGTCATGCACTCTTCATATAACACCAATTTATATCTATATATTATATTATTATATAATATTATATATATATATATATATATATATATATATATATATATATATACTAACATTTTCATATATCAATCTAATTCTTAATTAGAAATGACAAATAAACTTATCCTTACTAGGATTATCTAAATCTAAAAGTATCGTGATTTTCTAAGAAATTTTTTCTGTATGTATTGTGATTTTCTATAAAAAAAAATTACATTGTTACCGACATGGATATAAGTACGTAATATTTAATTTTTTAAAATTAGATATAGAAATATGGATAAAGATATACAATTTTATCTCGTTCTCGTCTCGGTTTCTATATAATAGTCTAGTCTTATATTTGTCTTAGTTCTTATAATTATTTTCGTTTTAAATTATTAAATATATATATATATATATATATATATATATATATATATATATATATATATAGTTTATGATGTAATAAAAGGAGTCAACTTTAAATATTTTTAGATGAACTGAATGTTCATTTTATACACCATATAATTCTTCTACTCTACACGGTGTAAAGCTCGTAACAAACATTTTTCAGATATTCCATTAATGACTATCTTCACTACTACATCTGTTTTTCTTTTTTCTATTTATTTAGGTTAGCAGTGGTTTAAGCATAAAAGTTCCTTTTTTTGCTTCATTTAATTTAAACCTAATTATTTTTGTACTTTTTAATTTTGTGACCAATTTTTGATATTCTAACTATTTTTTTTAATCTCGTGTGATGTTAAAGATGAAGAAAATGAAAAAAAGGACAAATAGAGAATAGGTAAGGTATTTTGAAGGTGCATCTAGTAAAATAATTATTTGAATGATTAAAGAGGAAGTGTCTTATTATGATTTTTGGTTATTTACGTTATGTTGAACGATTAATGACTGATTTATGTTTTAAATTATATATTATTTTTGCAAGTATAGTAAAATTGGTGATGTCTTATTTTATATTTGACTTGGGCAGGACAGTTCATGTGTTTTAGTAAAGATATAAATTTTATCATTCTTTGGTTCTGAGGATGTTTGTATGACTATGGTGAATGTTATCTACTTTTAATTGAGATATGTTCGAGATATTTTACAATGTGCGAATCCTATATTGGTTCCAAGTTCCTATGTTGGTGATATTTTTATTATGTGCGAATCCTAGATGGTTCCAAGTTCCAACAATGAAAAAAAAAATCTAATTTGCTTACATTATGGTTAGTTAGTCTAGCTTAAGTACATTTTGTGAAGAGCAAAAATTGCTGACTTGAATTGGACTTTGAAGCCTCAATTAAGGTGAGAGTTTCTACTCTATTTTTTGGGTGGTAAAGGTTTGACGTCATTTGAACATGCAAAGTATTATTTGATTGAGTTTATGCTCCCTCAACGAGATGGTTTCTATAAAATTATTTGTTACAGTTGTATAGGCATATTATTTTTAGCAGTGGTAGCATAAATAATAAAAAAAGAAATATTAACAGGTTAGTCCATTAACTCTAACATGCTAGTCAGGGCCCAGAACCTATTCTTAGTTATTTTTGAAGTACCAGAAAAAAATAAGTCAAAACAGAATGGACTAATATATTTTGTCAGAATGTAACTGATGGAGGCTTTCACTTCCTACACCCCTATTTTTGAACCTACACTCTTATAATTGGGGTGAAATAATTGAATTTTCCTCCATCCGCTTCTCCTTCACTACACCCCACCATCGTTCTTGTCGATGTATTTCAGAAGGTATTATTTACATTTTAAAAATTCTCTTCTAAAATACTTATTCTGAAATATACTTTATTGGTTCTAGAAATTTTATTTTATAAATCTTACATGTTTCGGTATTCCATAAATTTCAAAAAATATGCTTTGAAAAATTTTCCAAAAATAACTCACAAGTAACTTTGAAAATAAAAGTAAATAGTCATTTTAAAAATTATAGAGGTGCAGCAGGTCCAAAAAGGGGAGCGAAAGAGTATATTGGATTATACTTTCTTGATAAGGGTAGCCTTGGGTTAGAATTTTAACTAGGAAAAAAACACACGCATATATATAGATATATATATGAATGTTGGAATTATTTTTAATTTGCAGAAAAGACCATTAAATTAATAGAGGTACAAGTGGTACCACAATACAAGAAAAAACTAAAGAAATATGATAAATTTAATCTTGAATTACATGAAAGTTTAATACCAATGTATTACAAGCTAAGGATACAACATTCAATGAAGAAAAAACTTGACCCTTTGATCTTATAAATCTTTCACATGTGCACCTTCCAAATATTAAGACACCTCTCACACAAATTTCCAAATTTACCAGTTGCAACATGTGTACCCAAAATTCCTAAATGTATTGCTGCAGACATAGCAGTATAGTTCACAGGGATTCTAAAATTATTACCTACATCCCTCTCAATTATTCACTCATTTCATATTCCTTTCCCCATCAGCTTACCTGTTGCCTCCTAAAACTTCCCTCAAATTAATGTTTTAAGGTTTTCGCTCATAAGAGTCTAAGAAAAGTAATGTATGATATTGCATTGCACTTCCTTTTCTAAACTGATAATAGTGAGCCCAACTCCTCATATAGACCCACAAATAGGCACTCATGGGTGTGCCAATCCAACCAATGTTGCGATTAGTAGCATACTCTTGTTGGTTCCCATTGGTAGCAATGAAAATTATTGAGCAACAAGCTAAATAATCGCACATCAACTCGACAAATCAAATCATAATCACAGTTTACCAACTACACAATAAGCCCCACATAATTGGTGAAATGCTTCTTTCAGGTTCTTTACGTAATCCAAATAAGCTAATTTTGGCGTTTCACAATATAACTATTTACGCAGCCTCTTAAATCAATTAAAGTGGACAAATAAATGGGACAAATTCACCTCCTTCTGCGAAGGAGAAGACAAAAAATTGATAACTCATAACATACCTTCCTTAATAGCGAAGGACACAGATAAATGGCCAACATGCATACACGTCCACAGGTAGGTAGAGATTTTTATACCGACACATGATTCATATAAAATTTAATGTAATACTAGGTTAAATAATTTTAACAAGAGCTTTTAAAGTTTTAAATATGTTTTTAACCATTTTGTAGTTGTAGTTTTTTCTACTATTAGTTGTAGTTGTAGAGTAGTGAGATCATACAAAAATTATTCTAATAACGATCAAAACACTCACATAATGAAATATCAATTAATATCGCTCTTTTTTTAAGTTTGTGTAATTTTTTTATTTCTTTAACTATATGTGAAAGCGGAATCTTATTATTTTTAGTTTAAAAATATTTTACTACATAAAAATATCATGTTACTCGTAGTAAAAAACAATATTCGATTACTCTATAATCCCAAACAAAATTATGATTTTTTTTGAGAAATCAAACAAATTATAATTATTACTCATAGTCATAATATTGAAAACTTAAGATTCCCAAAATCATAACTCTGAGACTTAAAATAACGTTTCCTGCACCCAATGTCTTAATCGAAATACGGGTGAGACTTAGAGTAAGAATCAATTATAAAAATAATCTCTAATTATTATTATTTTTGTATAATTATACAAATAGGATCAAAATAACATGTAAAAGATATAATTTTATTAAACTTGAGTGATCCATATTATCTTTACGAAACCTTATTGGTATGAGAGTGATTTCACTTCCCATTAGAATCTAAAGTTGGAAATGCTTCTTTCTTTGGTTTATATTTTAAAAAGTAATATGTATATGAAGCCATAATTTTTTTGGAAATATCTTTTTTTACTATATTTACCGAAAATTGTTCCCATGGGAAATGAAAATCTAAATTTTTTCAATATATATATTACATGAATATTGTTATCGTACAGGATCGGTTGGTTCTAGCAACAACAATATCTCCTTGTGTTGATTCAGTGACTGCTCCAAGATCCACTCCTTAGTGTACCGAATGCTCTGAAATTCACCGTCCCAGGAGGGAGGTCCTGCAGGCACTCCGACGCTCAAGTCAATTTAGGGTTAGAGTGTGCAGGAATAAAGATCAGAGTTTAGAGATACCTCGCTTGAGATGACTGAGCCTATATTTGTAATGTGATAGTGGGCTTGATGGATTTGGGCCCATTTTCTCTTGTTACGGAATAATAAAAGGAATTAATTACAAGATATTCAATTACTCTTTTGCCCTTACTTGAATATCTTGTTTTATGTGTCACACGTAGTTTATTAAGACCACTTATCGGTCGGTCCATAATTTCCGATCGGACATACAGTACAAATATAAATATTATTTTTTTAATAGTTGGATTTTTTAATTTTTTTAATTTAACTGTTGTTCCAAAAATCAAGACAACATAAATGCTTTTTCACTAAATTTTATCTTAATATTTAATTAAATTTTATCTTAATATTTAATTAAATTTTATGTATAAATATATTATTATATTAAAAATAAAAAAAGAGTAAAATAGAAAATTTCATAATAGACGTCTGTAAAGTGTTTGCCTCCTTGGATGGGAGACAAACATCTGTAAAGTGAGTTCTTATATTAATAGAAGCTTACGGCAATTTTTTTTCATATCATTATTAGTTAAAGGAAGAGTACTTTTCACTTTATTTACTTTCCATCAAACTTAACCACACTTTAAATTTTTATATCAATAAATTACTAAGTTTGAAAGCTTACAATAAGAATACAGACATTTGCTCTTTCCTTTTCAGATAAATGGTAATCTGTTCGTGAAAGTTAAATTGGTTATAATTTAGTAATTAAAAAAAATAAAAATTGAATATTATTTAGTTCTAAATATGTGAAAAAAAATAAGAATGTATTTCTAAACTTACCACTTGATTTCAATTCAGTTTTTAAAAATATAATTTAGAGTTTTCAAATATTATACCTTAATAACAAAATAATCCAACTAAACTTAATAATAGACATAATTATGACATTTTTTTATATATTTAAAAGACTAAATAAAAATTTCAAACATTAAATTCACATTTGTCTACACTTTCGGATGAAAATTATAAATGACCACACTTGTTAGGTATATTTTAAGAAACATAATATGGTTTAAATGGGTAAACTTTTTGGCCATCTAACTTCTATAGTAAAATTTCGTTTTTATTACAATAATAAAAAATTGTCCGTTACTTATACCATTCAATATCGACATCAACATATTCACATAAAAAAATATTAATGTTGTGTTAATTTATTATATGTTTTTTATGTTATATTTGTTATCAATTTTGGTTTTTAGTACAATTGCAAATATTAACTAGTCAACAATAATTCTATTTAAATTTTTCGCATATATATTATCTCGATAAATAAATGTTTACATGATGGGAAAGTTAAATAATGTTAGCTATTTATTTAAACTAAAATAACTTTTTAAATTTAAAGTGTTATTTTATTTATTTAGTTTTTAGAAAAGCGCATTCTTTCGGAATTCAAAACCATTGTCTAAAGGCGTTTTTCTTTTTTATTTAAAAAAAATATTTTAGTTTAAAATAATAATTAAAAATTAAACATAGGTAACTAAAATATCACTTATATTCTTTGACATTGTTCATTTAAGCATTTAATGTAAAATTGTTAAATATGACTAAAATTCAATTAGAATTATTATACTTATTATATTAAAATCAACAATCTCTTTTAACGATTATACTAAAAACGAACTTATATGAAAAATATATAATAAATTGAAACATCACTAATATTTTAAAACATTTATGTCCATATCTAAGGATGCAATTAAAGAATTTGGTTAAAACTAAACAAAACTTTAATTGATGTATTAAGATTAACATTTTCTTTTATTATTGGTGAAATATATGTACTCCCTCATACATGTATCCATATTTTTATTATATTAAGATAATAAAGTTTAAAAAATATAATTTAATTAAAAAAGGAAAAAAAAGTATATGTCGTGAAATATATGTTTAAGAGACACATGTCCTTACTAAGTAAAGAAATAATTTTTATTTGTTACGAGATAAAATTTTGTAATTAAAAATATCAAAATGGTTAAAAGGAGTGGCTTAAAAATGATTATTATTGTATGAAAAAGAATATCTTAAGTATTTCAAAAATATATGGTAGTTGTTGTTGTTGGTGTGAGGAGCTACGAACAGTTGGTTTACATTATATGATGAATTAAAAACTATACAAAAAAAATGCGAGGTGAAGTGAAAAATATTATAAAGAGCAGAGTGGGCCCAGAGAAATTCAATACACATGCGAAATCGCGTAAGCCGAAAATAATTTCAATTGCACGTGGCAAACGTTGTCCGTAACCTGCACACCTGGCACCAATGAGAACGCGCCACGTCGACGTTTGACATCTTCCCCAATATTTTAATGTCCGCCAAGTCCCAACTTTTCAATTGATTGTCAATTCTCAGTTTCCAATTCCATCCTTTTTCAAGTTCCAACCGGACTGAACGACGAAATGTGAAAGCACGCTTCACCATGCCCAAGGCGCCACCGCCCCTCATATACTATCTCTCGGAGCACCCCTCCATCGTGGGGTTCCGGTGGAGCCACGCCCAATCATGGGGCGCCACGTGGTCCTTCCTCTTCTCCTCCATCGCCTCCTACCTCCTCCTCTCCCTCTTCCTCCACCTCTCGCTCACTCTTTTCCGCCGCCACCGCCCCATCCCCATCGGTCCCCTCCCCGCACTTCACAGCCTCTCCATGTCGCTCACCTCCGTCATCATCTTCGCCGGAATCCTGATATCGACCGCCGCCGAGATCCGCGACACGCGATGGTTCTGGCGTAAGTCCAAAACCCCCTTGGAGTGGCTCCTCTGCTTCCCGCTGGGAACCCGCCCCTCCGGCCGCGTCTTCTTCTGGTCCTACGTCTACTACCTCTCCCGCTTCCTCCACATGTTCCGAACCCCTCTCGTCATCCTACGACGGCGCAGGTTGTCGTTTTACCACCTCCTGAACCACTCCATCTCCGCTTTCGCTTCCTTCCTCTGGCTGGAGTTCTCGCAGTCCTTTCAGGTCCTGGCCATCCTCTTCGCCACCCTCGTCTACGCCCTCGTCTACGCCTACAGGTTCTGGACCGCCATAGGCCTCCGCGCCGCCTGCTTCCCCTTCGTCCTCAACTGCCAGATCGCCCTCCTCGCTTGCAATGTGGCGTGCCACGTCGGCGTCTTCTTCCTCCACTTCTTCTTCAAAGGCGGCTGCAACGGTATTGGCGCGTGGCTCTTCAACTGCGTCCTCAACCTCGCTCTTCTCACGCTCTTTCTCAACTTCTACGTCAGGATGTACGTCGGGAAAAGGAGAACGCTCAGGGGTGTTACACCTTCGCTTTCGTAAGCGCGTGACTGCAAATTCAACCTCAACTCTGAAATGAAAACTAAAAATAAGACACCAGATAGTTGCAATGTGGGTCCCAGTGTCTTGCCCTTTTAGTGTCATCGTCGCCATTAGTACATAATAGATCAATAGGTGCAACTCTTTTAATTTTTTAGTACTAATTATGATATTTTACCAATTTCTTGTAATATATAATAATTTCTGTGTACTAAAACTCAAAACTTTCTCATTTATTATTATTAGTTAGTTCATTCCCACCCTCTACTTAATTTGTAGTATTAAACGCCGACGATATAATTTCTTAAGGCAGATTAGAGTACTGTCCATGACAATTTATCGTAATATAACGCCAAGTCCTTTTCGATCGGATGGTATACTGTGACTAAAGAACTAACAAGAACATAATAAACTCGTAATAAAAAGAGAAGTATATATATGAGTATGTTAGCCGGAATACATATTTTAATTTTTTTACCAAAAAATGTATATTAATGAAGAGAAGAGAAACTCTTATTTATAGCACTATAAACGTGCAATAATGGGATTTCAAGTTCATTTACCACAAGCTTCATTTAATTATTTCTTTTTCTACATTATATTTACTTTATCCTTATCTAACTCTTTTATTGATGTCGTCATTTAGAATATTCTACCTCCTTAAAAACGTGACATTGTTAAAAAATTTTGAATGAAACGAAATTGGTATTGAATTGCATAAAAAAGAAACTCTTTGAACTTGATTGAATTATTATCTTAGTTTAAATTTTAAAAAACTGAAATCACAACAAATAAAATAAAATTGTATAAACTTAAGTGAACTATCACTTATGATACAAGAATATATACTTTAAAATAAAATATTCATTTATAATAATTCAAATAGTTGAAATAAATAAAAATAACTTAGAATAATTCGCATTCAAATTAAAATGCAGTCTAGTTTAATTTATTCAAATATTTATTTTTAGAATAGTTAAAATAGTTCATTTATTTCTCTGATACACTAGTAAAAAAAAGACATTTAACAACGCGGTGACATTTTTGAAAGACTATTGGAATGATGAGAATATTGTAATAACATATTATTTATAATTACAAAGGCGGTTGTTAATAAACAACCGCGTTTGTATGTTATATTTTCTATCGCGGTTGTACAACCGCATTTGTATCTTCAGTACTTTTTATCGTTGTTGAATCAATCGCGGTTGTACAACCGCGCTTGTAAGCCTTATACAACCGCGATTCAATGTCTTTTTTCTACTAGTGTTAGCAAGTAACAAATATTATACACTTTAGAAAGTAACAAAGTTTAGGATAATCTGATGTGATCAAATTGTGTTTTTAAGTAAGTTTTTGCTTCCCTTAAATTTCTAGTGTTCTCTTTTCTTTTATGATTTGAGGGTTTAAGTTTTTTTTCTATGCATGTGAAATCTGGAGTTGAATAAACTAGTTAAGGTTTATATTAATATGTTTTACTATTGAATCAGATTCCTTAGGAATATGTTACAACTTCATTAATTAACTTTGATATCCTTTCTTAAAGAAGTACAAAAATAAAGGTAGAAGGAGTTCACTTCATTGAGTTCTTTATGTTAAGTTGATATGAAATGAAGTATTTTATGTTAAGTTGATATGATATAAAAATATGTGTTGAAGTGATATGGAGGAAAGTTTAATTTGAATGAATAATGGATGAAGGGATAAAGATTGAGATACTTTTGCTGGAAATAGTTAATTTGAGTAGTTATTTCTAATTTTGCAAGTTGATTTAGTTAGGTTAAATTTATTGTGATGAATTAAGTTGGATTTCTTATATTGTAATTATTTTTAAGTGGTGTGGATATTTGAATTTGATTATGTTAAATTCCATATAAGTTTGGGATAGTTATTCTAAGGTAAAATAAGTTTAGATAGTGATGAAAAATGAGTTTATATATTGTTGGGAGTCTATTTTACAATGGTGCAAATTTATAGCATTTCTGTAAAAATTTCAATGAGACATTAGTCTTTCTATTTCATATATCTTACTCAAATGAGGTTTTGGTATTTGAGTGACATATCTTGCGATAATAATATATATAAAAGAAATTAAGATCTATTCTTAATTATTAATCATGGTAGTGTTTGTGATATATTTATATTATGAGATATATAAGTATAAATATATAATGTTGTGTGTTGATTTTATTATTTTTTATAAATGTTATGCTAAGATATATTTAAGATAATATTATGACTTTTAAGAGTCACATATTAAATATTGTTTAAGGGTGATTCGACAGCGGCTCGATAACGGGTGCTCCAAAAATCGTGCTAGGATAGGCTTTGATACCATATCAAGAAATGGACTTTAAGTCTAACTCAACCTTACAAACCGGCTTGTAATCGGCTCGATAGCGGGCGGCCCAAGAACCGTGCTAGGATAGGCTCTGATACCATCTCAAGAAATGGACTTTAAGCCTAGCTCAACCTTAAAAACTGACTTGTAAGGTGAGGCTTGCACTTATTTATAAACTATTGAAATACCTCATTTCTAGTCAATGTGGGATCTTCAACGCACCCCTCACGCTGAGACTGCTCAACTCGTGTGTGAGACTATATTGTTTAAGGATGGTCCGATAGCAGGTGGCCCAGCAACCGTGCTAGGATAGACTCTGATACCATATCAAGCAATGAAATTTAAGCCTAACTCAACCTTACAAAATCGGCTTGTAAAGTGAGGTTTACACCCACTTTATAAACTATTGAAAGGTCTTGTCTCTAATGGATGTGAGATCTCTAACACACCTCCTTGTGCCGAGACTATTGAGTGTAAACCTTACTTTACAAGCTAGTTTTGTAGAGTTGAGTTAGACTTAAATTTCATTTGTTGATATGGTATTAAAGCCTATTCTGGCACGGTTGTTGGGCCTATCGGGCCACCTGCTATTGGGCCACTATCGGACCACCCTTCTTAAACAATATAATCTCACGCACGAGTTGGACAGTTTCGATGTGAGAGGTATATTAAAGATCACACATCAACTAGGAATGAAGTCTTTCAATAATTTATAATTTGGGTACAAACCTCACTTTACAAGCCCAGTTTGTAAGATTGAGTCATACTTAAATTTCACTTCTTGATAATTATTATTATTATTTTATTTATTATCAATCACCCTTATAAGTATATAAGAAACTATTTACTTAACAGGAGAATAAATGATGTTGGATGTGATTGGTGATTAGGACGAATGACCAACAGATGCAGTTTTTATATGTTAGGCTCTGATTATCACATTAAATAAAACTATTTTGTTCTATTACTCATTAATTTAGTACTAGATGACTAAGAATGCATTTTGGTTATATTCTATATGGTCAATTGCATATTTTACTACCAATCTTTCGTCTATGTAAACTTTTGTCCTTCGAACTTCCAATTCCATGAATTTTATCATATACATTTCAATATTATACACATTTCATTTTCTCCTATTCCCCATTTAATTTATGGTAATTTAAATATAAAAGTTTAATTTAATACATCGTAATTAACTATTTATTTTATGAAAAATAATCAGTATAAATAAGTCAAAATTATGAAAATATTTGTGAAGATTCATAGAAGTATACAGTAATCTTTAGTTTGGTCTAAACTCTAGATATTTAATAACTTTTTTTTCTAATTAACTATCTAAACGTTATTTTATTATCTAATAATTATTAAAAAATAAAGATATTTTTTAATTAAAAAAAAAAACAAATAGCCTTAAATTTTTCTCATAGAACAACACGAGCTGCACAATTTATTATTTTAATGAATTCAAATGGTAAATTGGCAAAATTGAAAGTTGAACCATAAAATTTGCGAATTGAAATTGTTAGAAGTAAAATTCACTGAATTGTAAAGTTAAATAGTAAAAGAAGTGATTTAAAACGCATTACATATTCCACTCCAAATTAGAAGTCCCCTTACATTAATCACACTATTAGTAATTTAATAATCAATTGAAAAAGAATAAAATATATATAAAATTCATAAAATTGAGACTTGAATACAGAATTCGCAAGTAAATATAAAAGTTTAATAATGAAATATGTACTCGGAATAGTGTATATAAAAAAGAAAGTTTATCTTCCGTGGAAACTTGCATACCAAACACTCAGCGGATATCATCCGAACACGCTTCAATGGGTGGTGCAAATTTTGGTAGCTTTTTAAGTGCTGTGCTTCTTATGATTGATGCTGTACCAAATTCAAAAGAGAATATCGTCCACGTAAATGTGACTCCAATTTTGGATGCTATAATATCGTTTTCCTACTGTTATCTTTTTGAGTTGTGTAGCATTCACCTGAATCAATTACAGCCACCAAGGTTTGTTTTATTTGGGAAAATTTCTCTAGTGTTGTCCTGTGCTCGAACCCTATTGTTTGGTGAGAATGTTAGTTTTGTTTAGCTTAGCAAGTCCTAGTAAAGACCCTTTCATTTGGTATAACATCACCACATCGTTGTCACCTACCACTGACCATAGTTTCTTTTCTTATTGGCTTAGCATACCAAGTTGAAGACGAATATGCCTTTGCAATAATGATAGCCCATTCACGTAAGGGGGAATCAAATGGAATATTATGGAAAGATAAAAAGGTGAGAATTATAGCCAAGAAATTTGACCTAGGCCATTGAATTTGAAGGAAAATATCTCTTGGTAGTTGAGAAATATATAAGGGTAATTCTAGTGATACACTTGCATCTCCTTTTTTCTTAATATCCCCCCTTAAATAAATAAAAATTTCTTCTTCTCTTATTTAAAAAAATTAAAAAAGGAATGAATTACTTATAAAAATATTACATTAGAACAAATATATTTTAAAAAAATATGTGAGTTATTTATGGATTATGGGACACATCAAAACTAAAATTAAAAAGTTTGGACGGTTGTTTCTGAAGAATGTTATCGGAGATGCATTATAAGCTTCCAAGCACAGAAAGACGGAACTAATTGTTAATTGCACGTCGTGGATATCACGTAACAATTTGGCTGATCAATTTGAATACAAATATGTCATCGTAATAATAAGTTAATAACCCAAATCTAAGGGGGAATAAAGATGGAATATTATTCCATGGATACTGGGAATATTCACCTCCTATTCTTATTTCATCAATTACGAAAAACGTCTGTTAGGTGGAAATAGAAGATAGGAAGTAAAAAGATGAAGATATGATATGCAATGAAAAAGGATATGAGAAAATTAAATGAAATAGGAGAAAAAAAAAAGCGTTTGCTTATATTTTTTTTTAATTTTAAGGAAAATAATAAATGTTAATTTCCTTTTGGTGTGAATTTGGATGGAACCAAGAAAAATATTAAAAAAGAGAACCCTATAAATGTATGAGAAAAAAATAAATCAACTTTATCTTGTTTTAGGAAATGAAACTAACACTTCCATCCCCAGTTCATTACATGTATTTCAAATTCAGAGAATAATATAAATAATACAAGAGTTAAAACCTTTTAAATGAAAGTCGTCATTTTATTGGAGATATAATAGAATATATTCGAGATATTGGTTTTATTTATTATATTGTTACTGATGATAATAACTGTTAAAACAAATTTATTATTTTCTCAATTGAAAAGTGAGATACATAAAAGGATATTCAAAACCCTAAATACAAAAGGGTAAATTAGTAAATTCGGATCAACATATAACAATGAGCTGAATTGCACAACTAGAAAATAAACATAAAATTAACTAAAACAAACTCAAAAACAAACTAACAAAAGACTGAAATTGTCTTTCAGCAAAACTTAAACTTTGCAATGGGAAGAGGCTTTGTGAGCATATCAGCTGGATTCTCTTCGGTGCTAATCTTCTTCACAAGCACATTACCTTCAGAAATCACATCACGCACAAAGTGATATCGTATATCAATGTGCTTAGTCCTTTCATGGAACATCCGGTCATTTGTCAAATGAACGACACTTTGGTTGTCACAAAATACCATGATAGGATCACCAAGAGAATCAATCTCACCAAGAAATGCCTTGAGCCAAATAGCCTCCTTAATAGCCTCCGTGATTGCCATGTACTCTGCTTCCGTGCTAGAGAGTGCA